>Ga0315281_10008362_pt1 | contig 14484 bp, 11 predicted proteins | sample YL17G07_0_MG_FD_204540 | JGI IMG/M metagenome (GOLD analysis project Ga0315281, IMG submission 204540) | Sediment microbial communities from Yellowstone Lake, YNP, Wyoming, USA - YL17G07_0 | ecosystem: Environmental > Aquatic > Freshwater > Lake > Sediment | place: USA: Wyoming | collected...
TTCAGGTCGTCACGCGCCACTCTGCCGGGGATATCCATCAGGCGCACCAGATTGACCGGCCCTTCCACGCGATACAAATCTTCCTGGTCAAGTTCGAATTGCTGCAGCAAGTATTCGGCCACCTGCGGCGAACAATTATCGGTAACTTCCAGCCGCACCGCATCGCCGAAGTGGCGGTGCGGTAATTCGCCCTGCAATTTTGTGCGTAAATTCTTGACTTCTTCATCGTCCACAAAGAGGTTGCTGTTGCGCGTCACGCGGAACTGGTGGCAACTTATCACCTCCATGCCGCCAAACAGCTCGCCAACATGAGCATGCAAAATAGAAGAAAGAAACACAAAATCATGTGCGCCGCCGCTGACTTCCGGCGGCAAAATAAGGGTGCGCGGCAACACGCGCGGCGCCTGCACAATCGCCCTCGCGGAATTGCGTCCGAAGGCATCTTTGCCTTGCAGCTCCACGGCAAAATTCAAGCTTTTGTTCAGTACGCGCGGGAAGGGGTGTGAAGGGTCGAGCCCGATCGGGGTCAATACCGGCATGACTTCATCGAGAAAAAATGCCCGTATCCAAGCGCGTTGCGCATCATTCCAGCCGGAGCGCCGCAGAAAACGGATACCCTGGCTTTCAAGCGCCGGCAGTATGCCGTTATTCAGCACCCGGTATTGATGCGTGATGAGCTGGTAAGCCTGCTCTCGCACCAGCTTGAGCATTTGCGCGGCGTTCATGCCGTCGGCACCCGAAACGATGCCGCCCAATTTTATTTGCTCTTTCAAACCTGCGACGCGGATCTCGAAGAATTCGTCGAGGTTGCTGCTGACGATGCACAGATATTTCAACCGTTCCAGCAATGGGATCGTCGCGTCCTCGGCTTGTGCCAGAACACGCCTGTTGAACTCAAGCTGGCCGAGTTCGCGGTTCAAAAATTGTTGCGGAGCAAATTTTTTAGCCATGCATCCTGCCCGTGCGATATTTTATTTTTTGTGTCAAAAAATTAATTTTTTGGTGGCACATAACCTTGCGGCATTTGCGCGCCGTCGCCAAAAAAATAATTCTCCATTTGCGCGGCAAGGAACTTGCGCGCCTGTGCATCGGCAAGATTCAAACGATTTTCATTCACCAGCATGGTCTGAAACCTGATCCAACCTTGCCACGCCTCTTTCGATACATTGTCAAAAATCCGTTGCCCCAATGGGCCGGGGTAGGTTGGCCGATCCAAGCCTTCTGCTTCGCGTCCCAATTTTATGCATTGCACCATTCTTGCCATGTTGCGAGTCTCCTTGTGGTTAATTGTGTTTCGCGATTATGACATTGAGTTGATTTTATTGCTTGTGATCGCACCACACCATAACCATAACCTGAAGATTAGCCTTCACCCTACAAAAAGCAGTTATCCGCAGATTACGCAGATTTCCGCAGATTACTCATAAGTCAGTAGCTTGGGCGACATCAACAAAACTTGACGCTGATGTAAAACCACCTTGTAGGAGCGGCTGTTAGCCGCGACAGCAAAGGCATCGCGGCTAACAGCCGCTCCTACAAATCGGTGGAATTGTGTAAACCTCATTGGATTGGTTGTCGCCATAATTACCGACTCCTGTGTAAACAAAGAACCCCCCCGTTTGGTGCACTCACATTTTGGGTGACCCTGTCATCACTGATAATTGCATGAAAATCTGCGTTAATCTGCGTAATCTGCGGATCGAACTGCCGTTTTTAGGTTCACCGCAATGTGCCGCACCATAGGGTGCGACAAATTGTCGCGCGACAATATGCCACATTCTCAAGCAAATAATTATCGGTGACAATCTACCCAATATTTTATTTGGGAGAATCAAAATGCGATTAAAACGTATCACCATTTGTGTTGCGCTGGCATTTTCGCCGGGCGTGTTTGCGGAGGAAGCGACCGAGGCCACACTGCCGGAAATTAATGTGATTGGGGAAAAAATAAAACCGCTTCCCGCCTTGAGCGATTCGGCTCTTGGCGGAGATAACATAATCCATCTACGCGCTTCCACCAACGACACGGCAAAACTGCTTGAAGACCAGCCCGGTGTCAGCCTGTATGGTGCCGGCGGTGTTTCCAGTTTACCTGCAATACACGGCATGGCGGATGATCGCGTGCGCATCAAGGTGGATGGCATGGATTTAATTTCATCCTGCCCGAACCATATGAACTCGCCGCTTTCCTACATCGACCCCGCCAATGTGGGCAGCATCAAGGTATATGCCGGCATCACGCCGGTGAGCGTGGGTGGCGACAGCATCGGCGGCTCCATCGTCGTTGATATGCCTGCCCCGATATTTGCCGCTCCCGGCCAGAACAGTTTCACCAAAGGCGAGGCCGGCGTTTTTTACCGCAGCAATGGTCATGCGAAAAGCGGCAATCTCTCCATCGCCCATTCCACCGAATCCGTCAACCTGTCTTATAGCGGCGTTGCCGCAAAATCCGATAATTACAAGGCGGGCGGCGACTTCAAGACACGTACAGACACTGGCGTTACGGGGCATACCCTGCCGCTCAATGAAGTCGGTTCAACGGCATACAAGAACCGGAATCACACGTTGGGTTTAGCCATGAAGGGCGACAACCACATCATCGAAGCCAAACTGGGATTACAGGATGTCCCCTATGAGCTGTACCCGAACCAGCGCATGGATATGCTGGACAACACCCAACGCCGCTTCAATCTGCGCTACCTCGGCCAGCTTGGTTGGGGCGCGCTGGAGGCCCGCGCCTATCATGAGAAGGTCGATCACTACATGAATTTTGGTGCTGATAAACAGTTCGATTATGGAAATAATACGCGCGGTATGCCGATGTACACCGAAGGCAAGACCACGGGTGCCACGATCAAGGCAAATATCGATCTGACCGAACAAAGCCTCATGCGGGTCGGCGGCGAATTTCAAAAATATCGTCTCAATGACTGGTGGCCACCTTCCGGGACGGCTGGCGGGATGCAGCCCGATACTTTCTGGAACATCAACGGCGGCAAACGCGACCGCACGGCGTTATTCGGCGAATGGGAAAATAACCCGAACACCCGATGGATGACACTGTTTGGCGTGCGCTATGAACATGTAAAAATGGATACGGGTGCTGTCGATGCCTATGCGGCCGCAGCGGCGGCAGAACAAACGAGATTCAATAACAGGAGCCACGAAAAAACCGATAACAATTTGGATGTAAGCGCGCTGGCGCGGTATACGCCAAGTAACGTCATGGAGTCCGAGTTTGGCTTCGCCCGCAAGGTACGCTCCCCAAATCTTTATGAACGTTATACCTGGCGCACGGGGAACATGGAGTCGATCATGAATAACTTTGTCGGCGACGGCAATGGATATATAGGAGACATTGACCTTAAACCAGAAAAAGCGCACACGCTTTCTGCGACCTTTGACTGGCATGCTGCAGACCGTGGCTGGGAATTCAAGGCCACACCGTATTACACGCAGGTCACCGATTATATTGATGCCATTCGCTGTACAAGTGCAGTCATACCCGAGTGCGCGGCAACGAATTCAAATACGAACGAGTTCGTCAAGCTGAAATATGCCAACCAGTCAGCGCGGATATACGGTGTTGACCTCTCCGGGCACATGCCACTGGCCAAAACAGGTGTGAGCGAATTTGGTCTCAAGGGCTTGCTCACCTATACTAACGGCAAAAATCGTGACACGGGTGATGACCTTTACAACATCATGCCGCTCAATACCAAGCTCACGCTTACGCAGAAATTCGGGGGTTGGGACAACGGCATCGAGCTTGTGGCCGCAAAGGCTAAGGATCACCTTTCCGATGCGCGCAACGAGATCCGGACACCGGGTTATGCCATCATGAATTTGCGCGGCAGCTATTCATGGAAACAGGCACGCATCGATTTTGGTGTTGAGAACCTGTACGACAAGAAATATGCTCCGCCGCTCGGCGGCGCTTATACCGGGCAGGGAAAGACCATGACGATGAATGTTGCCAGTGTACCTTGGGGCATCCCCGTTCCCGGCATGGGGCGCTCGGTTTATGCCGGAGCAACCCTGAAGTTTTAAGCTTGTAGGTCGGGTTAGCGTAGCGTGACCCGATGCCGCTGTCTCGATTTCATCTGTCGGGTTATGCGATTCCCCTCACCTCAATCCTCTCCCGCCTGCGGGAGAGGAGGCAAACGTGAAAAGCGCTTGTTGTTTCCTGCCGCTAACCCGATCCGCGTCATTACGTAATTGACCAGCTCACCATACCGCTGTATGCCGTGCCCAGCACGATCAAACCGAACGCGATGCGATACCAGGCAAAGATCGTGAAATCGTGGTGGCTGATGTAGCGCAACAGCCATCGCACACACAGGAACGCGCTGATAAACGAAGTGATAGAACCTGCCAGAAAGATGCCGAGATCGTCGGCGTGGAACTGGTCGCGGTATTTCACCACTTCATAAAAGGTTGCGGCAGTCAGCGTGGGGATGGCGAGAAAAAACGAGAACTCGGTCGCCGCTTTGCGCGACAAGCCGAAAAATAATCCGCCAATAATCGTCGCGCCTGAACGCGAGGTGCCGGGAATCAGTGCCAGTGCCTGCGCGAAGCCCATCTTCAGCGCGTCTTTCCAGTGCATGTCGTCCACGCACCCGATGGTGATGGTATGTACGCGCTTCTCTGCCCACAGAATAATAAATCCGCCCACAATGAACGCCAGTGCCACCGGTATAGGCGAAAACAGGTGTGCTTTGATTGTCTTGCCAAACAGCAAGCCGAGTATGGCCAACGGCAGAAACGCGATAAACAGGTTGAAGGTGAAGCGCTGCGCGGCTTCCTGCTTCTGCATCAAGCCGGTGGTCACTGAAACAAGTTTGGCACGATATTCCCAGCATACCGCAAGAATGGCCGCAAATTGGATCACGATTTCGAACACCTTGCCGCGTTCGTCGTTGAAGTCGAGCAGATCCCCCGCCAGAATCAAATGCCCGGTGGAAGAAATCGGCAGAAATTCGGTAAGCCCCTCAACAATTCCAAGAAGGGCGGCTTTAAAGAGCAGAATAATATCCATCATTTTTCCGTAATTAAGTGTCGTTCATTATACTCGGCCCCTATCTTGACACTGGATATCAATCAGCAGAATCGTCATGTGTTGCAATACGGTGATTTGGTATCATTCGCGTCGTTATCCCACTTTTCGCACCACCCCGAATGAGCCTTTCCATCAAAGAAATACTACGTTCAGATATCCGATCTCTGGAAACCTCGCTCGACCTGGATGCAGGAAGCGCACGCGTCGAGGTTCAATGCCTGCTGCAGGCTGTATTACGGGTGAATCGCGCTTATTTGCTGGCACATCTGGAGCAGTTGCTCAACCGGGAACAGCATACATGTTACGCCGCCATGTTCGAGCGACGACGGAATGGCGAACCTATCGCCTACATACTTGGCGAACGTGAATTTTTCGGGATAAATTTCATCGTTTCACCTGCAACCTTGATACCGCGCCATGACACCGAACTGCTCGTCGAGCTGTCATTGAAACGCATCCCGCAAACCCCGCGCGAAAAGAAGCCGTTCCGTATTCTGGAGTTGGGTACAGGCAGCGGTTCAGTTGCCTTAAGCATCGCCCATGCGCGACCGGATACGGAAATAACAGCGGTGGACAGTTCACTCGACGCATTGCAGGTGGCACAGGCCAACGTGCAGCGATTGGGCATCAACACTATACGGTTAATGCAAAGCGACTGGTTCAGTGCATTAAGAAGAGATGAACGCTTTGATATGATCGTGTCCAATCCGCCCTATATTGCCCTTAACGACAGCCACCTCTCAAAAGGTGATCTCCGTTTCGAGCCGCGTTCAGCCCTCGTTTCCGGTGCGGATGGCCTGGACGACATCCGCCGCATTATCGGGGAGGCGCAATCGTATCTCCAAACAGGTGGCGGGTTGCTGCTGGAACATGGTTATGATCATGCTGAACGCGTGCGTGTTTTGTTGCAACAAGCAAGTTTTGGCGAAGTATTCTCCGCACGCGACTTGTCGGGAGTTGAACGTGTGAGCGGCGGTTCAATTGTGGTTTAAACCCAGATAAGGGAAAAAGTAAAAAGTCGCGGGATTGCTATTTTTGTATCAAAATTCGGCTTTCTTATTGAAAAAATCAAAACAGGTTTTCAGGTATCCGCGTCTGCTCTCGTCCATATCGACGAATTGAATACCACAAAGGTGATTTCTGCCTTCTACGCTTTGGCGGGCAATTTTTCCGTAAACATTAATCGGTTTCTGGCTTCCATATTTCTCCAGATCGTCATAAGGCAGATAAATACCCAGGTTAAGTTTGGCGTTTTTTTCCAGTGGGCTTGGCAGCGCGATTTTCATTCCGGTCAGACTGAAATCTTTGGTGATACCCTCCAATTTCCGTTCGCCCTGCTCAACTTTCACCAATAAATTATTTTCCGCGCGCGGATAAGCGCGCTGTTGATGCTGGTTATCGTCAATTTCCTGGTTGCGTTCAAAAGTGAAACCCGCCATCACATCGTTGAGCCGTTTTGTGACGACATACAAATTGTCGCCGACCGTAGCCGTCGTTTCCATCTTGGCGGAGCTTTCATGCAAGGTCACAAACAGGCTATCCAGCGTATTGCTCAAAACGCCTAAATTGTCGATTTGTTGTTTGCTGGCTTCAAAAATACTGTGGCTGGCCTCGGCCGATTCCTTCACTTGAGCTGTCATAGCCTGTATCACGCTGGCGGTTTCGCCTGCCACCTGCTGATTGGCATGCACTTTTTCCACCACCACGTTCATCGTCTCGGAAACCTGTGTTACTTTTCCGGTCAATTGCGAGATGATTTGTGATACTTCCAAGGCCGAACTGTTCGTTTTTTCCGCCAGCTTGCGCACTTCATCTGCCACGACCGCAAATCCCCTCCCGCCTTCGCCTGCACGCGCGGCTTCGATCGCGGCATTAAGGGCCAGCAGATTGGTTTGTCCGGCAATGGTTTTAATGGTGTCGATAATATGGTGAATCTGCTCGGCCGCCTGTTCCAGTTCTGAAATTTCCCCCGCAGCGCGATTGACTTCCTGTGCGGTTTGCTCCATTTCTTCAATATTTTTTTGTACCGTCCGGATACCTTCATTGGCCCGTTCTTCCGTTTGCCTTGCACATTCGGTGGCAAATTGCGCCGATTCCTGAACTTTGCTGGAAATTTTCTGCAGTTCCGCAGTCGCGCTGGTCACCGCTTCCGAACGGCTTTGCTCTTGTTTGCTGACTTCGGCCAAATCATGGGAGATGGTGGCAATTTGATAGGCGGATTGCCCCATGCTTTTTCCGCTGTCATCAATTTCATGCATGATCCTGTTCAGGCTGGCAAGCACGTCGTTGACGCTTTTTTCAAGATCGCCAATTTCATCCCGCGAGTTGTTGACCACCCCTTTGGTCAAATCTCCGCTCTCGACGGCTTTCAAGGATTTGCACAACGCCTGAATCGGGCGCACAAATACATTGGCAAGCACCCCGATCAGCATGAATTGAATGGCAAATTCGATTCCAGATTCCCAGAAGGAATTGAAAATGTAGGTGGAATGGTTGGCTGCCAATTGGTCTACAACATTTTTGGGCACACCGCTTGCCCGCGTGATTTCGACCATTTTGTCGAGCTCATGCGAAGCCAGCATACGATTGAATATCGTGGTGACCATCGTTACCATGAAAAAACTGAGCTGCAACTTCCAGCGAATGCTCATGGACTTTATTTTTTCAAGCATATCAATATCCTTTTTCTTGAACTGGTTGTTTTTGGGTAACTATTCAGGTCGGTCAGCATACACCTCATTCCAATTACCGATCAATAGAGCATCGTAGGGGTGCAAATAAAAGTGTTGGACAAGTCCTTTGGATGTCAAACATGTAGTTAAAAAGAGTGAGCGCAAACATAGCAAACTGTGGCTGCAACTCCCTTCCCCCGCAGGCGGGGGAAGGGCTGGGGATGAGGGCTTGTGAGTTTATTCAAGCGTGGTTCATGTTCAACGTCCCTCACCCCAACCCCTCTCCCGCTTGCGGGAGAGGGGATATTCAGCTCGCGCAGTGCGTGTGAATAGAAAACATTACCACCACTTTCAAATGCACCCGTATCGTAGGGCGGGTTCTACCCGCCGGATATAGATGTCGGGCGAAGTCCGACCTACGGAACAGTGCTGAAGGTGCAGTAAGATTGGTGAATTATCCGGGTTCAATACACGCCCTTGTCGTTAAGAAATGCGCCGTATTTGCGATCTTCGTCAAGGAGGTGGCGCACCAGCCAGTGTTCCATAAAATTCGGGAAGCCGTTTCTGGCCGACATATCGTCTCCAAGCACCCGCTCTCGATATTCGGCAACTTGATCAATCAGTTCCGTATGCCTTCTTTCATGGCCATCGGCTCCCGCGTAGCCATAAAGTGCCATCAGTTTTTCTTCTGCGGCGAAATGATAGCGCGTGTAATCGACCAGCGCATCAAAGGCGTTGGAAAGCGATTCGCGCCCGGAGTTATTATGCAGGTGTTCCATGATTCGGTTGGCGATTTCAAACAGCCGTTTATGGTGTGCATCCATCTGGGCGACATGGATTGAAAATGAGTCCCGCCAAACAAAGGTTTCCGTCTGGTCGTCGCTATGTATAGCACGCACCGCTCCCTGTTGATGGGTTTCAAAAATTTTCCAGCGCAGGATCGGTACGCCTTCCAGAAGCGCGCCGGGGATCTGCACGGTTGCTGTTTCTTCCAGCACCCGCAGCTGGAACAGGCTGGGAATCTTCAAAACCGCGCTTTCTTCCCCGAAAAAATCGTGCGCTTTCAGCAAGGACAGCACTTTGCTGCCCACCGTGCGCTCGACGAGCCCCGAACGAATAATATTGATCACCTGGATGTCCTTGCCGCCGATAATTTCGCCGGGCTGAAAACACCGTTCTGTCGCGCCGTCGATAATGCGTGCAAAAACAGCGACGGGGAGACCTTCGCCGAACAGGTTGGTCGAACTCAAAAAAGCTCGCATGTCGGCGATACTGCGGACATGATCGAGCAATCCGTTGCGCCGGATAACTTCGGCGTAAAGGCTGGCGGGCAACCGTAATACCTGAACAAAAGAGGAGGCGCGGTAGGTATGCAGAGAAGGGCAATTGCCCAGTATGGCATCGTCGCCGATCAGCGACCCCGCAGACAGATTGCCAAAAAGATTGTCGCGTGTGCGTATCTTTTCCACGCGCCCGCTCAACAGCAGCAACAATTCTTGCGGTGTTTCTCCTTCCTTGAGAAAAATCGCTCCGGGGTTAATTTCCTTGATCGGATGATTGACCAGCATTCGCAAATCATGCAGCGACAAACCTGGCAGATTGGCCTGGAAATAATTGAAAGCATGGCGGCGCAAACCGTCTGATTGGCCCTCTATCAGCACGTCAACCGTGCCAAATGCCGCGCTGGAACCGATTTCCTTTTCCTTGGGTGTCAATTCGGCGGCACGATGTGCCAGCAAAATTCGGGTGGAAGTATCGCCCTTAAAGTCTTTCGCGTCACCGTGAATCAAGCCTCCGCCCACATCAATTTTTTTCAGATCAAACGGAAGCAGGTAAGCGGTCCGCGTGCGCTCGAAAGCAGATTGATCCAGCCCCGGTTTATCAGGCTCGTTGGTAACCATCCCCTTGAGAACGCTCAACGATACAATATCGGCAAAATGAGCGTAAGTGCGGTAACCGTCACCCCACAACGTGCGGAACACAAAAATATTGGTTTCCACGGGGTGAGGCGAAAATACCGGCATCACTTCCAGGCCGTCAACATCGTTCCACTTGTCAAAAACAAGATCCTGGACATCGAAAAAATCCGTAAAACGCTCCTCCTCCACACCCAGCAGCGCAGCCAGTTTTTTCTCCACCGACGCGCGCACCAGTTGTGTCGCAAAGTAACGGATGCGGCGACCGGCGCGCATCAGCGCCGTCAGCCCGGCAAAATGGTCATCATGTGCATGCGTATGAAAAATACCCTCCACCTGGTCGATACCGATACCGAGCGCGGCCATCGTATTGACGATATGCGGCCCCGCATCGATCAGATAAATATTCCCCTGATAGGTGATGATGCTCGACATGCTGGGGCGGTTGATGTCCCACCCGTCACCCTCACCCGAGTGGATCACGGCAAAATATTCCGGTTCGAATCTGCGAAAACCCAATGGATAGGCGCATTCGTAAGCCATGCCGGGAGGTAGATTGAGATCGACTGTTGCCGTCTCGCCCCTGTAGGAAAATTCAAAAATGTTGGTGCTGATACGGCGCAGGTTTACACCGTCCGCAATCTCAACCGTGCCATCATCAACGACTCGGGCATCGATAAAATCGCTTGTCGGGCGGATACGTCCAAAAGCAAACTTCAGCTTCAATCGCATCATTTCGGCGGCCTGTTCCGGTGAGATGCCTGCCTGCATGATTTCCTCGCGCGACACCAGGCCATAATTTCCCCGGTAGATATAGCGCATTTGCGATTCGACCTGGTCAGCCGAACCGATCAACATAGGCTTGTGCCCGGTGTTGTTTGGATGGCCGGGCAAAATCAGCCCCTGTTTGTAAAGCATCTGCAAAACCGGAAATTCGGCAAGATTTGAAAACTCTCCGTTCTGCAGCAGAATATCCGAAAGCAAAATCGCGTTGGGGCCGGTTTCGCAGGCCACGCCTTTTACTTCCTGAGGCAGGATCAAACCGCGTTTGATAAGATGCTTCACCGCATCCGCCGGGCATCCGCACAACACACGCAAATTGGCTTTCGGGATATCTATCCACTGCACCCCGCATGTGACATCAATCTTGTGAATTTCCATTGATTACCTTTGATTGCCTTTAGGGAGCCTCTATAAATTCAAAATCCTAATCCGGGCGAGCCGGAACCAAAATGTAGGAGCGTGCGCTGCACGCGAACAGGCTGCTATCGCGTGCAGCGCACGCTCCTACAAAAAACTTAAAAATCTTGCCGTGTTTGGCCGTTCCTCGAAACTTCGCTTCGCTCGTTTTGACATGATTTAACTCATGAGAGGCTAAACGAGACAAGGCGCGAGTAAAAAATTGCGGCGACACCTATAACTGATATGTTAGGAGTAATTTTTTATGAGCCACCCGGTATTGTGACGGAGTTTGAATTTATAGAGGCTTCCTTTACTATTGCAGAGATTATAATCGCCCGTTGTGACCATTTTCAGACTATGAAATTTATCTTTTTGTTTGCCTGTTTCCTGTTATCAAAGCCGGGTTTTGCCTTGCCGCCACAAGTGCCGCCCCCGCCTGTGCTGGCGGCCAAATCATACCTGTTGTATGACTATACCAGCAACCAGATTCTGGTGAATCAAAATGGCGATGCGCGCCTGGATCCCGCTTCGCTGACAAAATTGATGACAGCTTATCTGGCTTTTGACGCAATCAAACACGGCACGCTTTCGCTGCAACAAAGCCTGACTGTCCCACATGCCGCAGTTCGCAGCAATGGGGGCGAATCGCGGATGCTGCTCAATGCGGGCCAACCCGTAACCGTGGATGAATTGCTGCACGGGCTGATCGTGCAATCGGGCAACGATGCGGCCATTATGCTGGCACTCTACATTGCCGGAAGCGAAATAGCGTTCGTCGATATGATGAACAAAGAGGCGAAACGGCTTGGTATGCTCAACACCAATTTTACCAATCCGGTCGGGATGCCGGATGCGCAACATTATAGCAGCGCATCGGATCTGGCTTTGCTGGCGGCCGCTATCGTGCGCGACTATCCGCAGCACTACCCGATGTTCGGATTGCGCGAATACACGTTCAATAACGTCGTACAGGCCAACCGCAATCGCCTGCTGTGGATTGACCCCTATGCGGACGGGTTGAAAACGGGACACACCGAAGCAGCCGGATATTGTCTCGTCGGATCAGCCAGCCGGAACAAACGCCGACTTTTTTCAGTCTTGCTCGGCGCGAGTTCCGATAATCTGCGTGCGACCGAAAGCCAGAAGCTGCTCAATTATGGTTTCCAGTATTTCGATGCGGTGCATTTGTACAAAAAAGATCAGCCCGTTGCCAAAATTCGACTATGGAAAGGCTCGGAAACCCATATCAACATCGGTTTCCGGCAGGACTTATTTCTGACCATTCCAAAAGGAACGCTCGGGCAACTCAAGGCAACGATGGAAACAAACCAGCCTATCATCGCGCCGGTTACGCCGGGCCAAACATTGGGCGTACTCAAACTGGCACTTTTCGGGAAGCCTTATGCCGAATTTCCGCTTGTCGCGCTCCGGGGTGTTTCGCCGGCAAATTTTTTCTCGCGCGGATGGGATAGCATCCGCTTACTTTTTCAATAAGGGGTAGCACATGACCATATTTTTGAACGGGCAATACATGCCCATCGAAGAGGCAAAAATTTCTGTATTGGATCGCGGTTTTATATTTGGCGACGGGGTTTACGAAGTCATTCCGGTGTATTCGCGCAGGGCGTTTCGCATCGCGGAACATTTGTTGCGCCTGCAACATAGCCTCGATGGCATCAAACTGGCCAACCCGTACCGCAACGCGGAATGGGCATCCATTATCGGCGAACTCATCGCCCGAAACGCGCCGGAAGATCAATATATCTATCTGCACATCACGCGCGGTGTAGCCAAACGCGATCATGCCTTTCCCAATCCCCCGGTCAAACCGACGGTATTCATCATGAGCAACCCCCTGCTCACCCCGCCCGCCGAATTATTGCAAAGCGGCATCGCCTGCCTTACCGCACCGGACAACCGCTGGCTGCGCTGCGACATCAAAGCCATCGCGCTGCTGCCCAACGTGCTACTGCGCCAGATGGCTGTCGATGCGGGCTATGCAGAAACCATATTGATCCGCGACAATGAATTTATGACCGAGGGCGCGGCCAGCAACATCTTCGTGGTGCAGGACGGCAAACTGCTCGCGCCGCCGAAAGACAACCTGATGCTGCCCGGCATCACCTACGACGTGGTGCTGGAGATCGCCGCCGCCAACGGCATCCCGTGCGAAGTGCGCCGCGTGCTGAAGGAAGAAGTGTTCGCGGCAGACGAGTTATTGCTCACCTCCAGCACGAAGGAAGTGCTGGCGATTACCACGCTGGACGGCAAGCCGGTCGGCAACGGCAAACCGGGTGCGATGTTCGTTAAACTGCATCAGCTATATCAGGAATTCAAACGCGACGTGATGCGCAAATGATCATGGATGGGAGCGCCGACGTCCTCGTCGGCATTTGTATGGTTAATTTGTTCGGTTACAAGAAAACCTTGCCGACGGGGACGTCGGCGCTCCCGGGATGAACGACCCTGAGCGAAAAAACAGGTAGGTCGGGTTAGCGCAGCTTAACCCGATCTACCGCAACTCGATACAGGACAAAATGGAATTGGAACATTCACTCATTGAATACCCCTGCGAATTTCCGCTCAAGATATTCGGCCAGCAGCAGGCGGGCTTCGCGCAGGCGGTGATGGAAGTTGTCAGCAAACATGACCCCGGTTTCACCGCCGCCAGTATGGAAATGCGCGCCAGCAAGAATGCCCGCTACGTCAGCCTGACCTGCACCATCCGCGCCACCTCGCAGACACAGCTCGACGCGGTTTATCAGGAATTGTGCGACCACCCGATGGTGGTGATGGTGTTATGAGCGGGGAAGGGAAAAGGGAGAAGGGAGAAGGGGAAAACCACGCGGCATTTTCCTACCCTTCCCCCTTCCCCCTTCCCCCTTCCCTCCCGATTATCCACTCCCTCGGTCTGGTCGAATACCTGCCCACTTGGGAGGCGATGAAGCAATTCACCGCCGAACGCGGTGCCCAAAAAAATATAGCGCCGCGTGACGAGATATGGCTGGTGCAGCATCCGCCCACTTACACGCAAGGCTTGGCGGGCAAACCGGAACATCTGCTCAACCCGACGCGCATTCCCGTGGTGAAAATAGATCGCGGCGGCCAGATCACCTACCACGGCCCCGGCCAGATTGTCGCCTACCTGCTGCTCGACCTGCGACGCTGGCAGATCAACGTGCGCGAACTGGTGCGCCTGATGGAACAGGCGGTAATCGACCTGCTCGGCGAATACGGTGCCACCGCACACAGGCGCGAGGATGCTCCCGGCGTCTATGTCAACGATGCCAAGATTGCCTCGCTTGGACTGAAAATCAAACACGGCTGCTGTTATCACGGACTGGCGCTGAACGTGGACATGGATCTGACCCCCTTCGCCAACATCAACCCCTGCGGCTACGCCGGGCTGCGCGTCACGCAATGCTGCGAACTCGGCATCACTGCCGGAATTAACGAGCTTCAGGCGGAACTGGCCCATAACTTGGTGCGTGGGTTACAGCTTCATAGGTCGCGGCTAACAGCCGCTCCTACAATTCTGGAGCGCACTTCTGCTGTAGGAGCGGCTGCTAGCCGCGAAATCGCCCCGGAAAAACAAGGGAATCGCGCCTTGCGAAAAGGCCGCGTTTCCGTCGCAAACGGCATTTACCTCGTCACG
>Ga0315281_10008363_pt1 | contig 14484 bp, 20 predicted proteins | sample YL17G07_0_MG_FD_204540 | JGI IMG/M metagenome (GOLD analysis project Ga0315281, IMG submission 204540) | Sediment microbial communities from Yellowstone Lake, YNP, Wyoming, USA - YL17G07_0 | ecosystem: Environmental > Aquatic > Freshwater > Lake > Sediment | place: USA: Wyoming | collected...
AAACTCAAGGGCAAGGATTGGTATTACGGCAAATTCATTCCGAAGATCAGCCCGCTTACCCTGGCAGCGCTGCTCTTCACAATCGTGGTGATGTTCTCGCTCAAGGGTGAATACATCATCAAGCTGCCGCTGGATGTGGTGCGCATCGCCATCCCGCTGCTGATCTACTTCGTGGTCATGTTCCTGGTCAGCTTCCTGATGGGCAAGGCGGCCGGCGCGAATTACAAGCAGACCGCCACGCTGTCTTTCACGGCTGCTAGCAACAACTTTGAACTGGCCATTGCCGTGGCCGTGGCAGTCTTCGGGATCTCCTCCGGGCAGGCCTTTGCGGCCGTGATCGGTCCGCTGGTGGAAGTGCCGGTGATGATCGGTCTGGTCAATGTGTCCTTCTGGTTGAAAAAGAAGTTGTTCGTAAAAGAAACCGCATGACATACGAGTCTCCCGCCCTTTGGGTGGGAGGCTCGTTTCAACTTTGAATTGCATTCTCTGAACAGAACAGCCTGTCAGTTAGGAGGCGATCATGTACGAAGCTGGTACTGAAGTTTTCAAGAATTACAAGAAATTCGCCCTGCTCGGTGTCTCGGCCGACCACGCACGCTTCGGCTACGAGGTCTTTGAAGCTTTTCATAAGAATAACATTCCTCTCATGCCTGTCAACCCGAAATACCCGGATATCGATGGACATCCCTGCTATCCTTCGCTGGCCGCATTGCCCGAACGCCCGGAAGTCGTCATCGTCGCTCTTGGTCCGGCCGTGACCGAGAAGGTCATGCCCGAGGTGATCGCCTCTGGCGCCCAGGTCATCTGGATGCCGCCGGGCTGCTTCAACGAAGCCGCGGTGAAGATCTGCCAGGATGCAGGCGTGCGCGAGCTGCACGATATCTGCCCGGTGTCCACCCTGGGTTTCATGTGCGCAAAAGCCTGATCCAGGTTGAAGAAGGACACTCATGACAACCGATTACGTTGAATACCACAAGCATCTGGAAGAACGACTGGCGCAGATCGGGCAGGAGATCCCTGGCCCGATGAGCGGGTTCGCCCGCCTGCACAAAAAAGCCGTCGAAGCGGGCGTCCTCGACTCGAAGACAAAGGAACTGATGGCCCTGGCCATCAGCATCGTCGTGCACTGCGAAGGCTGCATCGCCTATCACGTTCACGATGCCGTTGCGGCCGGGGCCACGCGCCAAGAACTGTTGGAGACCATCGGGGTCGCCCTGATGATGGGCGGCGGTCCCGGTTCCATCTACGCAGCCCATGCGATGGACGCTATCGATCAGTTCCAGCCCGGGAGCGAACATGCCGAAAAGACGTCACCGTAAGCCCTCGCGCTGGCCGCAAATCCTGGCAATTGGTGGCATAGCGCTATTTGTCGTTGCTGTCCTGGTGTTGAAAGGCAAACCCCAGGAAGTTGTGCCTACCGCTGGCGCCGGAGATCTTCCCAGCGCACAGCTTGAAAGTGCCCTGGCTGAGCACCAGCCCACCTTGGCCTTTTTCCACTCCAACAATTGCCAGCAGTGCATCGAGATGATCGGTATTGTCGAGCAGGTGTATCCTGAATTTTCCGACATCATCGTCCTGGTGGACATCAATGTGTACGATGCGCGCAATGAACCGCTCCTGCAACAGGTTGGACTCCAATACATTCCCACCCTGATTTTCTATGACCGCGGCGGGCAGAGTCAGGTCTCTGTTGGCGTCATTGAAGCGGAACTGCTCCGCCAGACCCTTGCAGCGCTCGCCGAAGGAGACTGAGTTGCCCTTCGATCTCGAGTCGCTGCAGTCTGTATCCCTGCTGGCCTTCCTGCTTGTCTTTTCCGGAGGGGTGGTGACGAGCCTGGGTCCGTGCAATATCGCCACCATCCCGCTCATCGTGGGGTATGTAGGCGGCAGCCGCGACCTGCCGCGCCTCCGTGCCTTCCAGCTTTCGCTGGCTTTTGCCACGGGACTCGCGCTGACCTTCATGCTGCTGGGTGTGGCGGCGGCACTGATCGGCGGGATCCTGGGGGCCTCTTCGCACTGGTGGTATTACCTGGTGGCCGGGATCTGTTTTTTGATCGGTCTGAACATGCTCGGCGTGCTGAAGCTCAACCTGCCGATGGTTTTTGGCGGGCTGCGTGAGCGCATCGGGCTGAAGGGCATCCCCGGAGCGCTGGCCCTGGGCCTGGTTTCCGGACTGGTGGCTTCGCAGTGCGCCACGCCGGTGCTGGCGGCCATCCTGACCTACGTCATGGCAAAAGGGGCGTTGGTCTATGGCGCAGGATTGCTCTTCGTCTACGCCCTGGGACGGGGCGTGCCGGTGGTCCTGGCTGGCACGTTTGCCGGTGTGCTGAAGAGCTTCCAGAAACTGGGGCGCTGGTCCGGAATTATTGAGAAAGCCAGTGGGGTGATCGTGATCGGAGTCGGCCTGTATTTCGTGTGGATTGCATGATGGAGACAAAACGCGCCCGGCACTGGTGGGTTTTGCTCCTGCTGGCGGGTCTCTTCCTGGGACCGCTGGTGCTCAAGGCTGTGCAGGAAGGCTGGTTTGAGCCTCGCCTGCCGTTGGAATTGAACAACCAACCCGCCCTGGTCTTCTTTACACTGTCGCGTGGCTGCGAATGCCAGATGACGGTAGTGGCGCACTCTGAAGCTCAATTGGCTGCCTGGGAATTCCCGGTTCAGAGGCCATTTCGTGTGATCCGGGTGGATTTCAACCGCCGGCCTGACCTGGCCCAGCAATATGGCGTGGCGCGTGCCCCGGCGCTGGTGCTGCTCAATCCTGCGGGGCAGGTTGTCTGGAAACAGGATATTGGACTGAGCGATGAAGCGCCTCTGGATTTGGAAGAGTGTGAAATCCAGATGGAAACCCTGGCGCGAGACCCATGATTGGAATGAAAATACATGAAGAAAACTGCCTTACAAAACCCCATTCTTGCTCTGGCTGAGGACATCGGAAACAAGCAGTCTGCCATCCTGGCCACGGTGGTTGAGGTGAAGGGCGCATCGCCTGTAAAGGTGGGCGCACTGATCGTCCTGCTGGCAGACGGCAAAACCGCCGGGACCGTCGGGGGCGGCAACCTCGAGGCGGCCATCCTTGCGGATGCACGTCAGGCTTTGTTGGATGGCATTCCTCTTTTGAAGCACTATCGCCTTACCGAAAAAGGCACTGACGCGGTCGGGACATTGTGCGGCGGGGAGGTCCGCGTCTTCCTGCAGCCCTTTCTGCCCCCACCGCAGCTGATCATCGTCGGCGGGGGCCACATCGGGCGTCCACTTAAAGTGATGGGGGAAGCGGCGGGCTTTGATGTGCTCATCGTGGACGTGGAGCCGGGTCGCGCCGACATCCCGGAACTCGGATCGGTTCCCCTGAAGTACGATTCGCATGTCGTCCTGATCACCACGGACCATGTTTCAGATGAGGCTGCCTTGCGGATTGCCCTGCGCTCGCCTGCGCGCTATGTTGGGATGATCGGCAGCCGCGCCAAGTGCGCCACGATCCTGAGTCACCTGAAAGCGGACGGCCTCACCCCGGAGGTCCTTGAACGGGTGTATGCCCCCATCGGTCTCGACCTGGGTGGACCCACGCCGGAGGAGATCGCGGTGGCGATCCTGGCGGAAGCGATCGCCGTACGGCGGGGGGGCAAGGGCGGCAGCCGTTCACGAATGAAGTAACCCTCCATCTGCGACCTCCTTCCTTGACAGGTAACATTTACGGGAATATAATTCAATATATGTTGAACTATTTACCCCCCAAACCCGCCTCTCCTCCGGTCGACTTGGATCGCATGGCGAAATGGTTGAAGGTGCTCGCCGAGCCGAACCGCTTGCTGATCTTCCATTACCTGATGGAAGGCGTCCAGTGCAACTGCGAGTTGGGAAGCGACCTTGAGATGGCCCCGAACCTGATCTCCCATCACCTGCGGGTGCTGCGCGAGGCGGGGCTGGTGGATGTGGAGCGGGATGCCAATGATGCGCGTTGGATGTATTATTCGATCAACCGCCAGGCGTTGGATGAACTTAACCAGGTCTGGGGCGCCTTTTTCGACCCCCAGCGGATCAAGCCGCGCCGCCTGACCTGCGGACCGCAGGGCGAGTTCTTATGCCTTGACTTTGTGAAGGAAAGCTAGTTTTTTTACCCATATACTTCAACGGAGACTGAATTACTATGAACCAACCCATTCCCATCTCTGATCTATTTCAACAACAGGCTGCAAAGGCCGATGTAGAAATCTTCGATCCGCCCATGTGCTGCCCGACCGGCATGTGCGGGCCGACCATCGACCAGACCCTGCTCGACCTTGACGAAATGCTGAGGGGCCTCCAATCCAGGGGCATCAACGTGGTGCGCTACCAGATGTCCAGCCACCCGAATGCCTTCCTCACCAATGCCGAGGTGATGAAGATCGTGCGCGACCAGCAAATGGCTGCGCTGCCCATTGCCGTAGTCCATGGCAAGGTGATCAAGGTCGGTGCGTACCCGACCCTGGCAGAAATTGAACAACACTTAGTGGATGCCAAGCAATGACCCAGTACATCTTCTTCTCCGGAAAAGGCGGCGTCGGCAAGACCAGCATGGCCTGCACGAACGCCGTACGCTCTGCCGATGAAGGCAAACGCACCCTGATCGTCACCACCGATCCGGCATCCAACCTTTCCGATACCTTCGAACAGGAGATCGGTCACCAGGTCACCCTGATCGGCGGTGTCCCCAACCTGTGGGCGATGGAGATCGACCCCGACAAGGCTACCCAGGAATACATCGACCGCGCCATGGCGCCCATCCGCGCCGCCTTCCCGCCGCAGATCGTCCAGGTGATGGAGGAGCAAATGAGCGGCCCCTGCACGGCGGAAGTGGCTGCTTTTGACCGTTTTACCGATTTTCTGGAAACACCGGCCGACACCGGCGCAGCTTTCGATGTAGTCATCTTCGATACCGCGCCCACCGGCCATACCATCCGCCTGCTGGAACTTCCCGCTGAGTGGAGCCAATCCATCGATGCGGCCAGCGCAGGGAACGGGCAAACCTGCCTGGGCCCCGCGGCCGCCATCCAGGATGCGAAACACAAGTACGAGCGGGCCCTGGCTGCGATGCGCGAGAGCGCCCAGACCACCTTCGTCTTCGTGCTGCATCCCGAAGCCATCTCTATCAAGGAAACCCGCCGTGCGATCACTGAACTGGGTAAACTGGGCATCCAGAATTACCGCCTGATCATCAACGGCATCATCCCGCCGGAAGCAGCCCGGAACGCCTTGTTCGCTGCCCGTGCTGAAATGCAGGCGCAATATTTAGCTCAAATCGATGCTGACCTCCCATATTCAAAACAGCGTATGTTCCTGCTGGCTGGTGAGATCAAAGGCATCCAGAGGTTGCGCCAGGTAGGGAAGATCTTCTTTGATGGGACCGCTTCCAAAACATTCGAGGCCGAGAAGGTCCAACCTCAGGTGGCAATGATCGCCACCCCCCTGGAAGAGGTGCGGGTGCGCCTGCAGCCGAATGGTCATCGTCGGACCGTGTTCTTCGCCGGCAAGGGCGGGGTGGGCAAGACCGTCGCCTCCTGCATCACGGCTGTCTGGCTGGCACGCCATGGGTACAAAACCCTGCTCCTCACCACTGACCCCGCCGCGCACCTGGGCGACGTCCTGGACACTCCCGTGGGAGATGACATCGCTCCTGTTGCAGGCCAACCGAACCTGTGGGCGGTCAAGATCGATCCCAAGGCCGCCGCGGAAACCTACAAGGCGCGCATCCTGGAGGACGCCCGCCGGCGCGGCCGCCCGGAGAAGGCCATCGAAGTGATGGAAGAAGAACTCAACTCGCCCTGCACCGAGGAAATGGCCGCCTTCGACAAGTTCATCGAATATGCCTCTCAGGACGAGTGGCAGGCGGTGGTCTTCGATACCGCCCCCACCGGCCACACCCTGCGACTGCTCGAACTTCCGGTGGACTGGAGCAAGCAGCTTGACGTGAAGATCTTCGCCTCGGTGGAACCCTCTGCGGCGGACGACGTGGCCAAGCAGCGCTTCGGAAAAGTCATCGAAATGATGCGCGACCCCGAGCAAAGCACCTTCACCTTCGTCATGTATCCTGAAGCGACTCCCATCCTGGAAGCCTGGCGGGCGGCGCGTGAACTCGGCACGGTTGGGGTCCATCCCGGGCTGGTGGTCGCCAACATGGTCATCCCGGCAGATCAGGCCGATACCGCCTATGCAAGCACCCGCCGCCTGATGCAGGAAAAATACCTGGTCGAGATCGGCGAGCGCTTCCACCTGCCGGTCGTCCAGATCCCGCTCCTATCCCACGAGATCAAGGGGTTGGAGATGCTGGCCGAGCTGGGCGAGCAGATTTATGGGACCGAAAAGGTGGCTGCATGACCGGGAAACGCAAGGTCCTGTTTCTATGCACCGGTAACTCCTGTCGTTCGCAGATGGCGGAGGCCATTGTCAACGCGAACCTAGGAGAACATTGGGAAGCCTTCAGTGCTGGCATAAAACCAGCCGGCCTCGTTCACCCCAAGGCGCTGGCAGTGCTCGCTGAGATCGGCATCCAGCACCAGGGTCGTTCCAAGGCGGCAGACGAATTCCGGGGCGTGGACTTTGACCTGGTGGTCACCGTCTGTGACGATGCGGCCGAGAACTGCCCCGTCTGGCTGGGAAGAGGCAGGAAAGTACATCTGGGTTTCCCCGATCCGGCAAAAGTAAGGGGAAGCGACCAGGAAGTGATGGATGTTTTCCGCCGGGTGCGGGACGATCTCGCCCGTCAGCTGCCCGAGCTGCTCCGGCGGGAGGAAAGCTGAGGATGAGTATGGCAACCAATTCGATTGATGACCTTGAAATTGCGCCTGCCTCGGTCGTGAAGCAGGCCGCGCACGATTTTGCTGCCGCACTGGCAGAATTACAGCAGTTTAAAACCTTCGAACAGGCCACGCTTCGCTTCCGGCAGGACGAAGCTGCCCAGAAGGATATGCAGGCGTACAAGGAAAAGCAGCAGGAGTTGCGCCCGCTGATGAGGACCGGCGGGATCAACCCGGCAGCGCAGGCGGAATTGGAGCATCTCCATGACGCCTGGCTGGCGCATGACTCCGTGCTTGAATACCTCGAGGCCCAGACGGAACTGGTCGGGTATTGCCAAACACTCGGCGACCTGCTTTCCGAGATGCTTGGCCTGGACTTCCCGGCTGCCTGCGCTGCGAGTTGCTGTGGCTAGGAGAGCGTGACATGAAAAACCAATCAGTTCTTCAACCGCAAATGACAGAAGCCGCCATTCACCTGGGGCAAAACCTGGTCTCTGCAGAGCCATTTGTACATTTCCGGCAAGTGGAGCAGGCATTGAAGGATGATGCTGCCGCGTTGGGTTTGTTGAACAACCTGGCCCTGGCCCAGGAGCGAATCCGCAAGGCTCAATCCGGTGGAACCATCACACCGGAGGATCTCCAGGCATTGGGTGACCTGCAGACACAGGTGCAGGCGCATCCCATCATCACGGAGTACACGGCCCGCCAGCAGGAGCTGACCGCCTTTTTGCAGGGGATTAATGCTGAGATCAGCCAGCTACTCGGGATAAATTTCGCCCTGATCGCCCGCCGTTCCTCCTGCTGCTGAGGAGGGCCTCATGCCGCTATACAGTTTCGAATGCACCCAATGTCACGCCCACTTCGAAGTGCGGGCGACGTTCAAGGAAAAAGATGCCGGCCTAAAGCCGGAATGCCCGCTGTGCCATGGCAGGGAAGTCAGGCAGCTCATCCCTGGCGGGCTGGTTGTACGCAGCGAGGAAGGCGTCCAATTTTCAGGGCCGGCCTGTGATCCGCACGATGGACCGGGATGTTGCGGATGAACGAACGTGTCCTCGTGCAGATCATCGGCGCCCCGATTGCCTGCAAGGAAGGCCTGAAGGATACCTGGCGCGAGGTCGCCGGGTGGGCAGCCGGGCAATTACAGGCGCATTTTAGAGAACGGGTGCAGGTGCAGTACTTCGACCTGTTCGACCCGGCCTGTCCGACCATACCACCCGGGATGCAACTGCCGGTGGTGATGGTCAATAACGAAGTGCTGAGTAACGGTGATAAAATTTCCGTCCCTGCGATTCGCAGGAAGATCGAGGAAATTCTTGAAAAGAGAACTGGTTAAGCCACAAGCTCTTGGTACTTGAAAACAGCTACAGCCTCCGTGATGGATGTCAGGGAGCAAAAAGGATGAGTAACCATGGATGACAAGAAGATCAAACAGAGTGTGAAAGAACGTTATGCGGAAGTGGCAATCCAATCCACCAGTTGTTGCGGTGCGAATTGCTGCTCCCCCGATGGTTCCGGCGCTGGAGCATTGGTCGATTATGGGCTCATCGATGCGGAACTGCCTGTAGGCGCCAACTTGGGGCTGGGTTGCGGGATACCGACTCTGTCTGTCGAAATCCTTGCTGGTGACACCGTGCTGGACCTCGGGTCCGGCGCAGGCGTGGATGCCTTCCTGGCCGCCAAGCAGGTCGGGCCTGAGGGACGGGTGATCGGCGTGGATATGACGCCGGAAATAATCGCCCGCGCCCAGGAAAACGCGCTTACGGGCGGGTATCAGAACGTAGAATTTCGCTTGGGTGAGATCGAGCAGCTTCCGGTGGAAAGCGAGAGCGTGGACGTGGTCCTCTCGAATTGCGTCATCAACCTGGTCCCGGATAAGCAAAAAGCCTTTGCCGAGATTTTCCGGGTTCTCAAGAAGGGCGGACGCTTCTCGATCTCGGACATGGTCACGTTTGGCGAGATTCCACAGGCTGTCCGGGATGATATGGACCTGTGGACCGGTTGCATCGGCGGAGCGCTCGACCGCGAGATGTTCCTGCAGATCGTTCGCGACGCAGGATTCAAAGATGTCGAGATCAAGAAATCCGTGACCTATGACACAATAAAAGGGGAAGGGTATGGAGTTGGCAGCATTACTGTGGAGGCGCACAAGAGGTAAACATCAAATCTCTTCATTCTTCTCCCTGCTGGAATGCCGGGGTAAAATTTCATCAAGACCATCTTCCTTGGAAATCTAATGCACCTCACCGTAAAGATTCTGGGTACCAAATCTAGCATGCGTTACTCCGTTTCCCGCCTGGTAACAATGGCGGAGACGGTTTTAAGGGCTGAATACCCGGACCTGGAAGTGGAGATTCAAGAATTAAAGACAGAAGAAGAGATCTTCAAGTACAGCCAGGTGCTGATCGCACCGGGGTTGGTAATCAACGAGAAGCTGGTCTACGATATCTGGATCCCATCCAAGGAGCAGGTCCTAAACTGGATGCGCGAGGCGATTGCGCAGAAACAATCCGGATAACGAATGTCTTGTCTGTGTAAGGGGATGGAGCCAACGCAGAAGGTAAAAAAAAATCCAAAAATCGGCACCCTTTTTCAGAACATGTATTTAGCCAGGTGCAAGAGACGGCTCAGAACCGATGAGGCTCATTGGAACATGGTGGAAACCCACATGAGCACTCCTGTTCCACAATCTCTAGAACGAACACCCTCTCAACTTTGTATTATCCGTATATACAGTATCCCCTAGGGGCACAGGAACATATAGTCCATATATTCCATATGGTACTTTCTTTTCTACTACGCTCTACTTTCAGAGCGTAGTTTTATATCTCAGGTTCTGTTTGCACGATATCGCAAGAGCATTCAATCCATCTACGAGCTCGCCCTCCACCTGGCAGAGAGGTCGCTCCCACCCAGGCCGCCGCGGCTGGTCAATCCCAGGGGATCTGGAGATCTTCCGACTGCACACAAGTGAGAAAAAGACAATTTGGGAGATAGCCACTCTGTTTCAACTAACTGAAATCAGGGTCTGAAATATCTATACCGCTATGAGAAATGCCCAGAACTTACTTTGTGAACTTTGAGTGGATAATTGTCTATTCAGCGCACTTTGGTACATAGAATTTCGCTGATGCAATGTGAAATATTAGCCGCTAAGAGAAGGCGACTCACTTATCCCCCTTGCCTGTAAGAATTCGGTACCGCAGTATTGACAATTGTAGCCTTAAGCATATACTCATCAAGTGACTAAGTCTCGTCATTCATCTACCAGGCTCTCACCTGAATATGCCTTACTTGGGTTCCTCGACCAATCTTCGGCGCATGGTTATGAACTGCACCGAAAACTTGTAGAGGAGTTGGGGGAAATCTGGCATTGCAGTATGAGCCAGACCTATAACATCCTGACCCGCCTGGAAGCGCAGGGAACTATCGAAGGGGAGACTCAAGCTCAGGACAAACGACCAGATAAACGCAAATTACACTTGACCCCTGCTGGGCAGGTGCGCTTCGAGACCTGGCTGGGAGAACTCTCCGCCTGTAGTGTTCATGCCATCCGGGTAGAGTTCATGACCCGCTTGTATTTCCTGCACGCCCGTGACCCTCAATCCGCCATCCAGATGGCGGAAACTCAAATTGCCGCCCTGCAAAAACACCTGGAACGCTTGACGAGTGAACTACAGGAGATCCCTGAAAGCCGGGTTTTCAATCAGCTGGGTAAGTTGCTGCGCATCAGCCAGTTGGGAACATTGATTCCCTGGCTTGAGACATGTAAAAAACAGCTACCAATTCATGTTTTGGAGAAAGCCCAATGAGAGAACAAACGGTCAGGATGATAAAGCCAACCACCGGATATCGATTCAACCTTGCTGAATTCTCCGGCTCGCTGGCCGACCTGGGTGTCATGCTACCGCTCATCCTGGCGCTGATAACACTGAACGGGATGGATGCTGCGGCTGTCTTTGTGGGGATCGGTTTAGCTTATATTCTTGTGGCCGTGGTTTACCGCCTTCCCATCCCGGTCCAGCCGCTTAAGTCTGTCTCAGCGATCGCCCTGGCGCAGGGGTTGGCACCAGCTGTCATCATCAGCGCCGGGATATGGAACTCATTGACATTTCTTAGCATGGGCGCAACCAGGATGGATCGTTGGGTTCATAAGGTATTCCCCAATCCAGTTGTGCGAGGCATTCAATTGGGCCTGGCATGGTTGTTGTTCAAGTCAGCCTGGACCCTGGTCCATAAAACCCCTGATGGCTGGCCGGAAAGCATTTTCTTCCTTGGGGGGAACATTGCCTGGCAGTGGATTCTCGCCGGGGGAGCTGCACTAACCCTTGGATTGATCCTTTGCTGGCAGCGCGACCTGGCTGCGCTTAGTGTCATCCTCTTTGGGATCGCTATTTCGCTCTTTTTTGTTCACCTGCCGCGGCTCTCGCTGAGTTTCACCCTGCCCCGCTTCCTGCCACTAATCCCGACCTGGCAGCAACTCTGGCAGGGGCTGTGGCTCCTGGCCATCCCACAAATTCCCCTCAGTTTGGGCAATTCGATCTACGCCACTGCGGATGCAGCCCGGAGCTATTTCCCCGAGGGATCGTCACGCGTCACGGAACGAAAACTAATGCTTACCATGGGCTCCATGGACGCCCTGACTTCCGCCTTAGGAGGCATTCCGCTCTGCCATGGTTGTGGCGGTTTGACTGCGCATTACAGGCTGGGGGCGCGCACGGGCGGTGCGCCGTTGATGCTGGGCGGGATATTCCTGGTACTCGGGTTATTCGGCGGGGGAGCCAGCCTGCAAGTGTTTAGGCTGCTGCCATTTCCGGTTTTAGGTGTCCTGTTGGCTTATGTAGGCTTTCAGCACATGTTACTGGCGCGTGATTTGCGCGGATGGCAGTCTTGGTCCACCGCACTGCTCGTTCTCGCGCTGGCTATTTGGACCGGGAATCTCGCCATCGGTTTTGCTGCTGGTGCTGCGGTGTATTATGTTTGGGGATGGATTGCGAGTGGGCTTAAACCACCCGTGCAACAAGATTGAGTCCAAACAAGAATTGCTACCCTCTCGACTTTGTATTATCCGTATATACAGTACTCCCTTGGGGGCACTTGTTCTATATAGTCTATATGCTCCATACAATACGCCCTTATAGAAGGCGTATTTGTTTTATACCCTCAACACTTATACCGCCGCAGCGAAGATCATCCGGAAATTATTGGAGAGCTTTGGCTTTTCGGAAATACGCTTATGAGGAATCTGCACGAAGATCCGAAAGGAACATCTTCCATAATCATGATAAAATACCCCCACACGGCGATGAGGTTCGCCAAAAACGTCTCTGGACTGATGACCTCTACTGGATATTCTCAGTAGAGGTCATTTTTATTCATTATGCCATTCTCGCTGACCGAGATCGAACTGAAACAGGCGATACAGGAATCCGGCTGTCCCCTTTGCTGGATTGGGCGAAACGCGGCGGAGCGCTACATTCGCCATCTTCTATGGGAGAGCGTAAATGACATGGAGACCCGCCGGCACTTCATCGCCGGCCTTGGTTACTGCCCGGAGCATACTCGCATATTGGCTACCCGGGAAATTGAAGAATATGGGGATGCATTGGGAGTAAATATTATTTATGAGAATCTTGCCAATGTTGTCGCAGGCAAGCTTGAAAATCTGGATTTGCTGAAAGAGCCGGGTCCACGGAAAAGGAAGCGGGTTAGGGGCGATTTGCATAAATATGCCGATCAACTGGTTCCATCCACTACCTGCCGCGTCTGCCAGTCGGCTGACTCTTCAATGCAATATGCCCTTAAAACCCTGCTGGAGGAATTCGAAACTTCTTCCGATGAATGGCAGCCGCGCTATCTTGCCTCCGATGGTTTGTGCCTGTCTCATCTAAAGCAGTCCCTGAACTTTGCCGACCAGTTTCCAACATCCGCCAGGTTCCTGCGTGAGGATGTGCTTTCCCGCATGAAACGCTGGCAGGAAGGGCTGCAGGGATACATACAAAAACACAATTGGGACCTGCGGAAGGTGCCCCTGACGGAGAACGAACGCCAGGCCTGGCGTGAAGTGCTGGCTTTTTTTACCGGCCAGACTCCCTCCTCCTTCGATTTGCTGAAAGATAGTCGTTCGAGATGAACCTTGCTTTCTGCCCCTCCTGCCGCCACCCGGCACCTGGGGGCGGCCTCTGCCCAAACTGCGGCACTCCCTGCACGGCACCAGCCGGGACTTACGTTGAAAGACTCCTGGAAACTATCCTTTCGGTAGAGACTGGGCGCGCAGGTATGGCGGTGGACGTGCTGACCAGGTGGCTGCACGAGCCGCGCTCCATAGTACCTCTGACCATTTTGCTCCAGCAGGATAGCGAGCCGTACCCCCTCATACTGGCGGCGCGTGGGCTGGGTTGGTTGGGCAACCCGCAAGCCGTCCCGGCGCTGGCGGAGCTGCTGCTCAATGAGAACAAACCGTTCGTCGCCCGCATTGCCGCAGCAAAGGCGCTGGGCGATCTTGGCGGAGAGAGTGCCCAGAATGCCTTGGAACAGGCGACAGCTAGTCGGCGCCCGAGCGTTGTAAAAGCAGCTACCCGTGCGTTGGAGCAACTCCAACGACCAGAAAAGGAAATTCTGTTGTGACAATCCACAGTATTCTTTTCGATAAAGACGACATCCAGGGAGAAGCGGTCGAACAGCCCCCCTTTTTCACCGATTTGAATCTGGACCAGGTGATTGACGCCATCACTGCCAAGCGGCAGGAATACAACCTGAAGCCGTATTTTTACTCACCTCTGCGCGATGCTGAGACCATCTATTATCGCCATGAAGTGATGCGGGACATGGAAGCTAAGATGCTGATGACACACATTAAAGCCTTTGCTGAAAAAATGGTTCTTGTGCGTCGCTACCTGGCGCTGGTAGAGAAGCTGGACTTCAAATACCACAAGGAAGGCTGGTTCCTGGAAGCCGTTTTAGTCTACTGTGATGCCGTGACTGACCTGGCGCACGACTTGAGCCTGGCGGAAATCAAATCGCGTGGCTTTTTGGCCTTCCGCGAGTATGTGTTAACTTATTTCCACACACACGGTTTTGAGTCGCTGGCGGCAGAGGCGCGTAAGGTCAAAGCCGGGCTTTCGAGTGTTAAATATAGTGTAGTTATCCAAATCGGAAAATTCAGCGTGCAGAGATATGAAGGGGAGACGGATTACAGTGTAGAAGTGGAAAGGACTTTCGAGAAATTCAAACAGGGCGCGGTGAAGGATTACCGGCTCGATCTTTACAAAGGATCGGGCATGAACCACATCGAAGCGCAAATCCTCGAGTTTGTCGCCCGGCTGTATCCCGAACAATTTGCCGCACTTGATGCATTTTGTGAGGGCCACGGCTTGTTTGTGGACGAGACCATCCAAGTTTTCGACCGGGAAATTCAGTTCTATATCGCCTATCTGGAACACATCGCGGAATTCAAACGCATGGGGTTGGTTTTTTGTTATCCACAGGTAAGTGCAACAAACCACGATGTGTACGATCACGACGGATTCGATCTGGCGTTGGCGCACACCCTGCTTAATTCTGAAAAACCGGTCATCTGCAATGATTTTTTTCTCAAGGATCCAGAGCGGATCATCGTCGTCACCGGTCCCAACCAGGGCGGTAAAACCACTTTCGCCCGCACCTTTGGGCAGTTACATTATCTTGCCAGCTTGGGCTGCCCCGTGCCAGGCAGCGA
>Ga0315281_10008364_pt1 | contig 14484 bp, 20 predicted proteins | sample YL17G07_0_MG_FD_204540 | JGI IMG/M metagenome (GOLD analysis project Ga0315281, IMG submission 204540) | Sediment microbial communities from Yellowstone Lake, YNP, Wyoming, USA - YL17G07_0 | ecosystem: Environmental > Aquatic > Freshwater > Lake > Sediment | place: USA: Wyoming | collected...
GAAGTTCAGCAAGCGGGAGTACGCCGAGTACCACATGTTGATTGGTTATTCGCTCGACGGGTTCTGCGAGTTGTCTCCTTTTGAGGACATGGAGGTTGAGACTCCGGAGTGGACCCGCAAGTGAGAACCGCAGCGTATCCGCTCAATGTTCGTATGTTGCCCGAGAGCGCTCATACGGTGGTTCAGACCCTCTTTTTGATTGTGGGTGCGTTAGGGCTTCTCGGAGCCTTAGTGTGCTGGCTGTGGTGGAAGAAGCTAGTGAAGAAAATGCGGGCGCGTCATGCTGCTGAGAACGCGGAATTGGAGCACAAGACGCGCGTCTACCGGTACATGCTTTCGCAGGGGCATCACATGCCCTGGTTGTTGAAGGACTACCCTCCATGCTAGATGACTCGCCGAACTCAATGGGAGGACAAGTTGAGCACTGAAGGCGATAGGGGGATGTTCCCGGCAGCGACTGTAGGCCACGACCAAATCATGAAGGATTTGGTGGCCGAGAACAAAATCAAAACCGAGTTGAAGCGCGCAAGAGTGCTGGCTATTGCAAGACGAGATCCAGATCTCACTTACGCAATGGTTGCCTCACAGGCTGGTGTAGGAAGCACTACCGCGACGAAGTGGATTAAGGAAGCGGGCATCAAGCTGCACACGCTTGCAGAACGCTCTATCACCCTAAGGTTCCGGCGGAAGAAGTAGATGGAGCCGACCAGGGCGGAGCGAGAGAACCAGCGGGCGAGGGTACTTGCCATCGCCAAGAAGGATCCGGATCTTGGTGGAGCCCTTATCGCTGCTCGCGTGGACGTGGCGTACGGCACGGTGATGAAGTGGCTCAAAGAGGCGGGACTTAAGCTACAAACCACCACAGAGCGTTCATTGGCTTTCAACTCTCGAAGTCGCAGGGTTGCGAGGCGCTTTGGACATCTCAGGACGAGGGCGAGATGAAGGTCGTCGAAAGTAGACCCTGGGTGCTGAGGGTTGATTGTCCTCACTGTAATAGCGTGCTTGATATCGAGACCGAGGATATTGGGGCTCGCAATTACGCGGTGGGGTATGGGGGCGAGACGGACGAATGGGAGCCCTATGCGCTGTGCGCGGTCTGTAAGGGCGAAATTCGTTTCAAGCTGGGCAAAGTGCCGCTACACATTTTCAACGCAGCTAAGGCGCGGGCCAAAGGCTATGTACAAGGACCCTGAACCGGTGGTGTTTGTTCTTCCCCAGGGACCCATCGTGGTGGTCAACAAACCGCGCTTGGGTTTGTTCACTCGTTTCCTGAAGTGGTTGCGCTCGGTTGGTGACTTGCCTCGTTGCCCCTTGTGTTTCGATCATTTCGAGCCAAAGCAAATCAACGAAGGCGGCGGATATTTCGTAGCGGTGTACTGCCGTAGTTGCCAGGCTAGGGCTCGCATGTTTCATAACCCACCGCAAAGTGGTGGTACTCTGCGTCCGAGACCTCTTCCAACCGCAATACCTAGTTCTGGGCAGCGCATTTTGATGTAGAAGTCCAAAATCAAAAAATGCCCGCGTCGCATCTCGATAGGAGCTTCTTTTTTCGGGGTTGTGGGCTGTAAAGATCCGAATGGGGGTTGTTGTGGGTGGAAAAACCAAAAAAGCTTCCGAGCGCGAGTTGCCTGAGGTTCTAAAGGCGGCGCTGAAGATGTCTAGGCGACACGGTAAGAGGACCATCTTGCAGATCTGCCAGGAGCTGGACGTCAAGACCGAGCAGGTGAAGGCGCTGCGGAAGGCGCTGGGTTTTTGCGTTCAGGTAGCTTTAGATTGGGAGCAGTTGCTTCATACAAACCATTGCCGCCTTTCTTGGCTGGGTCAGTCTCTGGATGAGGTCGCAGGGGATACCTGCCAGTGCGGCGGAGACCGCCGGATTGCGTTCGTTCAAGCCGCTCTCGCTGATAAGCGGTACTGTCGATGAACGTCGTGGATCCCCAAATTATTTTCTACGGGCAATGGGGTTTGTTCATAGCCGCGTACATCTTCGGCATCTGGGCCACGGGGTACTTGCTTTGGATGTCCATAATGTTCGGCATCCAGTGGCACCACTGGTTGGAGCTTCGACGCGACTTCCGGAACGCTAAAAACAGGGTGGACGTGAGCCACTATGAGTCGGTTAAGCGGCTCGAACTGAAGGAACTAGAAGCCAAGAAGACGATGGAGCTGGCTCGGGAGACCGCTTTCAATAGTGAGATTGTGGGACCAGCTACTGAGTGTGATCACGGTCCAGTACCAATCAAATCCAAATCCAGGTAACTAGCAGCTTTGACGGCGGATCTGTTTCTATCTTAGGGTTCACTCCTAGCAACAAAGGAGTGAACCATGTCCCTGAAGGAACCTATGCCCTTAGATGGCGGATGCGGAAAATCAGGTTGCTGCGCCTCGACTGGAATTCACGACCCTTATACGGATGTACTGAGCGGGATGACTTTCGGAAGCGGTACTTTGGACCATAGCGGATACTGGGAGTCCCCCTGTCCTGCATGTGCAAGGGCGTTCGAACGACTTCACCCCGAGGCTGCCCCTTGTTGGCCGTTTAGCGATGACGAAGTCAGGCGTACGGGTTCTTGACAACTGCCTCTCAATAGCGTATAAGTAGTGGATGCTGATTCGAGTTACCTGTACCGCAGTTGTTAGACCGGTTTGGGAAATTCGAGCGCGTCCTTGTGGGCTTATCGCGGTGAAGCGGAATTCGGAGGGTGAGCCTCGCTGCCGTCGCCACGGTAAGGGTAAGGCTTTCCCCTTAGAGTCCGCGCAGTTCGAGTCAGCTTCCAAACCGGAGTGATGGGGGTTTTGTGGGAACAGCGAACGCACACTTGCTACGAGCAGTTGAGCAGGCAAAGAAGCGATTCGGGGTGCATAGCAAAGAGTGCCTTAAGGCGTCGGCTCTGGTGGATCAGTCACAAGCGACCTGTAAGCACACAGAAATTCGGGAGTGCCTAGCTACAAAGAAGGGTAACAACGTTGAAGAGGGTGACATGCTTCGTTGGTGCGTTCTCTGCGCGAAGCCTATCGCGATAAACGGAATCGCTTGGGAACGTCTCCACCCGAAGAAGAAGCACTAACTGCGACCACGTGGTCGCTACCTCAAGGACGACTGATGACTACGCTACTTACTCTTTTCAAAAAGACCAGCACCGGCAAAGACCAAGAATGGACCGTCAGTGTCGAGGGCAACGTAATAGTCACCAGGCACGGGCAGGTTGGCGGGAAGATTCAAGAGACTCGTGATGTAGTCAAGGAGGGCAAGAATTTAGGCAAGGCTAACGCTACTACGCCTTCTCAGCAGGCGTTGTCGGAAGCGCAGTCCGACTGGGAGAAGAAGCTGAAGAAGGGGTACTGCAAGACCCTCGAAGACGCGCGTGCTGGCAAGGTGGACGCCCTCATCACGGGCGGTTACTGGCCCATGTTGGCGCATCGATATGACCAACGAGGAGACGACATAGTCTTCCCTGCGTATCTTCAGCCGAAGCTTGATGGTCATCGTTGCACTGGCGACATGGTGGATGGGGTAGCGACGCTTTGGAGTCGAAAGCGAATGCCAATTCTGTCGATGCCTCACATCGTCAAGTCCCTTACGGAACTGGGGATTAAGGGGCGGGTACGCCCGGACGGCGAGTTATACGCGCACGCCTACCACAACAATTTCGATGAGCTGACACACTTTATTCGGCAGTCGACTCCAATACCAGGGCACGAGGTGATGCAGTATCACCTCTACGACGTCTACATGGAGGGTGCGCCCTACGAGGAGCGCCTGGCGTGGCTGCGCGCCCATGTCCCGACGGATCACCCCTATCTGAAGCTCGTCAAGACCATCCCTATCGAGGATGAAGACGAGATGACGGTGGCATTCGAGGAGCACAACGCCGATGGGTACGAAGGCGCCATCATTCGAAACGCGAAGGGCGTCTACCTCAGCGCGCCCCCTGATGCCCGTTCGGTGGATCTTCAAAAGCTGAAGAAGTTCATCGACGATGAGTTCACCATCATCGGTATCAAGGAGGGCAGAGGAAAATTGGCAGGACACGCTATTTTCGTGTGCCGGTACGAGAAGACCGGCATCGAGTGCCGAGCGAAGATGAAGGGTCCGCAGGCGGAACTGAAGAAGTACTTCGATAACGCCAGCGAATACATCGGCAGGGAGATTACGGTGAAGTTTCAGGGATGGGGCAGTAAGGGAGGTCCCAGGTTCCCTGTGGCTTGGCGGATTGCAACTAAGCTATAGATGCGCCTTTTTTGAGGTTGTCGTACCACCACAGAGGTTGCAGGTTGCTGTAGTGGAACGCTGAGCGACACTCGGTTGTGCTGGTCAAATCAAAGGATGAAAGCGGAATCTTGTGATCTATATGCCAGCCACGAATGCCCCAGGTGCTCCAAGTCATGCCTGGCTCAAACTTGCTTTCAAGGTGTTCCTTCAACTCCGAGATAGAGCACCCCAGGTCCCGCACAGCGGAACCTCCTTTTCTTTTGCCCCGGAGAAGGTCCCCAATTCTTTTTCTCAGAGTCGCGGCTATTCGGTATTGGAGGTCCGTAGCTTGTTTATCGTGCTCATAGCAGCGCTTGTACTCCCGAATGTGAGTTCGTTGTTTTCTGCGCCAGCGTTTTATGTACTGGCTTACTTGTTTTTTGACCTTCGGGTCGGCACGGTGGGCTTTTACGCGCTCCAGATTGCTAGCACGCCAAGTTGCTGCTCTCTGAGTTGCGGCTTTACGGTTAGCGGCTGCATAGCTGAGCAGATATTTTTGTGTGCAGCTTTTGCAGTAGGGGTGCCTGCCATCTGTGCGCGTTCGGTCTTTGACGAACCCAGAGACGGGGCACGAACTACCGCAACGGCGACAAACTTTGTGTTTCATGCTACTAAGCTTACTGTAAGAGTATAATCATGCACAACTGCATTAAGGGGGGTTACCTCTTGGTAAAGTTCAAACTGGACTCGGAAAAAACCAAGGAGGAGCTGCTGTCCCTGACAAAACTACTGCGGGACCAGGTGGATATGCTGCAAAAGCACAATGCCAAGCTGTGGGAGGAGCGCAACGCTGCCATCGAGGGAGGGCTTAGTGGTGTTAAGGCGCTCTACGTCTCTGCGCAGGCTAAGGACAACGCCAGGTTAAATAGTCGGATTAACGTATTGAACAAGCGGCTAGAAGCCCTTCTCGGGCAAGAACTGGGGCCGAAGTCGTGAGGGATGACGAAGACACCGTGGAATTCGACGACGTGACCGCTACGGCTGAGACCGACAAGGCGCTGTGCTGCCTTGTTGAGGGCGAGTCCCATTGGATTCCAAAATCCCAGGTTCACGACAACAGCGAGGTCTACAAGAAGGGTCACAAGGGGCGGCTGGTGGTGACCCAGTGGATTGCGGAGCAGAAGGGGTGGGTATGAGGTGTTTCGGTTGTGGCATCGAGAAGGATTTAGAAAAGAAGGAGCTGTATCCGCATGAAGAGGACGGGCTCATCATGGACGAGCCAATCGCGCCACTGATGGTGATTGACTGCCAGGGACCCGCTATTCCAAATCACCCCCAAGGCTACTCAGAGTTTCGGGTGGTGGTGGTCTGTCATTCCTGCTTCCATCGGTTGGAACCCGATATGTGGATCAGCGACGCGTGTTGGGCGAAGCTCACGCCCGTCGTTCCGTATGAGGGACTTCCTCTGTTGGACCGAACTCCTCCAAGGGTTCGCTGGAACCCCGCCACTTACGCGCATGTGCAGGTAACCTCAAATAGCAGTAGCTAGGGAGTGAAAGTGAATATCCGGTACATAGACTTGGGTTACAGGTTTGTGGGTAAGGCGGCGGCAGCGCCGATAGTTTCTGCGCGTGTACTAGCTCCTACGCTTTTAAGAGCCAGTCCTCTTTTGGGCGGCGCTGGGTTATTTGCCGGAGTCCTTGTTGGGCTTCAGGTCATCAATCGGGGCAAGGCGAAAGATCAGCGGTTTGGTGGGGCGTTACTCGACTTACTCGGACTGTAAGCGATGAAGCTCAGAGTCGATTTCTTCAAAGCTACAACCGGCAAGTGGTACACGGTAGAGGAGCTGGAGCTGGGGGCGGTTGTTGATGTCAGCAGCAGCAACTTAGACCGTACTGCTCTCTTCAACTCTTTTCTTACGATGCGCCTGCTTCAAGAGGTCGAGGGCAAGGTGCAGATGCGGTACGCAGGCATGACGGCAGTGTGCCTGGATTGGGGCGGCTACCCCATCCTGACGACAGTGCCTGGACCAGGCTAACTGGCGTTTATTGCACTAGCTGCGGTAGCATCTGGTGCATGCACACAAAACCAAAGCAGCAGCAAATTGTCGAGGCTGTAGCGAGTTCCACTTCCTTTGTCGAGGTGGCTATCAAGTTACAGGTATCTCGGCCAACAGCTACTGCGAGGGTTCGAGAGCTGGGATTGGAGGTAGGTCACTTTCGGCCCGGAAGGGCAAGACCATACGATCCCAGCAAGATTTTACGAAGAGACTCAGTTGCTTCCAGGGGTTGCGTAAAGTTACTAGTCTTGCGGCTGAAGTTGTTGGAGGAACGTTGCGCGTGCGGCTTAGTTGACTCGTGGCAGGGACGACCGCTGGTTTTGGAGTTAGATCACATAGACGGAGACAGCAAGAATTGCGAAATAACTAATCTGCGTTTCTTGTGCCCAAATTGTCATTCGCAGACTCTCACAAACAAGGGCAAGAACGCTAAAAAATATAAGCGGGGTTGGAAGAAGTCCACATGGCGATCTGGTTCACCAGCGACTTGCATCTCTATCACACAAACATAATTACCTACTGCAAGCGCCCTTTCAAAGACGCGGCAGAGATGAATGCTGTTCTGGTGGAGAACTGGAACAAACTGGTTGCCCCCGAGGACACGGTTTACAACCTGGGGGATCTGGCGGTCGGGTTCAACCAACTAGGGGTCAGTCGCGACGAGATGAAGGCGCTGGTCGGCTCTCTTCACGGTAAACACATCCTTTATCGAGGTAATCACGACCGCTCTAACACCCTTTGCCGCTTCCTTGGGGTAGAGCTGGCTCCCAAATCCCTCACGATTGAATTCGGAGGGAAGCGATTCCTGTTGGGGCACTATCCGGTGCCGGATGGCGGCGAAGCGGAGCAGTTAGATCGCCGGAATTGCGGCTATAAGCTGTGTGGGCACATTCACGCGAAGTGGTTGCATCAGGGCAGAAGCATAAATGTCGGGGTGGATGTTCGAGGATTTCAGCCGATCTCCACGGAAGAAATCATTTCCATTACGGATCAACTCGATGATTTCACCGCTACGTCTTGGCTGCCGATCCCTCCGCTAGTTAGTCGGAATCGTTGAGGCTTTTTCTTCCAGCGTAGTGGAAGAAGCCTCTTCCATTGCTGTCTTCCACTTTGTAGTGGTAGGTTCCCCCCTGTTTCCATTTCTGGGGTGACCGATGCTTCAATGGATAGGCGCGACAAACAGTCCAGTCCTCAATTTGGCGCAGCTTTTTGAGGCAAAGATCCCCATTGGAACTGTGAAGTTCCACATGGTGAAGGGGGAACTACGCCAAGCGATGGTGAAGGTTTCCGATGCACCCGGGGCTGTTAAATCCGGGTGGCTTTATTGGATGCAGGTCAAAGTTGCCAAGGGTCATGGCATCCAAGATGGCTCCATAGTGCATGTCACTAAGGGGATGAAGCCTCTTCTTCCTGGCCAGATTGATCCGGATACTGGGAAGCCCGCTCCGGACATGATTCACCCAAAGCCGGCTGCCGCTCCTGGAGCACCGGTTCCCGCACCTGCTGCTCCAGCAGCCCCACCACTTCCACCAGCTCCGGTTGCTGCGGCTCCGAAGGAAGAACCTCCCGCTGCTAAGCCACCTCCTGAAGAGCCCAAACTGGAGCCAGTAACGGCGAAAGAACCCGAGGCACCGCCGCCAGCGTCGCCGAAAGAGGAGCCAAAGCCTGAACCCAAGGTTGAGCCCAAGCCGGAGCCGAAACCTGAGCCCAAGGTTGAGCCTAAGGTTGAACCGGAAGCCCCAAAAGCTGAGCCGGAACCAAAGACCGCCGCAGAGCCTGACAAGCATCCACCTGTTGTGGGTCCTTCGAAAAAAGAAATCGCTCCGTTGAAGAAGAAGGTTCCGTTGGGGACCATTCGGTACCACGCTGTTAAGGCGGGTGAGCCGGCAAAGCAGGTTTGGATTCGGGCTTCGGATGATCCTGCCGTCCCGAAGGGTGGTTGGCGATACCTGATGTCGGCGAGTCAAGCCGCCAAGCTGGGACTGAACCACGATGACGTGGTTTCATTCAGTTTGAGCGCCGAAAACAAAGTAGAGCTTCACAAGGATGAGAAGGGGGCTATCAAGAAGATCAGCACTGCTGCGGATCTCCCGAAGGAAGCTGAGCCCCCGAAGAAGGAACCGGAGGCTTCTAAGGAGGAGCCCAAGCCCGAAAAGGCGTCCGAGCCGGTTAAGGAACTGCCCAAAGAGGCGCCGAAGCCGGTCGAGATGGATCCGAAGTACAAGGAGATGCTTGCGTACATAAAGACCATGCCGGGATTTGAAAAAGATCCTGATCAGTACATGAAAGCGGGTACCGACGCTCATCCTACAATTTGGGATGACGCCATGAAGCACAAATGGGGAGCCGACTGGTTCGAAAAGTGGAAGCTGTATCACTCGCTTCATAGCGATGACGGGGCCGCTAAGACGGCTCCTACAGGTCCGGAGGCTACAAAGAAGCCTGAACCGGAGCCGGAACCCGAGCTGATGCCGTACGACTCGTTGCCTGTAGGTGTGAAGGCAAAGCTGAAGGATATGAACGCCGGTCCGAATTCCCTATTGGGAATGACTGTTCGCGCTTTGGTCGGCAACCCGAAGTTGGATGTAGCGACCGTCGCCAAGTTGATTGATCAGAAGGTCGGAGCCGCGCAAGTTGCTATAGATCACCTCAAGGACAGTGGGCATGCCATCGCGAACAAGGATGGCACCTACTCGCTGAGCGGGGAGTGGACCACCAGCCCTCTTTCTGAGCCTACCGTTAAGGCGCCAAAGGCGCCGGAGCCCGTCGCGAAGCCTCCGACGCCAGCCCCGAAACAGGCAGTGAAGCTGCCTTCCAGTATTCCGGACGAGCTAAAGTCCTTGCTCAAGAAGCACGATATCGACCCCGCTTCTGACGTAGCACACGTGGTTCGCGTGTTGCACAATACCCCGGCTAGTTCACACGAACTGGTCAACGCCTTGCCCGATTCGTTTGTGGCGCCCACCTTGGCTTGGTTGGAGAAGAAGGGATTCGTCAAGCAAGACAAGTCCGGGGTGTACACACTCTCCGCTGATTGGACCTCAGCCTCCCCAGAGGAGCCCGAGGTTTCCAAACCGGAATCCGAGCCTGAACCCGAGGCAGAACCGGAGGAGTCCAAGGCTAAGAAGAAGCCTTCAGGTCCGGCAGCCGGTAAGGACGTGATGTTCGCTCCGGAGGACATTCCGGAGGTCGACGACCTGAAGTATGTGGCTTCCGGGAACGAACAGGGGATGGGCGGAGCAGGCGAGAAGCACATCTACAAAGATAAAAAGGGACAGGATTGGATCTTCAAGATCGCCATGACGAAGGGCGGTCAGGCGGAGAAGCCTTTTGCGGCACACGCACAGGAAGGATTCTCGAACATTGCCCGCAAGGTGAAGAACATCCAGATTCCCGTGAAGATAGTTCACATCAAGGGAAAGATGGGCACTCTTCAGCCGCTCATTCCCAACTCTGGGACCCTGAAGGCTGCGCCTCCAGCCTCTAGTCTCTCACCTCAGGAGCGTGAAGACATTGCATCTGAGCACATGCTCGACTGGCTGATGAGTCAGCATGACTCGTTTGGAGCCAACTTGGTCCGTACCAAGACTGGCCGCATCGTCGGTGTCGATAAGGAGCAGGGGTTTCGGTATTTCGGGGAGGACAAGCTTTCGACGAGCTATCAACCAAATACGGAGCAATACAGCGAGCAGCCTCCGTATTACAACCAGTTCTGGAAAGAATGGGCGGACAAGAAGTTCGACTTCGATCCTTCCATCTTGAAGAAGTACGCCGACTCTATCGACGCCATTGATGCTGATGACTTCGTCGATAACTTCAAGCCTTACGCGGAGAGCTTTTGGGAGGACAAGCCGAAGAAGCAGGAGGAGTTCCTCAACGAGGTTCGTAAGCGCAAGAAGAACTTCCGCTCGGACTTCGAGGGATTTCTCTCGGATCTATACAAGCAGCGAACCGAGCAGACAGAGGGTGGATTCACCTTTGAGGCGGGCTGGGTTCCAGGGGCGAAGGCGGAGGCCGGAAAGAAGATCAAGAAGAAGTATTCCGCAGAGCAGATTGCAGGGGACTACGGCATTCTGACCAAGGCGTATATCCCGCTTGCCGGACCGGAGCAGGGCAAGGAAGATCCGACAAAGATCGCGTTGAAGACCGGCAAGGGAGCAGAGGGCGCGGAGAAGCTTGCCAAGTTCGTCAAGGAGCTGAAGCTCACTCCCTACATCCCGGACTACAACAAAGGTACTGCAAACCCGAACGGCATTGTTTCTGGAAACACCTACAACTGGGCGTTCTTCGAGAAGAAGGATTGGGAGAAAGCTCACGTCGAGAAGGTGGAGGAGCTGGGCAGCACGACCGGAAATACCCCCGCTAAGCCGGAGTATTTCCCGGAAGTAAGTCACTCTCCTGCGGCGCACAGCAACCTGCACGAGCTAGACGGAATCCATCACTCCACTATTCCCGCACTAGGGAAGCGGTTGACGCTCGATGGGGGATTCGTCGAAGGACAGTGGGCTAAGGCGAAAAAGTTCAAGGACAAGAAGGGTGAGACGTACTACCTGTTCCAGTTCAAGTTACGCGAAAATGTGTGGCAGAACATCCACGGAGGGGCTGCTGGAAACTGGGCGTTTACTTACGCGAACTGGGACCCCAGCGAACAGTTGTTTGTTGAGAGCTTGGGGAACTCGGATCAGTGCCCCGCAAAGAAGTGGACCAACGGCGCGTCAGATCTTCACCTGGCTACCGGTACGGACAAGTGGTCCTACATGGGCTCGATGTACGCCCGGATTCGCCCAAAGAAGGGTCAAACCCCTGCTCAAGCGCTTCGCGAGATGTTGGAGACGGTCCAGTCGGGGTTAGCCGACAAGGTGTTGACTCCGCCGACCCCTGAGGAGCGCGAGGTCGTGAAGCTGTCTCGTGTGCTCTGGAGTGTGGCTCCCCAAGAGAGTGACAAGCTTCCCGAGAACAAGCGCACCATTTCCGAGCTTAAGAAGCGGCTTAAGATGCATGGTTACGACGAGCATAAGTTGTCGGCATTGAAAGAAGTGGAGGCGTTTCCAGGTTATGCCGCATGGGCGGAGCCCAATCGGCATAAGGAAGTAGCCAACGGGAAGCTGAAGTATCTCTTCAATGGTATTTCTAGCGCGGAGGCGGCTCTGAGCGTCATGCAGTACGGATTGCTCGGTATCCACGAGCGCAATTTGATGGGCATTCACGAGTTTGGCGGTTCGTACCCGCAAGACGTTCACAGCGGATCGGGTGACGGCATCCTTACTCGGGTCATCACGGAGTCTGGGTTCGGGGATAGTTTCACCAGTCATAGTTTTCACGGGTCGTTTCAGGCGATCATTGCGCCAACCGAGGTGGATAGGCTCGACACGTATATGTACGACAAGGATACGTACGGGCGTTGTCGATCAGATTCTGCGGACTGGAAGAATCGGTCTCCGGTTGCCGATAAAATCAAGCAGCAGCAGCACGACTACAGCGAAGGCGCGGAGATGTCTTTCCGTCGTGGAATCGGCAGAGACAAGATCCTCCGGATCGCATGTACGAGCGAGGCGACCAGGAAGGCGCTAGTGAAGCAGGCGAAACAGGCCGGAATCATGCAGGTGAACGGGGTTCCGGTGGACGATTTCGTCGTTGTTTGTAGCAACCTCGGCGATGCCTATACAAAATACGTCAAACCCTTGGGGTTCTAAATGCCGCTGGATTTTGCCAACATCTACATGCTGTCTGACGTCAACCAGAACTTCATCAAGGTGCAACAGATCGCAATGGCACCCAGAGTGGTGAAGGTTAAGAACCGCGCCACGGGGAAGCAACAGGATGAGTGGCAGTTCCTGGTGCCCAGCGAAGTAAACATGGGTCACACCATCATGGGTACTGTGAAGTCCGACAAGGATGACGTTGTTGAGATCCTAGATGAGGGCCGAGATGGGGATGACGGTAAACCCATCGTGTGGCGCTTTGAGCCGCTTACGCTTGAAGCGTGGAATGCTATGGGGGAGCGCGGGGATGTTGACGGCTGGGAAGAGCTGACAAAGAAGATGCACGACGACAAGGATCTTCTTCACTTCTACAAATACGATTGGGTGTTGCCTCGGATGGAGTGGTGGAAGGACACCGCTGTAGGTTCAAAGTCCTCCGAGAAACCTGAGTAGCTGCTAGCCTTGACCCTGGTGCTTAGGATGTCTTGGGTTTTTGGGGCTAGAATGCTCTGTAGGCGCTACCCGTAGAGGACGGCGTATGGCAGATCCAGAGAACAAATTTCCTGTGCAGATTCGTCCGGTCAGTAGGGACGCTAGATTTGCCAAATTACGCTCTTTGAAGTGCTTTGAGGAGGTGCATCAGCAGCTCCGTGAGGGGCAGCCTCCCATGGTGGTGGCGAAATTCATCCAGGAGGATAGGGAGGAGTATCAGGAGGTAGAGCGCGCAACTCTGGTGGCAGCATTGAGGTACTACCGTTCCACTATTCCGCCTGGAGAGTTGGTAGAGCAGCGGTTACCGGCGGCGTTCAACACCGCAGCCAAGAAACTCCGTAAGGGTGTTGATGAGGTGAAGGAACTGGAGTGGCTATCTCTCTTTCAGAAACGGCGTCTTCGGATTGACGGCGAAACCGAGAAGAAGATCAACAAGCTGCTTCCGACGATGACTCAGGAGGTGCGCGCTCATGTTGAGGTGCTCCGGACTCTTGCGAGCGTGAAGATGGATCTGGGCGTGAATAAGCGCCACCTTGGGTCTCTGGAGGTTGATGCCACGCTTGTTGCGGATGTGGTTGGCCGATACGGTACTCCTGGGGTCGGCAAGGTGCTTCAGAACTCAGAATCCCGTCAGAAGGTGATGGGGATCGCCGAGAAGTTCATGGCGCTTGCTGCTAGAGAGGCGAGCGGGGAAGATGACTCTGAAGAAGCAGAGGTAGTGGAAGCCGAGACTACGCCGGAGCCTCAACCGCCTCCGAAGCCGGATCCTGGAGCGACGGGTGATTAACCACAAGGCAGGTCGGGCTCGTAGCACGCGCACGAAGGGGGAACTCGAAGCGATGCTTCGTCGCGAGATGGAGCATCTCAGCCCTGAAGAGCGTGAGGCTGTACAAATCGTCATCAACGAGATGACCCAGCCACAACAGGGTCCGACGCTCCTGGATGCGTTTAGTCAGGCGGAGTTCGAGCGGATTCCCGTTGATATGGAAACCTTCATCAAGGACCCGTATTACTTGGGGACTACTTGCGACAACATCTACCCCATGTTGCTGCAAGACCTTGTGGATCTGTTTTCCGGAGGGTACCACGAGGCTGTTTTCACAGGTTCGATTGGTTGGGGCAAGACGCATATTGCGACCATAGGGGTGTGCCGGGTTTTGTACGAGTTGTCCTGCATGAAGAACCCCCATAAGAGCTTCGGAATAGCTCCGGGGTCGAACATCTCGATCGTATGTACGTCAGTAAATGAGACTCTGGCGGTCAAGGTTGTCTTCGAGTCTATCGCCACAAAGCTCAAGGCTAGCCCTTACTTCGAGGAGAACTTCCCATTCAAGGACACGAAGAAGGACCTCGTGTTTCCGAGTGGCATCTGGGTAGCGGCTCGTTCTTCCACTGACACTTCTGCCCTGGGCTTGAATGCCATCGGGGCACTGATGGACGAAACGAACTTCCTTCCTAGAACCTTGAAGGAGGCGCAGTCTGGTGCCTTAGACCGAGCTGAGACCATCTACAACACTATCCAGCGCCGCATGAAGTCGCGTTTCGAACGCCAGGGAAAACTTCCAGGAATGATTTTCATCGTCTCTTCTAAGAAGACGATGGACGACTTCACCGCAAAGCGTATCCGGGACTCGAAGGATGACCCTACAGTGTTTGTTCGCGACTACGCTCTTTGGGATACCAAGCCCGAAGATCAGTATTCCGCTGGCAAGTTCTGGGTTCTTTGCGGTAACGAAACTGTTCCCTCCAAAGTACTCACAGACGCCGAGTATCCGGTCGTCAAGGCTACGGTTCCTGAAAACGTCACACTGATTCAGGTGCCTGAGGACTTTCGTAGGGATTTCGAACGGGATCTAGAAGGCTCGATTCGAGACCTGGCGGGGGTAGCCACTGTTGCCATTAACCCGTTCATCCACAGGCGCGAGAAGATAATGGAGGCGGTGGATAGCTCCAGAGTTCATCCGTTCTCTACGTTGGTCTATGACTCCTCAAAGGGGGGTCAGTTTCTCTGGCCTTTGATGGTTCACGAGGTAACGGAG
>Ga0315281_10008365_pt1 | contig 14483 bp, 12 predicted proteins | sample YL17G07_0_MG_FD_204540 | JGI IMG/M metagenome (GOLD analysis project Ga0315281, IMG submission 204540) | Sediment microbial communities from Yellowstone Lake, YNP, Wyoming, USA - YL17G07_0 | ecosystem: Environmental > Aquatic > Freshwater > Lake > Sediment | place: USA: Wyoming | collected...
CCATGCCACCTCATATTTTAATGAAGCAAAGAAACACCTTAATGAACCCACAGATAATCAACGTGGGTCCCATCATGGGGCGAGGGCCGTACGCCCGCCAGTACAGATTCACATCTGTTCGTCCTTCTCGTCGCAATTCCTCTTGTTTTCGGGCCAAGTAATGGTCGAGGTATTTGACGAAAACTCCGACTGCAACGAACACCGGTCCCCGTATGAGATAGAGAGTTCTCATTGCAGCAACTTTTCTCGCTGACTGGAAAGTGCGCTACCTAGTGTCTCGATTCACAAGTTCGTTGAATAAGTCTGCCTGTCAGAAGTTCTCGATGCAAGCAGAAATGAGGCAATTTACTGCAACAACTTATTAAAGGTATCTCTGAGACTCGACACTAGCTCTTCTTTGATGTCACGACCGAGACGGTTGAGAAGTGCTGCTTCACATTTCGTCCGCCGCAGTGGGGGCACACCGGCACGCCTTGCTTATCGTGCTCCTCGACGGTCAGCGCGAGCAAGAATATCTTGTCGCAATCGAGGCAGTGGTATTCGTACATTGGCATTGGTACACCTCCTCAGAATTCGCGATCCTCCATCAGGTAAGGGGACTCTGAGAAACCGCCTATGACCGGCTTGACGAGACGGCGGAAGTCCTTAAATTTCATTCGGATAGCTTTGGTATGTGTGCACGCGTTGAAGACGATCTCTTCATCCTCCGCCAGCGATTCATCCACGAGAACGGGTAATCCGTACAGGTTACCGAAGGGCGGCATGGCCCCGATCTGACAATCCGGGAACAGTGTCCCGAGATCCTCTTCGTGAGCAAGATGGACGTGTTTTGCGCTAAACGCGCGCTTGACAAGCTGTGGGTTGATGCGCTGATCGGCCCGCAGCACGGCCATCCAGAAATGATCGTCGATGCGGACCAGAATCGCTTTCGCCATTGCGCTCTCCGGTATGTGGGTCACGACGGCAACATCGTGAGCGGAGAATGCCGGGTCGTGCTCCAGTACCTGAAATTCCACCTTGTTGCTGCTAAGGTACCGGATGAGGTCAGTCATCTTTGCCATATTTAACCTCCTCCAAATTGGATCTCAGACAGCTCGAGAGTTCTACGTTTTCAATGATGAGCTTTTCCACTCCGCACTTCATGCCCGGCAGGTGCCTCTCGACCTCGCCGTTCTTCAATCTCCAAGCGCAGGAAGTGAGTAGCGCATGAGATGCAGGGATCGTAGTTACGGATTACTTGCTCGCACTGCCAAGTGAGCTTGTCTTGCGGGAGTTCCATGCGGTCAGGAACGAAGTGCCGCAGATCAAGCTCCATTGTCTTTTGGTTCTGCGACGTCGGCGGAATGATCTTCGCATCCGTGATCAATCCCTTATCGTTCAGCCGGTAACGGTGGTACAGGATGCCGCGCGGCGCTTCTGTGCAACCGTAGCCGACACCGGATCGCGGGTGAATGTCGACAACAGCGCTCTCGGGCATTTCATATTCACCGATGATGCGGAGCGCCTCTTCGACCGCATATGCTGTTTCCACACTTCGCACGATGATGCTCTTGAACGGATTGTTACATGGGGGAGCAATCCCCGCAGCTCGGGCGGCTTTCCGTGCTGTCGGCGTGAGTCGGTCAAAGTTCAAATTGAAGCGAGCAAGGGGTCCGACGAAGTAGGCTCCTCGATCTCGCATGACAGAATGAAGCGCGTTGGAATATTCGACATGGTCTTCGATGAAGTGAAGATCGTATTCGTTGACCGCAATATTCAACCCGCGATTCGAAACGAGTCTTCCTTCATTGAAGGGATACTCATTTTCATGTCTGAGGGCGACAAATTCGTAGTCGCGCTCGAACTCCGGGAACGGGAACGTTGCTGTCAACCGTACGGTATCCAGCGCCGCCTCCAATGCCCATTTCAAACGATCCACAAGCGTATTCAGCTGCTGTTTCGTGGGGACTTTGTAGAATCCGCCGACGCGGAGATTGATGGGATGGATTTCCCTGCCTCCGAGCAAAGCAACAATCTCGTTACCGACCTTCTTCAGCTGGAGAGCTTTCTTGACGGCGTCGCCGTGGTCCCTTGCCATCTGGATCACATCTTCATACCCAAGGAAATCGGGCGCGTGCAGCATGTACACATGCAACGCGTGGCTCTCGATCCACTCCCCACAATAGATCAGGCGCCGGAGCGCCCGAAGTTGACCGCCGACGGTCACACCAAATGCATTCTCCATCGCGTGGATGGAGCTCATCTCGTAGGCAACAGGACAAATTCCACAAATCCGTGCGGTGATATCCGGTGCCTCGGTGAAATGTCGTCCGCGCAAGAATGCTTCAAAGAACCGGGGAGGCTCAAAGATGTTGAACTGCACGTCGGTGACAGAGCCGTCCTTGACCTTGACCAGTATGCCTCCCTCCCCTTCAACTCGCGCAAGATAGTCGACTTTCACCGTCCTATTTTTCATGGGCCTCGCTCTCTTTTCGGAACGCCTCGGCGTACGCATTGTAGCTACGATAGAGCCGGAGCAGCTCGTCATTCTTCATTCCAGCATTTCTCCAATAAGAGGACAGAGACGACGGGTTGGGCGTTTCCTTCGGTCCGAAGCATCCATAGCAGCCGCGATGGTACGACGGGCAGAGCGCGTTACACCCCGCTTGCGTGACCGGGCCCATGCAGGGAGGACCGTGCGTCACAAGCCCACACACAGTGCCGCGCCGCTTACACTCCAGACAGACGCTGTAGGTGGGTGTTGCGGGTCTTCGCCCACTGAGAAACGCGCTCAGAACCTCGATGAGCTGCTGCTTGCTGATCGGGCAGCCTCGAAGCTCAAAGTCAACAAAAACGTGGTCGGCGATGGGTGTGGACTTGTTCAGCGTCTCGATGTACGTGGGGTTGGCATAGACGATAGAGGTGAATTCCTTCACGTCCTTGAAATTCCGGAGGGCCTGAATGCCTCCGGCTGTAGCGCAAGCACCTATCGTCACAAGGAATTTCGATGCGCGCCGAACTTGATGGATCCGTTCCGCGTCATGAGGAGTCGTAACTGAGCCTTCAACGAGCGAAAGATCGTATGGACCACGAACCACGTGCCGCGAGGCTTCCGGAAAATTAGCAATCTCGACACGATCGGCGACAGCCAGGAGTTCGTCTTCGCAATCCAGCAAGGTCAGCTGACACCCATCACACGACGAGAATTTCCAGACGGCAAGTTTCGGCTTCTTTTCTTTCTTCATTGCAGGGTTCGTCCACAAAATGACGAATCAGATTTCCCTCTTGACCATCAAATCCTTGATACGGCTGTAGCGAAACACCGGCCCATCCTTACAGACGAAAAACAGTCCGAATTGACAATGACCGCACAACCCGATGCCGCACTTCATGTTCCGCTCCAGAGAGAGATAGATCGAATCAGAATTCACGCCCCGTTTCTGCATTTCGAGAGCCGTGAACCGCATCATGATTTCGGGACCACAAACCATGGCGATGGTCTTCTCGGGGTCGAACGGTGATTTGTGAATGAGTGCCGTGACCACACCCACATTGCCGCGCCAGCCACTATCGGCGCGGTCCACGGTGACGTGCACCTCAAGGTCGAATCGGGCGCGCCACTGTTCAAGCTCCTCCCGGAAAAGAATGTCGGATGGAGTCCGGGTCCCATACAGGAGGACGACCTTTCCAAACTCGTCCCGATGCGAGAGCACCTCATATAGCGTTGGTCGAAGCGGTGCCAAGCCGATCCCACCTGCTACGATCACGACATCATGTCCACGTGCCTCGCGGACGGGCCAGCCGGTGCCAAAAGGGCCGCGAAGTCCAACCATGTCCCCCCTTCGCAATCTGGCCATAACGCGCGTCACAGTCCCCACCGCTCGCGTCGTATGCACAAGAACCGGGCTCGCAGGGTCACCGCTGATCGAGATCGGTATCTCGCCGACGCCAAACACGTAGACCATATTGAACTGCCCGGGTGCGTAGGAAAGCGTGTGTCGGCCGGATTTTTCCTGTAGCTCGAGCGTGAACGTATCGTCGGTCTCCTTCCGCACCTTTTGGATGACGTAGAGATCCGGCACCATCGCTTGAGCGATGTCAGAACCAGGTCTTATGGAGACGTCAAGATCAGGCACCATACATATCCAGGACTTGTAGTCGGGTGGAGGACAATCGTTGCTCGATGATGTGCGCAAACCGCTTCAGCAGCTCATATCCCAGATTGTGATCTTCCTCGCATTTGCGCCGGAGACACTTCCCATCCAAGGCAATTGCTCGCGTCAGCTCGAGCACGCGTGCGTCGAAATGCCAGTTGTACGGAGGGATGAGCCACGACCACCCAAGAATATCTCCTTCTTCCAGAGTCTCAACAGTAATCTGACCCCTGTCCGGCGCGAATATCTGCAGCGCCACGCGGCCTTGACGTATCAGATAGAATTGGTTTGCCTCTTCGCCCTCGCGGAAGATGAACTTCTCGGGCTCAAATCGGACATTTGAGGCGCAACCCGTCACCAGTTGCAGATAGGGCTCGCTCAGGTCTTTGAAGAACGGGTGTTCCGCGAGAATGCGTTCAAGCGTTTCCATCGTTTGCCTCCTTTGTGGAGCTTGTTGCGGTATTCGTTACATACGTCTCACGAATTGCACGGTATTCTTCGGTGATGTCAATGCCGACAGGACACCAGGTGATGCAGCGGCCACAGCCGACACAACCGGACGTCCCAAATTGATCGATCCAGGATGCGAGTTTATGCGTGAGCCAATGACGGCAGCGGGCTTTGACGGAAGAGCGCACGCTGCCTCCGTGGAGATAGGAGAAATCCATCGTGAAGCACGAATCCCATTTCCGCAGGCGCTCCGCGTTCGTGCCGCTCAAATCAATGACATCTTCCATCGTTGCGCAAAAGCATGTCGGGCAAACCATCGTGCAGTTTGCGCATGTGAGGCAACGCGCAGCAACGACATCCCAGCGCGGATGTTCAGCGCTCTGATAGAGGATCTCCTGAATGTTCTCGGTATCGAGAGAACGACCCATCTGCTGCGAAGCGTTTTCAACCAGCTCCTCGCCCATCGACACCTCAGCGCTCTCCGCAGGGCGATGAGCGACACCTTCGAGGAGCGTCCGACCTCGATCGCTTCCGGTCTCGACGAGGAAATAATGCTCGTGCTGAGTGATCACCTCGGTCAGAGCGAGGTCAAAGCCGGAGGAGGCTTTTGGCCCAGTCTTCATCGAGACGCAGAAACATGTCCCACTTGCCAGAGTGCAGTTCACGGCGATGATCCATGTCTGCTCCCGCGTGCGTCGGTAGTACTCATCCTGATATGCCCCACTCCCAAAGACCTTGTCCTGAACAGACAGAGCATGCAAATCACACGAACGGACACCGAGGAATGCATACGGCCGCGCCTCGCCTGCGGCCTCCGGAATGGATGTACCGACCGATCCATTTCCGCCGCTCACGAAGTGAAATCCTTTGCCGTTCTTTCGGGCTAAACACAATTTCAGAATCGGCGGAAACAGATATCGCTTCCAAGAATGAGGGCTTACGGTGTAGGCAAAGAGTGACTCAACGGGCAGCTTGATCAGCCGATACCGTGCCGGCGTCTGCTCGTTGGTCCACCCGATGGGAAGGTCTGATGTCGAATGGAGTTCGTCCAGCTCGATTGCTGCACCACGAACGGTGGGACCAACGACCGTAAAATGTTGTTGCCACAGCGAATTGATTATTTGATCGATACCGGCGCGTTCTATTCTATAGAGCGGCGTTGTCGGCATGAAATCATCCGGAGATTCATCAGTGAATGACCCGTCACGTGCAGGAACGTCCTTCTCTCCAGCACACCGTCGTTCAGAGTTTCTCGAACTTGTCTTTCTTCGCGTGACAAGCGGGGCACTCTTCGGTCTTTTCCGACGTCACGATGTAGCCGCATTCCCGGCACAGGAAAAGCCTCGCTCGTGGGACATCGCCTCCACGGTCCGCTGCCCATTTCAAGAGCTCAAAGTGCCGCTTGTCGCCTTCGAGAGAGGTCTTAAATTGCTCCATGGCCTCGGTGAACTTCTCTGCTTCGGCAGTGCGGATCATAGGCGGATATGTCGCTTCGATCTGCACAGTCTCGTTGCCAACCGACATCTTGAGATACTGACGAGCCTTACCAGGTGCGACGGAATCAATCTGCAGAACTCTGGGCTCGATTCCCTTGCTTCTGAGCAGCTTCGCGTGATTATCTGCATGGATCTGCTCCGATCGAGACACAACGTGGAAGAGAAACGCAACATTTGACAGGCCCTCTTTCTCAGCTTGTTTGGCAAAGCGATTGTACCAGAGTGCCCGCTTCATCGCGACGCCATATGCTATTTGCAGGTTCTCGTAGGTAACGAGTTGTTGCGTCTCCTGCGCTCCCTCCTTCTTTTGACATCCCATAACCAAAAGAAGTGGCAGGATCACCAAGAGCACCAGGAGATATGTCAGAAAGTTATTACAGGTCTTCATGGCATGAAGTTCCTCCATGAGATGGGTGTTTGTCCATCAGCCCTGTCGATGCAGATAAACTGACTGCAACAATCATTTCAGGATTGACGGCGTTTTATCGGATGAGTTATTTTCGTTCTGCTGTCGTTAGGACCGATCCTTTTCCCTCCCTTCGGTCAACGAGATTCTGCACCGGTCAGGGAGGCGCGGAATCGCTCAATGACCTCTCCACTCTTCTGCCCCGGCCGACTTTGATACTGAGCTTCAAAGACCGCCATCGCGGTGATGTTGACGATGTCCGAAACGTCACAGCCCGGTATGAGGAGATAGACCGGTTTCCGAATTCCGAGCAGAATCGGACCGATCGCGACAGCCCCACCCAGGCGTGCCAGGAGCTTGTAGCCGATGTTGGCCGATGTGAGATCTGGGCAGATCAAGACGTTCGCAGCGCCCTTCAGTGCACTGAACGGATATACCTCAGCAATGATATCAGGTACTACCGCGGTGTCAGCCTGCATCTCCCCGTCAATCATCAGACCGGGAGCACGCTTCTTCACAATGTCTGTCGCCATCCTCACCTTGTCGGCCAGAGGATGCTTCGTGCCACCGAAGTTGCTGAAAGAGAGCATGGCCACGCGCGGCTCAATATCCATTTGACGGACTTTCTCAGCGGAGAGCAAGGCGATCTCAGCCAGATCTTCTGCCGTCGGCTCAATGTTCACAGTTGCGTCGGCAATGAAAACGGTCTGGTTCTTGAAGACCATCATGTAGAGACCGGCGATCCTGCGTGCTCCCTCGCGTTTTCCGATGATTTGGAGTGCCGGCCTCACTGTATCGGGGTAGTGTGCCGTAAGGCCAGAGACCAAACCATCCGCGTCATCCGTTTCCACCATCATCATTCCGTACACGTTGTGCGTCTTCATCTGATGCTCAGCGTCGAACCGCGTCAGCCCCTTCCGCTGGCGCATCGTATAGTACGCAGTGATGTACTCATCGAAGCGTGGCGACTTGCCGGGGTTGATGATCTCCGCTCCAGACAGGTCAAGCCCAAGGTCAGCGATGCGCTGCTGGATCAAGGTGCGACTGCCGAGCAAGATCGGCTTCGCGATCTTTTCGTCAATGATCAGCTGTGCCGCACGGAGGATCTTTTCCTCTTCGCCTTCGGGGAAAACGATACGTTTGGGTTCCGCCTGCGCCTTGTGGATGAAGGTCCGCATGATCTCACGGGACTTTCCAAGTCGCGCTTCCAGCGAATCACGGTAAGCCTCAAAATCCTTGATCGGCACACGGGCAACGCCGGTCTCCATGGCCGCCTGCGCGACGGCGGTTGCTTCCCAGATCAAGACGCGCGGATCAAACGGCTTGGGGATGATGTAATCCTTGCCGAATTCGATTTTCTTTCCTCCATAGGCGCGAATCACGGAATCGGGCACATCCTCTCGCGCCAACTTTGAGAGCGCACGGGAAGCCGCGATCTTCATCTCGTCATTGATCATGCGCGCCCGACAATCCAGTGTGCCGCGGAAGATAAAGGGGAAGCCGAGAACGTTATTCACCTGATTGGGATAGTCCGATCGACCAGTCGCCATGATGAGGTCATCGCGAACGCTCGTGGCATCCTCATAGGTGATCTCCGGGTCAGGGTTCGCCATCGCAAACACAATCGGCTTGTCTGCCATCGATTTGACCATGTCCTTCGTCACGACCCCTTTTGCGGAAACCCCACAGAACACGTCCGCCCCCTTCATCGCTTGCGCCAGGGTTCGCGCGTTCGTTTCCGATGCGAAGTATTCCTTGTATTTGTTCATCCCCTCCTTGCGACCCTTGTACACAACGCCTTTCGTGTCCACGAGAATGATATTCTCGTGCTTGACGCCGAGCTTCTCGTATAACTTCGCACAGGCTATTCCCGCCGCTCCGGCGCCGCTGAACACAACTTTCACTTTCTCGATCTTTTTGCCCGCCAGCTCCAGCGCGTTCACGAGAGCCGCACCGCTGATGATTGCCGTGCCATGCTGGTCGTCATGGAAAACCGGGATGTTCATGGTTTTCTTCAGCTCTTCTTCGATATAGAAACACTCCGGCGCTTTGATGTCTTCGAGATTAATGCCCCCAAACGTTGGCTCAAGCATCTTGACGGCTTTGATAATGTCGTCGGGATCGTGGGAGTCGAGCTCGATATCGAAGACGTCGATGTCAGCAAACCGCTTGAAGAGAACGCCTTTCCCTTCCATCACAGGTTTGCCAGCCAGCGCACCAATGTCGCCAAGACCAAGCACTGCCGTCCCGTTCGACACGACAGCGACAAGGTTTCCTTTTGCCGTGTAGAGGTACGCATCGTCCGGGTTTGTGTGGATATCCAGACACGGCTCAGCGACACCTGGCGTGTAGGCCAGCGAGAGATCGCGCTGAGTCTGGCAGGGCTTTGTGGTGACAACCTCGATCTTCCCGCGTCTGCCCTGCGAATGGTAATCGAGTGCGTCTTGTTTCCGAATCATGATGTGACTCCTTTCGAACGCTTGGGTGATTTCGACTTCCGGGAGGAACTTTGACAGGATGGACACAATTCGGCCAGCGGATTCTTCCGCAGCAGGCTCTTGGGTAGAGCACTGCCACATCTTAGGCATCGAGAGAGAAGCTCCTTCGCCGCGCGACGAAGAGCCTGGAGCTCCGTGCCTTCAAGGATCATAGCCGCACACTCTTTGGAGGGATCTGCCAGGCATAATTTCAGAGGCAGGTCGCAGACGGAACAGATGTATCTCTCCCCCTCCTCGAATGACCTCCTCGGCGACGTTTCCGCAATGTGCTTGAGCGCGGAGCGGAGCTTGCGGATTGTCAGGCTGCCCTGTTGTTGTTTCGCTACGGGTGGTTTTGATGAGCGAGCCATTGATCCTGCTCGTGTGCAGAAGTACGCGATTATTTGAACCGATTGAGAGCCTTCATGTACTGCGCCCGCTCGTACGCGGAGGGATCAGCAACCGACGCCTGGCTCATACTTCCCTTCATCTGTTCAACCGAAAGATACTCGTGCTCCACCATCCACTTGTTGAGATCTTCAAGCACGCCCGTGATGTGCTTGGGACCGTGCTTGAGGAGCGCCGAGCACATCATCGTCACGTCGGCGCCGACCATAACCATTTTGATGACGTCTTCTGCCGTGTGAATGCCACTGGTCGCTCCGAGGCTGGTCTTGACCATTCCATGCAAAATGGCGATCCAGCGCAGTGGCAAACGGATCGCATCGGACGTGCTGAGGAGAACGTTCGGCTTCACCTCCAGCGCCTCCAGGTCTAGGTCGGGCTGATAGAAGCGATTGAAAAGCACGAGGCCGTTCGCGCCGGCTCGATCCAACCTCACAGCAACGTTTGCCAACGAGCTGAAAAACGGACTCAACTTGACAGCCACAGGGATGTTCACTGTTCGCTTGACGGCGTGAAGAACGTTCACGTACCGATCTTCGACTTCTTGACTGATGAGATTGGAGTCTGTCGGGATGTAGTAGATGTTCAGCTCGATGGCATCAGCGCCGGCTTGCTCCATTTTTTTGGCGCAATCGATCCAGCCTCCGGAGGAAATGCCGTTCAGGCTTCCGAGCACGGGGATTTCCAATGACTGCTTCGCCTGGTGAAGGAGCTCAACGTACTGATCGGGACCAAGATTGTACTCTTCCGGATTTGGAAAGTAGTTGAGCGCTTCCGCGGTGGCGTGCGTACCATAAGCGAGGTAATGTTCGAGCTCCGCAGCTTCGTGCTCAACTTGTTCCTCAAACAACGAATACATCACGATCGCTGCAGCCCCCGCGTCCTCGAGTCTTTTCATGCTGTCGAGGTTTCGGGACAGCGGGCTCGCTGACGGGACGATGGGATTTTTCAGCTTTAAGCCAAGATAGGTTGTTCTGAGATCCATGGTGCGATTTCCTTCGTTCAATGACAGAGTGAGTGTCCGGTTGACGTGGAGCCCTTCTACGTCCCCGGAGTTGCCCCAGTTTTCTCCTTTGCCCCATCACCCGCTCCCGCAAAGAGTTCATAAATCTCCCAGCTCCTCTTGATGTCTTCCGCCGCAAGCGCCATGAGCTCTTTCGCCCTCTCTGGATACATCTTATCGAGCATGTTGAATCGAGTCTCAAGCGACGTGAAATCGCGAAGCGCCTGCTTGGGTGCTTTCGAATCCAGCTTGAAGGGATTCTTCCCTTCTTTCGCCAGCAGCGGATTGTACCGGAAGAGCGGGAAGTAGCCCGTTTCCACAGCGAGCTTCTGATTCGTCATCCCCTTCGCCATGTCGATGCCGTGGGCAATGCAGTGACTGTAGGCGACGATCAATGAGGGACCATTATATGCTTCGGCCTCGAGGAACGCACGAACAGTCTGTGCGTCGTTCGCTCCCATAGCGACCTTGGCGACATACACGTTGCCATATGTGAGTGCCAGGAGCGCCAGGTCCTTCTTCTGGGTCGGCTTTCCCGCCGCCGCGAACTTCGCAATTGCCGAGCGGAAGGTCGCCTTCGACATCTGCCCTCCCGTGTTGGAGTACACCTCCGTGTCCAGAACGAGAATGTTCACATTCCTGCCTGATGCAAGGACGTGGTCGAGTCCGCCGTAGCCGATGTCATATGCCCAGCCGTCGCCTCCGATAATCCAGACGCTGCGTTTCACGAGGTTGTCCGCAATGCTCAGGAGATTCTTTGCCTCGGGCGCTTTCATGCCATCGAGTTTTTGGTTCAGGGTCTTGACACGCTCTCGCTGCTCGTAGATTCCGGCTTCATCAGCCTGGTTGGCTTCCAGGATTCCCTTTGCCAACTCAGGGCCGATCTGACCTGCGAGCTTCTGAACGAGCTCTTGCGCCAATTCGGTCAGCTTGTCAATCGTCAGTCTCATGCCCAGTCCAAACTCAGCGTTGTCCTCAAAGAGGGAGTTCGACCACGCCGGACCGCGCCCCTCGGCATTCGTTGTCCACGGTGTCGTTGGTAGATTGCCGCCGTAGATCGACGAGCATCCTGTTGCATTCGCAACAACCGTACGGTCACCGAACATCTGACTGACGAGCTTGACATACGGCGTCTCACCACAAGCGGAGCACGCACCGGAATACTCGAAGAGCGGCTGGAGGAACTGCGATCCCTTGACCGTGTCAACTTTCACAGTCCTCCGATCGACTTCGGGGATGTTGAGGAAGAACGCGTAGTTGGCGCGCTCCTGCTCGCGGATCGGCGGTTGAGGTTTCATGTTGATGGCCTTGATCTTCACCTGGGTCTTGCTCTTCGCCGGACAGTACTCAACACACAGCTCGCAGCCCGTGCAGTCCTCGGGAGCCACCTGCAAGGTGTATTTCATCGCCTTGTACTCTGTGCCCTTGTAGTCCATGGATTTGAACGTCGCCGGAGCAGTGCTGAGGTAAGCCGGATCGTACACCTTCACACGAATGGCCGCGTGCGGACAAACCAGCACGCACTTGTTGCACTGAATGCAAATCTCCTGCTCCCACACAGGAATCTCAAGGGCGATGTTCCGCTTCTCCCACCGCGCCGTGCCGGTGGGGAAAGTCCCATCCTTCGGCATGAGACCTACCGAGAGCTCGTCTCCCTGTCCAGCAATGATCTTTGCCGTGACTTTCTGGACGAACGCGGGTGCCTCCGGTGCAACCACTGGCGGCATCAAGATTGTGCTGCTTGCTTTGTCGCGCACCTTTACCTCAAAAAGGTTGGCCAGCGTTTGGTCCACCGCGGCGAAGTTCTTCTTGACAACCTCCTCCCCTTTCTTGCCGTACGTCTTCTTAATTGAGGTTTTGATGGCAGCAATTGCTTGATCTCGCGGGAGCACGCCCGAGATCGCGAAGAAGCAAGTCTGCATGATCGTATTGACCCGAGCGCCCATGCCCGTTTGCTGCGCCACCTTATAGCCGTCAATGACATAGAACTTCAGTTTCTTCTCGATGAGAGCCTTCTGGATATGCAGCGGCAGTTTATCCCAAACTTCATCGGGACCGTAGATGCTATTCAGCAAGAAGGTGCCGCCGGGAACTGCTGCTTTCAATACATCGAACTTCTCCAAGAAGAACCATTGATGGCAGGCCACGAAATTCGCTTTGTTCACGAGATAGGTAGAATGGAAGGGGCGCGGGCCAAACCGCAAGTGCGATACAGTCGTCGATCCGGATTTCTTCGAGTCGATGACGAAGTATCCCTGAGCGTAGAAATCCGTATCCTCACCGATGATTTTTATGGAGTTCTTGTTCGCCCCGACGGTTCCGTCCGCCCCGAGACCGAAGAAGATTGAGCGCACAACATCCTCCGGCTCGACGGAGAACTCGGGATCGTACTCCAGACTCGTATGTGTCACGTCATCCTTGATCCCGACGGTGAAGTGGTTCTTGGGCTTGTCTTTCTTGATCTCATCGAGAACAGCCTTGACAAGGGCCGGTGTGAATTCTTTCGATGAGAGGCCATAACGGCCGCCAACGACCCGCGGCATCGCCCGAAGCGGCGAAGAACCGCTCGCCAGCGATTCGTTCAACGCTGTGACCACATCCATATAGAGCGGCTCGCCGGTCGCGCCGGGTTCCTTCGTCCGATCGAGCACAGCGATACTCTTGACAGTCTTTGGAAGAGCATTCACAAAATGCTCAACGGAAAACGGCCTGAACAAACGCACCTTTAGCAAGCCGACTTTCTCACCTCGAGCAACGAAATACTCGACGGTCTCGTGAGCAGCCTCAGTCCCTGAACCCATCATCACGATGACCCGCTCGGCGTCAGGTGCGCCAATGTACTGGAAGAGCGTGTACTGGCGTCCAACGATCTGCGCAAACTTGTCCATCGTTTTCTGCACAATGCCCGGGCAGGCGAGATAATACGGATTGACCGTCTCTCGCGCTTGGAAGAACACGTCGGGGTTTTGGGCCGAGCCACGCAGCACCGGATGTTCGGGAGACAAGGCTCGTGCACGGTGCTGCCGAACGAGCTCATCATCAATCATCTGGCGGATGTCCTCGTCCGCCAATTGCTCAATCTTCATTATTTCGTGTGACGAGCGGAAGCCGTCGAAGAAGTGGACAAACGGGACCCTTGCCTCGAGAGTCGCCGCCTGAGCAATCAAAGCAAAATCCATAATCTCTTGAATCGAATTCGAGGCTAGCATCGCCCAGCCGGTCGAGCGGACGGCCATCACGTCACTGTGATCACCAAAAATCGACAATGCGTGGGTCGCTACCGTGCGCGCTGCGATGTGAAAGACGGTGGAAGTGAGCTCCCCCGCTATCTTGAACATGTTGGGAATCATCAGCAGAAGACCCTGCGATGATGTGAACGTCGTTGAAAGTGCACCGGTCTGAAGCGCTCCGTGGACAGCCCCGGATGCTCCCCCTTCACTCTGCATCTCGATGACGACGGGGATCGTTCCCCAGATGTTCTTCCTTCCGTGTGCTGACCATTCATCCGACCACTCTCCCATACCTGATGACGGAGTAATCGGGTAAATGGCAATCACTTCATTCGTCTTGTGGGCCACGTACGCCGCAGCTTCGTTCCCATCAATCGTGACCATCTGACGCTTCTTGGTTGAGACTAATCCTTGGTCTGACATCGTTACTCTTGCCTTTCTTCGGAGATGAGATGATGATGCACGCGTGCCCCCCTTGGTTTCAAGAACTATTCCAGTCACCGATCCTTCCATTTTAAGGAGAAAGCCAAAAAAACACGGAAAATTGGCGGATTGAATTCTCAGAATCGAGAATCCTCGAGCCCTTTTGGCAGAATGAATAAATGGGTAGCAGTCGTGAGAATCGCACGCCGTGTAGATGATGTTCGACCAGACACGCGCTTTCGATTCGTGATCCACTCATTCTGATTTGGAAGGCACTGCGAACTCGAAGCGCGAGAAGGGACACGGATCCTTCGACGGGCACGACCATAACGCACGCGCATGGTATTGCTCAGGTTGAGTCGAGCCTGGACTCCATGAATTGACAAAGGATCAGCATCGAAGGTCTCACGGCCTTGAATTGCCCTGTGGAAGATTTGAGAATTTTTTCGTTTCTTAGGTG
>Ga0315281_10008366_pt1 | contig 14483 bp, 11 predicted proteins | sample YL17G07_0_MG_FD_204540 | JGI IMG/M metagenome (GOLD analysis project Ga0315281, IMG submission 204540) | Sediment microbial communities from Yellowstone Lake, YNP, Wyoming, USA - YL17G07_0 | ecosystem: Environmental > Aquatic > Freshwater > Lake > Sediment | place: USA: Wyoming | collected...
CTGCAGGCGTAGCTCAGTGGTAGAGTGCAACCTTGCCAAGGTTGATGTCGAGAGTTCGAATCTCTTCGCCTGCTCCACTTTCTCTCTGATATTTTAGAGAATTACAAAAAAGCCCGGGAAATAGCTCCGGGCTTTTTTCTTTTCAGGGAAGCATGGGGGAAGCAGCCTCTTTCCTCTCCCGGAAAGAAAAAACCAGGCTATAGGCCACCGGCACCACGAACAGCGTGAACAGGGTCCCGACCAGCATGCCGCCGATAATGACCCAGCCGATCTGATGGCGGCTTTCGGCGCCGGCGCCGGCGGCCGTCGCCAGCGGCACCGCTCCCAGCACCATCGCCCCGGTGGTCATCAGGATCGGGCGCAGGCGCAGCCCGGCCGCGGTGCGGATGGCCTCCGGCACCGGCTTGCCCTGCTCGCGCTGCTGGTTGGCAAAATTGACGATTAAAATACCATGCTTGGTGATCAGGCCGATCAGCGTCACCAGGCCGACCTGGCTGTAGATATTCAGCGTGCCGCCGGACAGGTACAGGGCCAGCAACGCGCCGGTCATCGACAGCGGCACCGACAGCATGATGACGAAGGGCCCGGCGAAGCTTTCAAACTGCGCCGATAAAACAAGATAAATAAAAGCCAGCGCCAGCAGGAAGGTCATGTAAATGCCGGCCCCCGACTGGAGAAAATCACGGGACTGGCCGTCAAAGTCGATCATGATGCTGGACGGCAAGGTCTCCTGCGCCGTTTTCTTGAGGAAATCCAGCGCCTCGCCCAGTGCATAGCCCGGCGCCAGGGAGGCCGTCAGCTTGACGGCGCGCAGCTGGTTGAAATGGTTCAACTCCCGCGGCGCCACGGTTTCATTGAAGGAAACGATATTCGACAGCTGGATCATCCCTCCCGCCGCGTTGCGCACATAGATATCGGACAGGTCCCGGGGGCGGGCGCGCAGATCACTGCTGGTCTGGACAATCACATCGTATTGTTCGCCGTGATCTTTGTAGCGCGTCACCTTGCGCCCGCCGAGCATGGTTTCCAGCGTGCGCCCCACCATGTCGATATCCAGCCCCACCGCGGCGGCTTTATCGCGGTCGATATGAACGGAGATTTGCGGCTTGTTCAGCTTCAGGTCTGTCTCGATGTTGATCAGCCCCGGATATTTCGCCGTCTCTTTCACGAAGGCGTCAATAATGCCCTCCAGGTCGTGATAGGCGAGCCCGGACTGCAGGACCATTTCCACCGGCTTGCTGCGGGGGCTGGCGCCGAGCGAAGGCGGATTGAGGGGAAAGGCCATGATGCCGGGCGTCGCCATGAAAATTTTCGGCATCAGCTCCGCCGTGATGTCCTGCTGTTTGCGGGCCCTTTCATCCCAGGGCTTGAGGCGCACGAAAGCGATGCCCTGCGAGACGATCGGGTTTCCGGCAACGACGAAATACTTGTCCACCTCCGGCACCGCGGCAAAAACCGGCTCCAGTTTCTGCATCCATTCGGACATATAGCTGATGGTCGCCCCTTCGGGCCCGCTGGCAATCGTGACGATCGTGCCGCGGTCTTCCAGCGGCGCCAGCTCCGCTTTCAGGGCGGTAAAGAGATATCCGCCGCCGCCGGCGACGGCAAGCCCCAGCACAACGATCATCACGCGGTGCCGCAGCGAGAAGCCGAGGATGGCGTTATATCCTTTTGATATGGCGCCCAGAAAGGCCTCGATGGCATTAAAAAACATCCCGTGTTTTTTCTCATGCCGGAGAAGGCGAGAACACAGCATCGGCGTCAGGGTCAGGGCGATAAAACCGGAAATAATGACCGCCCCCGCCAGGGTCATGGCAAACTCGATGAACAGCCTGCCGGTCTTGCCGGTGCTGAAGGCCAGGGGCGCGAACACGGCGGCCAGCGTCAGGGTCATGGCAATGACGGCGAAGGCGATCTCCTTGCTGCCCAGCAGGGCCGCCGCCCGCGGTTCCATGCCCCCCTCAATATGCCGGTAGATGTTTTCCAGCACCACAATCGCATCATCGACAACAAGCCCTATCGCCAGCACAAAGGCCAGCAGGGTCAGGGTATTGAGGCTGTAGTCCAGAAGGTACATGATCATGAAGGTGCCGATCAGGGAAATCGGGATCGTCAGCAGCGGGATGATGGAAGAGCGCGGGTTGCGGAGAAAAAAGAAAATCACCAGCATCACCAGACCCACCGCCTCGCCGATGGTGCTGTAAACCGCCTGGATGGATTTATCGATAAAAACCGACGAATCGTAGGCGACTTTCAATTCCATCCCTGCCGGCAGGGATTTGGCGATCTCCGGCAAGGCGGCATAAATGCCCTTCGAGACCTCCAGCGGATTTGCCGTGGATTGTTTGACGATCCCCAGCGCAATGGCATTTTTACCGTTGAAGCGCACCACGCGCCGCTCGTCCGCCGGCGCCACCTCCGCATGGCCGATATCTTTAAGGCGCACGAAATTTGCGCCGTCCCTTTTCAGGATAATATTGTCAAACTGCCCCGGGGTTTTCAAATCCGTCTCTGACAGCACCGTAAATTCCCGCTGCCGGCTTTCGATGCGTCCCGCCGGGATTTCGATATTTTGCTGGCGGAGCGCGTCCTCCACATCCTGCGGCGTCAATTGATAGGCCCCCAGCCGCTGCGAATCCAGCCAGATGCGCATCGACTGCCGCCGCTCGCCGAGAATCATCGCATTGGCGACGCCCTGGATATTCTGCACCCGGTCTTTCACGTAACGGTCGGCAAAATCGGTGATTTCCATGGCCGAATGGCGGTCGCTGTTGAAGGCCAGGTAGAGGATGGGCTGCGCATCGGCCTCAACCTTGGCAATGACCGGCTCGTCGACCTCCTTCGGCAGCTGCCCGCGCACACGGCTGACCCGGTCGCGCACATCGCTCGCCGCGTCATCCGGGTTGCGCGTCAGCTTGAACCTGACCGTGATCTGGCTTTGTTCGGCGCGGCTGACGGAGGACATCACCTCGATTCCCTCGATCCCGGCGAGCGAATCCTCCAGGGTCTTGCTCACCTGGCTTTCGATGATCTCGGCGCTGGCGCCGAGATAACCGGTTTGCACCGTGATCACCGGCTCGTCGATGTTCGGGTATTCGCGGAGGGACAGCCGGTGGTAGCCGACAATCCCCAGCAGGATCAGAAAGATATTCATGACCGTCGCAAAAACCGGCCGCCTGATGCAAAACTCCGGTAAAGTCACGGCTGCAGCACCTTCACGGCAGCGCCATCCTGCAGCTTCATGATCCCGGCAACAACCACCGCTTCGTTTGCCGCCAGCCCGCTGGTGATTTCAACGCTCCCGGGTTGCCGCCAGCCAAGCCCCACTTTCTGGAGGACGGCCCTGCCCTCCCGCACCACAAAAACAAAACTGTCATCCCCGTGGGGAATGATGGCCTGTTCGGGAATGACCAGCGCACCCCTATGAACAGAAGTCGTGATGTTTATCCGTGCAAACATGCCGGGGCGCAGGCGGGCATCGGCGTTGCCGATCACCGCTTTGACATCAAAGTTATGCGTGTTCCGGTCGACGCGGGGGGAAATGGCATAAATTTCCCCGCTGAATTTTTCTCCCGGCCAGGCATCAACCGAAAAGGATATTTTCTGCGAAACCTTGAGATCGCCATAGTTTTTTTCAGGGATGGAAAAAGTGATTTTCACCGGGTCTATGACATCGATTGTCGTCAGCGCCTGGCCGACCTGCACATAATCGCCGATACTGAAACTGCGCAATCCCGCCACACCGTCAAACGGCACCGGCGCTTTTGCCTTCTCAAGGCGGATGCGCGCTGATTCAATATCCGCCTGCGCCTCCTGCATGCTGCCGCCGCTTTGCTCCCAATCCTGGCTGGAAACATAGCCGGAAGTTTTCAACTTTCCGCTGCGGGCGAAAATCATTTTACGCACATTATAAGCGGCTTCCGCCTTCATCAGTTCGGCGCGGATCAAGCTGCCGTCAATCTCGATCAGGCTGCTTCCTTTTTTAACCGCTTGCCCCTCGGAAAAGTTTATCGCTTTCACCGGTCCGGCTATTTCGGCGCGGATTTCGGCAGATTCGCTGGCCGACAAAGTGCCCACGGCGCCAATGGTCGCGTCGAGATCCCTGACCTCGACCAAAGCCGCTTCAACCGGCAGCGCCGCGCTGCCGGGACTGGTGACAGCTTGCGCCATAGAGACGGTGATGCCCCCCAAAAACACGGCGGCGGCCAAAAGGAGCGCTTTCAGGACGGGGCCATTCATGGTTGAAAACTCTTTATATGCGCTAGACGCGCATCGGCATCAGGACATAGAGGGAGGATGTATCGCCAACATCCCTGATAATGGTCGGAGAAGCGGAATCCAGAAGCAGCATACGGCAGTTTTCGCCATTGATCTGCTTGGCAACATCCATCAGATAGGCGGAATTAAAGCCGATTTCCATGGGGCTGGCATTGAAATGGATTTCGATTTCTTCGGAGGCGCTGCCGCTGTCCGGGGAACTGGCCGACAGGGTCATCGTCTTGCCGCCCAGCATCAGCTTGATCGCCCGCGATTTCTCAACGGAGATCGTCGAAACGCGGTCAACCGCGCTGGCAAAAATCGCCGGATTGACTTCCAGCACCTTGTCGTTGTTTTTCGGGATGACGCGGTCATAATCGGGGAAGGTGCCGTCAATCAGCTTGGTGGTCAGCGTAATGTGATCGAAGGAGAATTTCATCTTGTTGTCGGAAAGGCCGATCTCGATCGCATCGGCGGCTTCATCGATCAGCTTGCGGATTTCATTGATCGCCTTGCGCGGAATAATGACGCCCGGCATGTCTTTTGCGCCTTCCGGCAGCGGCATTTCAAACCGCGCCAGGCGATGGCCGTCAGTCGCGACCGCACGCAATACCGGCATCACATCGTTTTCTGCGGCATGCAGATAAATGCCGTTCAGGTAATAGCGCGTTTCTTCATTGGAAATTGCGAAGCGCGTCCGGTCGATCAGCATCCGCAGGTCGGCGGCCGGAATGGAGAAGCTGTAGGAGAATTTTTCAGACGAACCCATTTTGGGGAAGTCTTCCGTCGACAGGCAGCCCAGACGGAAGGTGGACCTGCCGGATTTAATCTGCAGCGTGGTATCCCCCACCGCGCTGGATATTTCGATGCTGGCGGCATCGCCCAGTTTTCGCACGATGTCATAGAACGTATGGGCGGGAACGGTCGTTGTGCCGGGGACAGAAGTTTTTGCCGCCACCGACTCAACAATCTCCAGATCCATATCCGTGGTGGTGAGCGAAAGCTGTTCTTTTTCTGCCCGCAGCAGCACGTTTGCCAGGATCGGAATGGTATTCCGGCGTTCGACCACGCTATGCACGTGGTTGAGTGACCGAAGAAGATCCGCACGCTCAATGGTAAATTTCATAGGCTTCCCATCCTGATCAAAAAGGCGTGAAACACAATATTAGAGAATGATTGGATTATATATCACGCCCGCTTGAAAACCCAAGCACAATCAGGATATCCGCCATAATATGGTTATTTTTTGCGGGGTTTCTTTTTTTCATCCACAAGCGGTGGATTTTCCAAAACCACCTTCAGCGCCTGGATAAATAAATCCGACCACTGGGCTGCCTTTTCCCCGGTGTCCACCAGATCCTGCCGGAATTCGACAAACACATAGGGAAGATCGCGCTTTTCGGCGTGACGCCAGATCGTAGACCCTTCAAACCTTTCATTTTTCAGAGAGTAGGGCTCGTTCTCCCCGACAAGGAGTCCGGGATTGTTTTTCCTGATTTCCGCGATCAATTTCCTGGCAATTTCTTCCTGCCGATTCCATAAAATCGCAATATGCCAATGACGCTTCACATCGTCCATCTCCGGCGTAAAACTATGAATAGCCAGCAACAGCGGTGTCTGCCCCTTTTTAACAAAGCGGTCCACCCGCTTGCCGATCTGTTTCTGGTAGGGCCAGAAGATTTCCCTGAGCCGCCTCTCCCGGGCCGTTTTTGAAAGCCCTGTATTGGCCGGAATTTTCGTATGATCGCTCAGTTCAATAATGCACTCGCTGTGATCGGGTGCGCGGTTCAGGTCAACGACCAGCCGTGAATAACCGGCCAGCACCGCCGGCATGTCCAGCGCTGCGCTCAGATGCCGTCCGATGTCTTCGGTGCCGATATCCCAGCCGATATGCCGGTTCAATTCGGCTTTTTCAAGGCCCAGACCCTTCAGGGAATGCGGCACCAGATTGCTTGAATGATCGCAGATGATCAACCCGGCCCCGCTGCCGCGCGGATTTAAAACCTGAAAAGGCGGCGGCTCATTCGCCGCCAGAATTTTTGGTTTTCCTGCCGGTTTTTCCATTGCGTCTTTTCTCAAGCCATATCCAGGCCGCGCCGCGTGAATTTCACATCACGGTGAACATGCGCGGACATCAAAAGCCCAAACCCGAACAGGACGGAAAGCATCGCGGTTCCCCCATATGAAATCATCGGCAAGGGAACACCTACCACAGGAAGCAGGCCCATGACCATCCCCATATTGATAAAAATATAGATAAAAAAATTAACCACAACCCCCATCGACAGCAGCCGCGCAAACTGGCTCTGGCAGTTCAGCGCGATAAAGTAACCATAAGCGATGATCATCGCAAACAAAGCCATCAGGGAAAGGCCGCCGACCAGCCCCCATTCTTCGGTAAATAAAGTAAAAATAAAGTCAGTCTGTTTTTCCGGCAGAAAATTAAGATGGCTCTGGCTGCCGTGCAAAAATCCCTTGCCGGTAATGCCGCCCGAGCCGAGAGCGATTTTAGACTGGGTGATGTGATAACCGGCGCCGAGCGGATCGCTTTCAGGATCAAGAAAAACCAGTACCCGTTTTTTCTGATAATCATGCAGAAAATGCCAGGCGATCGGCAACAGCGCCAGCCCGCCCGCAATCGCCAGCCCGAAAACCCGGTAACTGACCCCGGCCAGAAAGAAAATCGCCGCCGCCGCCATCAGAATGGTGATGGCTGTCCCTAGGTCCGGCTGCACCAGGACAAAGGCGATCGGCACCATGACGATCCCCAGGGTATAAGCAAGAAACAACGGATTTCGCACGTCTTCCGCCGTGCTGCCGTGAAAAAAACGCGCCAGCGCCAGCACGGAGGCAATTTTCATTATTTCCGATGGCTGCAACTGCAAAAATCCCAGATTGATCCAGCGCTGCGCCCCCATGCCGATATGCCCCTTTATATCGACGTAAATCAGAAGCAGAATACAGAGGGCATAAATCGGATAGGCCAGCTTCAGCCAGACCCTGATATCCACCAGCGCAACAACGACAAGGCCGCACAGGCCCAGCCCGAAGCGCAGAGCCTGCTTTCCGGCCCACGGCTCGACGCTGCCGCCGGCGGCGGAATAAAGCGAAATAAAACCGACCCCCGCCACCGCCGTCAGCAACAGCAGAAACGGCCAGCTGATCAGCGTCAGCTTTTCTGCGATTGTCAGGTGATCCTGTCCTATGCCTCTGCCGGTTCCCATGGTCATTTTTTCTCCTCCGCATCGTCCACCGCGCGAATTTTGCGCGGATCGCGTTTCTGCACTGCCAGCATGATATCCCTTGCAATCGGCGCCGCTGTCCTGGCTCCGCCGACGCCGTGTTCCACAATCACCGCCGTCACGTATTTAGGGTCGGCAACAGGGCCGTAACCGACGAACAATGCATGGTGCCGGAATTTCCACGGCAGGCTTTCATTTTTAATCCCCGCATCGCGCTGCGCCAGCGTGATTCTTTTAACTTGTGATGTTCCGGTTTTGCCGGCCATGGAATAGGGGGCCTCCGCTATATGCGAGCCATAGGCGGTGCCGCGTTGATCATTGACCACGGCGATCATGCCTTTTCGCACAAGATCGAGGTGCGGCCTGTAAAAACCGGTCTCCGGCCAATCCGGAATCTTGTTGCCCTCTTCTTCGATTGAGCGCACCAGAACCGGCTTGACCGCCTGGCCGCCGTTCGCCAGCCGCGCCGTCATTGTCGCCAGCTGCAAAGGCGTTGCCAGCATGTATCCCTGGCCGATGGCGGAGATGATCGTCTCGCCCTGCTGCCATTTTTGTTTATAACGTTTCTGCTTCCAGGCGCTGTCGGGGATCAGGCCGCCGCCCTCGCCGGGCACATCGAAACCAAGCTTTTCACCAAGGCCCATGCGGCGGGCCATTTTGGCGATTCCCTCGATGCCGACGCGCCTGCCGACTTCATAAAAGAAACTGTCGCAGGATTCACGCAGCGCCGCAACGACATCAACCGCGCCGTGCCCCTCTTTGTTCCAGCAGTGAAATTTGGTGTTGCCGAGCATATAGTATCCCGGACAATAAACATGGGTTGAGGCGTCAATGGCGCCGCTTTCAAGGCCCGCCATCGCGGTGATCATCTTAAATGTCGAGCCCGGGGGGTATTGCCCGGAAATGACCTTATTGGTGAGGGGGTTGGCGGGATTGGCCAGAAGTTCCTCCCACATATCCGCCGGGATGCCGCTGGAGAACAGATTGGGATCGAAACTTGGATGGGAGCACAGCGCGTAAACTTCGCCGTTATAGGCATCCATCACCACGGCAGCAGAGCTGGCCTCCCGCGCAATATATTGCTGGCACTGCATCTGGAGATCGGAATCAATCGTCAGAGTCAGACGGTGGCCCTTCTTGCCCTCCCGATGCGACAGTTCGCGGATTTCACGGCCGACAACATTGACTTCGGCCTGGATCTGGCCGGCTTCGCCGCGCAGCGTCTCATCATATTTATTTTCAACGCCGGTTTTACCGATGCGGAACCCGGGGATGCTCATCACCGGATCATCTGTCAGTTCCGCCTTGCTGACGCGCCCAATATAACCAATGATGTGCGCCGTCGCCGCGCCAAGGGGATAAGAGCGCATCTGCCCCTCCTCCATCGATACGCCGGACAAATCGGGAAGATTAAGCTCCACCTTCGCCATATCATCCCAGGTGAGGTTTTCCTTGACCAGAATCGGCGTGAAGGGGCGGCGCCCTTTCATCTCGGCCAGAATATCCGCTTTTTCCTCCTCTGAAACCGGGATCAGCCGGGCAAGCCGCGTGATCGTCTCCTGAACGTCAGGGGACTGCTCCGGCACCAGAAAAGCGCGAAAGTCCTGGCGGTTGATCGCCAGCGGCACCCCGAAGCGGTCCATGATCTCGCCGCGCTGGGCGGGAAGCAGCCGCAAACTGATGCGGTTCTTATCCGACAGTGTCTGAAATTTCTTTTGCTCGAAAACCTGAAGATAAGCGAGACGCGACGCCAGCGTGCCGAAAACAAGAACCTTCCCCGCGCCTAAAATCAGCGCACGGCGGGAAAATTCCTTATGTCGCTCCATATCACGGTTCATGATGATACTCTCGTTTATGGCACGGATGACGGGTCATCGGCCAGCGCTTTATGCACCATCGACAGCGGTAAAACCAGCGCCGGGAACAGAAAAACGGAGAGCGCAACGCTGATCAGCATCGTCTTTGCGGAAAGCAGCGTCATATTAAACAGCGCAAACAAAGCCCATTGCAGCGCCCCCGCCCCCAGAGCGATAAAGGCAAAGCCCGCCCAGATAACCAGAAAGGACTGCCCCAGCAAAAACTTGCGCTGGCCGCTGGTGATCCACTGTGTCGTCACAAAAATAAACGCATGCATCCCAAGGGGGTAGGCGGAAAGCAGGTCCAGGACAAGACCAATAGCGAAAACTGCGACCGGCAACAACGACGAGGGCCGTAAAATTGTCCAGTAGTAAACCGCCATCAGCATAAAAACAGGGCGGATCTCGCCTAAATGTGCAATTTCAAGCGGTATGGCGCTCAACGCCAACAATGCCAACAGCGCCAACAGCGCCAATCCCCAGCGCCCGACCGTCCGCAGCAACGATTCATTCCCTATCATTTTAGGCTTTTATAAACAGGCATGCCCGGGGAAGACAGGGTAATATCACCCGTCATCAAGGCCTGGTCTGTATCGGTGTTCACAACCTGAACATGGGTGAGCCTGTCAATATCCGACAACGGCTTGACCCAGACGCCGTCGTTGCCGATAGAAACGATTGTGCCGATCGGCAGATCCGGGGGCAACTGCCCGCCGTCGCCGGACGTCACGACCCGCGTACCTATGATCATTCCGCTATCGGGCGGCAGCCGTTCCAGCTTGATCAGGTCCTGGTTTTTTCCGGCCAATATCGCCTTGGTACGCGTATTCTGAATGATCACGGGAATACGGGAATTCAAATCTGTGATCAGCAACACGCGGGAAGACCGCTGCCCGACTTCAGTGACCCGTCCGACAAGGCTGTGGCCGGACATCACGGCATTGCCTTTCTGCACCTTGTCCAGGCTGCCCACCGGCAGCAACACGCTCTTCACAAACGACCCGCCCGCATCGGAAATCACCCTGGCTGTCACAAAATTTAAATCGGGGTCGGCTTTTACGTTTAACAATTCACGAAAACTCTGGTTTTCAGCCTGCAGCCGCAGCGCGGATTCATACCACTGCTGCAGTTTAATATTTTCTTCTTTCAAACGAATATTTTCAGCCTTGAGGGTACGCATGGTCGTCACGCCGTCGATCTGCTCGACAAAAGAGCTTAACGGCGCCGATACCGCTGTCAGCGCGGGCGCTGCCGCATCCATCATTGCCACCCGCAAACGCTCGACCGGCAGGGTATTGGCATGGTGCAGGGCCATCAGTGTCAGCGCCAATAAAATCAACACCGCGGGCGTGGCCCGCGCCAACGCCGCCGGCACCATGCGCACGGTCACGGTCTTCAGCGGCATAGACTCCAGAACAGTCTTTTGTGGCTGGTGGGAGAACAAGCAACACCCCTCAAAAACTACTTCTTTTTAATTATAACAGAGAGTTTTTAACAAAGACAAGCGGGTAATTTGCCAAGTCATTGAGAATATTGATTAATACCGTGAAATAAGCACCCGCTGGAGCGCTTTCATGTTTTCCAGAGCCTGGCCGGAACCAAGGACAACGCAAGACAGGGGATCATCGGCGACGGTCACCGCCAGGCCGGTCGCATAACGCAGCACATAGTCAAGATTGGAGAGCAGCGAACCGCCGCCGGACATCACGATGCCGCGATCGACAATATCCGCCGCCAGTTCCGGCGCGGTGTGTTCGAGCGCGCCCTTGACGGCATCTATAATCGCCCCGACCGGTTCAGAGAGGGCCTCGGCGACCTGCCGCTCGCTGATCACCAGGACCTTCGGCACGCCGTTCATCAGGTCACGGCCTTTGATTTCCATCATCCGGCCCTCGCCGTCTTCAGGCGGGCAGGCGGAGCCGATTTCTTTTTTAATCCGTTCTGCCGTCGATTCGCCGATCAACAGGTTATGGGTGCGGCGGATATAATTGATGATCGCGTCATCCATCTTGTCGCCGCCGACGCGCACCGAGCGCGAATAAACGATGCCGCCGAGGGAAATAACCGCGACTTCCGTCGTGCCGCCGCCAATGTCGACAATCATCGATCCTGTCGCTTCCGTCACCGGCAGCCCGGCGCCGATGGCGGCCGCCATCGGCTCTTCGATCAAAGCCACCTTACGGGCGCCGGCGCTTTCCGCTGCCTCCTGGATCGCGCGCCGCTCCACGGCTGTCGAGCCGGAGGGCACGCAGATCACCATCTGCGGCGATACGAAGCTGCGGCGGTTATGCACCTTGCGGATAAAGTGCTTGATCATTTCTTCGGCGATTTCGAAATCGGCGATCACGCCGTCACGCAAAGGGCGGATCGCCATGATGTCCCCCGGGGTGCGGCCCAGCATCTGCTTGGCCTCTTCGCCGACGCGCAGCACTTGTTTCCGGCCATTGATCATGGTGATCGCGACAACCGAAGGCTCGTTCAGGACAACGCCCTGCCCGCGCACGTAAACCAGCGTATTGGCGGTGCCAAGGTCAATCGCCATATCGGCCGACATCAGGCCTAAAAGTTTCGCAAACATAATCCCCTTTTCCCGATGGGATCAAACCTGAACATATCAGGGGTCATCGAAATACTATTGTTTTGCTTTCATCCGCGGTTTTTCTTTATTGATCACGTAAAGGCGGATTTTGCCCTTACCGTCGCGGCGACGGACGACTTTGTTCTTTTTATCGCGGCTTTTCAGTGACTTGATGGATGAGGTCTTCTTCATTTCATGATTCCGATCTAGAGCATTGTGTATAACTTGGTCTGATAAGTCCTGAAAACTACTGATATTATTGCTTTCCGTCAACAAGCATCTCAGAGTCGCCTATCAAAGGTATTTTTCCATAAATTTAGACTTGGTAAATAAAACAGGGAGCGGCTTATGTTACCCCGCGCTCTTGATCACAAAAGTCGTGCGCTTGGAAAGTTCCTTCAGGCGTGAGGCGCCGACATAGGTGCAGGCGGAGCGGATGCCCCCCAGGATATCGCGCACCGTATCCTTGACATCGCCCTTATATTCCACCTGCACGACCCGCCCTTCGGAGGCGCGATGCTTGGCGATGCCGCCTGAATACTTGTTCATCGCCACCTCGGAAGACATCCCGTAATATTCGATCATATTGTTGTTCCCGGAAAGTTTTTTCAGGTCTTCTTCCGAAGTGTTTTCGGTATGTCCCGCCAGCATGCCGCCCAGCATGACAAAGTCCGCGCCGGCGCCAAAGGCTTTGGCGACGTCGCCCGGCATGCGGCAGCCGCCGTCGGCGCACATCAATCCGCCCAAACCATGCGCCGCGTCCGCGCAATCGATGACGGAAGACAGTTGCGGATAGCCCACGCCGGTCATCGCCCGGGTCATGCAGGCGGAACCGGGGCCGATGCCGACCTTGACAATGTCGGCGCCGGCCAGGATCAGCGCTTCCGTCATATCCGCCGTCGCCACATTTCCCGCCATGATGATCTTGTTCGGGTGGTGTTTCCTGACCTCGCGGATGAAATCAACAAAAGTTTCGGTATAGCCGTTCGCCACATCGAGGCAGATTTTATTGGCGGGATTGCCCTTCAGTGCGTCCATCACCTTGCCGATTTTATTCATGTCATCGATGCCGAAAGTGATGAAGGTAAAGGAGCCGGAAAGATTGGATTTTTTTAATTCTTCCAGCGTATAGTGTTTATGCAGCGCGGTGAAAATATCGTATTCGGCAAGCGCCGCCGCCATTCTCAGCGTGCCTACTTTATCCATGTTGGCGGCGATGATCGGCACGCCGCTGATTTCGATTTTCGCATGGGGGGTTTTGAAAGTGCGCCGCAACTCCACCTCGGACCTCGATTTCAGCCCGGAGCGTTTCGGCCTGATCAGGACGTCGTTAAAGTCAAGTTTACGTTCAGCTTCAATACGCATGGTTCATCTCCTGTCAAAAGACATGATCAAGTGAAACCGTTATTTTGCGGGGGTTTCATCTATATATACTGGTTTCTATTTCCGATTCCAAGAGGAATCTATTTTCCGATGCAAAAATCCCTGAAAATGGCATCCAGCAGTTCTTCCACCTGCACTTTGCCCGTAATGGCGCCGAGGCTGCGCAGCGCCAGGCGCAGGTCTTCGGCGGCCAGCTCCGGCAAGCCGGCCTGAAGACCGCGCTCCAGCGCCGCGGCCGCCTCCATCAGCGCCAGGCGATGCCGTTCCCGCGTTAAAGACGGGCCGCGGCGGGCGCCGAATGAGGCGGACACTTTTTCTGTCAGCGCCTGAAGAAACCCCTCCAGGCCGGCGCCGGTTGTTGAGGAGATTGCGTGACTCCCCCCCCCGGCAGGCAAAGCGGGGGGTTTTGCAAGGTCGGATTTGGTCGTCACCACAATGGAATTTCTATCGACCATCTTCAGCGTCTCGGCATCGGGCGCCGGAGCTGTGCCGTCGAACAGGATAATTTTTATATCCGCCTCGCCCGCCAGTTTTTGAGCGCGGCGGATGCCCTCGGCTTCAATTTTATTTTCCGCCGGGCGCAGGCCGGCGGTGTCCGCCAGAATGACGGGATAGCCGCCGAGGTCGAGATGCGCTTCGATAATATCGCGGGTGGTGCCGGCTTCTTCCGAGACAATCGCCACATCGCGCCGCGCCAGCGCGTTCAACAAACTCGACTTCCCGGCATTCGGCGCGCCCAGTATGGCGATCAGCACGCCGCTCCGGAGCCGCTCGCCGCGGCGCTTATCGTCCAGATGCGCGTGCATCTCCCCGAGCAGGCCTGCGATTTCCGCCTTCAGGCCTTCTGCTATCCCGGCCGGCATATCCTCCTCGGGGAATTCGATATCGGCCTCCTGATGCGCCAGCACTCTCTTCAGGGTCTCCGCCCAGCCCTGATACAATCTCTCCAGGCCGCCGCCCAGCTGGTCGAGCGCCTGCATGCGCTGGGCTTCAGTTTCAGCATCGATCAGGTCAGCCACCGCCTCGGCGGCCGTTAAATCTATTTTTCCATTTTCGAAGGCGCGGCGCGTGAATTCACCCGGTTCCGCCATCCGGCAGCCGGGCTGTTTGGCCAGCGCCGACAGAAAGCCTTGAATAACGGCAACACCGCCGTGCAGGTGGTATTCA
>Ga0315281_10008367_pt1 | contig 14482 bp, 11 predicted proteins | sample YL17G07_0_MG_FD_204540 | JGI IMG/M metagenome (GOLD analysis project Ga0315281, IMG submission 204540) | Sediment microbial communities from Yellowstone Lake, YNP, Wyoming, USA - YL17G07_0 | ecosystem: Environmental > Aquatic > Freshwater > Lake > Sediment | place: USA: Wyoming | collected...
CCCTCCCTGATGCAGGGCGTGGATGGCAGAGACCAACTCCATTCCCAAAGCTCTTTTGGGTAAATAACCAGCACTGCCTGCTTTGATCGATGCTAGTATATATTTCTTATCGTCGTATTGCGAAAGAATGATAATTTTAACCTTGGGATTTTTCTTTAATATTCGGCGGGTAGCTTCCAGCCCATCCATCATCGGCATAGCAATATCCATGATGACCACATCAGGATTAAGGATTTGAGTTTTGTCAATGGCTTCTTTACCCTCGGAAGCTTCTCCGACTATTTCAATATCATCGTGGACATTTAGAAGAGCTTTAATGCCATCCCTCATTATGGCATGGTCATCAACAATTAGTACTTTAATCTTGTCCATAAGCCTGTCCTCTTGTTTTTTCTAAGATAATTATATAACATCTGCCGAAGATGTGTGGAATCAAAAGGGATAAACCCATATTATGTCTATTTTTTTCCTAATAGGGTATGGATTTTGACAGCCACAAGTGCATTAGTGTGTGACATAAGTATCTGCAAAATAGTAAATATGTTTCTCTTCAGCTGGATACAGTCAACAGTCCCTATTAAAATCGAGTTTTTATACTTATCTTTAACACGTTAAGCGATTATGATTGACTCGGAATGCTATTAAGTCTTATTATTGGTAAACGTATGCCCTTGATGTTAAAGGAGAACGAATGGATTTAATGCCAATTTTAGGTTGGGGTTCGCCGATAGGGACTGGTTTCTTTTTATTTTGCCTCGGGTTAATGATTTTCTTCTTAACCCGGGCTGGTAAGAAGAGCAGCTAATCTTACTGACTGAATAACAAGGTTACTAAATCTAACCGCGGAGTTAAAATTAATGAGCACAGACGAAGTTCTGCCGGCTTTACAGCATTTGCTGGGTGTTTATACCGACGGCCTACCTATAACGGATATCCAGATAAAATTATTCCATGAATTCAAATTACAGCTTAGCTATAAGACAATAGAAAACACTATTTTCCGGTATCCAGGTAAGTTTGTTGATTCGGATGGGAAGTGGAAATTGAGAAATTCATGAAATATTCAGATACTGTTCTTAACCTTGTATTGTTTTCTGTCTTTTAATAACAAAGAATCAAGTACTTATCGGCCAATCTACCAGCCTGGTATGCTTTTCAATACGTGCCGCAACGATTCGCTGAATCACATCGCAGGCTTCGCATATTAATGGATCAGATAAACTGTAATAGACGTTCGAGCCTTCTCGCCTGGCGTTGACAATGCCTCTATCTCTTAACACGGCGAGGTGCCGCGATACAGCTGGCTGTGGGGTTGCCAGGATTCTTACAAGGTCTCCCACTGACTTTTGTCCCTTTCGTAACTCGTTAATAATGATAAGTCTTTTCGGATCTGAAAAAGCTTTATAAGAATCAGCTAATAATCTAAATAACTCTAACTCTCGTTTTGTTAACATAATGTTCTCCATTTTATATACGGATATTCGTATATTTGACTGACTGTAATATACTATAAGCTAAGAAGGCATCTGTCAAGCCTTGTTTTGTTTTTCATACAAGAAAATCGCATGCGATTAAATTTTTCAAAGGTTTAAAAAAAATACCCCTCCCCCGAGCAGGGTGGGGAGGGGTAATAAACAGAGACAACTATTTTAGACTATCTAGCACCTGGTGCCGCAACATGTGCTGGTTCATGCTGCATCATCGGTAGGAGTTTATATGCCAACCAGATAACCAGCATCGAGTCGGCTACAAGACCCGCTGAGATTGCGAACTCCATCCAGGTAGGGACGTAAGTGTAACCAGGGCGCATAGCAAGAGCAAACATGCTAACATTGAAGCGGTTAATCACAAGACCCAATACTACTAACGTAGCAACCCAGAACAACCTCGTATCGGTCTTACGGATACTCTTCAAATTGAAAAGAATCATTGGTGCAACAATGCCTACCATGATTTCTATCCACCAGTTTATATTATAGGGATATGCGGTGAATATTAACCCGATTTCTCCTGCAACGAGTAAGTCAACCAGTTTGAGCGCAAGGTAGATTCCTAAAATCCACGGGATTGCTTTACCCAATCCTTCCATTATTTCGTGGTTTTGTTTATGACCCAATGCCTTACCGGTTAAAGTGGATTCGAACATTACCATTGCTGGTCCCACTGCAATCGCTGAGTTAAGGAACATAATAGGCAGAATCGGAGTGTACCAGAGTGGATGCAGGTAAGTTGGCGCCATTAATAACATTGATCCCAGTGAAGATTGGTGGAGAGTGGAGAGACAAACACCGGCAATGACCAGCGGAATTTGAATTGAGCGGATTACTCTCAATGGCAGGTGCCAATTGAATTTTTCGAAGACTGCCGGACTGAATTCCAGGGCTAATACGATAGTGTATGTTAGTACGCAGACACCTACTTCGAATAATGGCGAGTGAATATTCGGTGTTATCATAATATGCCAGATAAACCAGGGTTGCCCGAGGTCAACAAGAAGCGCAAGAATAACCAGTGTATAGCCAAGAAAGGCAGTGAGGACAGCAGGACGAGCGACAGAGTGGTATTTTTCCAGGCGGAAAACGTACACTACACCAGCTAATGTGAAACCGCCAGCCGCCAGGGCGACTCCGCAATAAAGGTCAAAGCTGATCCAGAGTCCCCAGGGACGACCATCGCTAAGGTTGCTTATTGCTCCCAATCCGTATATATACCGGATTACAATCGGTATCAATCCCAAGATCACGAGAGCTGATAAAATTGCCAGTCCCTTGGGGAATTTCCGTTTTGATTGGACTTGTAAATCGTTCATTTCTTCACCGCTCCTTCCTTCTTTCCGGCGGTTTTTTTACCGTTGGTTTCACGGCGTTTAGCCAGCCAATAGACACCGGTCATGATTGCTGCGACTCCTACCAGTACCGGTGGTACAAAGCTCATCGCGCGCTCTACGTTCACGACAACTGGTTCTTCCGGGAGAGTTGGTAATCCTACCTTATCGAAGGGTATCGGGGAGAGTAACAACCAGGATGTTCCCCCGACCTCCTTTTCACCATAAATGTGATTAACATATCTGCCAGGTTCTGCGGCAATACGAGCTTTCGCTTCTACCAGCAATTCTTCTCTATCACCGAATTTCAAAGCACCGCTGGGGCAGGTGGTGACGCATGCAGGTTTGAGCCCAGAAGTTACACGGTCAGCACAGAAAGTGCATTTACGGATCCACGGTATCGGCGTGTCCCAATCGAATGTCGGGATACCAAACGGACAAACCGTCATGCAATATCGGCATCCGAAGCAGCGGCTGTCATCGTAAGTCACCGGACCATCGGGCCGTTTCTGGAGAGCTGATACGGGGCAAGCCTCGGCACAGGCAGGATGTTCGCAGTGCATACATTGCAGTTTAGTGAAAACAAAATGGAACTTGCCGTTGTAGTCTGTTTCGGTGAACCGAATTTTGGTCACTGTTTTGGAGGTCAGGAGAGGTGGATTCTCGATAGAACCCGTGTTAGTGGTCTGCTCACCTTTCCTCTGGTTCCACTGCTTGCAGGCTACCTGGCAGCCGCGACACCCTATACATTTTGTAGAATCGTACAATACTCCGAAACTCATCTTATGCCCTCCTTATATCGCACAGGAAAGCTTTATATTCAGGGATGCTCGTATTAGCATCCCCGACGTGCGGTGTTAGAATGTTGCCGCTATCTCCCTTGGATAGTCCGCTGTATCCCCAGTGAATGAGTACACCGATCTGATGAATCGTCTTTCCGGCGACTGTAAGCGGTTGAATACGTCTGGTAACCAGGGCAACAGCGCTAATTTCTCCACGCGCTGTGCTTACGACGACTTTGTCGCCATTAGCTATGCCCTTTTCCGCGCCAAGTTCTTCGTCGATCTCCACATACATGTCAGGCATTAATTCTACCAGCCAGGGCAAGTTGCGGGTCATTATACCCGACTGCCAGTGCTCGGTGCAGCGGTAAGTCGTGCCCACGTATGGGAATTTGTCCGGAGTGCCCCGCTCGTTCATATAGCTGCCGATTACGGAGCATGGATTAGTCATTGTGCCAGACATCGGGTTCTTGGTAAGGGGACTTTCCCACGGTTCGTAAGCTTCAGGCAGCGTACCTTCGACGAGGTCGAATCCCCAGAGTCGGGCTACACCTTCCGGTTTCATGATGAACGGCAGGTTCTTAGCCTTTGCAGCAGCGTAGTTGATTGCATTCCCACCGCCATCGATAACATCGCCAATCCAACTGTTATTGGAAGTGTTAAAAGTGACCACCGGGTGCAGTTCATCCCATGGTTTGCCATTCAAATCGACCGCTGCGCGGTTATAGATAATGCGGCGGTTCATCGGCCAAGCCCATGCCCAATTTGAAAATTGTCCAATTTTCTGCGGGTGGGAGTCTACATTGTCGCGTTTCTTGGCTTTGTTGCCATCGGCTTCCGTGTACCAGTTGCAGTGCAGCCAGTTACCGCAGCTCGTTGTTCCATCATCTTTGAGAGCTGAAAAGCCTGCCATCAATTTGCCTGTCGACAGGTCGAAGCCGTTCATCTCTTTAGCGATAAGGTCTGAAGAGATGTGCTCGTAGTTCCAGGCGACTGCATTAATCTGCTGTGCCTGCGGCCGGCTGTCGGATTTGTACAGCTCTTTTATTTTTTCCATCATCGTATTCATGACTTCGAGGTCAGGAATTGCTTCTCCAGGCGGTTCGACTGCCTTATAACGCCACTGCGCCCATCTGCCGCTATTGGAAATGCTTCCTTCCTTTTCGTAGGAAGCGGCCACAGGGAGGACGAAGACTTCAGTGTTGATGTCTGCCGAATTCACGCCTGGACGTTTCCAGAATTCAGCAGTCTCGTTCATCCAGATATCAGCAACCATTAGCCATTCGAGGTTGCCTAAAGCGCTGCGGGCACCGTTGGAGTTGGGTCCGGCAACGGCAGGATTTTGACCCCAAACCCACAATCCCTTGATCTTACCCTGTCCCATCGCTTCAAACATACCGATATGGGTGTTGTTTACAGCGGGATCTGTCTTGGGTAGAAATCCGAAGCCAAAATCGTTGTCTTTAGTTGCGGCATTGCCGTACCATGATTTTAGAAGACTAACTGTGTACTTCTTATAGTTGCCCCACCAGTTTACGCTGGTATCGGCAGCAAGTCCTTTCGGGGTGATAGTTGCAGGTCGGACTCTTGCCAGGTAAGCATCCAGGTTTGTATCGCTTTCCCTGGGAACGCCGAGGTACCCGGGTAAGTAGTTAGCCAGGAGACCCTGGTCAGTAGAACCCTGGACGTTTGAAGTTCCTCGCAGGGCATTGATCCCACCACCCGCAATGCCCATGTTCCCCAGGAGAAGCTGAAGGATGGCGTAAGCGCGTATATTCTGGACGCCATAAGTATGCTGAGTGGCGCCCATCGCATACAGGATTGTGCCAGCCTTCCCTGTTTTACCGGTTAAAGCATATACGCGGCATATCTCTTGATAGACATCTTTTGGCGTGCCGGTAATTGCGTTCACGGTATTCAAATCATAACGGCTGAAATGCTTTTTAAGCTGCTGGAAAACGCAATTCGGATCTTTAAGCGTAAGGTCGGTTGCTGGTGTGTTGACATCTGCATATTTCCAGGTAGCTTTGGCAGCGGCTGTATATTTTCCTGCGCTGACCTCTCCGAATAGTCCATCGGTGAATTTGTAGTTCGGATTAATAATGAATGAAGCATTGGTGTACTGGAGGATATACTCCATGTTATAGTTTTGCGGATTTGCCTCAATATCATCCAGCACGTATTTAATCATCCCGCCGACAAAGGCAATATCCGTACCGGCTCTTATCGGAGCGAAAATATCAGCTCGCGCCGACGTTCGGCTAAAGTGCGGATCGACGTGTATCAACTTGCCGCCGGCTTCCATCGCCTTCGTCACCCATTTAAAAGAAATCGGATGATTTTCAGCGGCATTCGATCCAATAATCAGAACGACATCGGCATTTCTGAAATCGATCCAGTGGTTTGTCATTGCGCCTCGACCGAAACTCTCCGCCAGACTGGCGACGGTTGAGGAGTGTCAAAGACGGGCACAGTGTTCCAGGTAAACGATGCCGAGTGCACGGTCCATCTTAGAGAGGGCGTAGCATTCTTCGTTATCCAGTTCACCCCCGCCGAGTGATGCCAGGGCATCGACTCTCTTTGCTGTATTATTCCAGTATTTGTCACGAGTGTCCTTAACGCGCTGGGCGATGGTGTTGATCATCCAATCCCAGCTCTTTTCTTCCCAGTCTGCAGCACCAGGTGCGCGGTATAAGGGTTTTGTAAGACGGAACGGGTTTATTTCACCGTTTACCTGATGAATTTGACCCATCGCCTGTCCTTTTGGACAGAGCGCTCCCTCATTGATAGGATGGTCAGGGTCACCCTCCACTTTCATGATGCCATCTTCATAAGTGGTGACAATGGCTCCGCATCCCACCGAGCAGTAGCAGCAGATAGTGGTTGATTCGCTTGCTTTTTTCTTGAGCGGGAACTCACGGAGCGGTGGCCATACCGCAAGTGCGGTGGTGCTGCCCATCGCCCCGAAAGCTGCAGCTCCGGCGAGGGAAGCGCCGCCCAGTTTGAGAAAATCTCTACGATTTAGCTCCACAGGCTACCTCCTTCCTTATCGTGCAAAACATAAAAAGCGCCCAAACAATAGCATAATATTGTTTTGCTTGCAAAAGAAAATATGAGACGTTGGCTGCTGTTTGTGTGAAAAATCTGTGGTAGTTTACTAGAGATACCTTTGGTGAATTCAGTTTGAGAGACGGATTGCCTTTCCTTTCCCTGAATGATACGCAGGTTAACTCTGTGGTGCCTCCAGTAACGATATGCACTCCCGGCTTTCCATTTCTAAAGTGGTAATAGAGGTAAGAGGGAGGTGAAATGAACTAAGCCGAAGAGTTTTCCGCAACCTACTGCTCCAGCTCTTACCTCCGTATATAAAATACCACGTGCTCATTTTGTATACTACTGCCGTAAAGCTTATTCATTATTCACCAAAACACCTAAAGCTGTAGATTCAATTTAGTTATTTTTACTTATTGTCTTCACAGCCTCATAGGTACAGAGACGTACATCACATTAAAAGAATCATTGTTATTGTAAAATGCTTGGGGTAAAATATACTTGCGGAGTGTCTGAAGTTCCTGAGGAGGTTGTGATGCGAGGATCTTTAAAAATCATGCGGGTTGCCGGGATTGATATCGCGATTCATTATACCTGGATTTTTGCTCTCATCATTATCACCTGGTCATTGGAAGGATATTTTTCGCAATCTCATTCATGGTCGGTGACAGTCAGCTGGCTCGCCGGGTTTCTCTCGGCGGTTCTTTTGTTTTTCTCGGTCTTGCTGCATGAGCTTGCACATTCACTGGTCGCTCAGTCCCGCGGTTTACCTGTTACGAGCATTACTCTATTTATATTTGGCGGAGTTAGTAATCTCTCAGAGGAACCAAAGAGTCCGGGTCTCGAGTTCTGGATGGCATTTGTTGGCCCTTTAACAAGTGTATTGCTCGGATTAATTTTCTGGGGAATCTGGTATCTTGCGACGGGAGAACCGTTATTACCTCTTTTGAGCAGCAGTGCCGTAGGCAAAGGCACATTCGTGGTAGCAATTCTCGGCTACCTGGCTTTTATAAATCTGGCACTTGCCGTTTTCAATCTCTTGCCCGGATTCCCGCTCGATGGCGGTCGGGTTCTACGCTCAATCCTGTGGAAAACCTCCGGAAGCTTATCCTGGGCGACTAATATCGCTACACTCATTGGAAGACTGTTTGGTTGGGCTTTCATCGGGCTTGGCGTATTCCTCTTTTTCAGATTCGGTGATTTTCTCTCCGCAGTGTGGATTGGCATCATCGGGGTGTTCTTGATGAGCGCTGCTGAAAACGCTCGACAGGAAGTCATGGTCAGAGAGAACCTGTCCGATGTAAAAGTTACGCAGGTAATGGAATTAAATACTGAGACGGTTGACCAGCGTTTAACAGTCGCGGAACTGGTACGTGATTTTTTCCTTTCAAGGAGGCGGCGGGCTATCCCGATCGCAGAAGGCGATCGAATAATCGGTATGGTCTCCATCAGCGATGTACGCAAACTTCCACAGGAACAATGGGAAACGGCAACAGTGGCACGCATCATGTCGCGGGAACCACTTTATACCGTCAAGCCTGAAGATACCCTTGATCACGCTATGAAACTTATTGCACAGAACGACCTTAACCAGGTTCCCGTGTTGGACCAGGGAAAGCTCGTAGGAATCCTGACCCGCGCTAATTTGATCAATTTCCTGCATCTAAAACAGGAACTTGGTATGAAGGGCGGGCGTAACGTCAGAGGACCGTCTAGCTCGAACCCTTAGTCAGTTTGGAACTTGATTTGTTTTCGGACAACATTATTTTTAAGAATGTGACCAGCCCTTCAGAATTGGAAGGCGCCTTCGCAGTACGCCGCGAGGTATTCATCATTGAGCAAGGAATTGCTGAAGATGAAGAATATGATGGGCTGGATAAAGACTGTCTCCATTTTGTGGCGCTAAGCGGCGCACGGGTAGTTGGCACGGCTCGGGTCCGTTTTCTCTCAAAGGAATCAGCCAAGATCGAGAGAATGGCTGTCCCTAAATACTTCCGCAGAAAAGGCATCGGTACCGGTATTCTCTCAACCATCGAAGAAGAATTAAAGTCGCGGACATGTGCTGAGGCTGTTCTGCATGCGCAAATGACTGCTGTGCCGTTCTATTTAGCCTGTGGTTTTACCGCAACCGGCAGCACGTTTTACGAAGCCAATATCGAACATATAAAAATGCAGAAATTTATTGATAGTTGAATAAAATAATTGTAGCCAGTGTACTTTGTATTTGGCTGATACAGAACAATCCAGGAAAGTCATTGCGAGGAATCATGATAAAATCAGGTAACGAAACAATCTCAGAGTGGTGGGGAAATACCCCCTCCCTGAGATACATTCGATCGCTTAAGGCTCGCTCAGTACGACACTGCGGTGTCGGATTGCCACGCTTCACTCACAATGATAAAAAACCAAAGCCTAACAAATTGACCCGTAGCCGCATATTCAGCTATAATAAAGATACAAACGAATCATCTGAACAGGCAATTCTATTGCACGAAAGTTGCGGCGTTTTCGGGATATACAGTCCCGGTGAAGATGTAGCCCGGCTCACGTTTTTCGGTCTTTTCGCTCTCCAACACCGTGGCCAGGAGAGCGCTGGTATAGCCACCAGTGATGGGAAACGTATACAGTTATTCGCTGATATGGGCCTCGTCTCCCAGGTCTTCGATGAGACTGCTCTCAGCCAGCTCACCGGTCATATTTCCATAGGTCATAACCGGTATTCCACCACAGGCTCAAGTAAATCGATCAATGTTCAACCGTTGCTTATCGGACAGGGTAACGACTGTTTCGCCCTGGCGCACAACGGTAATATCGTAAATTCGAGCCATTTATTCCGCGAACTTACCGATCAAGGCTACCAGTTCCGGACGTCGACCGATTCGGAAGTTATCGGTCATCTTATCTTATCCTCGCCTTCAACTGATCCTGTAGACAAGATACGATATGCCATGCACCGTCTCCAGGGCGCTTATTCACTAACCCTGATGACACGGAATACTCTTTATGCGGTCCGTGACCCGTGGGGTGTGCGACCGCTGTGCCTGGGGAAAATGAATGGCGGTTGGGTAGTTGCTTCCGAGACCTGCGCCCTCGATCACATCGGGGCGACGTTGGTCAGGGAAATTGAGCCTGGCGAAATCGTAAGCATCGACGAAAATGGTGTGAAAAGCTTCAGGGAGCCTGTACAGCGTCGCGCCCTGTGCATTTTCGAATTCATCTATTTTGCCCGTCCCGACAGCATTATCAATGGCAAATTGCTGTATCCCACTCGGCAGGCGATGGGAGCCAATCTAGCGAGAGAATATCCTGTGAAAGCAGACCTGGTAATGGGCGTTCCTGACTCGGCGACGGCTGCAGGTCTCGGCTATGCTCACGAGTCACAAATATCCTACAGTGAAGGCTTGCTTAAAAATCGCTATGTCGGCAGGACATTTATTGCTCCCGACCAGCGCATCCGCGATCTCGGTGTGAAGCTGAAGTTCAATCCTTTACCCCAGATGCTGGAAGGTAAGAGAGTGGTGGTGGTAGATGACAGCATTGTCCGCGGGACAACTACTCCCAAAGTCGTGGCTCTACTGCGGCGTGCCGGTGCTAAAGAAGTCCATATGCGTATCTGCGCTCCTCCAATCCGCTATCCCTGTTTCTTCGGGGTAGACATGGCGACCCGGAGGGAGTTGATTGCAGCGCACAAGTCCGTAGCCCAGATTCGCGAGTTCATTGGAGCGGATACATTAGGTTATCTGAGCCTGCCAGGGCTTATCAAATCAGTTGACCTGCCTGAAAATATCTTTTGTACGGCCTGTTTTACAGGCGACTATCCCATTCCAGTGCAGCTCGAGATGGACAAGCTCGCGCTGGAAAATGCGTTTGCTGGTCCAGACGAGTAAAATACTTCTTCGAAGTACGAGAAGCCCATATACCCACCCTATGAAAAACTGCTCTTTTCATCACCCTTACCCAGTCTTCCGATTCGTAATCCCCCTCTCTCTGACTTTCCAAACCGTAAATTCATACGGAATCTACGACTCTCCAACAAGGGGCGAGAGGAACAATTTTTTATAATTTAAATCACGCTCCACACGACAAAAAAGTCATTGCGAGAGAAGAAGCAATCTCCGGGTGGGGATCGTATTGTTCATGCCAGTGCCTTTCTGTCCACAACGCCCCATTACCTTACCTCTTACCCAGTGATGAAGAGGAATATTAATTAAGAGGGCTGCGTCCCCTTACACTCCTGCCGTTATGAATTGTACTGGATTCCATCCCGTATCGGAGTACGGGAAAAGGCTCGGGGGCTGGAATGACACTGGAAAAAGGGGGGCTGGGATGACAATCTGCTCATTAGTGTTCGATAATCTGCACCTGTTCTGTATAGTCAAATATTGTTCCATCTTCAAATATCCCCTCCAATTGTAATGGATAAGAAACGTCGGTACTGAATCCTCCTCCAATTAAAGTTAGCCTGGAACTGATACTTTTTCCAGGTAATAGAGGATTTGACGGACTGACGTCGAATTCAAAGTTGAACTCTATTGTTAACGCCAAAGTAGCGTTTAGAGAGGTTATATTACTGGCAGATGTATTTTCCAGTGTTATTTCGACAATGGGTCCGCCGGGATTAATGGGCTCAAGGGGACCTCGAACAGATAGGATTTTAATTGGATTTCGCAATTCATTTACTAGCTGCTCCAAGCCCAGATAAGACCATTCTGTGTTTTCCCACCAACCATAGTAGACAGAGTCCGCTCCGTTTAACATTATCAAACCTTTATCGTCACCAGACAATGGGAAAATTATAGTCCTAAGAGAAAGGACACGGAATCCTTTGAGATTGGTGGGTATGTGATATCGTTCTTCTTCTTGAACCAGCATCTTCGTTACCAACTCGGTAGAACTATCAAAGTCTAACTGCACATACTTGTTTGTGGGTTTCCATTTCTCTTCAACATAATCAACTCCCCAAATGAGAGTAAGGTGTTCATTTATTGAAATTATAGCTTCCAAACATTCATTCAATATTTCTTCATATTGGGCAGAATCTTCAATCAGTAGTATTGTCGTCCCATCTTCGTAGCCAACTGTTACCGTCTCTACCTGTTCTTTCAACTTCTGGATTTCATCCGCTGTTGTGTCTTTTTGCTTACCACATCCTACCGTCGATATGCTCAATCCAACGCATACGAATAGAAATAAACTGTGCTTGAGCTTCTTAAGCATATATTCACCTACTCATCTTATAAAAATTTATCCTTTCTTTTTTGCACGAAAGGGGGTTCTTACAATTTATTACTTGATCGGGTCTGCCTCTAACCAGCTTCCAGAATATGGTCCAACAAGCATCATCGACTCTGCAATCAATTTGAGCTCCGAAATGGAGACCTGTTCGCTCACGACGGCAAAATGAATATCATATACCCACCAATCGATTCTGTCCTCCCCGATGATGACCGGTTTATTGTGGATAGTAGTCCTTTCACCAGGAATATTTATCGGTAACTCGGAAACGCCAGGTTCAGGACTCAAAATCACATTAAAGGCGGAATAATAAACCGTGATAGTGTGCGGCTCCTCAACACTGACTACGTAACCTATCGGGGGAGGGTTTACACCTTCCGGGAGATAAGACGGTAACAGTATCGCTACCGGGAAATCAGCTGCTTGTTCAGCCTCATATAGCGTTACCATTCCAGCCGGTAGGGATGTCGGGGCGTCTATCTTCAGGTCTGTTGAAATAGACTTAAGGTCTTGAGCTACGGCGTCGGTAAAGGTTGGATATTGGTATGAAACCTTGAATCGAAGATTATAGTAAGGGTCTTCCGTAATGGAACCGAGCGGAGGCGGGACATCTTCGGGCATGACAGTTGAGGCCGGGCGGTGCTGCCAGGTTGGAGACGGAGTATCGATGGCTACCTTAATGGTAGCTGGAACATCGATGCTTTGCTCCGGTTTCATAGTCAAAGAATCGTTAAGTATTTTAAGCGTTATTCCCTCGGGAAGGTCGGTTGGTTCCCGGGCTATCGCTACATCGAGGAATTTATTGGAGTGGTTTTGAAGACGAATAATAATCTCTCCAGATTCACCCTTGAGAACGGTGATGTCATCCTCAGGAATCAGGCCAGTTTCCAAAACATTTGCAGGCGGCGTCGTTACAGATTGAGCTATACGAACAAGTTCTTCAAATTGCAGCTCTTTATTTCCCGTTAGTGATAATCCCCGTCCCTCCCGGTCTACCCACGATAGCTGTATATACCCTGCTTGTCTGGATACCATGCCTCTTCCATTTCCAATCTGAAATGTCTCAACGCCATCAGGTATTTTCATCCCCAGAGAAAATGCACTCACTGTAAGTAGCACGTTACCAGGTGTCTCACCCTGAGTTTCACTCTGGTTGATAGTGAGGGTGAAGTTCCACCACGGAACTCCAGGCGGGCCGCTGACTTCGATTCCCTCTATTCCAAGTTGAACAAAGGCAATTTCGTAGCCTTGAGGGAGATAAGCGGGGGCTGGCACTGGCAGCCCAGTGACCTGGCTGGCTTCTTCCAGGGTGTATTTGCCGTCGTCATGTCTTGGTACTGTGGGGCTTAGCTGATCGGATGTTTCGGCCGAACGACAGCCGGTGAGATTGCCCCCCGTTACAAACATGAACAACATTGAAAGTACAACTATTGCTAAAAAGGCGTTTAGATTTTTCATAATACTCCTCCTTTCTCGCTACTCCAGCGGATTCAGGACTCTTCCAATAAAGAGAATTGTGCCGGTTTCAATGTCCCTGATAAGAAAAATAAACGGACGGTCAATTACAAATGGGACCGGTTCACCAGGTGCAGCCTGTGTCATTATTACGGATGTAGTCGCTGTGGCTTCGGTACCTGCCTCGTTGACAGATATAAAAGCCTTGTGAAACACGTTGTCTATCCAAAAATCGCTTTTCTCGGTGATCCCCGAAAAATCGGCGGTGTCCGAGAAAGCCAGCGGCATACCCATTTGGGCTAGTTCCTGCCCCAATTCGAAATTAGATTCAAAATATAGTTTAGGCATTTTCAATCTAATTTTTTCATAGTCCAGATCGTCAAAAATTTTCCGTAGTTCAGAATATTTTAACGAATTTTCAAATGTTTCAAACCGACCCGCTTGAGGCAGGAGGATTACCATCGACATTGTTTCGTCCTGGTATGGCAGTTCAATTGCACGATATCCGCTGCCATTAGTATATTTAAAGGACCCAGGATTTATCATCATAGAAACTTCAACCTTGCTTCCGTCTAAGAGGTTAAATGACCCGTTGTAAGTACCTGTCTCACTAAACGGATATAACCAGTTCGCCTTAAAATACACGGCATTGGTCAATACGAGACGGGTTAATGGTTTAATAGAACCGATGGGAAGCAGGTTATTAATCTTGTTTTCAGTTTGATCGCTCACCCAGTCATTGATTGCCAAGCGTGAGTCCTCCGGAGCTCCAATAAAATCGAGGGCTCTTAGACCCGCACTGTAGTTCTCAGCCAGAATATCAAGAAAATCAGGCAAAATCGGATAGCTGCTTTGCCCCCAGAGGGAATTGGCATTTTTCAAAATGAACCCCTTTTTGTCCTGAGCTACGGTTTCCTGTTTACGGCTGGTGAGTTCTTGAGACAGATTGTTAAAGGCTGGATGCAATCGTTCTTGCGGCAGGACAAAATGGAGGGTGTCTGCCATCTGTTGTCCAGTTTCGCCGCGGGCTCCGGCGTAAGTCATCGCCAGCGCGGAAGAAATAGAGTACGGCGAAGAGAAGAGGTTACCGGAGCCTTCCTTGAGTGCTTGATACAAGTCCAAGGCAAAAACATTA
>Ga0315281_10008368_pt1 | contig 14480 bp, 14 predicted proteins | sample YL17G07_0_MG_FD_204540 | JGI IMG/M metagenome (GOLD analysis project Ga0315281, IMG submission 204540) | Sediment microbial communities from Yellowstone Lake, YNP, Wyoming, USA - YL17G07_0 | ecosystem: Environmental > Aquatic > Freshwater > Lake > Sediment | place: USA: Wyoming | collected...
CTCGGGACTGATGACATGTGTACCCGCCGCGGCCACCAGCCGCCCGCCGACGCGGATGCCGTGGTAGACACCGTTGGCCACCGCCTCCGCCGGCAGCCACGTGGTGAAACCCAGGTTGTACAGACGGTTGAGATCGCCGATCTCGGACGGCAGCAGGCGAGCGGTGGCTCCCGGCGCCGGACGGAAGCTGGCTCGATCGACCCACATGCGCACCATCGGCGGTCCCGGCGCGATCCGATAGATGCGGCCCGCCGCACCCAGATTGGCGGGCATCGTGGCCAGGTACGCGGCACGCGGCCGGATGACGTCGCGCAGGATGGCCGTGACGCCGTCCGGTTCGCCCATCACGAAGAGTGGCTGCGGCGTGAAGCCGGTGTACTCGAGCGCCACCGCCACGAGTCGTTCGCCCTCGAGGGCCACACCCCATCGTGTGCGCGGGAACTCGCGCTCGTCGAGGTCGCAGATCGCGTAGGCAGCGAAGAGCGAGTCGCTTTCGAGGAAGGCACGCAGCAGCGCTCGGTCGGTCGTGGCGCGCGTCACGATCCCGCTCTCGACGCGCCCATCGGCACGGCTGGCGATGGTGGCCATCAATCCGAGCGGCCCGTGACCGGCTCCGGGAACGGCGGCTTCAGCACGCCGTGGTCGGTGATGTAGGCGGTCACCAGCTCCGCCGGGGTGACGTCGTCTAGGGGCACGAGCGCTTCCGTGTCGGGCGGCGGCGAGGGCTCTCCGACCACCGCCAACAGTTCCGCTGCGGGCCGCAGGGCGATGACCAGGCCCGATCCGTCGACGACCTCCCGGTCGATGGCAGCCAGCGGCGCGCACACATACAGCGGCACACCGTGTCGGGCGGCGAGCACCGCCAGCGGGTACGTGCCGGCGGCGTTGGCGACGGCGCCATCGGCGGCGATCCGCTCCGCCCCGACGAGCACGGCATCGATGGTTCGCTCGCGCAGCAGCCAGCCGATGGTGCCGTCGGCGATGACCGTGCAGGGCACGTCCGAAGCCCTCATCTCCGGTGCCGCGAGTCGAGCCCCGGTCCGCGCCGGTCGCGTCTCGGTGACCCAGACGTGCACCGGGCGAGCTTCGGCGGCGATGGCCAGCACGATACCCAGGGCGGTGCCCATCAGGCCGCTCGAGAGGGGACCAGTCTCGTCGATGGTCAGGATCTCGAGCGGCCGACCCTCGGGCTGAGCCAGCAGTTCCGCGCCCTCGCGACAGAGCCGGCCCAGGCCCAGGGTGGTCTCGCTGGCCACGGCGTCGGCCACGGCACGGATCGCCAGCGAAATCTCCGCCCCATCACCCAGCTCGCCGACTTCCAGCCACGCCTCCAGACAGCCGTCGACCGCGGCACCGATGGCGGCCACGTCCGGGCGAGCATTGCGCAGCGCGTTGGCCGTGCCGCGAATCGTTGCGTTGCGCACGAAGGGCTTGGAGTCGATATTGCGTTCGGCCGCCAGGGCCATGCCGTAGGCCGCCAGCTGGCCGAGCAGGGGGGCGCCGCGCGCGGCGAGGCCGCGCATGGCGGCGGCGATGTCGCCCCCGCTCCGGCATTCGATGTCGACTGCCGCAAGGGGCAGCCGGCGCTGGTCGAGGACATGCACGACGCCGTCACCGAGGCGGTACGGACTGCGGTAGCCGAGGCCGCTGATGGCATTTTCGGCCGTGGTGGCGCTGGTGACGCCGATGCCAAGGGCATCGGCCATCCGGGCGGCGGACGCATTCGGGTCGAGCCCGAGGCCGAGCAGCTCGGTGGCCGCCGCGGTCGTCCCGCGGCGCATCGCCGAGGCGGCACCCACGACCGTCGCCGCTGTATGGATGGCATCGCGCGAGAAGACGCGGAAGAAGTCGCGCCGGCCCAGGTCGGCCGCGGGCTCGTCCTTCGGGGGTTCCTTGCCCGCGCTCACGCGATGTGGGATCCCGACTCAGTACGCGATGACGCTGTGGACGTCCTGCCCGTGCAGCGTCTCGCGTCCTTTGAGGAAGGTCAGCTCCACGAGGAAGGCGATACCGACCACGTCACCCTTGAGTCGGTGCACGAGCTCGATGGTGCCGTTGACGGTGCCCCCGGTGGCCAGCAGGTCGTCAACGATGAGCACCTTCTGCCCAGGCTTGATGGCGTCCGTGTGGATCTCCAGGGTGTTCGTGCCGTACTCGAGCGCGTACTCGACGCTGACCGTCTCGGCGGGCAGCTTGCCCAGCTTGCGTACGGGCACGAAGCCGGCGCCCAACTGGTAGGCCATCGGCGCGCTGAAGATGAAGCCGCGCGACTCCATGCCCACCACGATATCGACCTTCATGCCGACATACGGCGCCGTCAGCAGGTCGATCGCCTCGCGGTAAGCGGCCGGATCCTTGAGCAACGTCGTGATGTCGTAGAAGAGGATGCCCGGCTTGGGGAAGTCGGGCACCTCGCGGATGCGGGCGCGCAGCTCGGCCACGGACACGGGCAGGTGGCTCCTCGTCGATGATCGCGGCGGAGGCCGGAACGTGGCGAAGTCTAGCGCCTACGCCGCACCAACTCCTGTCGACCCCGGAGCCCGGGCGTGTGTCAAATACGCACAGGGTGCATATGGTGGCGCCCGATGACGCGAACCAGCGGCTCGAGGGGCCGTCGTGGAGTGGCGCGTGAGCGTGGAACGACGGCCACGGTCCACCGCCGAGGTCCGGCGACGCCCTCACCCCTGGTCCCCGTAGTCGTGCCGTGCCTATTTGGCAGGGAGGCGACCGGCCGCGGGCTGCGCGGGCTATGTCGGTGAGGGCGATCAGGCCTCGAGCTTCGTCTTGATGCAGGCGAAGGTCTGGCCGATCATCTTGTTGGCCGTGCCCTCGATGAGCCGGGCGCCGACGCTCGCGAGCGTGCCCGAGATGTTCACATCAGCTGCCCAGTCCATGACCGTAGAGCCCGCCTCGTCGCCGTCCCGCAGGGTCATGTGCGCGGTGGCGTCCACGGCGCTGCCGGGCGCCTGGCCGTGGGCCAGGATGGTGGCCTTCGATGGGGGCTCGAGTTCGGCCAGCTCCATCTGCATCAGGAAGCGGGCGCTGATGAAGCCGATGCCCACCTTGGCCCGCGCGCGGAAGTGCGTCTCGTCGATGACCTCGATCGATTCCACGCCCGGCCCGCAGCTACCGACCTGGTTGGGGTCCATCAGGAATGCCCAGGTCTTCTCGCGCGACGCCTCGATCGCGACGGTGCCTTCGAAATGCATGCTCTCCTCCGGGCTCGGTCCACCTTCCTCCTGGCCCGATGGGGCATCGGACGTGGTCCAAGGACGACAGCCACTGGGATTGCAGAAGGGGCCTGCCGACGAAACATGGCTGGCGAACAGGAGCGAAGATCAGCTGGTGGCCAGCGTGTCCGGGGACGGGTCCTTGCTCTGCACCGCACGATAGGCGTACGCGCTTGCCGCGTCAACGGTTTTCGCGGGGCCGGGGATGCCGCTGCCCTTGACCTTTCGGGCCAGCCCCCCCTAGGCTCACGAGATGAGCGAGCCAGCTCCGATCGAGACCCCGTCGACCGCCGATTCGCCTGCGCTCCGCATCACTGGCCTGGTCAAGGATTACGGAGAGGTGCACGCCGTCCGGGGCATCGACCTGGAGGTTCGGCGTGGCGAGGTCTACGGCTTCCTGGGCCCGAATGGTGCCGGCAAGTCGACGACGATCCGCTGCCTCCTCGACCTGCTGCGCCCCACGGCCGGCCGGATCGAGGTCCTGGGTCTCGACCCGCGCCGGGACGGCGTGGTCCTCCGTGGGCGGATCGCCTACATCCCGGGCGAGCTCCGGCTGCCCGAACGCCAGACCGGCCACCAGCTGGTCGCCGCCATCGGCCGACTGCGTGGTGGGCTCGATGCTCGTCGCAAGCGGGAACTCGCTGAACGGCTCGATCTCGACCTGAGCCGTCGGCTGCGCGACCTCTCCTCCGGCAACCGCCGCAAGGTCGCCGTGCTGCTGGCATTCCTCTCGAAGGCCGAGCTTCTGATCCTCGATGAGCCGACCAATGGGCTCGATCCGCTCATGCAGCACGAGTTCCTGCGGCTGGTCCGCGAGGCGCGCGAGACGGGCGTGACCATTTTCCTCTCGTCGCACGTTCTGAGCGAGGTCCAGCGGGCCGCCGATCGCGTGGCCGTGCTGCGCGCGGGAACGATCGTCGCGATGGGGACCGTCGACGAGTTGCGCGGCCGCGCGCGGCAGCGGGTGGAGGTCTGGTTCCGCGACGAGCCGCCGGCCGCCGAGCTCGCCGCCCTGCCCGTTTTGGTGGATCAGCTCGTCGAGGGCCGCCACTTCGCCGCGCTGCTCGCCGGACCGATCCAGCCGTTGCTCGAGGTCCTGGCCCGCCATCCGGTCGTGAGCATGCTCGTCGAAGAGCCCAACCTCGAGGAGGCCTTCCTCGATCTCTACGAGACAGCGTCGTGAACGCGGCCGGACGGTGGGCCGAGCTCGTCTTCGGGCCCCTCCGTTCGTCCTGGCGGGCCTCCTTGGGCTGGGCCATCGCCTTCGTCCTCCTGATCGTGAGCACGGTGGCCTTCTGGCCCGTGTTCAAGGGCTCGGCCGCGCTCGCGCAGGCCTTCGAGGTCGTGCCCCAGGGCCTGCTGAAAGCATTCGGGTTTCAGGACTTCACGAGCCCGGCCGGGTACCTGCGTGGCGGGCTGTACGAGATCATCGTGCCCCTGATGTTCGCGGCGGCGGGCGTGATGTTCGCCAACAGCCTCATCGCGGCCGATGAAGACGCCGGTCGCCTGGAGCTGTTCCTCGCACAGCCGCTGACGCGCCGCGCGTTCCTGGCCGCGCGGGGCCTCTCCGTCGTGGGCTGGCTGGCCGTGCTCGGGATCGTCGTGCTCGTCTCGCAGCTGGCATCCGACACGGCCTTCGATCTTCAGATCGCCGACGCGCGGGTCGTCGAGACGGTCGTCCTGTGTAGCCTCCTCGGCGCGTTCTATGCCGGCCTGGCGGTCGCCATCGCCGGGCTGTTGGCACGGCCGGGCCTCGTCCTTTCGGTCGGCCTCAGCCTCGCCCTCGTCGGCTACCTCGTGGCGGCGCTCTTTCCGCTCAGTGAGGTGCTGGCCCCGTGGCGCCAGATCTCGCCCTGGGCGTGGGCGCTGGGGGGCGATCCGCTGGTCAATGCGGCCGAGCCATGGCGGTACGCCGCGCTCGCTGTGCCGGCACTCGGCCTGGCGCTCCTCGGCATCGTCGCCTTCGGGCGCCGCGACATCCGGTCCGCCTAGGGTTCGGCGGTCAGGCATTCCGCAGCAGCGCGACGTAATACGTGGCGTTGCGGAGGGCGCTATAGATCGGCTGAATCAGCCAGGAACGAGTCGCCGCTCCACTTTGCGGCCGATGGCGTCTGCGTAGCGGTCCTCGGTCGAGTGCTGTGGATCGACGAGGGCACGTTCGAATCGCGAGACGAACGCCTGAGAAGTGCCCATTCGACGGGCGACCTCTGTCTGGGGGATGTGCAGGCTTCGGCGTTCGGCCGCAAGCAGCCGCATGAACGCACGCTGCTCCCGAGCAGCGGCGATGAGGTGAGGAAGCCGCGGATCGATCGCCGAACGCTCCATGTCGAGTTCCTCGATGGAGTCGCTTTCGCGGGCCTCGACCTCCTCGTAGCTCATGGTCATTTTCTTTGTTCCTTCATGCGGTTCGTAAGATGATACACCCTCAAGGATATAACTCAAGTCAGGGTGGTGCGGCGCAAACGCCAATCGCGAAGACGTGTCTCGGCGAGGTCGATGAGGCGAGGCGGGGTCTTTGGCGACTTCTTGTTGAAGAGCACGAGGGCCAGGAGCATCTGCATCAGATGCCCGTCCGTGGCGAATAGCATGCGATACGTGACTCCGTGTTCACCCTCGGCGTCGATCTCTCGGATCACGTTGCGCAGTGGCTTTCCGGCCCGAAGCCCAAGCTCAACGACCTCGTCCATCGCTGCCCTGACCTTCGCGTAGTCGTGGCTCGACAACCGGCCCAGCTCGTCGCGGATGATGCGGTGGCCGCCGGCCGTGCGGTACACGCGCCAGTAACGATGGTGTCGCTCGCCGCTCATCCCACCGCATGAGGTTGGCGGTTCGCGCTTATCGCGCGCTTGACACCACTTTGCTCAGGCGCGGATCCTGGCACCGGCGCCCAGCGCACGACGCCCATGCGCACTTCGGGCGCGGGCAGGGTCCAGCCCTCGGCGGTCTCGATGGCCCGCTCGCGCAGGAGGGCAACGAGGTGGCGGTCCTTGTCCCCGTCCGGCAGGACCCAGGTCTGGCGGCGGGCGAAGGCGAGCACCTCGTCGAAGGTCCCGTAACGCGCCAGCGGGCGGGGCAGGTAGCTGACCTCCGGGCTCGCGCCGCGCGCGGCCAGGAGCGAGAGGAACGCGGGCAGGGCGGGCAGCCCGACCCGGGCCTCGCCGTGGACGGGTGGCCAGAACGGGTCGATCGTCGAAGCGGGCTGGCGCTCCATGAGCACGGCGATGCAGAGGCGGCGTGCAGCGCGCTCCAGGCCTTCGACGAATGGCCCGATGGCCTCGACGTCGTAGCCGACATGGGCGATGAGGACGACGTCGGCCACTGGAGGGTCGTCCATCGGCCAGCGTGCCGTGAGCGTGCGCACGTTCTCGATGCCGTGCTCGGTCGCGATCTCGCGCAGCGTCTCGAGCATGGCCTCGGACGGGTCGAGGGCGACGACCTCCCGCACGCGACGGGCGATGGGCAGGGCGAAGCGCCCGGCGCCCGCACCCACGTCGAGCCACGACTCGTCGGGCCGCGTCTCAGCCACGATCAGGTCGAGGACCGCGTCGTCGCTGCGGTCGGGGTCGGCCCGGAAGAGCGAGCTGATGGGACCGTAGAAGTCGGGTCCGTCGGGCACCTCGCGCCGGCGGTCGACCTGCTCGCGGTTGGCCACGACGCGCGCCGCCCAATCGGCCTCAACGAGGCGGACCAGGTCGCCGCGAGTGTCGACGTCCGGGTTCGAGCCGCTGATCGGGACCGTGACGACCCGGCCGGGCATGGTTTCCAGCAGCGGTCCAAGGCCGCGGTCCCCTTGGAGCCCGTCGACGAGCCCGAAGCCGGGGCGCAGGACCAGAGCGGGGTTCGCCCCTCCCCCATCGGCGTAGGCGGGCACGACGGCGACGTGGTTCGGGGGCGGCGCGGCAGCCAGGAGCGCCGAGATGACGTCGAGGCTGACGAGCGGCTGGTCCCCGAGCACGATGAGGGCAGCCTCCATCGAGGGCGAGACGGCGGCGAGCCCGAGACGCAGCGATGACGACAACCCGTCTTCGGGGCGGGGATTGCGCACCCGACGCTCGCCCCGCCAGGCGATGGCGACCTGGATCTCCTCGGCTCCGCCCCCGAGCACGACCACGACCTCCCCGAGCCCGGCCGCGGCCAGCGTGTCAAGGACGTGCTGGAGGATCGGCCGGTCGGCCAGCGTGGCCAGGAGCTTGCTGGAACCGAAGCGGACCGCGCGCCCGGCGGCCAGGACGACGGCAGCGGTTCTCGCGGGGTCGGTCAAGCCGAGGTGACGGGTGCTGGCGAGGCTGCCGCGGCCTTCGCGGCCAGTGGCCCGCCCGAGGCGCCATGCCGTTGGGCGACGATCTCGGCCATGATCGCGAGGGCCGTCTCGGCCGGCGCGCGTCCGCCGAGGTCGAGCCCGATCGGGCCCCGCAGGCGCTTCAGCGCCGCAGGGTCCACGCCGGCCGCCAGCAGACGGGCGTGGCGGTCGGCCTGCGTCTTGCGGCTGCCCACCGCGCCGACGTAGCGGCAGCCACGGGCGAGGGCGGCGACGATGGCCGGCTCGTCGAACTTCACATCGTGGGTGAGGACCGCCACCGCATCGGCCGGACCGAGCCCGATCTCGTCCGCCACCTCGTCCGGCCAGCCCACGACCAACCGGTCGGCGTCCGGAAAGCGCTCGGCGGTGGCGAAGGCGGCGCGGCCGTCCACGACCACGGTCTCGTAACCGAGTTCCTTCGCGAAGCGCACCAACGACATGGCCGCTTGCACGGCGCCTACCACGACCAGCCGCTGCGCGGCGGGAAAGGCCTCGATGAAGAGCGAACGGTCGCCCAGTTCGATCGTCCGCGAGACGCCCTCGGCCAAAGCTGCCTTGGCGGCCGCCACCAGCACCGCGTCCATGGCCGGGTCACCGAGCGTGCCGGTCAATCGGCCGTCGTCGGTGACCTCGAGCAATTCCTCCAGGGGCTCCCATGGCCCAGGCGGGTGCGCCCCGAACTCCGCGCCGGGCGACCCCGCCGGCAGCGGCGTGATCAGCGCGCGGCCCTCGCGTCCGGCCGCGGCGGCACGGACGGCCTCCGGCATGCGTGGCGCCATGAGCACGTCGATGGTGCCGCCACAGGCCAAGCCGACGTCCCAGGCCTGCTCGTCGCTGATGCCGTAGCGCACCACCCGCGCGCGGCCAATGGAGCGCGCGTGCTCTACCTCCTCGAACGCGGCGCCCTCGACGCAGCCGCCGCTGACCGAGCCGGCCAGTCGTCCGTCCGGCGAGACCAGCAGCACGGCGCCCTCCGGCCGTGGCGCAGAACCAAACGTGCGCACGACCACCGCCCGCCCGACCTTGGCGGCGTCCACGCCTCCGGCGGTCCAGGCATCCAGGGTGGCCAGCAATTCCCTCACGCCGCCTCTCCCGCCGGACGGCCGAGCCCCGGACCCTCGCGACCCGGCCCGACCAGGCGTCCGCCGACCAGCGCGGGCGCACGGTGCCGACGGCGCGGCCGACGGCCGCCCATCTCGCCCGCCAGCAGCTCACCCAGGCGGTCGAGGCTGGCCAGGTCGTTGGCGGGCAGGAAGTCGTCGATGTGCGGGTACGCCGCGGCCATGCCCGCCGCGAGCGGCTGGTAAGACGAGGCGCCGGCGAGAGGGTTGAGCCAGACCAGCCGATGGCAGCTCCGGCGCATTCGGGCCGTTTCCTCGCCAACCAGCTCGGCGCTGCCGCGGTCCCAGCCGTCGCTGACGACGACCACCACCCCGCTGGAGCGCAGCACGCGCCGCGCCCACAGGCGGTTGAAGTCGCGGAAGGAGGCGCCGATGCGCGTGCCACCGGACCAGTCGCTGACGGCGGCCGAAACGCGCTCCAGGGCGCGGTCGGGGTCGCGACCGCGCAATTGCCGGGTGACGCGCGTCAGGCGCGTGCCGAAGACGAACGCCTCGGTGCGCACCTGCGAGCGTGCCAGCGCCTGGGCGAAGCGGAGCAGCAGGCGCGAGTGCCGCTCCATCGAGCCGCTGATGTCGCAGATGACCACGATCGTGCGCGGCCGGCGCATCGGGCGGCGCCACAGCCAGGTCAGGGTATCGCCGCCGGTGGCCAGGTTGCGACGGAACATGGCCCGGGGCGCCAGCCGCCGCCCGTGACGGTGCAGCTTCCAGCGGCGCACCAGGCGGGTCTCGAGCGAGGGCTGCATCCGATCGACCAGACGGTTCGCCTCGCGCAGCTCCGAGGCGGTCATGCGCTCGAAGTCACGATGGCGCAGAGACTCGGCCGCGCTGTAGGCGATCGGCGCGGGTGCCAGATCGCCTTCAGCCTCCCCACCCTCTCCTTCCTCCGCGTCGAGCAGCTCGGCTTCCAGGTCTCTGGTGCCCGGCGCTCCCTCCCTGTCCTCGCCGGTCTCCGTTTCGATCTCGGTCGAGTCTTCGATCTCGAGCGTGGTCGGCTGCGGCGCAAAGGCATGGCGGCGCCAGAACGCGTCGAAGACCACGCCATACGGCGCGATGTCCTCGCGACGGCGCACGAAGAGGGCCGAGCCCGCCGACTTGACCTGCTCGCGGTCACCGATGTCGACGAGCGAGAGGGCGCGCGCGAAGTCGAGCACGGCGGCGAGGTCTGCGGCCAGCCCGGCCTTGCGCAGCGTGCGTGAGAAGGTCAGCGTGTTGCGCAGCAGCCGGTCACCCCCGACCGGCGGGTCAGTCCAGGCCACGTCCCGCGCTCGCCTCGGCCAGGTAGCGTCCCGCTGTAGCCCCGCGCACGAGCCGCACGTCCTCCTGGTACTTCAGCAGCACGCCCAGGGTCTCATCGACCATCTGCGGGCTGACCGCCTCGGCGCCGAGGGCCATCAGCGCGGCGGCCCAGTCGAGCGTCTCGGCGATGCCGGGCACCTTGGTCAGGTCCGCGTCGCGCAGGCGCTGCACGAAGTCCACCACCTGCTGGCCGAGCCGCAGCGGCGTGCCGGGCAGGCGCGTGAGGACGATCTCCAGCTCCTTCTGCGCGGTCGGGTAGTCGATCCAGTGATAGAGGCAGCGCCGCTTCAGGGCGTCGTGCACCTCGCGCGTGCGATTCGAGGTCAGCACGACCCGCGGCGGGTGCTCGGCCTTGATCGTGCCGATCTCGGGGATGGTGACCTGGAAGTCGGACAGGATCTCCAGCAGGAAGGCCTCGAACTCCTCGTCGGCGCGGTCGATCTCGTCGATGAGCAGCACCGGCGCCACGCCATCGTCCGATTCGAGCGCCTGGAGCAGCGGGCGGCGGATGAGGAAGTCGTGCCCGAAGATGTCGTGCGCGGTGGCCTCCTTGGCCGCCCCGCGCGCCTCGAGCAGGCGGATCTCCAGCATCTGGCGCGGATAGTTCCACTCGTAGACGGCCGTGTTGACGTCCAGCCCCTCGTAGCACTGCAGGCGGATGAGCCGCGTCCCCATGGTGGCCGCGAGGACCTTGGCCACCTCCGTCTTGCCCACCCCGGCCTCGCCCTCGAGCAGGATCGGGCGGCCCAGCTCGAGCGACAGGAAGACGGCCGTGGTCAGGCCACGGTCGGCGATGTAGTCGCGCTCGCGGAAGGCGGCCTGGAGGCCCTCGATGGTGCGCGTGGCGTCGGGACGCACGCCGTCGGTCTGTGCCATCGAGCGAATCTACACCGCGGCGCGTCGCCGGCCCGATGGGGCGGCCGACATGCCGCTTGTCCGCTAACCCTTGGCTAGCTATGGTCGTGCCCATCGTGGCAGCAGGACGGAGGATTCCGGAGTGAAACTCATCAATACCGACGGCATGGCGTTCTTCGGGCAGGGGTCCGAGTGGTTCTGGACGGCGCTCCAATTCATCGCCCTCGCCATCACCTTTTTCGCGATCTACCGCCAGCTGCGGACGCAGCAGTTCGAGATACGAGAGCACACGAAGTTGCTGCGCAGCCAGGCACATTTCAACTCGTTGTCGCTCTCACAGCGGGCCCGGGAGCTGCTGATCGAGACGGAGGGGTTCGCGAGCGTGATGAACGTTGCCTACGCGACGCCCGAGGCGTTGAGCGACGACGATTGGCTGAGATGCGGTCTCTACATGTTCATGCAGTTCAATCAGTGGGAGTACCTGTACTACCAGCATCGCGATGGTTCGATCCCGACCGAGTATTGGGTGGGCGCCGAGGCCTACTACCGCGGCCTCGTCGTCACCAAACCGGGATACGCCCGCTTCTGGTCGGAGTCGCACAGGGGGTTCGGCGAGCCGTTTCATGCCTATGTAGATGACGAATTCGCCAGGAAGCCGACGGCAGCCCTCGCTGAAGCCTGATCTCGGACCCATGCTCGCTGGTCGCTAGAGGTTGACCGACCCTCGCCGACCCGATCCTTGGCACTCCTACCCTTCTGGCGCCTCCAGGTCGCGCGCGTAGGCGGGCATGCGGAAGCGCATCTCGCGCGTCAGCACGCCGCCGTGGCCAAGGCGCGCCACGGTCCGGGCGTTGGCCTTCTGGCCGGCCAGCAGCCGCGGCAGCAGCAGGTCCACGGCCGTGGCCCTCGAGTATGCGCCGCAGGTGGGCAGGCCGAGCACCGTCGTACGCCCGATGCGGGCAAGCCAGAGCATCGAGCCGGGGTGCGCCGGCACCCCGTGACGGACCATCGTCCCGCCGAGTCGCTCGATGGCCGCGAAGATGGCGTCGGTCGGGTCGGTCGAGGCGGCGCCGGCGGTGAGCACGAGCTGCGCCCGCCCACGAACGCGGACCAGCCCGGCGAGCACCTCGAACACGGTCTCGACATCATCCTCGACGTAACGCAGCGCCAAGATCTGCGACCCGAGCCCCTCCACCTTGGCGGCGATGATGGCCTCGAACCGGGCGCGGTCGGCTGCGCGCAGCGTCTCCTTCACGAGCACCGCGACCCGGTGCGGCTGGAACGCGTCGACGCGTACGACCGGACCGCCACGCGCCGCGATCCGTTCTGCCTTCTCGAGCACGGACGCGGGGACGAGATGCGGCGCGACCTTGACGCTCGCCACAAGGTCGCCGGCCCTGACCACTTGGCCGTCGAAGACCGTGAAGACCTCGAGTGGATCGATGGTGTCGATGCGCTCCAGGGCGGCGATGCGCACCACCACCACGCCGGCCGCCGTCGCGCGCAGGTCGACGCGGCTCTGGACGGGGCCGTGCAGCGTCAGGTTCGGGCCGGCCACGGCGGCGGCGAGCCGGAGTGCTGCCTCGTCCTCATGCAGCTCGCCACGATCGGCGATGAGCAGTCTCACGGCCGACACGTCACCGGCACCCGCAGCCCCGACAGCACTGGTGGAACCCTGGGCGCCCGCGAGGCGGACCAGGTCCGCCGCGCTCAGTCGGCGGCCCTTCGACCAGCGCTCATCGCCGACGATGATGTCGCGAGCGAGGATGGCGCCCGTCAGCCGTTCCGGCAGGGGCCTCCCGAGGATGACGCGCTCGACGCGCACGCCGAACGCGGAGCCGGTTACCGCCCGACGGCGGCGTCGAGCGCTCTTCGAGTGATGACCCGCGCCATCGCCGTGCGATAGGCCGCGTCGGCGTGGATATCCGAGTTGACCGTGACGCCATGGACGGCATGCTCGGCCGCCGCCGCGACCGCGGCTGCGGAACCGTCCGTGCCCAGCAGCGCGCCCTCGACGCCCATCGCCCTGTAGGCCACGTCGCCGACGCCGGTGATCCCGACACGGACGTGGCTGACACGGCCCCCACCCGAGTCCACGACCGCGGCCACGCCGACGATGGCGTAGCCCGAGGCCGGCTGCTCGAGCATCCGGTAGGCGGCGCCACCACCAACCGGCAGGGGCGGCAGGCGGATCGCGGTGAGGATCTCGTCATGACGCGCGGCCGTGGAGAATGGCCCCTCGAAGAAGTTCTCGGCGGGGACCGTGCGGGTGCCGCCGGCCGAGCGCAGCTCGACCTCCCCATCGAGCGCAAGCAACAGAGCGGGCAGGTCCGACGCCGGGTCCGCGTGGGCGATGGCGCCGCCGACGGTGCCACGGTTGCGTACCTGGAGATCGCCGATGCGCCTGACGGCGCCGATGAGGAACGGGTAGCGCGCCGCGATGACCGGGGATGCCAGCAGTTCCCGGTACGTGGTCAGCGCGCCGATCTCGGTCGCGCCGCGGGCATCACGAACGCCGCGCAGCTCGCCAAGCCGGCCGATGTCGACGAGCCGCTCGACCGAGCCGAGGCGCAGCTTCAGCAGCGGCAGCAGGCTCTGGCCACCGGCCAGCACCCGCGAGCCCTCATCCGAGGAGACGAGGCGCAAGGCCTCGGCCAGCGAGGCCGGGCGCACGTAATCGAACGCGGCCGGGATCATGCCGGGCCTCCCTTCGGGGTCTGCATCGCGCGCCACACCTTTTGAGGGGTGAGCGGCATGTCCAGGTGGCGAACGCCGAATGTGGAGAGCGCGTCGATGACCGCGTTGGCGACGGCGGGCGTCGAGGCGATGGTGCCCGCCTCGCCGATGCCCTTCACCCCGAGCGGGTTGTCGGGGGCCGGCGTTACCGTGTGGTCCAGCTCGAAGTTGGGCAGCCAGGACGCGCGCGGCAGAGCGTAATCGTTCATCGAGCCCGACAGCAGCTGGCCGTCGTCGTCGTAGACGGCGCCCTCCCACAGCGCCTGGCCCACACCCTGCACGATGCCGCCCACGATCTGGCCTTCGACGACCATCGGGTTGATGCGGTTGCCGCAGTCGTCGACGGCGACGTAACGGACCAGCTCGACAGCCCCCGTGCCTTCGTCCACCTCGACCACGGCCACATGGGTGCCGAAGGGAAAGGTGCAGTTGACCGGGTCGAAGTAGGCGGTCTCATCGAGGTAGGGCTCGAGACCGGGCGGCAGATCGAAGCCGAGGCCGCCGGCGAAGGCGATCTCCTGGATCGTCTTGACCTTCTCGGGCGAGCCACGCACGAAGAACTTGCCGTCCTCGTAGACCATGTCGTCCGGACTCGCTTCCAACATGTGCGCGGCGAAGCGCATCGCCTTGGCCCGGATCTTCTCGGCGGCCTTGACCGCCGCCGTGCCCCCCACCGCGGCGCTGCGGCTGCCGTAGGTGCCGTAGCCGAAGGGCGTGGCCTGCGTGTCCGAATGCAGCACCACGACATCCTCGAAAGGCAGGCCAAGCTCGTGGGCCACGATCTGCGCCATCGTCGTCTCGTGGCTCTGGCCATGGCTGCTGGTACCGATGGTGAGCACGACCTTGCCGGTCAGGTGGATCTTGATGTTGGCCGATTCCCACATCGCCGCGCCCCAGCCCTCGCCGACAGCGCCGATCCATTTCGAGGGCGCCACGCCG
>Ga0315281_10008369_pt1 | contig 14477 bp, 14 predicted proteins | sample YL17G07_0_MG_FD_204540 | JGI IMG/M metagenome (GOLD analysis project Ga0315281, IMG submission 204540) | Sediment microbial communities from Yellowstone Lake, YNP, Wyoming, USA - YL17G07_0 | ecosystem: Environmental > Aquatic > Freshwater > Lake > Sediment | place: USA: Wyoming | collected...
TGTTGCGGGAAGCTACAAGTGGGGTCCGCACGCCGTGTACGCGCATTACGACAAGGCGGGGAATATCAGCACCGGCGTAGCTGGCACCGGAGCCTGTCCGGGCGTGAGTTGCACCGACGGTACTGGTGCGCGCATGATCTCGGCGGTCTACGAATATGCGTTCTCCAAGCGCACTTCGATGGCGGCGACGTATGCGAAAATCAACAACGATGCCAACGCGAGCTACAACTTCTTTACTTCGGGGGGGCTCGGCAGCTCGGACAACACTGTGCTCAACGGCGAGAGCCCGCGCATTTTCCAAGTAACGATCAATCACATGTTTTAATCTGACTTAACCGTCAGTCGTATCCAACGGGCGCCGCAAGGCGCCCGTTTTTTTTCGGGTGCACCGGGCAGAGCGCATCCGCTATTCGGCTGGACGGATCGAAGCGCTGCTTTCGGCTTCGGGTCTTTGTCCCGCAGCACGACATCGCCCCGTCCCGCACCCCCGGTAAAGAACAAATGATTCGCCCGAACTGCAGGCAGCACGCAGCCTGCAGGGCATCGGGCACCCTGGATCCGTGTTGTTTCTGTATCCGTCTTAAATTAAGATTGACGGATACGGAAAATATCCGCTAGGATTCAATATTGACGGATATTAAATCCGTCAAAAAAGGAAACTTGGGCGGATAGTGGTGACTCCAACCCGGCTTTATACTGCGCACAGCCGCGCACTGACCACGCTCTATAGCGACCTTGAAAGTTACGCCAGCCAACAGCGCGAGGTTTTCATCGGGACGGCCGGCACGGTGCTCGAACGGGCGAATGCCGCCGGATTCCGCTTCTATGCGCGCCAGTATTACGATGGTGAAGGCAAGCAGCGGGAAAAATATCTTTGCGGGCCTATCGGAGATGCGCAAGCCGACACTCGTGCGCGCGACATGCGCACCCGTATCGAAGAGATCAAGGACCTTGTTCCGTCTTTGAGATTGCTGGGACGGGAAGGGTTCAACCTGGCTGACTCGCGAACCTACGCCACCTTGGCCAGCCTGCACAACTACGGCGTTTTTTTGGCTGGCGGCATGCTTATCGGCTCGCACGCTTATGGGGTGCTCATCAATCAGCTAGGCGTTCGGGCGGCGACCTACACCACTGAGGACATCGACATCGCGCGACGCGAGGCTCTGGCCTTTGAGACTTTGCCCGAGCAAGGTTTTCTGGAGATGCTGCGGGATTCAGGCATCGAATTCGTGGCGGTTCCACAGCTTGACCGGAAACTACCCGCTACTTCGTTCAAGCAACGCGGTAAGACACGGTTTCATGTCGACCTGCTGGTCCCGTCCTCGAACGAGAAATTTCCAGTGTTACCGGTACCCGAGCTCAAGGCACACGCGACCGGCCTGCCGTATCTGAAGTACCTCCTGCAGGAGTCGCAGATGGCTATGCTGATGGCTAGAGAAGGCTGCTGCAATGTGCGGGTGCCATTGCCAGAGCGCTTTGCGATCCACAAGATTATCGTGTCGCAGCTCCGGACCGACCGTGGCGCAAAGTCGGAAAAGGACGTGTTTCAGGCATGCGTGCTGCTGGCGGCAATGGGGGACAGGTACTCAGACGCCATTGTGTCGGCCATGAAAAGGGTGCCCAAACCTGCCCGGAAATATCTGAAACCGGCTATCGAGTCGGCCCGGTCCTTGCTAGAGGCAGCCTATCCAAGGGCGTGGGAGGCGCTGACGGCTGCTTGAAATAGAATACAGCCCGCGTCCATCCGCTACAATAGATCCCGCCATGTTCATCAACATCGATAGACTCATCATCGAATTCGACCGCGCTCTGCGCACGCTCGCGGCCACGCCGGCCTCCGCGCGCCCGGTGCCCGGCAACACGCTCGCCGAGGCGCAGCTCTCCGACGCCGAAAAGCGCCACGCCGCCGCGCTGATGCGCGTGAATCACTGCGGCGAAGTCTGCGCCCAGGCCCTGTACCAGGGCCAAGCGCTGTCCTGCGACGAACCTGCCGTGACACAGGCGCTGGCGCGGGCGGCACGCGAGGAGACCGAACACCTCGCATGGACCGCGCAGCGCGTGTCCGAGCTGGGCGGGCGGCTTAGCCTGTTGAACCCGCTCTGGTACGCCGGATCTCTCGCACTGGGCTACATTGCAGGCAGGTTCGGCACGCGCTGGAACCTCGGCTTTCTGGCCGAGACCGAACGCCAGGTTGAGGCGCATCTGCAAGGCCATCTCGATCGTCTCGCGCCGCAGGACGCGAAGACACGCGCCATCGTGCTGCAAATGAAACAGGACGAGAGCACCCACGCCCGGACCGCCTATTCGCTCGGTGCGGCGGAACTGCCCGAGCCGGTGAAGCGCGCGATGCGCCTGTCGGCTCGCGTGATGACACAAGCTTCCTACTGGGTTTGACCTACTCCGCGACGATCTCGTAGTCGTGCGTGATTTCCGCCGTTTTGCCCAGCATGATCGAGGCGGAGCAGTACTTCTGGTGCGACAGCTTGATTGCGGATTCCACCAAGGATGTCTTCAGGTTCCTGCCGCGCAGCACGAAATGCATGTGGATACGGATGAACACCTTTGGGTCGGATTCGGCGCGCTCGGCGTTCAACTCGACGCTGCACCCGCTTATGTTCTGCCCGCTTTTCTTCAGGATCACGACCACGTCGTAGGCGCTGCAGCCGCCGGTGCCGAGCAGCACCATTTCCATCGGCCGCGGGCCGAGGTTGCGCCCGCCGGCGTCGGGCGCGCCGTCCATCACCAGCGCGTGCCCGCTGCCGGTTTCGGCGACGAAGCTCGCGCCGTCGATCCACTTCACCTTGCATTCCATGATTCGGCTCCTGATCGGCCGCGCAGCCGCCGCCTCCGGCGCGCTATTGTTTCTGCGGTGGCGGCCCTTTCAGCGCACTGATCAGCTTGGCGTTGGTCTGGCGCACGCGCATGCTCATGCCCCGAAGCAAACCCAGCGCCAGCTCGGGATAGTTCGCGATCAGGCCGTGGAGCTTGGGTTTGGACAGGTACAACAACAGTGAATCTTCGATCACGTGCGCGGTTCCCGAGCGCGGCGCACCCTCGATCGGCCCCATCTCGCCGAAGCAATCGCCCGGACCGAGCTCGCTCACGAAATCCTTGACGTTGGGATCGCGATGGATCGAGATGCCGATCTTCCCCGTCAGCACGATGTACATGCGGTCGCTGGGATCGTTGATCTCGAACACGTGTTCTCCGGGGAAATACGCCTCCTCCTGCATTTCTTCGACCACCACGCGCAAATCGTCGGTGCTGACCTCGGAGAAAATCGAGGTGCTCTTGAGGATCACGATCCGGTCGAAAAAATCCGCCATCGCTTAAAGCTTACCCGGCGCGAGTTGCAGCGCGTGCACGGCGCATCTCTGCAGCCACGCGTCGGCATGCGTGCGGCACCATTCGAACACCTCGTCGACGCTGGCAAAATGCGGCGCGCCGGCCGCGGCTTCCGTCCCGGACAGCAATTGGGCAAGTTGGGCGGCAAGGCGGCTGTTGCCGATGCTGCCCAGGGCCTCCTTCGCGCGCGCGGCCTGCCGCGCGTCCTTGCTCTTGAGACCCAGGCTGACGATACGGATGGTGTGGCGGTCGCCCAGATGTTCCATCGCTACCAGCGCCACCTCGAAGGTCTCGACCAGGCGCTCCGCGAGCACGATTCTGACAAGCTTGGATGCATTGGTGACGGGTCGCGGATCGTGTTCCAGCACGCGCAGCGCCTGCGACATCACATTCGCTTCCTGCAGTTTGCGCTCGGCGAACTGCTCGAACGGTGGGTTCGCCACCTGATGCCCGGCGAGCGCCTCCAGTACCCGCTGCTGTTCGCGCGGCGACGTGCCGCCCTGGTTCAGCCATGAGAACAGGCGCTCGTCGAAATCGTCGACCGATTCCGCCAGTACGCGCAACGCCGCCCCGACCACAGTCGGGTGCCGGTCCGTCAGCGCCGCGAAACACGGCTGCTCCCGCGCCGCCGCCGGCAGCACGCGAAAACACTCGACGCAGGCGACACGCATCCTCGGGTCGGACGAACTCTTGATCAATTCCTCCAGCACCGGCAGCACCTGCGTGTCCTGCAGAGTGCTGCGCCCCAGCGCCAGCAACGCCGCTTTCTTTACCACGTCTTCCGATTCCCGCAGCAAGGCGAAAATTCGCGGCAGAAGCGCCTCCGGCAGCGGAAGCTTCTGTCCCAGCGCGAGCGCGGGCAGGACCTTTTCCTTGCGCCCGTCGGCGAGCAGCTCCTCCCAGTGTTTCAACGCGGCGGCGCGCCGGTCGTCGAGACCATAGCTCATCACGCCGTAGATCCCGCACGCGCGGATTCTCGGATTTTCCGCCGCCAGGTATTCGTCGACCAGCGCGCGCGCGCGCGAGTCGCGGGCCTCGAAGCGCGCGGTAATCACGGTCGCGCGCAGGTGCTCGTCCCCCCATTGACGCTCCTCCCCCAGCTTTTGCAGCAGCGCGTCCGACAGGTTGCCGCTGATGAGCTTGATCAACTGATCGCACACCGGCGGGCTAGTGTCCAGTACGCGTTCGAAAATGATTTCGGGCGCCTCGGCGGGAAAATGGCGCGCCAGCATCCGCGCATAGGTGAGGCAGATCCGCTCGTCGCGGTGCCGCACGCCGTCCGCCAGCCGCGCGAACAATTCGGGATCGGCCGCAGTGTTCATCTGCCCCAGCCCCTCGCTCGGCAGAAACAGCCGTTCCTTGAGCGTCGCGAGCAGCGCCTCGACGTAGGCGCGGTTGGTCTTGAAGCTGAAATAGAGATACAGTGCGCCGGCCACCGCGCCGGTGATCAGATACGAATAGGGCGCGTGAAACGAGCGCAATTCACGCAACACCAGGCCGACAAAAATATAAGCGCACGGCAGCACCAGCGCGAGCGACAGCGCCCGCGCCCGGCCCTGCATGTAGTCGGGCAGGGCCTCGAACAGGAGCCCACGCGACGGATTGCGTATCGACGGCAGCAGGACGCGGCGATTGAGCGTGCTCACCAGCGCCGCCGGCAGCTTGAAGCTGATGAAGAGCGCGACGAAACAGGCAAACGTTGTCACCGGAAACACCAGGTTCATGGTGCGCACGCCGAAGTGGTTGAGCAGCTTGCCGGAAAAAAACACCTGGATCAGCAGCGTGACCGAGCTCGAAACAATGGTCAGCACGCCGAACAGGACGCCGAGTTCGGCTTCGCTCTTGAACGTCGCGTTATATACGGCGTATGCCGCATAACCGAGCGAATAGAGCGCCACCACCATGAAAAACACGCCCAGCGACGAGTACAGCAGCAACGGCGAACGCCGCGCGAAGCGCAAACCCTGCATGATCTGCTCGATCGTTCCGCGCAGCCCGCCGCCGCGGCGCCCGGGGCTGAAAAACGGCGACATGCCGACGCTGCGGTGGCGCACCACGACCATTGCCAACGCCACCGCCGTCAGGCCGCTCCATACCAGGACCATGCCCTGGACGCCGAGCACCGGCGACGCCGTGAGCAGAAAGCCGCCGCAGATTTCGCCCAGTTGCAGACCGGCCAGGGTCATCGGCAGCAGGCGTTTGCTCTGGTCGCCGTCGAAATTCGCGCTGAAGTACAGCGTTGCATGCATGAACAATACTTCGGAGCTGATTTCGAACGCGATGAAGTAAAGCGGGTAGGCGACCGAGTCGACCTTGAGGGTCATCAGGTACCAGTTCGCGACCAGCAACACCGCAAGCCCGCTGAGCATGATGTAGAACGCGCGCTCCGGCGACATACGGTCGGCATAGGCCGCGTAGACGGTGCTGATCATCATCATCAGCACGCCGATCGCAACGTACATGATCGGCAGGTACTGGATGCCGAAGCGTTTCAGGAACAGCGCGTCCGCGGTGCCACGACCGATCGCGAGCCCGACGCTGATGACAAAGAACAGCAGGAAGAAATAGCTGAGCCGCGGCCACTCCGATTTTTTTACCAGCAGCAGCTTGGCCATGCTCGGCGATGGGGTTCTTGTGGTTTGTGAGAAGTTGCTTGCAAGGCCGTGATTATCCATCCGCAGTAGCCGGATATCAACAGTTTGCGCGCATATTTCATCGCCGCGCGAAGCGAAGGGAAATACAATTCGCTGGCCGACCCGGGACCAGCGCGCCAATGCAGGCGAAGCGAACCGCTCTGGCGTACCGTGCTTCCCATGCGTGCGTTTATCCTTGTTCTATGCCCCCCGCGCCGCGGAAAACGGCCGGGATATGGGTCGCGATTGGATAGCGAGAGGGAAAGCTACAATAATTGGCACAACGCTGCAATTGCGGAAAGCCGCAACCGCCTGCCATCGTCGCCACCAACTGGTAGTTTGGAACCGACTTTGGATTGACACCCGGGCGGCCCTGGCTTACAATCACGCCCTTTTCCGCGAAGCTGTTCTGAGCGAGCCCATGAAAACTTTTTCCGCCAAGCCGCATGAAGTCAAGCGCGACTGGTTCCTGATCGACGCCACCGACAAGGTGCTTGGGCGCGTGGCGACAGAGGTCGCGCGGCGCCTGCGCGGCAAGCATAAGGTCATCTACACCCCCCACGTGGATACCGGCGATTTCATCGTCGTTGTCAACGCGGCGAGGCTGCGGGTCACCGGCGACAAGAGCTCCGACAAGACCTATTACCGCCACAGCGGCTATCCCGGCGGCATTTCCCAGACCAGCTTCGGCAAGATGCAGGCGCGTTTTCCCGGACGGGCGCTGGAAAAGGCGGTCAAGGGCATGCTGCCCAAGGGACCGCTGGGCTATGCCATGTTCAAGAAACTCAAAGTGTACGCCGACGGCGAACACCCGCACCTTGCACAGCAACCAAAAGCGCTGGAGATTTAACCGATGGCTGAGACCAACTACAACTACGGCACGGGCCGCCGCAAGACCTCGGTGGCGCGCGTGTTCATCAAGCCCGGCAAGGGCGCCTTCGTCGTCAACGACAAGATGCTGGACGAATATTTTGCCCGCGAAACCGGCCGCATGGTGGTGCGTCAGCCACTGGTGCTGACCGATCACCTGCAGACCTTCGACATCAAGGTGAACGTCGATGGCGGCGGCGAATCCGGCCAGGCGGGTGCGGTGCGCCACGGGCTCACGCGGGCCCTGATCGAATACGACCCCGCGCTCAAGCCCGCGCTGTCCAAGGCCGGGCTAGTGACGCGAGATGCGCGCGAGGTGGAACGGAAGAAGGTGGGTTTGCACAAGGCGCGGCGTGCAAAGCAGTTCTCGAAGCGGTAAACCGACTCGACGAACCACGACAAAGCCGCCCTTCGAGGCGGTTTTTGTTTTTTGTGCCGGCATTTATCGACTGTTAGACTGGACACGCGCCGATAGCGCCTGTGACGCGATCGGCATTTACGCAGACCTGGGGAATTTGCCTGCAGGGGCCGAGCGCGAAGGCAAACGAGCGATTGCTGCCCCGGGGTCCCTGGTTCCGGTCGCCACTGGGTGTCACATACGGAGGTGGAAACTATGGTCAGGATCGGCGTGGTCGGAGGCACCGGATACACCGGCGTAGAGCTGCTGCGCCTGCTGGCGCAGCATCCGCAGGCTGAGCTGCGCGCCATCACCTCGCGCAAAGAGGCTGGCATGGCGGTGAGCGAACTCTTTCCGAGCCTGCGCGGCCACATTGACCTCGCCTTTTCCGACCCCGCCGCGGCGGCGCTCGAACGCTGCGACGTCGTGTTCTTCGCCACGCCCCACGGCGTCGCCATGAACGACGCCCGGCGGCTAGTCGATGCCGGGGTGCGCCTGATCGATATTTCCGCCGACTTTCGCATCCGGAACGTGGCCGAATGGGAGAAATGGTACAAAGTGAAGCATGCCTGTCCGGAACTCATCGCACAGGCGGTCTACGGCCTGCCCGAAGTCAACCGCGAGGCGGTCCGCAAAGCGCGCATCGTCGCCAACCCCGGTTGCTATCCGACCGCGGTGCAGCTTGGTTTGCTGCCCCTGCTCGAGGCGCGCGCGGTCGACGCCGGGCATCTGATCGCCGATGCCAAGTCCGGCGTGAGCGGGGCGGGGCGCAAGGCGGAGACGCATATTCTGTTTTCCGAGGCATCGGACAATTTCAAGGCCTACGGCGTACAGGGACATCGGCACGGCGTCGAGATCGTCCAATCCCTGACCCAGATCATCGGCAGTGAAATCGGCCTGACTTTTGTGCCGCATCTGACACCGATGATACGCGGCATCCATGCCACGCTATACGCGCGCGTCACACGCGCGCTCGATTTTCAGAAATTGTACGAGGAGCGTTACGCAAGCGAGCCTTTTGTCGACGTGCTGCCGTCGGGCAGCCATCCCGACACGCGTTCGGTGCGCGCCGCCAACACCTGCCGCATCGCGGTGCATCGCCCTGGGGGCGGTGACACCCTGGTCGTGCTTTCGGTCATCGACAACCTGGTCAAAGGCGCTTCGGGCCAGGCGGTGCAGAACATGAACCTCATGTTCGGCCTGGACGAGTCGCTGGGCCTGCGCCAGGTGCCGGTTCTTCCGTAGTCGCCGCAATGCCGCCGAAACTGCTGAAAAAAATACGCCAGCGCTTCGGCATCTCGGCGCCGCGCATGACGGTGAAAACCCACGTCGCCTGGTACTGGCGGATGCTCGGCCTCGTCGCGGTATTGTCCTGCTCGTTCGCCCTGGCGGCCTGGATCTACGACGCCGGCCGGCGCTTCGCCGGGTTCGACCGGAGCGAGGCGGAGCAGGAATTGTCGAGCCTGCGCGAAAGCGTCATTAAACTGGTTCCGGAAGCCGAGGGGTTGCGCGCCAGCGTCAACGCCAGCGAAAGCAAGCTGCAGATCGAGCGTGCCGCGCAGACCCAGTTGTTGCGCCAGGTTAAGGCGCTGGAGGCTGAAAACGCGCGGCTGAAAGAGGATCTGGCATTCTTCGGGAATCTGATGCCGAGCGAACAGCGGGACAACAAGCTGCTAATCAACCGCTTTCAGGTGGAGCCGGAGACCCTGCCGGGGGAGTTCCGCTACCGCCTGCTCCTGTTGCAGGGCGGCCGGCGCGACAAGCCGTTCCAGGGTAATCTGCAGCTGCTGGTGACCCTGCAGCAGGACGGCAAAGATGCTATTATCACCCTCCCTGTAGATGGGGCGGCCGAGACTTATGGGATTAGTTTCAAGTACTTCCAGCGAATCGAAGGCACTTTCCGCGTGGCGCCGGGCGCCAAGGTCAAGATGGTGCAGGTGCGGATTTTCGAAAGCGGCTCCACCCAGACGCGGGCGACGCAAAGCTTCAACCTGTCTTAGGGGCCGTCTGACGGCCTCGTGACGGCTTTTGGTTTGGGAGGCGCGAGGGGGGTGTGTCCCTTCGTTTTGTCAGAACCTTAAGGGGGAGTGTCCATGTTCGGCAAGAAAGCGAGCAAACCGCAGAACCGTATCGACAGCCTGATCGGCGCCGGTACCAGAATCGAAGGCAACGTCACATTCGCGGGTGGCCTGCGCGTCGATGGCGAGATCAGCGGCAACGTTGTTGCCTCGGGCGATCAGGCGAGCACGCTGGTGGTGAGCGAGCAGGCCCGCATAGACGGCGAGATCCATGTATCGCACGTGGTGGTGAACGGGACGATCAACGGGCCCGTGTATTCCGCCGAATTTCTTGAACTTCAGAACCATTCCCGCGTCAATGGGGATGTGCATTACAATACGCTGGAAATGCACCTCGGAGCCGTCGTGGAAGGCCGCTTGGTGCACAGTTCTAGCGCGACCGAAGGCAGCAAGACGGTCGAGCTGAAGATCGCCTCGCGCAATTGAACGCGGGCATGGTGCTTGGATTATTTTCAGGAGTAAGGACATGAACGCAGTAGCAGAGATGCCCGCCCCGTTGCTCTTCACCGACAATGCGGCGAACAAGGTGAAGGCGCTGATCGAGGAAGAAGGCAATAACGAGCTAATGCTGCGCGTATTTGTAAGTGGCGGCGGCTGTTCCGGCTTCCAATACGGTTTCACCTTCGACGAAGTCAAGAACGACGACGACACCGCGATGGAGAAGAATGGCGTCACGTTGTTGATCGATGCGATGAGCTACCAGTATCTGGTCGGCGCGGAAATCGATTACCAGGAAGGGATCGAAGGCGCGCAGTTCGTGATCAAGAATCCGAACGCGACCAGCACTTGCGGCTGCGGATCGTCCTTTTCCAGCTGAGGCGCAAAGCCCGGCCACGTACAAACGGGAGCTGCGGCTCCCGGTTTTCATGGTGCTTTGAGTGGCCCGGCTACGCCGGGTAAATTGCCCCGAGCACACGCTCGCCGCCCGCGCCGGTAACTGCCGCGAGGTTCCCCGGTTTCCCGTCGAGCGTCTGTCCGGCCAGCCAGGCAAATGCGGTCGCTTCGACCCAGTCCGGGTCAATTCCAAGCGCCGCCGTGGTGGCGATTCGCCAGCGGGGCAAATTCCGGCGCAGTCGCTCGATCACGCAGGCGTTGTGCACGCCGCCGCCGCATACATAGAGTTCGTGCGCTTGCGGGCAGTACCGCTCCACGGCGTCGGCGATCGAGCGGGCGCTGAGTTCGGCCAGCGTGGCTTCGACCTCCTGCGGCGCCGCCCGCTCTATCGGAAATCTCTCCAGCCACGCGGCGTTGAACAGATCTCTGCCGCAGCTTTTCGGAGGGCGTCGGGCGAAATACGGCTCGGCCAGCATTGCCGCCAGCGGCTCCGATAGCACGGTTCCGCCTTGCGCCCAGGCGCCGCCCTGGTCGTGCTGTTTGCCCAGATGCCGCTGGATCCACAGATCGAGAAGTACGTTGCCCGGACCGGTGTCGAAACCCGTGACTTCGCCTAGTGCCGGCAGATAAGTCAGGTTGGCGATGCCGCCGATATTGACGATGACCCGGTGCGCGGCATCGGACCCGAACACGGCGGCGTGAAATGCCGGGACCAGCGGCGCGCCCTGGCCACCGGCGGCCACGTCGCGGCTGCGAAAATCTGCGACCACGCTGATGCGGGTAAGCTCCGCAAGCAGCGCCGGGTTGCCGATCTGCAACGTATAGCCGGCGTCTGGGCGGTGGCGAATGGTCTGGCCGTGGCAGCCGCAGGCGCGTATCGCCGCGGCCGACAAGCCCGTCTTCCTGAGCAGCGCCAGGACCGCTTCCGCGTACACGCGAGCGAGCGCATTGCCGGCCCTTGCGGCGCGATCGAGTTCGTTCGGCCCCGGGGCCTGCAGCGCATGCAGTTCCGCCCTGAGCACTTGCGGCAGGGGCAGGTAGACGGTGTCGACCAGGACAGGACTCGTAGACGCGAATTCGACCAGCGCCGCGTCCACGCCGTCCAGGCTGGTGCCCGACATCAGACCGACGAACAGGTTGCGCGCAGCCACGCGGGAGTATGTGCTTACTCGAGCAGCGCCAGGTTGGTATTCTTGAGCAGATTCAGTTCCGCCGTGAGCGGCCTGGACACGCGATTGAATGCCGCCAGCTGTTGCGCCGGGACCGGCTGCGCTGCCGGCAACGCGACCTTGAGCGGATTGCGTACTTCGTTGTTGACGCGGAATTCGTAATGCAGATGCGGCCCCGTGGCCCAGCCCGTCTTGCCGACGTGTCCGATCACGTCGCCCTGGTGCACCCTCGCGCCTTTGCGCAGTCCCCCGGCGAAGCGGCTGAGGTGGGCGTAGTAAGTGCCGAATCCGCCCTGGTGTTTGAGCATGACGACGTTGCCATAGCCGCTTTGCCTGCCGATGAACTCGACCGTGCCGTCGGCGGTGGCCTTCACGTGGGTGCCGGCGGGAGCGGCGTAATCGACGCCCTTGTGCGCGCGCCACTGCTGCAGGATCGGATGAAAGCGCATGGCGAAGCCGGAGCTGATGCGGGAAAACTCGAGCGGCGAGCGCAGGAAGGCCTTGCGCAGGTTCTTGCCCTCGGGCGTGTAATAGCCGCCTTTGCCTTCGGCGTCCTGAAACCAGACCGTACGGAAGCTCTTGCCCTGGTTGATGAACTCGGCGGCGAGCAAGCGTCCGGACTTGATCGCCCGGCCCTCATGATAGAACATTTCGTAGATCACGGTGAATTTGTCGCCGCGGCGCAGGTCGCGGTGGAAGTCGATGTCGCCGGCGAAAACATCCGCAAGCTGGATGGCGACATTGTCCGAGAGGCCGGCCGCATCGGTGGCGGCGAAAAGCGAACTGCGGATCTCGCCGGATTTCATCTGCTGTTGCGGCGCGAGCGAGAGCTGCTGCTCGACCGCCTTGAACTCCGCGCCCTGTTTGTCGAAGCCGAACAGCCGTCCCTTGTCGGTGATATAGCGAAATTCGAGCAGGACGCCGGCCTCTGTCGTGCGCGCCTGCACCGTGGTCCCCGGGCGCAGCAGCTGCAGCCCGCCTCCGGCCTTGATCCGGCCCAGGAAAGCGCGCGCTTCTTCGTTGTCCACGCCTAGGCGGGCGAGGAGGTCGAACAGAGTGTCGCCGCGCCCGAAACGCTCTTCGCGCCAGAACACCTGGTTGGATTCAGCCGGCTGCTCCGAATGAGCGACATCCAGGTTTTCGACCACCGTACGCATCGGAACGAAGGACAGCGCGGTGTCGGGCGCGGTGCCAAAGGCGGCGACCATGCCGAGAAAGGGCAGGCTGCACAAGGCGACGATCCAGCGCAGGCGGAGCGTTGATTCTCGCCCGCTGCCGAAGTGCGTTAAAATTTGCTTTTCGTGATTATTCATCCGGCTGGGCTCTCTTGGGCCGCCGCAAGTGTAGCACAGCGGATTTGCGCTGTGCTCGATACGGAGCGCAATGAATAGAAGTGCAATTGAAGCCGCCATGCAGATCATCAAGCGCGGCTGCGGCGAGCTGTTGGTCGAGGAGGAACTGGCGGCGAAGCTCAGGACCGGCCGTCCGCTGCGGGTCAAGACCGGCTTCGATCCGACGGCGCCGGACCTGCATCTGGGGCATACGGTGGTCATCAACAAGATGCGGCAGTTTCAGGAACTGGGCCATCACGTTATGTTTCTTATCGGCGATTTCACCGGATTGATCGGCGATCCCACCGGCAAGAACGTGACCCGGCCGCCGCTGACGCGCGCGGAGATCGAGGCCAACGCCGCCACCTACCGGGCGCAGGTGTTCAAGGTCCTCGACGCCGACAAAACCGAGATCTGCTTCAATTCGAAATGGGGCGATGCGCTTGGCGCCGCCGGCATGATCAAGCTCGCGGCCACCTCCACGGTCGCGCGCATGCTCGAGCGCGACGATTTCGGCAAGCGCTTCAAGGCGAACCAGCCGATCGCGATTCACGAATTTCTGTACCCGCTGATGCAGGGTTACGACTCGGTGGCGATGCGCGCCGACATCGAACTCGGCGGCACCGACCAGAAGTTCAACCTCCTGGTCGGGCGCGAGATGCAAAAGCACTACGACCAGCCGCCGCAATGCATCCTCACCATGCCGCTGCTCGAGGGGCTGGACGGAGTCAACAAGATGTCGAAATCCATGGGTAATTACGTCGGCATCAACGAGAAGCCCGAGGACATTTTCGGCAAGCTGATGTCGGTCTCGGACGATCTGATGTGGCGCTACATCGAGCTGCTGTCGTTCGAGCCGATTGAAGCCGTGAACAAGTGGAAGCAGGAAGTGGCTGCGGGGCGCAATCCGCGCGACGTCAAAGTGGCGTTCGCGCAGGAAATCGTGGCGCGCTTCCATGACAGGGCCGCTGCCGGGCGCGCGCTTTTCGATTTTGAAGCGCGTTTTCGCGAAGGCGCATTGCCGGAAGACATGCCCGAGGTTCAGGTCGTGGCCGTAGAAGGAGGCGTGCCGCTGGCGCAGGCGCTGAAGCAGGCGCGGCTGACGACGAGCACATCGGAGGCGATACGCATGATCGAGCAGGGCGGCGTCAAGCTCGATGGCGAGCGCGTCAGCGACCGCGGTCTCAAGCTCGCACGAGGAACGGTCGCGGTGGCGCAGGTGGGAAAGCGCAAGTTCGCGCGCATTACCGTTGTTTGAGCGGCGGCGTACGTCGCAGTGCACAAAATATTCCGGCAAAGCGCTTGACCTGGTTCGTCGGCGCTGTATAATCCCGCCTCTTTGCCCGACGGCCACGGTCGCTCGGTTTGCTCTTTAAAAATTTACAGCCGATAGGTGTGGGTGCTGGGTGTGGTGTAGAGGTGGCTGGGTGATTGAACTAGGGCGCGAGCGCTGGGGGGATTGCCGGGGGTGTTTGGGTGAAGGAGCCTGGACGCTTTTATTTTGCTGTGGTGCGAAAGCGCTGTGGTGGGATCGGATGCCGACTCGAACAGAATCACTTTGGTACTCACACATATGATTTAGTCAGTGACGTAGGAAATCCCTTTTGGGGGATGACCTTGTTAAGGACTTTGAGAGTATTGTGAGCGCAGGCCTGTAAAATGGTTTGCAAACAATCGCTTAGGCGATTATTGAATGGATTGAACTGAAGAGTTTGATCCTGGCTCAGATTGAACGCTGGCGGCATGCCTTACACATGCAAGTCGAACGCGAAAGTGGGGGCAACCCTGCGAGTAGAGTGGCGAACGGGTGAGTAACACAT
>Ga0315281_10008370_pt1 | contig 14477 bp, 12 predicted proteins | sample YL17G07_0_MG_FD_204540 | JGI IMG/M metagenome (GOLD analysis project Ga0315281, IMG submission 204540) | Sediment microbial communities from Yellowstone Lake, YNP, Wyoming, USA - YL17G07_0 | ecosystem: Environmental > Aquatic > Freshwater > Lake > Sediment | place: USA: Wyoming | collected...
TCAGGTATCATTGCATGCGGTCTACTGGCATTCTTGACAAGTTGGAACGACTTCTTATACGCATTGATTCTCACAGCAGGAACTACTGCGCAGACCCTACAGCCAGCATTAGCTGGAATGTTCCAGCAGGTTGTTGAGGTTGAACTGATGGCTGCAGCCAATTCGCTTGCGATGATTCCTCCATTCATACTAGCCTTAATCTTCCAAAGGTATATCACGCAGCTGAACCTGGTTGACCCGGTTACTGTAATCGCACAGTGATGATGGATATGGTAAGAGTCCGCGTAGAAGACCTAGTGAAAAGATACGGGAAAAATGTTGCCGTTGACAATCTAAGTCTGGAGGCCAAAGACAAGGAATTCTTGGTCCTTCTAGGTCCTTCCGGATGTGGCAAGACTACAACACTCAACATTGTGGCTGGGCTGATTCCTCAAACCCAAGGAAACGTCTACTTTGACGATGAGCTAGTAAACGATGTACCCCCAGAAAGAAGAGATGTGGCAATGGTTTTCCAGAGCTACGCTCTGTATCCTCACATGAATGCATTTGATAATATCGCGTTTAACCTCAAAATCAAGCGGACGCCTAGGCAAGAGATTCAGAGCCGGGTCAATGAAGCAGCGGGCCTGCTCAAGATTGGGGAGCTGCTTCGTAGGAAAACATACGAATTGAGCGCCGGCCAAAGGCAGAGAATTGCACTAGCGAGGGCAATAGTCAGGAAACCTAAGGTTTTCCTACTCGACGAGCCTATGTCGAACATAGATGCGAAACTGAGGGTGACGATGAGAGTAGAACTCGCCAAAGTGCAGAAACTGCTGAAAACCACGATGATCTACGTGACTCATGATCAGGTGGAAGCGATGACGATGGCAGACAGAATAGCTATTATGAACGAGGGTAAGCTAGCTCAGGTGGCAAGCCCCGATCAGATATTCAGCAGTCCTTCAAATGCTTTTGTTGCGGGATTCATAGGCAGCCCACCTATGAATTTCGTCAACTGCTCATTCATGAAGGAAAAGAACCTGTTCGATGCCGGGGAATTTACCCTTGATGCGTCCGGGTTCAAACAAATGCAAGAGCCAACTGTGAGTCCAGAGCTTACGCTCGGAGTCAGACCCCAGGATGTCGCAGTCCACGAACTGCAACAGAAGGGGTCGATTAGGGCCAACGTGTATGCTAAAGAGCCGCTGGGAACAGAAACCATAATCACGTTGACTATTGGACCGATAATTCTGAAAGCGGTGGTCTCGCCTGATTTCAAACTCAATATTGACCAGACCGTCTGGATAACCTTCAACAAAGACAAGATGCACATTTTTGACAGAAAGTCGCAGGAAAGCATCATGTGATTACGAGACATGCTCGCTTACGCGGAGCCAAGAACCCGTGAGCTCAAGGTCCAACGCCTCTTTCTCGGAGCAACAGAGCGCGAGTCCGAGATGTGATGCATTTCTCGACGATGGTCGTAGTGCTTTCAGTCCGTGAACAACGCAAGCCGCAAGATGCAAGTCCTAGCCCATGAGGGTGAGGCAGCCAGATTGTTCAAACAGAACGAACTGGGCAGTCACGGTCTCGGAACGAATAGCGAAAAGCGACTTGGGAAGACATAAGAAGATCAATTAGGATAGAACATTCCATGAAGACTTTAGGGATCGGTCTCATCGGAACCGGACTTATGGGCCTCCATTATCATGGTCTGAAGTATTTGAGAATGGGAGATGTACGAATAAGAGCGGTTTGCGATGTTGACAGAAGAAAGGCTAAGGCCGCTGCAATGGAGCTAGACGTGAAAAACGTATTCACGGAAGTCGACGAACTCCTCAAGAAGCGGGAAATAGATGTCGTAGATATCTGCGTCCCAACTCCGTGGCACGCTGAGTACACGGTGAAGGCGGCCGAAGCGGGAAAGCACATTCTCTGCGAAAAACCGATCGCGCTCGACCTGAAAGCTGCAGACAAGATGATAAGAGTAACAAGAGGAGCAGGTGTCAAGCTCATGGTGGCGCATGTGCTAAGGTTTGACCCGGCCTACGCAACAGTAAGGAAAGTCATAGATTCCGGTAGTATTGGTATGCCATTACTGGGTTTGGCGTCCCGGCACTCCCAACTGGACCCCAAAGCTCCATGGTATACGAAACCTAGAATGAGTGGAGGTGTCGTTGTTGACATGCACATTCACGACTTGGATTTTTTCAACTGGATCTTTGGTCATCCCAAGCGTATCTATTCGAAAGGATCGAAATCGACGGCACATTGCTGGGATCACATGTCCAGCTTAGTATACTACCCCAAGGGGAAGGCTTGTGGCGAGGCGAGTTGGTGGTGGCGAGAAGCTAATTTCCCGTTCTCATCCAGACTATCATTGCTGTGCGAGAGAGGCGGCATAGAAATAAGCGTAGCAACGTCTTTCGCCGAACCAGATGTTCCCATGAAAGAGAGAGTTTGGGTACATGCTGCGGAGAAGGGCGCAAAGCTCCTTAAGCTTCCCAGGAAAGACGGTTATGCCAGGGAAATTGAGTACTTTGTGAACTGTGTCAAGAAAGACGAGGAGCCAACCATCTGCAAACCCGAGGACGCAAGGCTCGCATTGGAATTGGCCCTAGCGGCGCGTCAATCAGCGGAGACTGAATCGAGTGTGATGCTGTCTTCGCGTAAGGCGTAGAAAAGCGCCAAGAACGGCGGACCGAAACTATTTTCGACGATCGTCATTGGCGCCGTCGTTCTTGTCAGATCGGGTCTAGGATACCGAAATGTTCAGAGGCATTCGTGGGAAAGCGCGTCTCGACAATTGAAATTGGCAAAAGCACTGTTCGAACGGTATCTGTAGCTCGAATTGTTCTAACTACCCACATATGTCATGGAAGTATACGTCTGCAAGATACAGATAACGAATTCCTTGATGCGGGCGTTCATAGTTCCAGTAATGAATGAACCCTGGATGGCTGGGAAACATCCATGACTCGCAGACGTACGCCTTATGGAAAGCCTCAATCTCACTGATCGTCGAAGGCCTCCGCACACTCGCGACGATATGCTCAATCCCGTTTCCCCTGCAGAACTCCGTGAACTCTGACCTTCCTCCCCTAGCCGGATAGAATTGTGTTCCCCGATCCGTCAGGATCTGGTCAGGCTTACCGTACTGCCTCACAGATTCTCTCGTTGTGTTCTGTGAGCTTGAAGTCAGCCTGCCAGAGGCTGTTGCTATGCTCCCGCTCGAATCTGTGCTTACCCCAAACTCTTTTCGGCGCAGAAATCGAATTGTTCAATCCAGCCTTAACTAGGATCCTGTGACTGGTTCTGTGGCTTACAGGCACGATAGCTTCAGGCCTGTGGTTTCGTAGGTAACCTTCGATCTTGTTTGGTCCCCAATGTCTGCTGCGTCTCAACTTGAGGACGAGGTTCACAGTTGACTGCGGAGTCTTGTGGTAGTTGTGGGGGTTTTCTGGATTTGACTCGTAGGCCCTCCCACCCATGTTTCCTGTAGATTCGCCACCAGCGACAGACTGTTCTCTCATCAATTCGTAGAGCTGTTGCGATCTCTCCGCTTTTCCGGTGTCCGATTCTTCTGTAAATGATCCATCTTCTTCGGCGCAGAGTTCCGTCCACGGGTGCCACCCGACTTGTCCCAATGATTCAGTGTCTTTCTATCACTGACACATGTGGGTAGCCAGCTCAATCTGTAGCTCGAAGGGAAAATGTTAAGTAACATGGCAGTAACTGCTCGACGGAGATTCCAATGGAAAATGTTCTTCGCGACATCTCTTCGGCTATCAGGGATCTAGGCGGTTCGGAAAAGCTTGAGGGTTTAATCAATGAGGCTTTGTCGCGAAATATCGCAGCGTCCGACATTGTGGAAAGGGGACTGAGGGTCGGTCTAGAGGAAGTTGGAGCGAAATATGAGGCTTGTGAGTATTTCCTATCCGAACTCTTGTTCGGCGCATCAATGATGGACGGAGCGATGCGGATCCTTAGACCTAAGCTGAAAAAAGAAGCCATAGAGAAAAAAGGAACGATTTTGGTTGGTACTGTTCGCGGCGACATGCATGACATCGGGAAGAACATTTTTAGGATCCTCGCGGAGGGGGCGGGATTCGAGGTGACAGATCTGAACGTAGACGTTGATCCGGATGTCTTCATGAAAGAGACGAGAGATATTAGACCAGAGGTTCTAGGTTTATCATGCCTTCTAACCACAGCGCTGCCAGAAATTGAGAAGGTAATCAGTATGCTTACTGAAGGCAAACTGAGAGGCGGCCTGAAAGTTCTGATAGGCGGGAATGCAGTAACCAAAGAGTTCGGACAAGAGGTTGGTGCGGATGCGGCCGCATTGGACGCTGTTCAAGGTGTTGACCTTTGCAAAGGCTGGGTGAAGCCATGACGGCGAGAGAAAGAATACGGAATGCCATGGATTTCAAGGACGTCGATGCTATACCATGGGTGGAAAGCTTCTATGAAGAAACCCTCATGAAATTCTTCTCTGAGGGTCTACCCGCAAATGAAATAGCGGTTGTTGAGTGGGTTATGTCGCAGGACGGTCTTCAGATCCTCAATTGGCCAAAGTTCATGGGTTTCGACCCATACTCCTATTTTGGATGCTCGACCTTCTGGGGCCGCGTGGTCCCGGTGGATATCGGACCTATCCCACGATTCAAGCAACGGAAGATATCGGAGAACGCGAGGCATGAAGAATATATCATGGAAACTGGCGCCCGTTCCCGTCGATTGAAGAAAGGCGTAACGAAGACAACATGGTATACCATGCCCCAGTTCTATGAATTCCCTGTAAAGGACAAGAAGAGCTGGGAACAGTACAAGGTACGATTGAACCCTGAGGATCCTAGAAGGTATCCGAAGGATTGGGAGGAAGATGGATATCTGCAATTCCTCGACGAATATGAGAAAGGGCCCGTGATGCTTTCCATTACTGGATTCTATGCTTTCGGAGCAGAGCTAATGGGAATCCCTAACTTCAATGTCGCGTTCTACAAGGATCCCGAACTTGTAGAAGATATGCTGTCTCACTGGGAGTACTTCACAATTGAATCCGTAAGACAAGCTGTCGAGACGCTGAAAGATCGAATAGATATGGTCTTCTGGTGGGAGGATATGGCGGAGAAGCACGGTCCGAACATTTCGCCAAAGCTGTACAGAGAGTTTCTACTGCCACACTACAAGAAAGCTATTGGGTTCTTGAACAATAACAAGATCTGTCGAATCATGATGGATAGCGATGGAAACACTCAGGCAATACTAGATCTCGCTATCGAAGCGGGGATCACGGGACACTGGCCCCTTGAGGTCAACTCAGGTATGGATGTACGCTCCTTGAGGAAACGTTATGGAAAGAAGCTCTTTCTGGCAGGTAACTTCGACAAGAGAGAGATAGCAAAGGGCGGTGAAGCGATGCGGAAAGAAATAGACTCCAAACTACCCTTGATGAAAGAGACCGGCGGATATGTTGCCGGGCTCGACCACCTCGTACATGTAGAATTCACTCTTGATAGGTTCAGAGAATACGCTGCCTACCTCAAGCAGAAGCTAATTGTAGAATAGGAAGCGAAGATCTCAAAGATAGAACAATACTCAAGACGATTGATCCCAACGGTTTTCTGGTATTGACAGTGAGTTGGGTCAGACCTGATGCTCCATGCCGGGTTGGCACAACTAAATGCGTGGCGCTGGATGGTGGGGACGCAAACCTCACAAACTGCATTGATGCCATTACAGCCAGAACCCAGGGGAATTCTCCCAGGCCGCTGTCCGCAATTCTCAAAGGTTGGAAAGAGCGCTCCGAACCCACACTACGAACAAGTCAGATTTCAGCTCAACTGGAAATTCATCAGATACCACGAGTGCAGGCGTCGAGGCACGAGCCTAAACTATGAGACACGAGCGGAAAGCGCTTCAAGAGTGCGCGAAACATCGCGCGGTAACAGGGAGGTGGTTGACGAAATGACAATGGATAAATGTGTTCGTCACGAACAAGGCTAGGTTGAGAGGTGTTCTTGGTGAAAGCCAACTATTCGATTTCGATAAGCACTGTTGTGTATGCTTTGCAAGAAAGGAGTTTGGAGAGGGCTCTGTGCGGAATTCACAAGGCCGGGTTCGAACATATTGAATTGGCATCTGTGGTTGGACACGCTGAGCACGCAGTCCCTGAGAGAATGAAAGAGGACGATTATAGGCGTCTCGAAAACCTATTGAAAGAGTTCGACGTAAGCGTGCCGGCCATATCTGGGCATGTCGATCTCGTCGGCAGAAAGTCTACAATTCCAGGAGTTAGAGAAGTGCTTGGACCCGATAGAGCGTTAGAGCTGTGGAAGAATAGAATAGACCTGGCAGCTAGGTTGGGTGCGAGTATAGTCAATAATAGCGCGGGAGAATTGGAAACCAAGGAGGATTATGATACTTTCTACAAGTACATCAGGCTTGTTGAGGACTACTGTAGTAGAAAGGGAGTTAGGATTGCGTTGGAGACTCATGGCTCCATGACTGGGAAGGAGTTGCGTCCGATCATGGAGAAACTGGACTCCAAGTGGATAGGGATCAATTATGACACAGCGAATGTCAGGTACTACCGGAATGTGCAGGCTGAGGATGACATCGAGAATGTGATAGACTGGATCTTTAACATCCACATGAAAGATCACATAGGCGGAAAGGGAGACTACAACTTCCCAGCCGTGGGCGACGGTGAAGTCCACTTCCACCAGATATTCCGAATACTAAAGAAGCATGATTGGAAAGGGCCCGTCAGCGCAGAGATAGAGTATGAAGGCCCCGATGCCCCCAAGAGGCCTCCGGATAGAATAGACATAGACGTAAAACGATCCTACGACTATGTCACGAGACTACTCGAAAGATACTGAGACGCCCTTCCGGAACCGCAATAACCCCAAGTCGGAAACGAAAACACTAGCTCACGCCTGTGATATCGTAGAGGTCTCTTCGAGCCCGTCAGAGATCCCACCACGCCTTTCGAGAATGCACAATGTCCGTCATTCACAATCATGCCTCCAGCACAAGACCTTCTCACCATCTTGGCCGATGCCTACAACACTGATGCCAGTCTTAACTTTGCCATCTTCCTTGGACAATTTCAGACGAAAGGGAATCTAGCTCGCAAGGTCGGTGGACCGGAAACGAAATGATACTCAGGCCCAGAACTCTTCGACTCTACTGTCAACGTAGGTGTCGCTTTGGGAGAATCGCAAGGACAAGAGGGCCCTCACCATCGGCAACCAATCATGCCAAGACGGAACTTTCTGGACAGATTTATCTCCTGACGTGTTCCATTGCAGCCATGCGGCTCGTCGAATACCTACTGTTCGAGGGATTGCCTGCTCGACCATGAGCTTGTCCGAGGTCTTGAGAAGTTCGTCTATTGTCGAATACACCTTTTTGACGTTCAGTCTATGCGCGATTCTTTTCGATGCTTCCGCGTCAATGTCGTATATGCCTCTAAGCTTTACATTTGTGAGCAGCAAATACTTTGGGCCATGATAGTAAGCGCCCATGAATCCGGCGCCAACAAGAGCGATCCTTGAGTGTTTTCACGGTACAAAATAGCCCGTCTACTGGTCTTGAGGAATTCCGTGAAGCTAGTTGGGAAGCGAATATCTTCTCGACGTGTACATAGGGAAGGCTCAGGAACGATCTTTCAGGTTATCGTTCAGGTGAATCGAGAGCGTTGAAGTTGCCGATTGGGCGGTCAGCTGCTAAGCGCTGGCATCTCTAGGGTATATCCAGTCCTAGCACCGCGGATAGAATTGCCATCTTAGAAGATACAGCATACTCATACATCTTGAAGTAGCCTTGGCATGGAGTATTGTCAATTTCGGTTGACAACTCTTCGTATCTCGGTAGAGGGGCAAGGACTAGCAGATCTTTCTTCGCTCTCTGAAGTACCTTCCTATTTATCTGGTAGGTTCCAAGACTAGCGAATTTCTCATATTCCTTCGGGTCCTCAAATCTTCTCTTGGCTATGGGAGTTATGTAGACAACGTCTGCTATTTCCAGTGCCTCGGGAGGATCCATCACGGATATTTTAGCGTTGTATCTGGTTCTCAGTTCGTCTGTGATTTCTTCAGGCATTGTCAGTTCTGGTGGTGAGACGTAGATTACGTGATTCCCGTACATGGCTAGGGTATAGGCAATTGAATGGTCCACCCGCATATGCTTCAAGTCGCCCATCAGCACAACGTTTAGGCCGCTGACGTCTCCCTTGAGCTTCTTGATCGCATAGAGCTCCAGCAGTGGTTGAGTTGGATGTTGATTGTTTCCGTCTCCACAGTTTATCACAGGCACATCAGCTACCTCAGCTGCCTTTTGCGGAGCCCCTTGCTCGGGATGTCTCATGACGATCAAGTCGCAGAATTTGTCGACCATGCGGATTCCATCTGTGAATGATTCGCCCTTCTTGTATGACGTGGTCTCTACACCAGATTCGCCGAGACACCCGCCGCCGAGGTGGTGGATAGCTGCTTCAAAGGCGAATGATGTTCTGGTACTCGGCTCGAAAAAGAGGAGAGCAATGATCCTGTCCGTAGCTATCCTGTTCAGCTCTTTTCTCTTGTGCGAATAGAAGTAGTCGGTGAGGTCCAGAATGTAGTCACACTCGTCTTTGGAGAAATCGCGGGCGTGCATGATGTCTCTGCCTTTCAGATTCATCAAGATTCTTGTCCCTCACTGAGTGATTGAAGTCAAGTTGATCGGCACAGTCTAATAAAAGGCTAACCGTGGGCCTGAAGTCGGCGTTTCAGCAGATGTCTCATAGTTCCGATGTCTCATACTTGGTTCTGTCTCGGTTAGCTGTTTGACCTGGTTTCTCGACAGGAAAGGCGGCTCGAACCCATCTGTTCACCTGTAGAAGAGTGACCGGCATCTGACAAATCTTCGAGTTCGGGGTTTTCCCGATCACCAAACGGATAAATAACCCTCTCTGGCGCCTAGAGCTATCGTAGTAGGAGAACGCTTGAGAGCGGTGTGATGGAGCGGAGACTTAGTCGTGCATCTGACAAGAGATGAGGAGGATATGCTGCGTGGGAAAATGGGACCAGCCGTGCAGAAATCAATTGAGATCCTATTTACTCTCGGGGAAATCTACAATGCACAGGGGATGATTCCGGTTGACAATGTGCATATGCCTGGATCATCGGTCGTCGTGGCTGGAGATGCAGGGACGGAATTCGTGGAAGAAATGGCCGATACCAAGGTGGCGTTCAAGACACGAACGACGCTCAATCCAGCGGCCATAGATTTTGTGAGATGGAAAGAGATCGGTATTCCGGATGCGTATGTCGAGAAACAGAAGAAACTGTCTCAGGCATACCAATCTATGGGGGCTATTCTCAGTCACACGTGCACGCCGTACTTGGCGGGGAATTTGCCCAGAATCGGAGAACATGTGTCTTGGGGGGAGTCTTCCGCAATTTCCTTTGTGAACTCCGTTTTAGGCGCCAGAACGAACAGAGAGGGGGGGCCATCTGCTTTGGCATCCGCCATAACTGGCCGAACTCCTCTCTACGGTCTGCATCTGGATGAGAACCGAAAACCTCGACTGCTTGTGAAAGTATCGGCACGTTTGTCAAGTATTACTGACTACGGAGCGCTCGGTTACTATGTTGGCGGAGTATGCAAGGGAGAGAACCCCCTCTTCACCGGAATACCAGCGGTCGCGTCGATAGATGACCTGAAAATGCTGGGAGCCGCGTTGGCTTCCTCGGGTTCTGTTGCCCTCTATCACATCAGAGACATCACGCCCGAGGCAAAGTGGGCCGAAGAGGTGTCGGCGAAGGAAAAGCTGAAAGAAGTTGTTGAGTTCGGCGACGCTGAATTGAAAAAGGCATACGAAGATCTCTCCAAAACTCAGACCGACGAGATTGATGTTGTTTGTATCGGATGTCCACACAATTCCATCTACGAGATAGGACATATTGCGAGCCTTCTGAAATCGCGCGAGGTGAGTTCTAACGTCAGACTCTGGGTATGCACCTCCCACAGTGTGAAGTCGGATTCAGACAGAATGGGTTACACAAGGATAATCGAGCAGGCTGGCGGGATTTTCATGTGCGATACGTGCCCTGTGCTATCTCCGGTGAAGGAAATAGCCAAGCGAGACAGCCTCAAGACTATTGCCACCAACTCGGCGAAACTTGCACACTACGCGCCAGGTCAGTGTAACCTGCATCCTCGCTATGGAACACTCGAGAATTGCATTTCAGCAGCGGTCTTTGGGAGGTGGAAGTAGTCTTGCCTGAGATCGTTCTTAGAGGCCATAGAGTCGTCAAAGGAAAGGCTGAAGCAGAAGCTATCGTGACCCGAGATTCAATCTCGTTCATGGGTGGAGTTGACCCCACGACCGGCACTATCACCGAAAGCGGATCGGAGCTGGAGGGTGAGAAAATTTCGGGCAAGATATTGGTCTTTCCCGGCGGAAAGGGATCCACTGGAGGGTCGTACATGTTGTATGACATGGCCAAGAGGGGCACCGGGCCAAGGGGTATCGTGAACGTCAGAACAGACTCGATCGTGGCAATGGGTGCCGTTATGGGTAACATCCCAACAGTCGATCAGCTTGAAAAGAATCCTTTCGAAGTAATTCGGACCGGAGACTATGTGATAGTCGACGGAGACTCAGGCACAGTGAGGATAAGGAAGGATTAACTTTTTGTCAAATCCTCGTAGCGATGTCTTCCGTGAGCTTCTGTGGCCGAGATTCCCTTCTTTATGTCATCGATAATGGCGGATTCAATTTCCACGAGTTTCTCGCCAACTTCCAGCACTTGCCTCGCTTTGCTTGCTGGTATGATTATCACACCATTCTCATCGGCAACGACAGCATCTCCGGGCGCAACCCGAATGTCACCACATTGAACGGGAACATTAGCTCCCTCGAATTGGACACGCCCTCGGGCAGTTGTGGGAACAACACTGCGAGCGTAGGCTGGGAACCTCAGCATTCTAATGTCATCTACGTCTCTGGTTGCGCCATCTATTACCACGCCTTCAGCTCCTTTCGTGGAAGCGACAACTGTCAAGATCCCTCCCCAGGAATTGATGTCGAGCTTCCCCCGATTATCAATAACGATAACATTACCGGATTTCACCATGTCCACTGCCTCAAGTAGGCCTGTGTGTGCGGGTTTGTCGCCCGCTTTGCCAAGCTTGATTGTGAGGGCCGGACCCGCGATTCTCGGGCAGTCGGGCCAAGTGGGGCGAATCCCTAGGACAACACCTGAGATCCCCAGTCTATCGAGTGCATCGGAGAGAGTGCATGTCGATAAGGACCTAAGCTTGTCCATCAAGTCTTTGGTCTCCTGGTGATCAGATCTGTTCATTCTTCAATCACTCTGCGCGTTGTCGCTCATGCTCTCAAGAGCTCAGTGAGAGCAGAAATGTTCGACAGATTCTCCAGGTCCTCGACGACTGATAAGACTTTGCCTGCTTTCTCTTTGCCGATGATTGCAGAGGCTGTCGAGATGAACTTATCCCTTATTGCATCATCTGTCATTGGAACTTCAGGCTCTCCTTTGGGCAAGTCAACCTGGCTGGAGTATTTCTTGCCATCCTCTAATTCTATCTCAACCAACGCGGGCCATTTTGAGTCGTACAGTTTGTCCAGGTTTTCATCTAGGTAGACACGAACCTTCTGGGCCAGACCTAAGATTTCATCATCGTGCAGTAATTTCTCATCAAACTCTTCGATCCAAACCCTGCGTTTGAGTATCACCAGAGCTAGCGAATAAGGTATGCTGTACTTGGCGGCGACCGCGCTCTGAGGACGAGTGTTAGTGAGTCTGCTTGCTGCACAGAACGTGCCCACGCTGATCTGCTTGATCTCCTTCGGGTCGATCTCATTTCCCGCAAGAATTTGGAAAGTCGCGTCAATTGCCGGGTGGGCGCGTCGACATGCTGCGTAAGGTTTGAATCCGCTGTTCATTATCTCGTAAGTTCCTCCTAAGTTCTCGACTATTCTGCGAAGATCGTATTTCTTCGAAGCCATTTTGGCGATGCCGAGATCGCTCTCGATCAGGACTCTTGATCCCGTGAATCCTTTCACCGCTAGCAGTGTACACATTATGCCAACGAAGTTCGGCCATCCGCCGTAGAGATCCTTCACCATGACTCCTTGCCTGAACGGGTCCTCCACGGCAACCGGGCCCAACGAGCCCATTCCAAGGGCATTGAGAGAAGTCTCCGTGTCCGTGTCCAGCACTTTGCAGGCGGAGGCTATTGAACCGAATGTCCAGAGCACTGCAGGATGGAAAACCGTGTCTCGAAGTATTGAGGGGCTTACAGACTTTCCGATCCTATTGACAACTTCATAACCAACAACGGTTGATGTTATGAGATCTTTGCCTGACTTCTTCTCTTTTTCACACAGAGAAAGTGCCGTGGGAATGGTGGCAACTCCTGGATGCATATGGGACATTCTGTTTACGTCATCCAGTTCCAAATCCTGTGCCATGGATCCAATTGCAAGCGCGGCGTATTGTGATGAAGCTCTGACCGTCCATCCGGGTATCGTTGATTCTTCAAGTCTGTCGAATTCCTTGATGAAACCTACCAAGAGCTTTCCTACATCAGTCTTGGACCCGCCAAGAGTCGCCCCCATAAGGTCCAATATGCATCTCTTGGCCTGCTGTACGACTTCTTGAGGAAGGTCCTCATACCTTGTCCGAGTGATGAACTTCGCAAGGGCGAGCGTGGCGCCATCGTTCGCTGGCATTATGACCGAGCGAGCCGTAACCGCCGCTCGCTATTTAGTGTTGTCGAACAAGCGCACTAGTTACGGGAATCATCTGCGTAGTTGCTGCGGCACTTCCGAGACGGAGCATGCGATCAGCTTTATAAGCGCCCGGCTGTTGACCGAGCAGAAACGGGCGAGTTCATAGTGAAATTCGACAAGTTGTTTGAGCCAACCCGAATAGGAACGATGAGGCTCAAGAACAGGATTGTATTTCCACCGATACACTCCACATTTGTCAGCGAAACTGGCGCTGTCACAGATCAGCTGATCGATTATCTCGTGGAACGGGCAAGAGGCGGTGTCAGCATGATAACCGTTGAAGATACTGTTGTCGACTATCCGGGAGGCAAGGACGCGCCGACCCAGTTGAGATTGGATAGTGACGAATTCATATACGGTCTCGGTGACATGGTTGAGGCGATCCATGAACACGGCGTGAAAGTGGCTACAAATCCCCAGCACGCGGGCAGACAGACCGATCTGTCGAATACTAATGGCGTCCAGTTGGTGGCGCCATCGTCTATCCCTCTCCCCGGCTACCCGATACCGCGGGCGTTGTCCATAGAGGAGATTCAAGGGATTGAGGACAAGTTCGCAGACGCCGTTCTGAGATCCAAGAGAGTCGGATTTGACGCGGTTGAATTGCATGCCGCACACGGGTATCTGTTCACCCAGTTTTTCTCACCACGCACCAATAGGCGCGATGATCTCTACGGGGGTAGCTTAGAGAATAGGGCCCGCTTTTCGATCGAGGTAGTTGAGAAAGTAAGGGAGAAAGTCGGAAACAGTTTTCCGGTTATCTACAGATTCAGCGCTGAGGAGAACGTGGAAGGAGGATTCACTATAGAGGACAGCAAGAGACTCGTGAGATGGCTCGAGGATGCCGGCGTCGACGCTTTTCATGTATCCACCGGAACCTACGAATCACAATGCTGGAATGTACCTTGTTACGATATGCCCCGTGGCCTGCTAGTGAACTTGGCTGGAGAAATAAGGAAGACAGTGAGCGTTCCAGTCATCACGGTGGGACGGCTTGACCCGGAGACAGCGGTCAAAGCATTGGAAGACGGAAAGGCGGATATTGCTGCAATAGGCAGACCGCTGATTGCCGATCCCGAGTGGCCCAAGAAAGTGCGCGAGGGCCGATTGGAAGACATACGCCCGTGCATCTATTGCAACCAAGGTTGCATCGGCCGAGATTTCAACTTCCGACGCGAAAGCTGTACTGTGAATTTTGAACATGGCAAAGAGCGCCGAACAAGGATTGCGCCGGCGGGGCGTCCGAGGGGGATTGTCATTGTGGGCGGCGGGCCAGCCGGAATGGAGGCGGCAAGAGTGGCGGCCCTCAGGGGTCACAAGGTCACGCTGTTTGAAAGACGTCGCGAACTTGGTGGACAATTGATTGCGGCGTCGGTCCCCTTCTTTAAGGAAGAGTACAGGAGACTGCTGCAATACTTCAAGACTCAGCTTAAGAAACTGGGCGTGAGGACGGAGCTTGGAAAGGAGGTCGATGCCAATACAGTAAGAGAGCTCAGACCCGATGTGGTCATCATGGCCACCGGAGGTATGCCATATGTTCCCGCCATCCCGGGAGTAAGCTTGCCAAACGTTGTTGGGGCAGAGGAGTTGATTCTTGGATCCAAAAACGTCGCAGAAAACGTCATCATAGCTGGTGGGGGCTTCCTAGGATGCGATGTGGCCTGGTTCCTAGCCGCCAAGGGCAAGA
>Ga0315281_10008372_pt1 | contig 14475 bp, 4 predicted proteins | sample YL17G07_0_MG_FD_204540 | JGI IMG/M metagenome (GOLD analysis project Ga0315281, IMG submission 204540) | Sediment microbial communities from Yellowstone Lake, YNP, Wyoming, USA - YL17G07_0 | ecosystem: Environmental > Aquatic > Freshwater > Lake > Sediment | place: USA: Wyoming | collected...
GCCCGAAGTAATATTTACCCAGGTGTTTGTTTGTTTTGGTATAAATGAAGCCCACGATCCTGAAGTGCTATTATAGCGCCAGACGCTTGAGTAATTATAACTGGTTCCCTGTCCTATGCTTGAGAACAGATACTCTATCGTATAATTGGTTGTTCCATTGAGTATGTCGGTTCTAAACTTGAATGCGTGCCATCCCGAATCTAGGAATCCGTTCGTACCAACCGTAGCGCTGCTAGTAGAAGAGCCGGGTATTGTGACGTTGAAGTTCTCTGCGCCTGTAACGGATATGTTGGCCATTACCGGCGCTCCTACAGTTACTGTCGCGGTGGTGGTGTTCGTCCAGTATCCGCGTCCGGACACAGTCAACGTATATGTACCAGCAGGTACGCCTGATATGTAATAGTAGCCGTTCGATTTGAATGTGCTTACAGTTCTCGTGCCATCACTTACCTGGACAGCCTCGTTCGGCGCTGTGGTCGTGTTCGTCAGGAATATGTAACCATGAAGCACCCCTGTGGCGTTGCTCGCAATCGTAACGTTAATTCGTGTAGTTGCGCCTGCTGTCACACTAGTTGCGGCTGTTTGATTTGATATGTAATCGGTCTTGTTAACCATTACAATGTAATCTCCTGCCGTAAGGCCGCTTATGTAGTAGTATCCGCTCGCGCCAGAATATGTTGCGCTAACACCCGTCTTGTTGACGGACACGGCTGCCCCGCTGAGGTACACTGGCGTGGTGTCGTTTGTCATGACATAGCCGTCTATCGAACCTGTGGTCCCGAGCGTCAGGTTGCCAAGCGGGCTGTTAGCGCTTCCGTTCACGCTTGACATTGCATTGGTTGCGTTGTCTGCGCCTGTGACATAGTACGGGATGTACGCTCTGCCGGCTGAGTCGACCTTGTAGTCGTCGCCTATCGTGCTGATCGAGCCGGAGTACGTCGTCGACGTGCTGGGCGTGCCTGTTAGCACTGCAGTCTGCCAGCTGCTGTTTATGTAATAATTGAGAGTGATCGTCCTGTTCGTCTGCCACGTATCGACAACCTGCACCTCTATGGTCTGGCTAGTAGTTGTTCCATAAGTCTGCGACGAGCTGTTCGTCAGCCCATACACAGCGCTCGGCGGCGTGTTGTCTACGTAGAAGTATACCGTAGTGTTGCCAATGTTAGTTGCGTTGTCCGTGTAGTTCATCACAAGCGTGTAAAGCCCGTCAGCCATTGCAGAAGTGTTTCTGTATGCAAACGCAGTGCTGTTGCCGCCGGTGAAGTTGAGTGGCTTCGCGGTCGTGGGTGTGTCGTTGAAGTATGTCCCGTTTATGCTGACGTTCGCTACGCCCATCTGCAAGGCATCGTATACGGTTCCGTTTATCCAGAAGTAGGCACCCGCACCCGAAGCTGATTTGTTATACGTTCCGTTCGCAACCGGGAAAGTTATGGTGAGAACAGGTGCTGTGTTGTCTATGGTGATATAATAAGTATCGTTAAAGCCCATGTTGTCCCTCGTGTCGTTCACGGTTATGTTCAGTAGATTGGGGCCGTCTGTAAGGCCGGCAGGCATGGTCGCCGTGATGTTGCACCAGTCGTTCGCATACGTTGTAGCCCCGGCCAAAGAGCCGCCTATGGTTGCTGAGCATGTCTCGCCCGGTGTCACCCCTATTCCCGTGTCTACAGCAGAGACGTTCAGTTTTATGGTTGCGCCTTGCTTCCTTGCGGTCGTGTTGTTGAGGCCGTAGTAGCCCAGCCCGTCGTCGAATAGCCTGACGTTCGGACCGGAGTTATCAGCTGTTATGTTCAGCCACCAGGTCTGGCTGTCTGCGGTGAAGTTCGCATCGCCGTCAAAGCTTGCGGTTATGTTGTAGTTATTCAGAACACCTATGTTCAACGTGGTTGTCATGTTCTCTGCGCGTACCCCGGTCGCCGACTGGTTTGCCCAGCCGTTGTCCAGCGTGGTGTTTATCTTCATAATCACATTGTACGTCGTGTTTATTGTCGCCGTTATGTTCAGCATCTGGCCCTGCACGACAGTCGCATTAGCCTCTGCTATGGTCGCATTGCCCATCCACATAGAGATGTTCGATATCCCTTTGTTGACTATAGCGAATCCAGCAGTTGTATCTGAGGATGTGTTCGTATAGTTTGTCGAAGTGAAAGTTAATGTGTAGTTGTAGCCAGCCTCCTTTGCAATTGGTTGCCATATCTCACTGCGCACAGTTGAACTGTCTGTCGAGTTTATAATTGTACTGTCTCTCCACAGAGTAAGGTTGTACATGCTTTCAGCGCTCACGCCGCTCATAGTGCCTGTGACATTCACAACTGCCGGATAGGATGCAGTCAGATTCGCACCCGTCCCATTCAGCAGCAACGTTACTGTAACAACTCCCCGTTCTACAATCGCCCTATAAGTTGCGCCGGTTGCATTAGAAGTGTAGTTTGCAGTGCCAGTCATGTTTACCTTGAACTCATAAGTCCCGTTGCCAAGCGTCACATTCGTACCGCTTATGGATGTCACATTTGTCTCAGTTCCGCCCGAGATTCTGTACATGGCCGGCCAGCCAGAATTGCTATACACCGCCTCGTAGGTCGCGTTCACAGTTGCAGGATATACAAGGGTTATGTTCGCGTTCTGAGTATCGTTCAGATACAAGTTGACTGGGGTTGTTGCGTTTGCAGTGACGTTGAAGCTATACGCGGCCGTCGAGTTCCAATTCCCGCTAGTGTCGTTCGCATACCACTTGTACCAATAATCACCAGCGGGCAGGTCCGACACTGAAACGCTGTAGTTGCTGCTACCGAGCACATCAGCGGTGTAGTTCGTTGCCGAATAAGAGAGGTTCAGCAAGACTTTGCTGACATTGCCGTCGCCAAGGTTGTCCGTCCAGCTGACGTTGAATATGTACGTCTTCCCTGGAGCGTATTCGGATGTGCCGTTGCCGGACGCATCGTTTCTTGTGACGTTCGCTGGCGTCGGCACTGTTCCGTCGATCGTCCAGCTGAAGTTACCTGTCACATTCTCGTTGCCAGAAGTGTCGTTGGCGAAGATTCTTGCCCAGAATGTCTCACCATTGTTAAAATCGGCGCCGCCTGTGTTAATCAGACTGTCAGAGAGATTACCGGTTGTGAAGCTTGATGCTGTACCATTAACCGCGCTTCCTAGCTCACTGGATTGCAACCAGAATTTATGCAGTTCAACATTATCGGTCCAGTTGGCTGTCAAGTTGATGACAGTTCCTTTGGCGATCGTCGTGGCATTGGTGACATTTGTCAAATTCATTGACCATGTTGGCACAGTGCCGTCGATCGTCCACTGCCAGTATCCGGTGTAGTTCTCGTTTCCGGAAGTATCATTCGCGAAGAATCTGGCTTGGAAAACGATTCCAGTGGTGAAATTAGAAGTGTTTAGAGTGAAGCTGCTGTTCGTCATGTTGTTGACGGTGAAAGCAGTAAAGGAGCGGTTCGCGCCAGTCGTGTCCGTCTCATTGTACCACAGCCACCATTGGCCCCGTGTGATCAATCCATAATTGTCAGTCCAGTTTGCTGAAAGAGCGATGAACATTCCTTTGGGTATGGTAGTGGCATTTGTCATGTTTGCGTCGAAAGCTATTGGGTTCGGTCTTGTATTGTCAATGCTGAACGTCCCGTTCGCTGTGACGTTTTCAAGTCCGACAGTGTCGTTGACATAAATTCTCCATCTGACAACAGTCCCTGGAGTTAAAGTGCTGTTCGACCATGAATGGTTGCTCCAGGTCCCTCCTGAAAATGTTGTTGATGATGTTTTGTTGTAGCATGGATTGTCTCCACAAGCAGTCTCGTTTGTTTCAACTGTCCATCTATCCAAAGATCCACCGGTTGTCCAGTTGGCATAGATTAACACTACATCATATTTCCCGACAACTGTCACATTGGCCGCATTGTTTGAATATTGCGGAGCATTGCTTGCAATAGTTGCTTGTAACGGATCTGACACAGTACCATTGCTGCTGTAGAGACGAGATTTGTCTGTGGCCTCAAAGTAGTATGCGATAGTATCACCGTTAGTTGCAACACTCAAATTAACAGTGTTGTTACAATTGTAACCCACGGTCGAACCAGACAACAGTTCACATGTCAGAGCTACTCTTGGTTGCCAGGCACCACACAATGTTGGATATGGATTGCATTTCTTCCAGTACAGTGAGACATTGCTTGCGTTCAACGTATCATCATAAACATAAACTCTGAATCGTTCAGTACTGCTCCCGTTGATGTAAGTCGCGTTTGCCGGAGTTGTTGCGTTTAGAGTAGGCAGTGTTCCATCAATTGTCCACTGATAGGTCGGTGTGACATTCTCGTTTCCGGAGGTGTCGTTGGCATAGATTCTTGTTCGGAATAGGATACCAGTATCGAATGTCGATGGGTTTATGGTGAAATTGGAAAAGTTGCCTGTCGCAAAAGATTCAACTGACCTGTTTGTTCCTGTTGTGCTGCTCTCATTGTACCACAACCAATACTTGTCTAGGACATAAGTATCATTCCAGAACGCGCTTATGTTTATTATTCCTTGATGCTTGCCGAACACAGAAGTGTTGCTGACGTTGCTTGAATCGTTGAACCAGCGTGGTGGTATGGATTCTATAATCACATAAAATGTGGAAGAGTTTGACGTGTAGTTCTGTGTATCAGGATAGTAAGCTGTGAGGTTGAATTCTATTCCCGGTGCCGCTGAATATGTGGATACATTATCAATATATGTCAATGTATCGGAGGAATTGTATAAAGCAGTATTCATGAACAAGGTGACGTTGTGTGTGGTGTTTCCTTCTGAGGTGTGGTTTAGGACTACGGTCGCGTTTACCGCCCACCCCCTCGCGATAGTTATGTTATCAGCCGTGCCGTTCAAGAGCAAAATTATTGTTGTCGGCCCTTTATTAACCAAGACAAATTTATCAGTGGTTATTGAAGTGTCAGTATAATTGGTGGAGCCGTTGAAGACCAAGCTGTAGTTGTAGGTTCCATTTGCTAGCACAATGTTTTGGAGTGTGTAATCTTCGGCAGTTGTGGAATTGGCAATTACTCCGTTTCTATACAAGGACAGATTGTACTCGCTGGCTGTTGTCGAGGATTTCACTCCGGTTGCGTTCACTGCCGCTGGATATATTATGGAATAGTTGGTTGGTTCTGTTTTATTCAAATAGAGATTCAGCGTTACCGATCCTTTATTGACATATACATTATAACTGTAACCAGTTGCATTGTTTGTGTAGTTTGCATTGCCTGTTATGTTGAACTTGTAAGTATAAGTCCCGTTTCCCAACCTTACATTCGTATTGTTCTGAGTGGTGGCAGCTGTTTCTGTAGCTCCTTCTATGCGAGTGATGTTTGGTGTACCCGAATCGGTGTAAACAGCAGTAACGGTTGCGTTCACCTGAGCCGGATAGATTACTGCCAAATCAGCAGTGCTGCCGTTCAAGTATATGTAAACTGGGTTTGTCGTGTTTTGAATGACAGAATAATACCATTGATTAGAGACGTTCCAGTGCACATCTGAGGCAGGAAGAACACTATCGTTCGCATACCATCTAAAAGCATAACCGACGCTTGCATTTGCAAACATTGGTTGAGTGAAGTTAATTTTATATGTCGAACCAGATTTGACTATACATGGAGCACTTCCACATAGGGTGCTGTAGTTTGCCATTGTACCAGAAAAGTTCGCTTCGAATGTTGCAGAAGCCACACCGCTAACACTGTCCGCCCAGTCTATCTGGAACCCATAATTATTGTCTGGATTGTATGGAGATCCAGAAGTTATAGATGTCCTGTTTGCTGACCACTGTGGATAAGTCCGATCAATAGTTGCAATCAATGGGACTGTGGTTGTTCCATTATTCCCATAGTTGCCTGCCTTATCGGAAGTCTCGAAGTAATAGGTTATATTGTAACCAGGAATCTCACCTGCCAGATTTTGGGTAGTGTTACATGCGAAACTTATGTTGGCAGTTGTAAGATTGTAACAGGTCAGCACAGCGGAAGTCCAGATTTCAGCACACCCGGTCGGCCAGTTGCTACACGACCTCCAATATAGTGAAACATTTGTATAGTTGAAATTAGCACCATCATATCCATAAACTTGGAAGAGCTGATTGGTGCTTCCGCTGATGTAAGTCGCGTTTGCCGGTGTTGTGCTGTTCAGAACAGGAGCTTTCGTATCCGCTGTGACATTGAGGAAAGTGGAGTTGTAAGTCATGGTTCCGTTGTACATGACGGAGATGTTCCACATGTTCAATACCGAGTCCGCCACGTCGGATATGTTCGCGGTGGCATAAATGTCGAAGCGCGCGGATTGCACGAACGCGCTTGCCGGGGCTACGCTGAAGTTTATCATCCTCGGCAGCCCGTTAGCAGTATAATTGCCAGGATAATTAACAGTCCAACCCCCGCTCGCGTTTGTATAAGGCACGTATGCTGCGCCGTGTGTTGCGTTCCACACTGTAAAATTAGCAGTATCCGCTGTGACATTCGGAACGATTATGAGAACTTCCGACACATTGCCGTTCGCGAGCGTTATGGTGAAATTGTACCATTCAGAAGTGCCGTTGGCCGTCCACTTGTCCGGCGCGATGGACGTGTTGACGAACGTCCGTGTATTCTCTCCGCCAGCCTGCGTTAGGTCTATTGTGGCCGAAACTATGCCGAAAAGGTTGAATTGGACGACAAGGTAAACGAGCGCCGATGCCATGAGTATGGACAGACTCGCCTTTCCTAACTTGACGAGGCTCTTTCGGCCCATTGTCAGTTTCACAGTTCCACCGTCAATCGCTCACTTGCTAGGTTTGTACACTTTCGACCGTCCGATAGTCGCGACTTCGACCTCGCCAGCCTGCCTCATGGCTTCCAAATACCCGCTCACGAACTCGCGCCTGACTTTCAGTTTCCTCGAAAGCTCGCTGAGCGACATAGGGTTGCCCTTGAGTGTAGCGATGATTCTACGTTTAAAGTCTGTCGATATGTCGGACATTATAATAAATTCTTCGAATTGTACGCTATATAAGCGTTTATATGGTGTACAATAACCACCGTCGAGTGACAGCGAGCGCTGCTCGGCAGCCGAGCGCTCGCGCGAATCGCTCGCTTTCGGCGGAAAATTAGGAATTGCGTCACTTCAGCGCCAGGATCTGCTCGACGAAGCGCGTCTCGATGCCGACCTTGTAGCCTTCGGCGTCGCGAACCTGGCGTATGGGCATGCCGTATTCGTTCTTCAGCTCGGCCACGTACGCGCGCGCGCGGGAGTTCGATATGTTCAGCTGCCTTGCAATCTGGTCGTACGTGTGGAAGCCGTTGTTTATCAGCATCACGAGTATCTCGCGGTGCCGTCCGTGCACCTTTGACAGGCTCTCGCGGGTGAGCGGTCGCTCGGTTTGCTCGAAAAGCTCGGCCATGCGCTCGGTCCGCTCGGTCAGGTGCTCGGTTCTCGCTCGGAGCGTGCGCAGCTGCTCGGGCGTGAGCCTGCCGACGACGTCGCCGACGTCGAAGCCGCGGCCGCCTTTTGCGCGCGCGGTCGCGGAAAACGAGTCTATCTTCCTCTCGAGCGAGGATACCGCATTGGACAGGTACTCTATCCTCGCCGCGAGCGATTCCAAGGAGTCGTGTCTGCGTTTTGCCATTTAAAACCAGCTAATAGTTATCTCTGCCATCTGGTATATAAAGATTTCCAGCCGGAATCCAGCCAGAAATATCCAGCACGGGGCTGCGGCTCACCTGTGCTCGCTGTACAGGTCTCTCCACGACTTTCTTCTCTGCCATCCAGGCCGGCCGAAGAGGCCTCTCAGCCAGTCGAAAAGCCCGTCCAAGTCCACATAGCCGAGCTTCGCGGCAACCAGGACAACTGCCACAATCAGAACCAGCACTATCACGGCTATTATTATGCTATAGTCTGTCAACTGCGCGCCTGCGCCCGGCACCGTAGTGGTGGTTCCGGAAGGCGCGGTGGTCGTGGTCGCCGGCTGACCCGAAGGCGCGGCGGTGGTCGTGGTCGCCGATGCGGCCTGCGAGCTGCCTATTGCGAAGTACGAGAATCCTGGCGTGGTTGCCTCGTAGTACGCGTAGCCCGTGTCCTCGCTCGTCTTGGTTGTAACCAGCTTGACCCACGCCCCGCCAGCGTACCTGTACAGCGCCACGCTCGACGCGCTTACGCCGTTGGTCGAGAGCCAGTCTTTCGCGACTTTGAAGGTTATCTTGGCCGACTCGGTGTTGTTCTCGGCGAGGTTCGTGAACGAGAGCGAAAAGTATTTGTACACTTTGGCTGCGGCGTCCGCGGAAACGGAGGACGGCTTGGACGCCAGGCTTTCGACCGTCATCTCCACGGCAACGATCCTCTGAACGACCTCGAACTGCACTCCGGTGAGTTTCGTGCTCGAGGAAAGCAGGTCCGCCTCGCTTATTGCCTTAGTAACGCCCGGCACAATGGAAGAGAACAACTTGACGACCTTGTTCAAGTCTGTCGACGCCACGGACGAAGACGCTCCTGCCGGCGTCGTGGTTGTGGTGGTTGCGCTGGTGATCGTGACCGTGGTTGAGAAGGCGTTCGAATTGCTGCCGAGTTGGAACGCCAGCGTGCCGGAGCTGGTGGCCGTGACCGTCCATGAAAGCGATGTCGCAGATCCGGAGCCTATGGTGATCGTGGCGGACGTCTGGTCGCCGCTGCAGCTGCCGACAGTACTGCAACCGCTGAGCGCGTAGGACGTTGTGACGCTGCTGGCAGTCGGGTTCGTTATGTTTATGCCGAGCGTGAACGAGGCGCTCGTCGAACTGCTCGGCGAGCCTGCGACCGTCAGCGTCGTCGGCGCGATGGCCGTTATGGTCGCCGCCGAGGACGACTGCGTGCCGCCGTCGGACACCTTGCAGTTCGTGTACGTCTGCGCCTGGCTCGGCGTGAACGTGTACGTCTTGCTCGTGGAGGCGCTTATGCTGTAGCCGGATTCGGGGCTCACCTCGCCGGAGCTGGTCTGGTCGCACGTGAAGTAGAACGTTCCCGAGTCCCCGGTGCCGACCGTGAACGAGACGCTTATCGGTATGTTCGAGCCCTGCGTCACCGACGCCGGCGCGGTCATGCTGACCGTCACGGCCGCGCGAGCCGGCTGCGCGAAGGAGAGCGCGGACGCCAACAACAGCAAACCTGCGAGCGCGAACATCCTCGTATGCCGTGCCTTGTCCATTTGATTTTCAACTCCGTTGACTTCGTCTTATCTGCAGACCCTTCCGACCCACACGTTCTCCGTGTCGGAGCCGCGCGTGACAGAGCCCTGCACCTCGCGGCAGCCGTTCGGCCATCCGTTCGGATAGGTCACGTTGAACGCCACGCAGCCCTTGGGGCCAGTGAGTATGTTCGACTCAGGTTCGACCGAGCCGCCCGCTTCGCGCACCGTGTCGTTCAGCGGATTGTACATGGTCAGCCACGTGCGCTGCGCCGGGCCCTGCACATCATAGTTCATAGCGAACAGCTTCACTTTCGCGCCCTCGATGGGCCTGCGCGTGGGCGCATCAAAAGTCTCGGCGCATACCTTCACGGACACGTTCGAGTTCGCGGCCGCGGCCGTAAGGCTTGTCGGCTTCGGGTTGTCCTGGTAAAACACAAAAGTCATCCTGTTGTTGGACGTGTCGTTCGAGTACGACCCGACCGCGACCCACGTCTGCGCCGTGGCGCCGAAACTGGTGTTCATGTTGTTCGAAGTGCTGTTCCAAAGGAAGCAGAAAACGGGGTAATCCGCCGTATCGTTGCTGACCGGATCGGGGTTTCCCGGGTTGGAAACGCCGTAAGTGAAGTTCAAATCGTCGTCGAAGCACGTCCTGTTCCCCTCGAACGGACTGTACACTATGCGCCATGTCGAGGGAGGAATCGCGTCCCGGACGAGGCCGTTCGTCGACAGTTCAACGGCGGTGCCGTTGTAGACCGACGGCGTTGTGACAGGGTTGAAAGCGGTCCATACCGGCGCGTCCGTAGCGCCGATGCTGTTGTTCGACCAGTTGAGCGTCGCGCGGCCGTTCGGAAGCCAGTAAATCGGGTCGCCCCCGCCCGAGAACTTCCTGGTCTCTATCTGGGTGCCGCTGGACATGGTGGCGATGTCATAGTCCTCGGCAGACACGTTCACCTTCCAGAATATGTTGAACCTGCCGCTGTTCGTTATGTTCACGCGCAAAAATGCAACGCCCATGCTGTCCGTAGACGCGCTCACGTAGCTGTAGTTCTCGCTGGCCGCGGTGTTCACGAGGTCGCTCGCGTTGTACCTGCCGACGAGCTTTGTCTCGAACCCGAAGCCCTCGTCGTTCTGCTTGATCATGCCGTTCACGTGCACCTGCGCTCCCACAACAGCGGCGTTTCCAAGCTTCACTATGTACGGTACGACCTGTTCCACGTTGGCCTGGCCGCTTCCGCCCCACGTGGGCAGGGCGCCGTACGTGGCAATCTCGGCCGCGGACGTGGCCGTGGCGTTCGCTATCCTCACGTAGCATCCTTCTATCCTGTTCAGGTAGACACCGTCCACGCCGTACGCGTTCATGGACAGCGTACGGTTGTTCACGCTGACATAGCCGACCCTCCCGTCGCTAGTGTTGAAAACGACAAAGTCGTTGGTCCCTGCTGTGGTGTTGTCTATCAGGATGAGCCTTGTGGTGCTGTTGTAGGTTATGGTGGACCTGGCGTTGTTGTTCCCGTACCTTGTCGCGTTGAACTGCTCGCGATAGCACAGGTTGCCGGACAGGGATTTCAGTCCAGTCAGCTGGTGCACCCTAGTCATGTTCCAGCCCGCAGTGGCGTTGAAGCCCGGGTCGTTTATGTTTCCGCCCATCCAGTTCTCTATGCCCTCCTCGTAAGGTATCGTTATGCTGTACTTCGTGAGCGTTGTCCAGAGGTCTGTGCTGGCGGTCTCGCCGTAACTGTTGTTGACTATGATCATTATCTGCACCTCGCCCTTGCTCATGGTCGCCGGTATGTCGAAGCTCACGTTCCAGCGTTCGGTGGTCGTGTCTTCAGTTGTGTTCCAGCCGTCGTCCACTTGCCGTGCCGTCACGCCCGTCAGCGTGGTCAGCTCGCCTTCCCACGGCCTGCCGATTTTCACCGCAAAGCCGGTGTTGTTTGTGCCCGTGTACACGGAATCCTTGTCCACTCTAGTGCAACTGGTCGTGGCGCTGCAGTTCAGGCTGACGTTCGTCTTCGCGCCGACGATGTAGGAGACGCTGGTGTTGACCGACTGCGAGCCGCCCCATTGGAAGCCCTCGGCCCACGCGTCGAACGGAACGACCTGGAACCCTCCGAATCCGGTGTCGCAGTTCCAGCTGGGATGGCTGCCGCCCATGTCCTCGGTGCATACCTGCGGCTGCAGGTCCACGAATCCGTTCGGCCAGCTTGTTATGTTCGTGCCGTCGAAAAGCGTAAAGTTCTGCGGGTATATGGTGAAGATTATGCTGTTGTTCCTGCCGGTGGCGGCCCCGTCGCTGAAGTGCGTGCCGTTCCACATGTGATAGCCCGCGGCGGTGCTATAGTTCATGAAGTTTGTGTTCATCCATGTGTTGAACGCCGTCGTGGGCAGGAGCATGGTCCCGCCGCCCTTGGCCGGGTTGAAGTTGAAAACGCGCGGCAGCCTGACCGTGGAATTGCCTATCTTCTGGGAGTCGTTCAGCCTCGTGATGTTGGTTATCGTTATAATCACGCCGGACGAGGGCGCCATGCGCCAGCCTTCGTCCGTGCTGCCCACCGAGTACATCTTCGGCATGAAGTTCAGGTTCTTGCACATGAAATCCGCCGGGATCCCGGCCGTCTTCCCCCGGTAGCTGGCGTTCAGGCCGATAAAGTAGGACCCGGAGAAGCTGCAGCTCGGGCTGAACGTGATGTTCACGCTGACGCGGCCGTTCGAGTCGGACGTGCCGTTGGCGCTGAGCGTGAAACAGCTGAGCATGTTCCTGCCGGTCGCCTCCTCGGAGGCTTCGGCCAGCGTGTTCACTACGACCGCGCCCGACTTGACAGCGGACGCGGTCTTCGCTTCCATGACCGTGCCTGTGAACGTCTGCGTGCCGGCGCACGAGCTGAACGGCGGGCCGCCGCCTCCCTGGCCTTCGCCTGCGCCCTGCGGGGCCATCTTGCCCATGAGATAGTTCGCGATGAAGAACGTGTTCCCGCTGACGGTCTCTCCGCCTATCGTGGCGTCCATGACCACCGCGGCCGGGCCGAGCACGGTGCTCGGTATCGTGAGCGTTATGGTCGGCGTGTCGCCGTAGCTTACGGAATAATTGATGCCGGTCGTTATCTCGCCGAGGCCGAGCGTGAACTTGAACGGCTTGATCTTGCGCACTACGACGCTGGTGATGTTGCCCCCGCCGAGCGCAGCGTTGCTCGTGACGTTGTACGCAGTCAGGCTTATGGTGGTGTTCTCGCCGGGCGCCAGCATGCTCATCATGTCCATCTCGCCTCCGAAGCCCGCGACAGCGGTCGGCTTGAGGAAGTATTTCTGCACCGAGAAGTATCCTTCGGCCGTCTCTGTGGAACCGCCTACGGTCACGTTGACCTTCACGCCGTACGGGCTGGACACGGCCGGGGCAGTGAACTGTATGCGGCATACGTCCGCCATCATGTACCTGCCCGTGGAGAACGCGGCGCCCTGGATCGTGCCGTTTATCGAAGTGCCGTTCGCATAGAAGACGTCAACGAGCTTGAGATAGGTGGTGTTGCAGGCGGGTATGTTGGCGGGTATCGTGAAGACCTCGTCGTTTGTCAGGTTCGTGGCTATTATGTTAAGCCCGACGGTCTGGTATGCGCCGAACGCCGACGACCCGCCCCAGTCCATGAAAAAGTCGGTCTGCGGCTCGAGCCGCGCGTTGAAGCCTCTGACGTTGAAAATGGAATATCCCTGCACCGTGGTGCTGCCGACGACCGCGTCGACGCGCACGTAGTACGTGCCCGATGCGGATGTCCCGGTGAAGTTGGCATTGTAGTACCCCGGATAACTGCTCTGGTCATTCGCGGTCATGCTGCTGCTTCGCACCGTGCCGTTCGGCAGCGTGACGTAGAGCGTGACGGACGTTATGCCGGACGACACGGCCAGCCCGGCCGTGGTCTTCACCTTCGTATACACGTTCACGGACGAACTGGGCGCGAAGTTCAGTGTCACGCTTCCGGCTTCCGTCTGGGGGCTCACGAGAGCCTGGTATCCGCTGTCCACGCTGAACACGCTAGACACCGCTCCGCGTTCGACGATGATCGCATACTGGCCGGGCGCTGCCGAGGCGGGCACGGTGATGTTGTACGCTATCACGCCGGACGCGTCGGACGACGCCGAGTTGTTCGCAATCGTCCATGACAGCCTCTGGCCGTTCGCAGTATAAACCGTCACGTTGGGCGTGTAGGTTGCGGCCGGAGCAGTGCCGTTCTTGAGCGTGACGTTCACCGTGAACGTGTTCCCCGCAGAGTACGGCGGAAGGTCGCTGACATACGAGATGCTGCCGCTGGTGACGTTCGTCACATAAATGGGGATCCATTTGGAGAGGCTGGACACGTTGTTCGCTGCCACGAACACGTCGAATCCGCCGTACGACGCCGGCGATGTTATGTTGAACGAGAACGTGCCGTCGGCCGCGGTGAGCGCGGAGTTCGCCAGCCCGCCGGTGACGTTCGCCGACACGTTCACGCCCGCAATCGTGTCCGACGCGGACGTGTTGACTATCTGGCCCGATATGGCCAGGTTGCTGTAAGGCTTCACGACGCCCTTCGCGTAAGCTTGCAGGTAGTTCGTGGCCGCGACGGGCACGGCCAGCAGAGGCAGCAGCATCATTGCCACGGCCAGCGCCTTAAGTGAAATGAGAGGATGCTTTCCAAACATCGAACGGACCTGTTCTTTAGTTGGATTTTTTGCAAAATAAAGCTTTTAAGAGCGAACCGAGCGATTCCCCGGTGCAAATTTTTGAAAGTTGATACTTGTTTTTAATTCCCTTTGCTGGAAAAACGCCAACTCCGAAATTACAGCTTTTATTTCACAAAAGCACAATTTATTTTATGGTTAACGTGACGAAGTTCGATGGCAGGATGCAGCCGTTCGACCGCGGCAAGGTGGCGCGCACGTGCGTTCGCATGGGCGCCGACCCCGCGTTCGCCGAGGAAGTCGCAAACCGCATCGAAGCGGAAGCGTACGAAGGCATTCCTACGAAGAAGATAATGCAGATGATCTTCGCGAACCTGCGCAGGCGCATGCCGGAGATGAGGCACAGGATAGACCTGCGCACGGCCATAAGCATGCTGCGGCCGAAGCCGGACTTCGAGCTGTTCGTCGCGACGATCCTGCGCGCGTACGGCTACAAGGTCAAGTCCAACCAGTTCCTGCAGGGCAGGTGCATCGAGCATGAAATCGATGCGGTTGCGCAGAACGGCCGGGATGTGTTCTACGTCGAGGTGAAGCACCACTTCAACGCGCACACGTACACCGGACTGGACGTCTTCCTGCAGGCGGCCGCCGCGTTC
>Ga0315281_10008373_pt1 | contig 14475 bp, 8 predicted proteins | sample YL17G07_0_MG_FD_204540 | JGI IMG/M metagenome (GOLD analysis project Ga0315281, IMG submission 204540) | Sediment microbial communities from Yellowstone Lake, YNP, Wyoming, USA - YL17G07_0 | ecosystem: Environmental > Aquatic > Freshwater > Lake > Sediment | place: USA: Wyoming | collected...
AAAAGGTTTTCCCAAAAATTAAAAAAAAAATCCCTATAAAATTTAAAAAATTATCTTTAAACCCCCCCCCCCCCCATATAATCTACTATCGCTCTGTCATTGATGCGCGTCAATTATCATAACAAGGGGTTGGGATGACTTTTCGGGATTGTAACGGTGACGATTCTTTGCGGATTGACCACACACAAGCATCAGCCAACGCGAGCGAAATCGAAAATCATGCGCAACTCGCCGCCTGGGTGCGCGGTCCGCTGCGCGAATTGTTTCCGCATCAACATGCCGTGCTCGTATTCGGCAGCGTGCATTCGCTCGGCATCGCCATCGAAGAAACCTTATGTGTCGATCTGCCGGACAGCTACATCGCCGGAGTCAGGAACGATGCCGGCTATATCGACTCCCCGGTGTTATCCAAGTGGCAGGCCGCGCGTGAATTGCAATATTTCGATCTGGAAACGATCCCGCATGACACCCACAAACGCTGGGTGGGGAATTTCCGGAATCACCGGCTGCATAACGGCGTGACTGACGGTCATGTGGACTCATCATCAAATACTGTCGCCTTCCTCACTCTCTTCAATGTTGCGCTCAGTGTGAAGCATTCCGGCACGGCGCTGCGCGCGCTGGGCGCGAGGCAAATACATGCTGCGTGGCTCAAAATCAAACAGGGTCTGCACGAATCTGAACATGGCGCTATTTCTAGCGAAAACATCCTTTCCTTGGTGGAACGCGAAATCGTAAGGTGGATACGGCTGGGTAAGACCAACTGGGAAATTGCGCAAATCCGCGGCAAAAGCGAATTCACGATCAAAACCCAGGTGCAGAGAATGCTCAAGAAAACTGGCGCACGCAATCGCACCGAGCTTGCCGACAAACTTTCATAACGTGTACTCCGGGCGGAGTATTGCCGCTGGTGTGGCTGGCATATAGATTCCCATGTAACCAGTGCCGTTCTCTTTCTTGGTTAACCGGCAGTGCTGCTAACCCGGTGAACCATAAGCCGTATCTTCCCAATGTCAGACAATTCGCAGCAATCCTCTACTCTTTTTCGCCCTGAAGTTTTCGAGGCAAGACGCGACACCTGGCTCGGTGAGATTATGCTTGTGCGGCCTGTTTCGTTTACGTTACTCGCGGCTGTAGCGTGTTTTCTGGCTTTTGCGGTCATCGCGTTTCTGGTGTGGGGAGAATATACGCGCAAGGCGAAGGCGTCCGGCTATATCGTCCCCGGTCAGGGGCTTATCAAGATTGTGGCGCAGCAGACCGGCATCATCGCCGAGTTGCGCGTCAGAGAAGGGCAAACCGTAGAGCAAGGCGATGTGCTGGCGGTGCTCAATTCGGAGCGTGCCATCGCGGGTGGCGGTTCGCTAGCCGAGGTGGGCAAACAACTTGAGGTGCGGCGCGCATCCTTGAACCAGGATCGCGGTAAGATAGACACGCTTTATGGTCAGCAAGCCCGCGCGCTCGGCGACCGGATGACCCATCTTCGCGCTGAACTCGCGCAACTTGAACGTAGCATCGAGTTGCAGCGCGATCGCCTGCGTATCACCGAGAGAATGCTCGAAACGCAGCGTCGGCTCTACGCAGACAAATTCATTTCCGAACTGGCGTTGCAGCAGAAAGAGCAGGAAAGGCTGGCTGATCTTGGTGCGCTTGAGGCGCTAAAACGCAACCGCACCGCCTTGCAGCGCGATCTGGGCATGCTGGAAGCCGATCTCAGGTCACTACCCGTCAAGCGCGAAAACGAAATCTCGGTGCTTGAACGCAACCTCGCGACACTGGAGCAGGACAGAATCGAAAACGAAACACGTCGAGAAATTTACTTGACCGCACCGCATTCGGGCGCCGTCACGGCCATTCAGGCCGATCCAGGCAAGCTTGCCACGGCAGGGCAAACCCTGCTCAGTATGATTCCCAGTGGCAGCGAACTGCAGGCGGAAGTGTATGTGCCCTCGCGTGCCGCCGGTTTCATTCGAACCGGCACCCAGGCGCTGATGCAGTATCAGGCCTTTCCCTACCAGAAATTCGGCAGTCATGGCGGCAAGGTGATCAAGATTTCCCGTACCGCCGTCGCCTCGAACGAGTTGCCGTTCCCCGCACAGCAAGGTGAGCTTTACTATATCGCCACGTTGGAACTTGCCAAGCAAACAGTGACGGCCTACGGCAATGAAGTGCGCCTGCAATCGGGGATGATGCTCGACGCCAGCATTCTTCTGGACCGTCGCACGCTGATCGAGTGGGTTTTCGAGCCGCTGTATTCGATTTCCGGGCGATGGGGCGCGTAATGTTTCTGGACCATCTGAATCTCGGATTGACTCGAAAGCTGCCGCTCATTTTGCAAACGGAGGCGGCCGAGTGCGGGCTGGCCTCGCTGGCAATGGTCGCGGCCTATCACGGTTACATCACCGACCTTGCCACACTGCGCGCGAAACATTCGATATCGCTCAAGGGCACGACGCTCGCCGAGATCATCAAGATTGCCGCCGCGCTTAAATTCCAGGGCCGGCCGTTGCGGCTCGAAATAAGCGAAATGAAAGAGCTCGCCACCCCGTGCCTGCTGCACTGGGACTTGAATCATTTTGTCGTGCTCAGGAAAGCGACCCGCAGTGGAATCGAAATTCACGATCCCGCGCAGGGCCTGCGCAGGCTCTCATACGAGGAAGCGAGCCGCCACTTTACCGGCGTGGCGCTGGAACTGGCGCCGAACATCGCCTTCGAGAAGAAAGAGGAGAGGCAGCAGCTCAGGCTGCGCGGTCTGTTCGGTAACGTCACCGGTCTCAAGCACTCGCTGGCGCAGGTTTTTCTTCTGGCCGCCTCGCTTGAAGTCTTCGGTATCGTCGCACCATTTTTCTCGCAGTGGATTATTGACGATGCACTTGTTTCCGGCGATCAGGATTTATTGATCGTGCTGGTGCTCGGCGCATTCCTGATTGCGCTGGTCCGCATGGGCGTCACCCTTATCCGATCATGGGTGGTGATGCACTTCACCACCACGTTGAGCCTGCAATGGTTCGCCAATGTGTTCGCCCATCTATTGAAATTGCCCGTGCCATGGTTCGAAAAACGCCACCTGGGCGATGTCGTGTCGCGCTTCGGCAGCCTTGACACGATACAGAAAACACTGACCGGCGGGATCATCGGCGCCGTGCTGGATGGCGTCATGGCCGCCATCACGCTGGCGATGATGTTTATCTATAGCCCGCTGCTGTCGGGCGTGGTATTGCTCGCGGTATTGTTGTATGCGGCAATGCGCATTGCACGCTATGGCGCGCTGCGCGACGCGAACGCCGAGCAACTCGTGCGTGCGGCAAAACAGCAAAGCCATTTCATGGAAAGCATTCGCGGCATTCAGGCGTTGAAGCTGTTCAACCGCGAGGAAGACCGCCGCCAACGTTACCTGAAGCTAGCCGTCGATACCGCCAACAATTACCTTACGGTGCAGAAGCAAAATATTATCTTTACTTCGCTGAACGGGCTGCTCACCGCGCTGGAAAACGCGGCAGTGCTCTTCATCGGAGCAAAACTGGTCATAGGCAATCAGTTCTCCGTGGGAATGTTGATTGCTTTCATTTCCTACAAGGACCAATTCATCACACGCGTGTTCGGGCTGATTGACCAAGCGATCGCCTTTAGGATGCTGAGCCTGCAAGCGGAGCGGCTGGCGGATATTGCACTGACCGCGCCCGAGGAAGAAGCGCGCGACGCCTATCTCGCGCAGGAGGCTGTATTGCCCGATATCGAAGTCCGCAACGTGAGTTTTCGTTATGCACCGGGTGAGCCGTGGGTGTTGCGCAACGTGAGTATAAAAATCGGCGCGGGCGAGTCGGTCGCTATCTCCGGCCCTTCCGGCTGCGGCAAAACCACCCTGCTCAAAATTATGCTCGGCCAGTTACAGCCGGAAGAGGGGGAAGTGTTGATCGGAGGCATTCCCCTCAAGCAACTTGGACTCAGGCACTACCGCGATCAGATCGGCGTGGTCATGCAGGATGACCACCTGTTTGCAGGTTCGCTCGCGGAGAATATCGCCTTCTTCGATCCGCATACCGAGCAAACGCGAGTTGAGGCCGCCTCCAAATTGGCGTCGATCCACAATGACATTGTCAGAATGCCGATGGGCTACAACACGCTTGCGGGCGATATGGGTACGGGGCTATCGGGCGGGCAAAAACAGCGCGTGATTCTCGCCCGCGCGCTGTACAAAAAACCGCGCATGCTGTTTCTGGACGAGGCCACAAGTCACCTCGACACGCACGCCGAGCAGATCGTCAATGGAGCAATCAAGCGGCTGCGCATGACGCGCATCACCATCGCCCACCGTCCGCAAACCCTGCAAATGGCCGAGCGGTTGATCATTCTGCCTTTGACGCAGGGGCGGGCATACGACACGCGTGGTCGTGAAGCTGAAATGGCGGGGGCGACGTGACGGAGAAATGGCAAGTCGAACGCATAAGCTCCGTTGGCAAATTGCAAGTGAATGTACTCCGGGCGGAGTATTTATTGAACGCTAAAAGAATTGTAATCTGCAAGAAAACCTCTCCTCAGGATTTAGTGATCAAGGTGTCGTTGTCTGATCACGACCAGACAATGATGATGCCGTGACGAGGAATTGCCGCCCTCGATGAAAGCGGCAGAACACACGCCGCGCAGACTTGCGCGCGAATATAGAAGGAAACGAATGAAAAATATTATTTCGGACTTACAGCAACAAATCGCAGCCACGAAGCTAGCGCAAGGACCGGTCGTTATTTCTGATCACTATCTGAATGAGATATCGGGCGGCGTGCTTGGACCCGATTTTTATTTGAATTGTTCTCCCGGTGGGCCATGTGAGGACCCAGGTCAGGGCTTCATAAGAGCAACACCATAATACGCAGAGACAGAGGCCTGCCGAATTGCCTACGATGCAATTCGGTGGGTCTTTTATATGCAACCTACTCTGCTCATAAGTAAAGAGATCGAGTAATAGTCAGCCAAGATTTAGCGAACTACGTATTGAATGGTGAACCTCGCGGCAAGCCGCGAAGTATCAACACCAAGTTCAAAACGGCAGATTTGAAATCTGCTTTACGCCGCAAGCGGCGGGAAATTGAACCCAGAGGGATTAAATTGCTATCGACATGAAAACTACATCTACAAAAAGAATAGAGGCAATCATCAAGGTCACAGAACGGTGCAACATCAACTGTTCGTATTGCTACATGTTCAATCTTGGCAATGAAGACCATCGTTCGCACTCAGCGACCATGTCGGACGAAACAGCCATTGCAACCGCCAAATTCTTACGAGAGGGGGCCGAGCAACTATCGGCACAAACTGTGCGTATTATTTTTCACGGTGGGGAACCCTTGTTGTTGAAAAAGCGCCGGTTCCGTCGTTTGTGCGCACTCTTTTTGGATAATTTGGCTGATGTGGCTAATGTTGAGTTTTCAGTACAAACAAACGCTATGCTGGTCGACGAAGAATGGATCGATATTTTTGAGCAGTACAGGTTCTCGGTAGGAGTCAGCATTGACGGCCCCGAGGGGTACAACGACAAGTTCCGCAAGGATCATCAAGGGCGCGGAACTTACCAAAGAGTAGTTAAAGGAATTCGCCTGCTGCAAGCGGCATCTGCAAAGGGGCGTATTCGCCTTCCGGGTATGCTGGTTGTAATTGATCCGCACAACAACGGTAAAGAAATCTTCGACCATCTTGTCAATGTTATGGGCGCAAAGTACATCAATTTTCTCTTGCCCATGACATCGCACGATATGCAAAAGTGCGGCACCGACGAGGCAATGTCTTCCTATCTTCTTGACGTTGGACAGGCTTACGTCGAACACAAGGAAAAAATTGTTGTTCGGATTGTTAATCAGTTTTTACGATTCATTTGCGGCGCTTCGCCGCTACCATCTGGCGAGCAGATGGAGAGCAAAGCCAATGTCCTAGTTGCGATTTCTTCCGATGGACATATTGGGCCAGACGACGAGTTAAAACCCTTAAATATTTTTCGTGAAGTGGAGACAGTCGGAGACACGACGCTACAGCAATTTCTGAATTCTGAGTTCCTGGCTTATCTCGATACCGTGAGCAACACTGTCCCAGACGAGTGCAGAGAGTGTTGCTGGCAAAACTATTGTAGAGGCGGTGCCGGGACGGGATCGCTTATCGGTCGGTACAGCCGAAAAAACCATTTCAACAACAAGTCTGTGCATTGTGAGCCACTTCGCACTTTCTATGCGAAACTTGCTTATGACGCAATGGGTAACGGCTTGGCAGAGTCTTTGTTGATTCAGTGCCTGGATACTACATTGAGCCCATATCTTAATGCCTTCCCTGAGACTCCAGTTGCGATGAGAAAGGCCTTTCCTATCGTCGCTCAGATCCTTGGTGACGAAATGGCTCCCAACTTACACGCTATCCCAGGATAGGAGGTTAATCGAAATGAACTATCGAGTTGTCCTAAGAACGACAGGGGCTGCGATTTTTGCAGGCGTGCTTGCATTTGGTTGTGTTGTCGCGCCCTCGACGCAGGAGATTGCTACAAAGACGGCAGAGCCAAATTTTGCACCTACCGCTGGCTCAGGCCTATCGGTCTACAGTGACCCTGGTAAATCAAGCTCACTTCTCTTCCTCGGAACTTCGCACACGTTTGATGAAACCAATCCCCAAATTCTAGACATCGAGCGCCTCTTTCATAAATTCCGGCCGAGCATAGTTTTGGTTGAAGGGGGAGACTGGCAGGTGGCTGCAACGAAGAAAAGCGCGATTCGCCTTGGCGGTGAGATGGGACTCGTGACCTATCTGGCCGCAGAGAATGGCACTAAGGCACAATCACTGGAGCCACGATTTGAAGACGAAGTGTCTTTTGTACTTGCTGCCTACCAACCCCTTGATGTAAAGCTTTTTTACTCGCTACGGATGGTCTCGCAGTTTCGGCGACAACAATCGCCTGACGGACTCGTTGAGCGGATGAACCATTTACTCGGCGGTCGTGATCTGGGCGCGATGCCTAAGCTGGATATCTCCCCGATGAATGTTGAGGAATTGAGTGTCATATTCAAGTCGCGCTTCCCCGCGCTCATTGACTGGCAGCAAATTGATCCATTCGTTGTGGGGCTTCCTCGCGAGGCGGATGGCTCTGATACATTGAATCAGATACGCAAGCGTTCTGAGGCATTTCGCAATGCGCAGATGGCAAGGCTCATTCTTTCGCACCTTAAAGACAATCATCGTGTGCTTGTCGTGGCCGGAACAAACCATATGGTTGCCTTGATGCCATTACTACGACAGCAATAGTTCCAAGCTAGACATATAGTGAGCTACTCAATCTCCCCTGAATCCCTAAGTTGCTGAATGCGGTCCCTTGCCTTGCGATGATTGCATACGCACAAGGCTTGATCCTCAATCTTGTCGGAAAGCGAATTGTTAAAAGTGCGCAATCTAATTCTCCAAGAAAATGAATCGGCCCCCTTTTCAATTGGCCATCGATGCATTGCAAAACGTGATCCGACAAAACACCATACCCAAAGGGAAAATAATGCAATTTCTGACTGCGCCGTTGCACTCAATATTGTTTTACGTAGATTTATTATTTCGGCGGAGCGTTATATCTTTTACCTTCACTTGCCGGATTGCCAATCAGGTGAAAGCAATAGCTCCAGGCCTGGCCTCTTGCTCGATATGTGTATTGGCTAGATTTGCCTCGATGGGCTGGTGTTGCCGTTTCATGGGCGAAGAAACGCGACGAGGACCTGTGTCGGTAAGAACGAATCATGCGCTTGCTATTGGACTGGCAGCCCTTCTTCCATTTCATGCTTTGGCGCAAGATGCGCCAAATCACTACAACGAGCCGGGGATTAACCCCAATCGGGAGTATGTAAATCAGCACTTTGCAGAGCAAATTGATCCCTTTTCAGGCAACCTTCAACTGCATTATGTCGATGTCTTTCTTCCAGGCAACGGCGGCTTTGATCTGAAGGTTCAGCGCTCCTATAACGTTCTCAAAGTTGGAGACAACTACTCGCCCTATGGCCGAGGCTGGGACATGCATTTTGGCAGGGTCAAGCATCGCACTAACCAGCCAGCTTGCAACTGGTCGACGAGTGCTGCGCAAAGTCTAGTTCTTGAAACGCCGGACGGGAGCCAACAAACATTCTATAAGTCAAGTGGCGTAGCGGGAACATCTATAAACAGTGACTTTATTACGACACGATTCTGGAAAGGGCAGTGCGATTCCGGTTCAGGTGGAATGGTGGTATATGCACCGGACGGTATGCGTTATGACATGACGACGGCGGATAACGGGTATTGGTTAGTGAGCCGCATCACGGATCGCAATGGTAATTATGCCGATTTTCAATATGTCACTATCGCAACCTGGGGCCGCAAAGCGGTTTCTTCAGTTTCAGCAAGCGATGGTCGCACTATCTATTTCAGCTATTCAAGCGATAGGCTTTATTCAATATCGGCGGGTGTGCGCACTTGGAGCTATACCGTATCTGCGGCGGGATCCTCTTTTACTCTTACTCAAGTTAATCCTCCAGCAGGTGGCAGTTGGCAATACGCTTACTATGCTGATCGTGGCCTAACCGCGGGTAGTTTTGCATTGCAACGTTTGACTTACCCGCAAGGTGGCCAGATTTCCTACGACTATGACTATATAAACTTTCTACCAGGAGTCCTGCCAGCACAGCAATCCACTGTTGTCAAGAGTAAATCTACATCCGATGGCAGCTGGAGTTTCGCGTATCTACCCAGCAGCGGCATAGGGAGTTACGATAGAACAACAGTTACGCAACCGAGTGGGATCGGATCAATCGTATATCTTCATTTCGGCTACAACACAATCAGTCAAGGCGAAGTCTGGAAAATAGGGCTTCTCTATCAAAAATCACTGGGTTCAGAACAGACCGAGACCTTCATCTGGGACAAGGCCCTCATTTCAAATGAGGACACCGTGAAACCAGGTTATTTTAAATTTGATACTGATATTTACCGGCCATTATCAGCGTCCCATTTCGTCGCCAGAAACGGCGGATCATTTTCTACGGCGTACTCGAGTTTTGATTTATATGGCAACCCGCAGTCTATTAGCGAAACGGGCAACAAATCGCGCACACGGTCAATCAGCTATTTCAACAGCGGCCCCAAGTGGATTATTGGCTTATCCTCTAGCGATACTATTTCTGGGGCCGGTACTATTTCGCGAGGCTATGACGCGTACGGCAACCTTACGTCGGAGTCGAAGTTTGGCGTCAATACCGCATATACCTATTACGCCGATGGCACTTTGCACACCAAGACCAATGCCAGGAATAACACCACGACCTTTTCAAGCTACTACCGTGGCATACCTCAATCCGAGTCGCGCCCCGAGGGGGTTTCTATATCGCGCATCGTTGACACTTTTGGGAATGTGACATCGGAAAGCGACGGGGTGAGCACGTGGGGTTATGGCTATGACGGACTGAATCGTATTACATCGATCATTTATCCAATTGGCAGTAACGCCACGATATCCTGGTACACATTGTCTCGCACTCTGACACGCGGGGCATTCAGCGAAACCAAGAACTTCGATACCTACGGTCGCACGACCAGCGTTGTACGCAATGCAATTACCACATCCTTTACCCATGATGCGCTGGGACGGAAAACATTTGAGTCGTATCCAGGCGCCAGCGCCGGGACAACATTCTATTACGATGTTCTCGGGCGCATCACGAGTTCTACTTCACCTGCAGGAACCAAGAGTTACAGCTACGCAGGCTACAGTGTCACTGTTTCCAATGAGCGCAGTCAGTCTACGACCTATAGCTATGATCGCTATGGCAATCCCGACGACGGCTATTTGTCTTACCTAAATAGTCCGGCCAGTACGGCGGTTACTATATCGCGCGATTCGATTGGGCTCATGGGGTCTGTTACACAGGGAGGAATTACCAGGAGCTATGGCTACAATTCAAACAAGTTTCTGACCTCGATTACCGAGCCCGAAACGGGGACAACGACCTTCGGCCGCGATGCCGTCGGTAACATGATTTCCAAGACTGTTGGTACAGCTACCATAACCTATACCTACGACAACCTCGACCGTCTGAAAACTATCGGTTATGGCGGCACGGCGGGTACGGTCGCATATATCTACAACAACCGTGGCCAGGTGACAGATGTCAATAACCCGACTGCCCTGCGACACTATGTCTATGACGCCAACGGTGGCCTTACTGAAGACAATCTCACGGTGGACGGCCAGGTATTTATCACCGGCTATGGACGCGACACCATAGATAATCTAGCCAGTGTCACCTACCCGATGAACAAAGGGACAATTTCATACGCACCCGATGGATTGGGCAGACCGACAAAAGCTTTGCCGTACATCAATAGCGTTTCCCACTTTTCATCCGGGAACTTGAATGTTATCACCTATGCGAACGGTGTTTCGATGTCTCTTGGCGAGAACTCACGCCAGCTACCATCGTCAATCAGCGCCTCTACGGTAAATCTTTCACTAAACTACACTTACGATGGCGTAGGCAATGTCGATACGCTTAACATATTCAACGGGGCAACCGAAAATCGTACTTTTGGATATGACGGTGCTGACCGCTTGACCTCCGCTTCCGGTTCATGGGGCAACGGGACTTTCAGTTACAGCAATGATGGGAATATCACGAAACAGCAATTGGGTACCTATCAATTGAATTACAGCTATACGTCAGGTAATCGGTTAACCAGTATTTCTGGTAGTAAAGCCCTCAACTTCGCTTACGATGGCCTCGGTAACACCACCGGCTACGGACCCAATGCCTTCACCTATGATCAAGCTTCCAGTCTCACCTGCGTGAATTGCGGCGCTGCGAATCAAAACAAGTATGGCTACGACGGCAAGGGGCAGCGCGTCTTCGAGGAAAAGGCCGGTAACAAAACCTATTTTGTTCAGGGGCCGGGCGGCGACTTGTTGTTCGAGTACACCTCCTACGGCAAGGCCTGGAAAAAACACGCCCATCTGCACGGCAAACGCATAGCTACCGAAACCGGGTCGGACGCCACGGCAACCACCATCATCGCTTCGGCAACGCCGTCCCCTGGTGTAGTTGGCGTTCCAGTAACTTTGCGCGCGACGGTATTACCGAGTACCGCGACCGGTGCAGTGACATTTTTCGATGGTACGCTCAACCTGGGCACAGCCACTTTGGCAAGCGGCCAGGCAACACTTGCTGTTTCCAACCTGACAGGGGGAAGCCATACCATCAACGCGAAGTATTCCGGCGATGCAAACAATCAACCGAGTACAGGCACCTTCACCCTTGTAGTAAACAAGTACACGGCTAGCGTCGCCCTTTCCGCATTGCCGGCATCGGGTCCGCTGGGTCAAATAGCAACCTTGAGTGCAACCGTCACCGGCAGCAGTCCGAGCGGGCAAGTGCAATTCAAGGATGGCGCTAATGTGATCGGGACTGTGACATTGACAAACGGCACCGCAGGTTTTACAACTGCGGCGCTTGGTGCGGGGTTGCACAACTTTACCGCGGACTACTCTGGCGATGGCAATAACACTACCGCTTCATCGGCGCAGGCGCCTGTAACCATCTCCCAGGGAACTGCAACGGTGACATTAACCACAACCAATCCCAGTATCTCAGCCGGCCAAGCGGTGACTTTAAATCTGCTGGTCGCAGGAACCCCTTCCTTTGTCCCAACGGGTTCCGCGACCTTCAAGGATGGCGCCACGGTGCTTTCGACCGGCGCATTGATCGCAGGCGCTCGAACCATCGGGGTGAATACTTTTGTTGCGGGAACACACCAGTTAACTGCCGAATATGCAGGAGACGGCAACTATCCCGCGGCGGTGTCGGCAGCGGTCACACAGGTGGTGGCGCAGGCTGCGAGCAGCACTTCTCTCTCTGTCACATCCGCGCTGATTACTCCCGGACAGGATGTGACCTATACGGCCAGCGTGACCGGGTATAACCCGACGGGTCTTGTACGTTTTCTCGACAACAGCGTACAAGTCGCAAGCGGCAGCCTCAGCAACGGTTCAGCCACCGCAGTCGTTCAAATAGGGGCGGGAACCCATGTGCTGAAAGCGGTTTACGACGGCGATGTAAACAATACCGCAAGCGCATCCGCAGATGTGACCAGAACGGTTGATCCCTTGGCACTTGCCTATTTGGCGTCCACAGGCAGTGACGCCAGCCCTTGTAACTTGGCCGCGCCTTGCCGCCTGCTGCCAAGGGCAATAGCAGCGGTTGCCGATGGCGCAGAAATTCGACTGCTCAGTTCCGCCAACTACAATATCGCGACGGTCGCTATCGCAAAATCGGTGACCATTATTGCGGTACCCGGCGTATTGGGGAGTGTGGTGGCTACCGGTGGCAATGCCATCGACATCGCCACGGCGGGCGCCAAGGTAGCGCTGCGCAACCTGATGATTGTACCTTTGCCGGGCGCGGGGGGTACGGGCGGCATCAACATGATCTCGGGCGCTGGACTGACGGTGGAAAACTGTCTCATTGCCAACCTTCCGGGGACGGGTATCAACGTAAACACCGCCACCAGTGTGCGGGTCACGAACACAATCATTCGGGGCAACGGCGCAAATGGTTTGGCCCTTCAAGGCGGTGCGCACGCAACAGTCACGCGGGCCATGATCGGCGAGAACGTCGGCCATGGCGTTCTTGTGTATGGAAGTGTGGCCGGTGGCACCACGACCGCGGATATAGCCGACTCGACGGTGGATGCGAACTTTCACGGCGTAGTCGCGTATTCGGACAACGCATCCGCGGCGGTGAAAGTATCGGCGCGCGACAGCCGGACAGTTCGAAACGCAAATTACGGCATGGTTTCGCAATCCACTGCCGGCGCTTCGGTCACGCTCTCCGCGAGCAACAACGTGATCTCGAACAACAATGGTGGCATAACTGCCGCATCTGCGGGCAGCAAGGTGTGGATGAGCGGCAATACCGTAAGCGACAACAGCACCTATGGCCTCTACAACTCAGGTGGCCTATTTGAAAGCGTAGGCGACAACGCGGTACGCAACAACGGTACCAATGCGTCCGGGACCATTACACAGGCAGTCTCGCCATGATCGACTGTCAAACTTTTCCAATTACATAAGGAGAATCTGCCATGAAATACCCTAGCGTAATGCGTAGCGCTATTACTTTTGTCTTTCTGTTGTTCCTGTCGGCGATGGCACACGCGCAGGTGTTCCGTGCTTATCTATCGAGCGCAGGGAGTGACCTCAACAACACTACTTGCAGCCTGGCCGCGCCCTGTCGCCTGCTTCCGGCGGCGCTTGGTGCAATAGCCGACGGTGGTGAGGTTTGGATGCTCGATACGGCCAACTACAACACCGGCACAGTCAGCATTACCAAGTCGGTGTCTATTGTCGCGGCGCCAGGTGTGCTGGGCAGCATACTTTCCGTGGCCGCAGGAGGCAATGCTATCGATATCACCTTGGCGAATGCCGGGACCAAGGTGGTACTGCGCAATCTGGTAATCGTTCCCGAGAAAGTGGGGTTTGGCGCAAATGGCATCAACATGACTTCCGGCGCATCGCTGACGGTCGAGAACTGCCTGATTGCCAACTTGCAGGGGTCAGGTATTTACGTGGATGACCCCGCCAGTGTGCGGGTCACTAACACTACGGTTCGCGGTAACGCCTCCGATGGAATTAGACTTCAAGGTGGCGCACGCGCTACCCTCACGCGTGCCATTGTCGGCGAGAACGGTGGCTCCGGTATCGTTGTGGCCGGTACTCACGCTAGCACGACGACAGCCGATATTGCCGATTCGACGGCCGATGCGAACGCTCTTCATGGCTTTGTCGCGTATTCGGACAGTCCTTCCACAGTGGTGAAAGTCTCCGTACGCGACAGCCGCGCCGTTCGAAATGCCTCAGCTGGTGTGGTTGCGCAACTTGGAACAGGAGGCGTCGGCTCTTCCATTTCACTTTCGGCCAGCAACAACGTGATCTCGAACAACGGCAATATCGGCATAGCAGTCGTTAACCCAGGCAGCAAAGTGTGGTCGAGCGGCAATACCGTGAGCGACAACACGTCATATGGACTGTATAACTCGGGTGGGCTCCTGGAAAGCGCGGGCAATAACGCGGTTCGCAACAACGGCATCAATGCGTTCGGGACTGTTACGCCAATCGCCACGATGTGAGGGAGGAAGAGGCGCCAAACCAGGTTACGGAAATTTATAAAGAATCAAAAACCGCGGAGTCACCAATGAAATTTCTCAAACACGCAATAACGCTGCTCCTTCTTTGCCTTTGCGCGCTAGCCGCGAGCGCGCCCGCGAGCGAGATCGCCTATTTCCACAACGACCTCACCGGGTCGCCCGTCGTGGCCACGGACCAGGCGGGCCGGGTGCTGTGGCGCGAAAGCTATCGCCCCTACGGCGAGCGGCTGAATAACGATCCTGCCGGCCAGGACAACAAGGTCTGGTTCGCCAGCCGCCATCAGGATCAGGACACCGGAC
>Ga0315281_10008374_pt1 | contig 14474 bp, 12 predicted proteins | sample YL17G07_0_MG_FD_204540 | JGI IMG/M metagenome (GOLD analysis project Ga0315281, IMG submission 204540) | Sediment microbial communities from Yellowstone Lake, YNP, Wyoming, USA - YL17G07_0 | ecosystem: Environmental > Aquatic > Freshwater > Lake > Sediment | place: USA: Wyoming | collected...
GCCAGGGTGGCCACAATGGACGCGAATGGGCCGCTATCCGGTGGCAAGGGCGATGCAGCGGGAGCCTCCGGCGCGGGTCGCTTCAGGGCCGCCAGTGCGCGGGCGAGCGGCGCGGCCAAGCTCACCAGGCGGCCGAGGTAGCCGTTGGCAAACCGCTCGAAGGCCCGTTCGGGCGGACAGGCCATGAAGGTCGCCACGCGATTGAAGAAACAACCGACCGCGATCAGATACGCCATTTCGGTCACCGCCAAGGGCTCGTACCCCAGGCGGATCAAGGCCTCCCGGTCGCCCCGGACGGGGCGCGGCCTGGAGCGGGCCAGATTGCGGCAAAACTGGATGAAGGCCCGCTCCTTGTCGTCTAGATCCGCCACGTGCGCATCGCGCTCAATGCGGCCGATCAGGGATTCGGAATACCCCAGCAGTCTCATGGTCGAGCGGGTGGCGCCGTAGCAATACCGGCAGGAGTTCTCCTGCGCGGTGACCAGCGTCCCGATGTTGGCCAAGCGCGCCGAAATGTATCGGGGACGATAGCCGCCCAGGTTCAGGGCCGCCTCACGCAGCCAGGGGTTGGGGGCGACGCGCTTGTCGGTTTCACCGACTCTCCCCTGCCTGCGCTTCAACTCTGCCTCCCAGGCCGGATCCATCACCGCCGGCAGGATCGGCTCTCCCCATTGAATTTCGTTCAGCAATTGGGCCATGTCCCGTCCCCTGTCCGTCACCTGGGTTCAACCGTTGAAAATCCGGACCCCATCCCGGTCTCCGTTGAAAACGGAGCTGCCTTGGCAATTTGCCATGACCGGGGTTCGTTCTCAAGGTCCGTCGGCGGTCGCCCGGCCGCGCGGGGGGCGGCTACCGGGTCTTGCCCGCATCGCGCTTGGACACTTTGTGGCGGATGGGCGGGAGCGCCCTGAGGTAGGTCACGATGGCGAACAGGTCCTCTTTCTTCAGCTTGCCGTAGGCGTTCTCGATCAAGTCGTCCATCAGACCCTCGGCGGCGTGGCCATCGGGCCGGCGGCCGGCCCGCAGATAGTAGACAATATCCTCCGGGTCCCACTCCCCGATCCCCGTCTCCTTGTCGGGCGTAATGTTGGGCGCCGCCTCGCCCTCGGGGCCGTCCGTGGAGCCGGCATAGGCCATGTCCGTCCGCAAGCCCCCAGAGAGATCGCGGGGGGTGTGGCATTCTCCGCAATGGGCCAGGGCGGTGACCAGGTAGGCGCCCCGGTTCCAGGCAGGGGAGCGGGCGCGGTCGGGCTGGTAGCGCCCGGGCGTGAAGTGCAGCAGCTTCCAGGCCTTGACCCCCTGGCGCACATTAAAGGGGGCCATCAAGTCGGGGGCTTTGTTCGCACGCCGCACCGGCTCCAAGGTGCGCAGATAGCTCCACAGGTTGCCCAGGTCGGCTTCCGTCATGCGCGTGAACGCCGGGTAGGGGAACACCGGGTACAGGTCATCTCCCTTGGGGCCGATGCCTTCGGACATCGCGCGGACGAAGTCCGCCTCGCTCCAGGCGCCGATGCCGGTTTGCCGGTCCGGGGTGATGTTGGGGCCGTAGATGGTGCCGAAGGGCGTCTTGATGGCGCGGCCCCCGCCCAGGTCGCGCCGCTGGTGCTTGCGCTCGGTGTGGCAGCCGCAGCCGCCCGTGGCCAGGAAGACGTACGCCCCGGCGTTGGGGTCGCCCGCGCCGGTTGTCGGGTCGCCCACTCCCTGCGCCCGGGCCGTGGCGGCCAGGAGCAGGGCCGCGAGCGCCGGAAGCAGACGGCGGATTGCAGGCGAAGGTCCCATGGCGAAGTTCAGCGGGAAAGCCCCGGCAGATGCGGCGGTGCGCCGCGCGGACACAAGTCGCGCGCCCCATGGATCCAACCGCCGAACCGGCTCACGGGGCGTCTTTTTTCTTTTCGTCCTTCTCTACCACTTTGTTGCGGATGGGAGGAAGGGACTTGAGGTAAGTGGCGATGGCTTGTAGGTCCGCCTCGCGCAGCTTCTGGTAGGCGGTCTCGATCAGCTCGCCCATCAGTTTCTCGGCGCTGTCGCCGTCGGGCTGAAGTCCGGTCTGCAAATAGTAAACGATGTCCTTTTCCGTCCAGTCGCCTATCCCCGTCTCCTTGTCGGGCGTGATGTTGGGCGCCAACTGGCCCTCCGGGCCGTCGGTGGAGCCGGCATAGGCCAGGCTGCGCTTCAATCCGCCGGCCAAGTCGCGCGGCGTGTGGCACTCGGCGCAGTGGCCCAGCGCCGTCACCAGATAGGCGCCCCGGTTCCACGCCTCCGTACGGGCGGGATCTGGCCGGAAGCGGCCTGGGGTAAAATACAGCAGCTTCCAGGCCTTCACGCCCACGCGCAGGTTGAACGGCGGCATCAGCTCGGGCCGCTTGTTGCGCTGTTGCACCGGCGGCACGGTGCGCAGGTAGGCCCAGAGGTTCCCCAGATCTTCCTCCGTCATGCGCGTGAAGGACGTGTAAGGGAACACCGGGTACATCTCATTGCCATGCTCGTTGACGCCCTCGGTCATGGCCCGGACGAAGTCCGCCTCGCTCCAGTCCTCGATGCCGGTGCGGTCCGGGGTGATGTTGGATCCGTAGATCACACCGAAGGGCGTCTTCAGGCTCCGGCCGCCGGCCAGGAACGGCCCCTTGTTCTTGCGGTCGGTGTGGCAGGCACAGCCCCCTGTGGCCAGGAAGACGTACGCCCCGGCCTTGGCGTCTCCCTGCGCCCACACCGGCGCGGCCGCGACGCCTGCCAGAAAGGTGGTCGCCAGGCAGCACATGGCAATTGCGAATCTCATGGGACGCCGGGCAGTGCGGCGGGACCGGGCGGTCAATACGCCGCCCGCCCCCGCCCGCAGTGGACTACTTGTTCTTGTAGGATTGTTCCTTCGGCTTGCGGAAGTCGTCGTGGCAGGCCTTGCACGCCCCGCCGACCTTCTTGATCTGCTCGCCGATCTCGGCCATGTTGCCGCCGGCGGCGACCTGGGCCAGCTTGTCGCTCTCCTCCTGCAGCTTCTTGGCCTTGGCTTCGAACGCGCTCCAGTCCTTCCAGATGTCGGCCTTGGCGTCGGTCTTGCCTTCCGCGGCTTGCGCCTTGAAGGCGCCGGGAATCATCTTGGCGTTGATGCTCAAAATACGGGCGTGCTCCGCGATGTTCCCCTGCAAGGGGAGCTGGTTCTTCAGGATGTCGCCGATCGCGCCCATGTTCTGCCCATTGGTCGTCATGATCTTCTGGCGGTATTCGATGTTGGCGTCGCCGCCTTGGGCCTTGACGGCGGCCGACCAAAGCATCAGGGATAGAATCAGCGCGGCGATCAGGCCGCCGGTCGTGCGTACGTTGGACATGCTCATGTCTCCATGATGAAACAGTTTTGGGAACCACCTGCGGCGCGTTCTTGCCCGCACCGGACTATACACGCGCGCGGGCGGCGCTATTCCCGGGGCCATGGTTCCGGCATGGAGCGCAAGTGGACCAGGCCGATTGCCGCCCATGCCAAGGAACCGGCGTTTTGTTCGACGCGCTTGGTTTCAAACGCGTAGCTGCTGGCCATCGTGTTCCAGAAACTTGTGCACAAAGGCGATGGCCATGCTGCCCTCCCCGACCGCGGCGGCAACGCGCTTGACGGGCCCCAGCCGCACATCCCCGCAGGCGAATACGCCGGGGACACTCGTTTCCAGCAGGTAGGGATCGCGGGTGTGCGACCAGCGCCCGGCCTTCACCACGCCGTCTCCGGTCAAAATGTACCCATTCGCGTCGCGGGCAATTTCCACCGGGAGCCACTCGGTCTCCGCCACGGCTCCAATGAAGACGAACAGTCCCTCGCATTCGTGGTGGCGGACTTCCCCCGTCGCGCGGTTGACGATGTCAATCGCCGTCAGATGAGTATCGCCGTAGACCGTCTGTACTTCCGACCGCAGTTGCACCGCGATGTTCGCTTGCCCGCGGATCTGCTCGATCAGGTAGTGGGACATCGAATCCTCCAGCGAATCCCCCCGCACGACGAGCGTCACTTGGCGCGCATGATTGGCGAAATTCATGGCCGCCTGCCCGGCTGAGTTTCCCGCGCCGATCAGGTAAACGTCGAACCCGTGGGTGGCGAGGGCGTCATTTCGCGCGGTGCCGTAGTAGATTCCCTTTCCCAAGAGCCGGTCACAGCCCTCGATCGCGACGCGCCGCCAGGCGACGCCCGTGGCTAGAATGATCGTGCGCGCGCGGACCGTCTCGTCTCCGTCGAGGTAGATCTCGCGCGTCTGAAGGTTGATCCGGGAGACGGCGCGCGTCACCAGGACTTCCGCCCCGAGCCGCTTGGCTTGCTGGAGCGCGCGGCTTGCGAGCTCGTCGCCAGAGACGCCGTTGGGGAATCCGAGATAGTTCTCGATCCGCGACGATGTCCCGGCCTGTCCCCCTGGCGCCTCGCGCTCGATAACGATCGTGCGCAACCCTTCGGCGGCGCCATACACCGCAGCCGCCAAGCCGGCCGGCCCGCCCCCAACGATGACGGTGTCGTATTCAGGCTGGCTCGGCCGGATCTGTAGACCGAGGCGCTCGGCGATTTCGCGCCGATCCGGCCTGCTAATGATCGTGCCGTCTGCCATGCGCAGCACGGGGCAATGCCCTTCCGGCGGGGGTGGCCCGGGCCAGTGCTTGGGCAGCTCGGGGGAATCGAGCGCCACCCATTCAAAATTGATCTGGTTGCGCGAAAGAAACCGCCGCAAGTCGCCGCAGGCGGGGTCCCAGCGGTTCCCGAAGATCGTCGCGCGCGGCTTGGGGACTTCGGCCGCAATGCCCTGCAGCCCTCCGATGCGCTCCCGCGCAATCGCGCTGACCTTGGCGGCGATCTCCGGCACGACAGCAACAATCGCGTGGTACTGCTGAGCATCCAGGCGCATCACGCGTGAGGGTTCGGCGGCGCGAAAACAGACCGGAGACGGAGTGCCCAGCGTGATGGCCGTTTCGCCAAAGATGGTTCCGGGCAGGCGCCAGCCCAGCCTGCGCTCAATTCCATCAATGAGCTTGACGACTTCGATCTTGCCCGCGAGCACCGCGAAGAGCGCACGCTCTCCGCCCTCATGCACGGCATCTTCTCCGGCGCCGAGATGAATGTCGGCAGCCCTCTCCACGAGGTGCTCGAGGTCCGTCTCCGAAAGCGTCGAAAACAGCGGAACCGCCCGAACGTCGTCCGTCGTCAACATGGGTCCGTTGAACTCCCTCTAAAGTGACAGTTCCCAGATGGACTTCTTTGAGCAGCGACACAGGTTCCCGGGATCGAGGCGATCCGCGGACTATGGCTTGTTCCGAGGGTGAATCCCTCTCGTGGTTGGGGTCCACCGGACTATGCCGCTGCCGAGGGCCGCGCGTTCATGTGGGCATACAGGGCGCTCACGTTCTTCAGTTCGGGATTGATCGGTTGGCCGACTTTTGCGCCAAAATCGAGAAACACGAACAGCATGACGTCGGCCAGGGTGATGCGGTCCCCGCAGATGTACTTCCGGCCGGCGATCTGCTTGTCGAGCCACGCCAGCTTCTCTTGGGCTGTCTGCTTCAGGTCCGCGGCGGCCTGCGGAATGACGTGCACGCGTGACTTGAACATTGCCAGGCCCTCTGCGAATCGGTAGCCGTTTCCGATCGGCTCGAAGATGTTCAGGTCCATGCGCCGCACCCACATGCGCGTCTCGGCTCGCTCCTCCGGGGTGCGTCCGATCAGCGGCGGGTCCGGCTTCTTCTCGTCCAGGTATTCGCAGATGGCCGTGATCTCGGTGAGATGCCGCCCGTCGTCCAATGCGAGCGCTGGACATTCCCCGATCGGGTTAATGGATAGATAGGGTTCGCGGCGATTCTCGGCCGCCTTGATATCCACCTTGACCATCTCCATCTCGATGCCCTTCTCTGCCATGAACATGCGCACGACGTGTGGGTTGGGCCCGATCGAGGTGTAGAGCTTCATTCCGGCTCCGAATAAGGGATGTTGAAATGACTGGATCCGACAATTCGCACACGAACCTCAGCGAGAATTTGCATTGGGTCTCCTCGCGCACTCTACCTGAAACTTGAGCCGACTTCAGCCGCGCCACGGTCCGGCTTGCAGGACCGCGTTGGCCCCCTGGCGTGGGCGGCTTTGGCGCGGACGCGGCTTGCCTGGGGAATGAGGTTGTTATCTTGAACCGACATCTTCCAGATGCACCGCCGGTATTCTTCGAAGCCGTGGCCCCGCGGCTCGTACCACAGTTCTTGACCGGAATACAACTTTGAGCCGGCCATCCTGATCGTCTTTGGAGGCCAAAGCGGGGTTCACGCTCCGGAATTCTCCACCTCGCGGGTCCGGCTGCCGGGAATCGGGAAAAGAACGATCAACCGCCGTTGGGCCCAATGGGCAGCACCACGGCGCCCGCACCCTGCCACTGGACGGCCTCCTCCCGGATGGTGAACCCGTCCGCGTCGCGCACCTCGACCTCCACCAGGTTGCGGCCCGGCTTGAGAGCGAACGGAACCCGGAACGCCACCGGGGACGCACCGGCGGCGGGGTCGGGGAAGATCTGGAGGATGCCACGGCCATTGAGCCGCACCAGAAGCACGGTCACTCCGTGGTCGGCCTCCGCGGACCCCGCCAGGCGTCCCGCGAAATCCGCGGCCGCGGGCGGCAGAGGGTCCAGGGACAGGGTCGGCGCCCTGACCCGCCAGGGCGCCGCCGGCGCATCTCCGCCGGGCAGCAGCGGGCGCCGCAGGAAGAATGCGCGGGAGACCAGGTCCGCCACGCGCACCTCGGCCCCGCGCGGGAGGGCCTCGCCCCGCGGGGAGCGCAGTGGAACTTCCAGGCGGCGGATGGCCCCCGGCGCCAACGCGGCCAACACTTCCCCCGCGCGATTGCCCCAGAGCGGGCCGTCGGGGCCGCGGCTGAGGGCGGTGCCGACTTCACCCGAGGCGCCCTCGCCCTCGTTTTCCAGCGCCACACGCAGGGCCGGGGGCTCCGCTTCCGCGCCTGCCGGGTCGGCCGGCCGGCCGGCGGCGTCGGCGACCTCCAGCGTCACCCTCAGGCGCGCCCGGTCGGGACGACCGATGGGCAGCACCACGGCGCTTTGGGACACCAAGGCGTGGGCGTCCATATACAACCGCAACTCCATTCCCTCTCCCCCGGCCGGCTGATCCGCCGGAAGACGGAAGGTGCGGCTGGCCGTGCGCGCTTCACCCGCCGCCAACGCTCCGAAAGGAAACTCCAGGCCGTCGAGTGTCTCCGCCTCGCTCCGGGACTGCACCAGGACCCGTTGGGCGTTGCCCGATCCGGTATTCCGCACCGTCAGGCCCAACCGCACCTCATCCTTGGGCAGCAGCGGGCGACCGGCACGCCGCCAGCGCCCGCCATGCGGCCCGCGGATTTGAATGTCCACCCGCTCCAGGTCAATCCGGGCGCCGCGTGCGCTCGCTTCCGTGGCCCAGGTTACGCCGAGATTTCCCAGGTGCTCCTGGATGCGCTTGGCTTGCCTGCGCTGCTCGGCCGCGGCCAGGTCCAACCCCGTCTGCACCAGGCTGCCGAAGTCCTTGCGGTTGTTGGCGAACAGGATGGCCTGGGCCAGGGTCAGCGCCAGGTCCCGTTCCGCTCCCCCTTCGGCCATCCCCGTGTCGGCGGAGGCCAGTTCATTGCCGGGCAGGAGGTGATGCACCAGCATCAGCGGCGCGGCCTCTTGGGCCGGGATGCGTGCCTCGTCCGCCCCCGGGGCCAGCCCACGCAGGTCCCCGGAGCCCGCCTGCGCAGCCACGGCCAGGAGGCGCACATGGGGCGGCACCCGGCCCGCCGGGGCGGCGCCTGGCAGGGTGTAGCGGGCGACGGTGACCTTGAGGGCGTTGCCGCCCGCCAGGGGAAACACCGATTGGATGGCATGTTTGCCGAAGGTCGGCGCGCCGATCACCAACGCCCGGCGGTTGTGCTTCAGCGCCGCCGCGACGATCTCCGCCGCCGAGGCGCTGCGCTCGTTCACCAGCACCACCAGCGGGGCCTGCGTCAGCGTGCGATAGGTGTGGGCCTCAATCATCTCCGTGGGGGTGCGGGGCCGCTCAACGTTGGCGACCAGCCCGTTGTCCAAGAACAGGTCCACCACCTGAAAAGCTTGATCCAGGAGCCCGCCGGGGTTGCCCCGCAGGTCCAGCACGATGCCGAGGAAGTCCGGCCGCTCCGGCTGGAAGCGCGAGACCTGCGCCCTGAGGTCGGACGCAGTGGACGGGCCAAAGCCGCGCACGCGGACATAGCCGATGCGTTGGCCGGTTCCGGGGCGCAGCAGCCGGCCTTCCATGGCTGGGGTCTCCTCGTCCACCCGCGTCAGATGGAAGCGGCGCGGCGCGGCCTCGCCCGGGCGCATGGCCTGCACAAGCACCGCCGTGCCCGGCGCGCCCCGCAAGATGCGTTCGGCGACCTCGGGCCGAAGCTCCAGCGCCTGCCGATCCCCCACGCGCAGCAGGCGATCCCCCACCCGCAGCCCGGCCTTCTCCGCCGGCAATCCGGGTAGGATGACCCGCACGGTCAGGTAGCCGGCGCGCTGCCCCAGACCCATGCCGACCCCTCCGCCGCGTCCGAGCCCATTGCCTTCATCGGCCAGGGGCGCGTCCGCAAGCAGCAATTGGCCATAGGGGTCCACGGCGCCGACCAATCCGCGCGCCAGCGACTGCGCCACCAAATCGGGGGCCGCGGGCTCCGGGGGCAGCGCCTCTGCCAGGAATGCCTGGACTTGCTGCAACACGGCGCGCAAGTCGGCCAGGCGCCCAGGCAGCGGGAAGCGGCGCTCCTGAAACGTCGCCGCCGTCCGCACCCGCACCCGCAAGCCGTCCCCGCCAGGGTCGGGCTCGCAGAGCAGGGCCGGATACGCGCGGGCGGCCTCTTCCAGGGCGCCCAGCAGCATGGCCCGGGCGTCCAGGCGCTCCGCGTCCACGAACTCCCGCTCCAGCACCGTCAGCACCTCGCCCGGGAGGAACATGGCCGGTGGCGCCGCGCGGGGCGCACCCGCCCACGCCAGCAGCGCCAGCGCTGCCAAGCACCAGGGCCTTGCCGGCGTCAATGCCCGCGCAACGAATCCGCGGGCCCAACGGCTGCTGGTGTTTGGTTTGACGGCCATGTTTCGGAACTCCCGGAGCATTGCCCGGATGGAAGCCTTTGGGCTACATTGGCTGACTATAGCGGCTTTTGCGGGACTTGGCTCCATTGGCTTCAATTCTTTGCGTTCTTCTCATCAGTCCATTTACCGATTGCTGACAATGATCACCCCCACCATTCTATCGCGCCCGCAGGCGGTTGCTCCATGACCTATGAGCTCAAGCGGCAACACAACGGCGCATTCGCCTTGTTCCGCAGGGACTTGGGGGAAACGATGCACCCTCAACTCGGCCCCCGCGAGGAGGCCCGGCGCGTTTATGTGCAGGGCGCCCGGCTGGAGGAGTTGCTGACCCCGCCCGGAGCGGCGGAGGTGGTCGTGTTCGACGTGGGGCTGGGCGGAGCGGCCAATGCCATCGCCGCACTGTCCTGCCGGCGCGCCCTGGGGCGGCAGGGGACGGCCGCGCGGCCCCTGCGCGTGGTTAGCTTCGAGCAGGATCTGGATGCTCCCCGGTTCGCCCTGGCGCACGCCCAGCAACTGGACTATCTGGCGGGATTCGATGAGGCGCTCGCCGCCCTGATGGCCACCGGCGCCTGGGAGGATGGGGAAGGGCTGGCCTGGGAATTGCGGGTGGGGGACTTCACCCGCTGGATCCAAGAGGAGCCGCGGCGGGCCGACGTGATCTTCTTCGATCCATTCTCCCCGCGCAGCAATCCGGCCATGTGGAGCCTGCCGGTGCTCACGGGCCTTTACGGCTGCCGCCGGATGGCCTCCCCCACGCGCCTGGCCACGTACAGCTCGGCGCTGTCCGTCCGGGCGGGACTGTTGCTGGCCGGGTTCTACGTGGGCGATGGGCCGGCGCTGGAGGGTTCCCGCCGCGCCACGCTGGCCTCCACCGACTTCTCAGACCTGCGGGCGCCGCTGGGTCCGCGCTGGCTGGCCCGCTGGCGGCGGGATTCCGACCCCTGGCCCAGCCTGACCCCCGCCGGCCAACACCGCCATCTGCGGGAGGCCCTGCTGGCCCACCCCCAGTGGAGCCAGTTCCCTGAAGAGGCCGCCAAGCCGATCCCTCCCGCCCGCGCCCGGACCCGGCCCCGCAAGCCGCGCCATTCGTGACGGAGCGGGACCGGCCCGCGGCGCGTCAGCCCCGATAGCCAGGCAGCGTCTGGTTGGGATCGCGCAGCAGCGGAAAGGCCGCGTCCCGGGCCGCCACGATGCGCGGGCCGACCGGCCATTGGATGCCGACGGCAGGATCGTCCCAGCGGATGCCCCGCTCCTCCTGCTGGGCGTAGAAATCGGAACACTTGTAGTGCACGTCCGCGGTCTCGCTCAGCACATAAAAGCCGTGGGCGAATCCTTCCGGAACATACAACTGGTGCTTGTTCTCCCCGGACAGCCGTACGCCCACCCAACGGCCGAACTGGGGCGAGCCCTTGCGGATGTCCACCGCGACGTCATAGACCTCGCCCCGCAGCACCTGCACCAGCTTGGCCTGGGGCTGCCCCAGTTGATAGTGCATCCCCCGCAACACCCCTTGTTTGGAATGGGACTGGTTGTCCTGCACGAACCGCGAGGGGATGCCCAGGCTAAGGTAGCGTTGCTCGTGGTAGCTCTCGAAGAAATAGCCCCGCTCGTCCTGAAACACGCGCGGCTCAATCAGCAACACGCCCGCCAGTTCCGTAGGAGTCACTTTCATCAATACCCTCTGCTCATCCCTGGGTCATGCCCGGCGCCGGGCGGTGGATACACTGCGTCGGCAAGTTTGCCCGGTGCGGGCCGGCTTGTCCAGGACGACTGGCGGGCCAGAATTTAACTTGATTTTTTCACTGGTCCAGGGCGATAACGGAACAATCATCCCCGGTTCCGAAATGAAAGCCACGGACCCAGGGATGGTGCAGCTACGAGCAAACGGAATGTGCCCCCTTCGTAGAGGACAGCCATGGACCGGCTATGTGATCTAATTGTCATGACAGTTCCGATCGACTTCTGGAAGAGCATAAAAGACCGCTATCCGCTTCTTTATCCGGAGGCGCATTCGCGCTCACACAAGGACCCGCTGGTTGCAAAGCACTCTGCAGAATTTCTCCTTCCGTTTATCCGTTTGAGCCTCGCCGAACAGGTATTCATGGATTCCGCGCTAAGAGCGTCAATCCCGGTCCGTCCAGAATGGAACTCAGCCCACAACTATCAGTATGCCCTCGCGCAAGTCGGTCAGTTTGAATTCACAACAAATTCAGCGAAATCGCCGTATGATGCACCAAAGGATTCCGTTTATCGTCAGCAAAAAGCGAAGATTAATCAATATTTGCCACAACTAACAATGCCGTTTGTAATTGTAGATCGAGGCGCATTTTCGCAACGTATTTATGGCACAGTTCTGCATTGCGCGGATCCAAACGATCCATCAAGACATAAATGCACGCACATTTCATTTCCATCCAAAGATAATGAATCTTGGGTTTCGCGCTACAAGATTGAAGATCTTATTTCCATGTACTCTATCGTAGGGCGCCATAGCAACCAGCCAGACATCGCGTTTCCGAAATTCAAAAGGCAAGACGAGAAAGAAGGAGGGGATGAGTAATGCGTCTGGGGTCTCCTGGATTCATGGGTTCGCGGCTTGTGGAAGCCCGCGAAGCGCGTGGCTTCACAGCTACGCGGATTGCGGACCTAATATCAGTTAAGAAGCAATCCGTTTCGCAGTGGGAGCACGGCCAGCAGACACCGCATCCTGATCATCTTGACAGGCTTTCTGCCGTTCTGAATCTACCGAAATCATTCTTTTTTAGAAAACGCTCGCCTGGACGCGAGCGTATTGTATTCTATCGGTCGCTTAGCTCGGCTACAAAGAGCGCACGAATCAGAGCGGAAAGGCGCTATAGCTGGCTGCGCGATATTGTCACCTACTTGGAAGGGTTTTTCGAATTCCCGAAGGTCTCTTTCCCATCGTTTGCCTTGCCCCGTGAGGTCACAGATATTACAGACGATTCAATTGAAATAATCGCCGGGGAATGTCGCGAGTTTTGGGCGCTCGGTAACGATCCAGTTCCAGATATTACTCTTCTTCTTGAAAATAGCGGTGGGATATGTTCGCGCATGGCATTTGAAGCCGATACCCTGGATTCGTTCTCGGAATGGGCATTGAATGAGAGCCGGCCGTTTTTTGTTCTTGGTTCTGATAAGGGAAACGCTTTTCGCTCTCGAATGGATGCGGCGCACGAATTGGGACATATCATATTGCATCGCCACATAAGCAAAGCCGATTTTCAATCCTCAGCGAAATTTAAGCGAGTTGAGCAGCAAGCTTTTAGGTTTGCGAGTGCATTTTTACTGCCTGCAGAACAGTTTTGCTCCGAGATTTGGGCTCCCACCCTTGATGCATTTCTGGCACTGAAGCCGCGTTGGAAAGTTGCTGTGGCTGCGATGTTGATGCGGAGCCAGCAGTTAGGCATAGTTGAAGGGGAATATGCGCGCCGGTTGTGGATGACATTAGGCCGGTACGGCTGGAAGCGGAAGGAGCCGCTTGATGATGAGGAAGCTGTGGAGCGCCCCAGATTGCTTCGTAGAAGTATTGAAATGCTCCTGACAGACGGAAATCTCAGCGCAGCGCAAATACTAGCATATTTGAGGCTTTCTCCTCTTGATATTGAAGAGATCGCTAATTTGACCCAAGGGACACTGTCACAAGAGCGGGCGCAAGTCATTAAACTCCCCAAGTTCATCGGGAGAGAACCTGTACAAGAATTCGATTTGGACGATAGAAGCAACGTAATCCCTTTTGGGCGGAATCAAAGACCAATTATCGACTAATAATCTAGCCCGTCACTACCCGAAGAGTGTTTGCGGCTTTCCGGTCGTTTTCCCCAGTTGTCTCTTCGTCAGTTTTCTTGCTTGGGCGGGGCCGCCATTGCGTCCCCCTAGGCTTTTTCTGAACTGCTGGTCGCTTGCTTGATCGCATGGGCGTGCCCGATCTTCCAATGCGTCGGGCCACGTGTCACGTTGCGGGCATTTCAGTTTTTATCATCACACATCAGCGCCGATGCGCCACGGGTTGCGCACGGCCTGGGCCATGGTGGCGGCAGCGCTGCCGCTCGGTGGCGGGGGGCCGCTACCTTTCGCGGCAGGGAGCGGTCCCAGACCGCGCCGCGCCGCGCAAGCCTTCTCCTCCGCCCCGACTTGTGGAAGGGTACCCTCAGCGGAGCGGGCCGGGGTGGCCCCGCCCCGCCCGGAAGTCCCTTGGAGGGGAGCGCGATGGCGACGATGAAGGCGATGGTGCTCAGGGCCTTTGGCGCTCCGCTCGTCGCGGAGGAGGTTCCCGTCCCGGAGATCGGGGAAGACGATGCCCTGGTCAAGGTGAAGGCCTGCGGGGTGTGCCATACCGATCTCAAGATCATCGCGGGCAAGATCGCCCAGACCAAGCCCCCGCCCCTGATCCCCGGCCACGAGGTGGCCGGGGAGGTGGTGCGGGTCGGCGACCGGGTGGCGCAGGTCAAGCCCGGCGACAGGGTCTCGGTCAACTTCTACCTCACCTGCGGACAGTGCCGCTACTGCCGGACGGGGAGCGAAACGCTCTGCCTGAACCTGAAGGGCCAGCTCGGCCGGTCGGTGCACGGTGGATACGCCGAGTACATCGCCGTGCCCGCGGAGAATTGCCTGCGCTTGCCGGAGGAGATCCCCTTCGCGCACGGGGCGGTGCTGGCGGACGCGGTGGCGACGTCCCTCCACGCCGTCCGGGTGCAGGCGGGGGTCAGGCTGGGGGACGCTGTCGGGGTGATCGGCATCGGTGGCGTGGGAATCCACGTGCTGCAGATGGCGCGGCTGAGCGGCGCCCGCGTGCTGGCCATGGACATCAAGGAACGCAGCCTGGCGCTGGCCCGGGAGTATGGGGCCGAGGAGGCGCTGAACATCGGCGGCGGCGACCCGCCGGCGGAGGCCCTGCGCTTCACCGCCGGGCTGGGGTTGGACGCCATCGTGGACACGGTGGGGTCCGACCGCACCATCGCGCTGGCGCTAAGCCTGCTGGCGCACCGGGGCCGGCTGGTGCTGCTGGGATACGATCCGGTCAAGCCCTTCTCCGCCAATGCGCTGCAATTGGTGCTGAAGGAGCAGGCCATCCTGGGCTCCCGCGCGGCCACCAAGCTGGAACTGGCCGAGGCGATCCAACTGGTCCACGCCCGGAGGATCACGCCGGTCGTCACGGAGAGCCACCCCCTGGGGGAAGCCAACCAGGTTCTGGAGTCGCTGCGCGCGGGGCGGATTGTGTGCAGGGCCGTCCTCTTGCCGTGAGGCCGGCCCCCACTGGGACGCGCCAAGAAATATCGTGACAACGGGTGTGGGCCGGGTTAAACAACCGGCGGGATCAAACAAGCCGCATTGATGAGTTTGCCGCTCCTCCAACCGCCCGCGCGGCCTTGGTGGGCG
>Ga0315281_10008375_pt1 | contig 14474 bp, 6 predicted proteins | sample YL17G07_0_MG_FD_204540 | JGI IMG/M metagenome (GOLD analysis project Ga0315281, IMG submission 204540) | Sediment microbial communities from Yellowstone Lake, YNP, Wyoming, USA - YL17G07_0 | ecosystem: Environmental > Aquatic > Freshwater > Lake > Sediment | place: USA: Wyoming | collected...
GGCGCCCGGCCGCATCCGGCGGCACGCCCCTCTCGCGGCGCAGCGTCCTGGCCGCGGGCCTCACGGCCGGTCCGATGATCGTTTCGCGCTTCGTCCTGGGCGGACCCGGCTACCAGGCGCCGAGCGACACCCTGCGCATCGCCGCGGTCGGCATCGGCGGCATGGGCAGCGCCTACTTGAAAGGCTGCAGCGGCGAGCGGATCACGGCCCTCTGCGACCTCGATCACACCCGCGCCGCGAAAGTCTTCGATACGTATCCCAAGGCGACGCGCTATCACGACTTCCGCCAGATGTTCGACAAGGAAGAGAAGAACTTCGACGCCCTCATCGTCGCCACGCCGGACCACACCCACGCCATCATTTTGATGGCCGCCATCCGGATGGGCAAGCATATCTACTGCGCCAAGCCGGTTACCCACTCGGTCGGCGAGGCGCGCAAGGTCGCCGCGGCCCTGCGCCAGAACAGCCGCCTGATCACCAAGGCGAGCGTCCAGTCGTCGGGGACCGGGAACGCCCGCAGTTCCTCGGAGCTGCTGAATTCGGGGGTCCTCGGGTCCATCCGCGAAGTCCATGTCTGGTCCGATCACCCGGCCTACCCTTGCTCCCTCCTCCGTTCCACGGAGGCCCAGACTCCGCCGGTCGGGATGGACTGGGACCTGTGGATCGGGCCGGCCCCGTTCCGTCCCTATCACAAGACGTATCACCCACTGACGTGGCGCCCGTGGTGGGATTTCGGGAGCGGGGCGGTCGGCGACGTCGGCTGCCACACGTTCCATTTCTATTTCAAAGAGCTCCGCCTCGAGGCCCCGGCGACGATCCACGGCTCGTCGTCGTCCCGGCAGGAAGGCTGGTTCAAGCAGACGTCGACCCCGGAATGCTACAGCGTGGCCAATATGGTCACGTGGGACTATCCCGCGCGGGGCGGGCTGCCGCCGCTCCGCGTCCACTGGTACGACGGCGGCCTCAAGCCCCAGCGGCCGGCCGAGCTCGACCATCGCCTGGCCCTGCCCGCGGCCGGCGTGCTGTTCGTGGGCGACAACGGCAAGCTCGTCACGAGCTACGGCGGGGGCTACCCCTTCGGCCCCCTCGGGACCAAGCGGACCGGCGGCCTGCTGCTGCCCGAGGAGAAGTTCAAGGACTTCGCCGCGCCCGCGCCGACGCTGCGGCGGGTCGAGGACCACTACGCGGAATGGACCCAGGCCTGTAAGACCGGGGCGAAGACGGTCTGCCCGGTCGAATTCGGCGCCGAGATGACCGAGATGGCCCTGCTCGGGGCCCTGGCCCTCCGCACCGGCCGGGTGCTCGAGTGGGATTCCGCGGCCATGAAAGTCCGGAACAGCGACCTGGCGGACGGCCTGATCGATCCGCCGTATCGCGCCGGCTGGTCGCTCGAGTAAGGAGAGGGCCGCGCCCTCCGCGAGAGCCGAACGGGGACAAGGGCTGAAGCCATGGCGAAATCCGCAACGTCGCGAAGGACGTTCCTGAAGATGATGGGTGCAGGCGGCGCGGCGTTCGCCGCGCCCGGGTTCATGACCGGAGGGGCGCCGTCGGGCCGCGCCGCTGCGCCCAAGAAGCCGAACGTCATCCTGATCCTCGCGGACGACCTCGGATACGGCGATCTGGCCTGCCACGGCAATCCCGTGACGAAGACCCCGAACCTCGACGCGCTCCACGGCCGCTCGGCCCGCCTGACGAACTTTCACGTCGATCCGACCTGCTCCCCGACGCGCTCCTCTCTTCTCACGGGGCGCTATTCGGCCCGCGCGAGCGTCTGGCACACGATCATGGGCCGGTCCATCCTGCCGACCGACGAGGTGACGATGGCCGAGACCTTCACCAGGAACGGATACCGGACCGGGATCTTCGGGAAGTGGCACCTCGGCGACAACCATCCGTTCCGGGCCCACGAGCGCGGGTTCCAGGAGGCGGTCGTCATGGGCGGCGGAGCCATCGGCAACATGCCGGACTACTGGGGCAACGACTACACCGATGACACCTACCGGCACAACGGCCGGTGGGAGAAATACCCCGGCTACTGCACCGACGTCTTCTTCAAGGCGGCCATGGACTTCATGGCCGGCGCGGCGGGCGCCTCGGGCGCCCCCGGCGGCCCGGGCGCGCCGTTCTTCTGCTACCTCCCGACCAATGTCGTCCATTGGCCGCACAACATCGCCGAAGAGTACGTCATGCCGTACCGGGGCCGCGTCCCCGACCGCCGGGCGACGCTCTACGGCATGCTGGCCAACCTCGACGAGAACATCGGCCGGCTCCTCCGCTTCCTGGCCGACCGCGGCCTGGAGAACGACACCATCCTGATCTTCATGTCGGACAATGGGACCGGCTTCGGCGCGGAGTTCGACGCGCAGGGATTCGTCAAGGAGGGGCAGAACGCGGGCATGCGGGGGGACAAGGGCACGGTCTACGAGGGCGGCCACCGCGTGCCCTGCTTCGTCCGCTGGCCGGGCGCGGGCATCGGCGGCGGGCGGGACATCCCCGGCCTCACGGCCCACATCGATCTCTTCCCCACTCTCCTCGCCCTGTGCGGATTGGAGAAAGGGGAGGGCGGGGCGTTCGACGGCGCCTCGCTGGCCCCGCTCCTCGCCGGGCGCGCCGCGGCCGGTCCGGAGCGGACGCTGTTCGTCCACAACCAGCGCGTGGACGAGCCGATCAAGGGCAAGGAATGGGCGGCGATGACCTCGCGCTGGCGCCTGATCGACGGCCGCGAGCTCTACGACATCCGCGAGGACCCGGAGCAGAGACGCGACGTCGCGGCCGCGCATCCCGACGTCGTCCGGGACCTCGGCCGAGACTATGAACGCTGGTGGGGCTCTGTCTCAGGGCGCTTCCAGGACTCGGTCTGGATCCCTATCGGAACGGACGGCGAGAATCCCGTCCGGCTGACGAGCCATGACATCCACGGCCAGGTCTGCTGGGACCAGAGCCAGGCCCGGCGCAACGCGAAGTGCGACGGCTTCTGGACCGTGGAAGTCGCGCGCGACGCGACCTACGAGTTCGCCGTGCGGCGCTGGCCCGCGGAGGCCGGACTCCCCATCCGCGAAGCGCCCGAGGGAGGCAAGGTCTTCAAGGCGACCCACGCCCGGCTCAAGGTCGGGGACTTCGACGCGACGCTCCCCGTCGGGGAGAAGGACGCCGCGGTCACGTTCACCGTGCCCCTGGTGCGCCGCCGGACGCGGCTCCAGGCCTGGCTCGTCAACGACATCGAGAACGGCGAGACGAACGGCGCGTTCTACGTCGACGTCCGCCGCCGGGATTGACACGGAGCAGGCGGGCGGCACCATGACCGGAACGCGGCGGAGCCGGCGGGAGTTCATCAAGGCTTTGAGCGCAGGCGCGGCGGGGCTGACGCTTTCTGGTTGTTTCAGGCAGAGCAGCGGGGGAAGGCCGAACCTTCTCCTGATCACTGCCGACGACATGAACTACGATTCACCGGGATTCTGCGGGAATCCGGTTCCTGGGATCACCCCCCGCATCGACCGCCTGGCCGCCGAAGGAATGATCTTTGAGCAGGCCCACGTCAACATCGCCGTCTGCCAGCCCTGCCGCCAGACCCTGCTCACCGGGCGCACTCCCATCCGGCACGGAGGAGAAGGCTTCCACCCCATCCTGGATGACGTCCCTACCCTGGTCGAGGAGGTGAAGAGAGCGGGCTATCTCAGCGGGATTCTAGGAAAGGAAAAGCACTACAAGCCCGATTCCAAGTTCACCTGGGATTTCGTGGCCGGCGAGAACGACGTGGCCTCGGGTCTGGGGATTGGACGCAGTCCCGAGAAATACCACGATTTCGCCCTGGAATTCCTGAAAAGAGCCCGGCAGACCGGGAAGCCTTTTTTCTTGAGCGCCAACGCCCACGATCCCCATCGGCCCTTCGCCGGGAGCGAGAGCGAGAAAAGGAGCTGGGGGGAGGCTCTCCCTCGGGTGGACCGTTGGATCCGGCCCGATGAGGTGAAGGTCCCCGGATTCCTGCCCGACATCCCCGACGTCCGGACGGAGATCGCCCAGTACATGACCTCGATACACCGCTGCGACCGGGTCGTGGGGGCCGTCCTGGACGCCCTGGAGGAAGGGGGATTCGCCGGATCGACCCTCGTCCTGTTCCTGAGCGACAACGGGATGTCCTTCCCCTTCGCCAAGGCCAACTGCTACCTGAGCAGCACCAAGACCCCCTGGATCGTCCGCTGGCCGGGGCGGATCAAGGCGGGTGCCCGGAACGGTGAAGCCATGGTCTCGACCGTCGACGTCATGCCCACCTTCCTGGAAGCGGCCGGAATCCGGCCGCCGGAGGGGATGGACGGCCGGTCCTTCCTGTCTCTTCTGACCGGCGGGGGAGGCTGGACCGGCGATGGGGTTTTCACCGAGTTTCACGAGACGTCGGCCCGGAAGCGGTACCCGATGCGGGCCGTCCTGACCCGGAGGTTCGGGTACATCGTCAATTTCTGGGCGGACGGGAGGACGGAGATGACCATGGATTCGACGGGCGGGATGACCTTCCGGGCCATGAGGGAAGCGGCGGCGTCCGATCCGGAGATCGCCCGCAGGGTCACGCTCTTCAGCAAGCGGGTCCGGGAGGAGCTCTACGATTTTGCCGCCGATCCCGACGGGCTGCACAACCTGATCGACGATCCGCGATTCGCGGAGGAGATCGGCCGGCTGAGATCGAGGCTGGAGGACCATCTGGCCCGGACCGGCGATCCGGCCCTGGAGGCTTTCCGCCGCCGGAACGACCCCGAGGCGGCGGCCGCCTTCATGGAAGAACAGAGGGAGCGGTCGAATTCCCTCCTCGAGCGGGCCCGGCGGACGACGGGATGAAACGATCCAGCAAAGAGCGGGGCGATCTCCTTCTCAGACCCGACTTCGGCCGAGCCGGAGGCTCAGAACGGGTTCTTCCGCACGATCTTGAAGACGTAAGCGAAATCGCCCGGCTTGTCCTTCGGGGCTTCGATCGTCAGGCCGGCCGCGGTGTTCTCCCACTTGAGCTCCTTGCCGTCGCCCAGCATCGTGACCGACGCGATCTCGGCGGGATACAGGCCGTTCCACCCCGTCCAGGACGAAAAGCGGGGGGCGAGGCTCTTGATCAGCAGCTTCTCGCCGGGCCAGTCGAGGGCGATGGCGTAGAGCGTGTTGTCCTTGATCGTGAAGCGGATGTCCTGGCCCGTGTATTTGAGGTCGTTGCGCTCGTTGAAGCCCGCCGTCCCCCGCTCGAGCTTGGTCGGGCCTTCGCCGGCGACGACCCAGGGGGTCGTGCCGTAGATCGCCTCGCCGTTGGTCTTGAGCCAGGCGCCCATTCCCAGCAGGAGCTCCTTGGCTTCGTCGGGGATCGTGCCGTCGGGCTTCGGGCCGACGTTGAGCAGCAGGTAGCCGTTCTTGCTGACCCGGTCCACGAGGTTGTCGACCAAGTTGTCGACCGTCTTGAATCCCAGGCCCTTGACGTAGCCCCAGCCGCGGCCGTTGTCGACGGTCGTGTCGGTGATCCAGTCGTAGTAGGTCAGGTCGGCCTCCTGGCCGCGCTCGAGGTCGAGCAGGCCGGCGCCCGGAGAGAGGTCATGCCGCTTGTAGGTGACGACGACCTCCTTCTTGCGCTCCGCGGCCTTGTTGTAGAAGTGGGCCAGGACGCCCAGCTTGGTCCAGTCGGGGATCAGCTCGAGGCCGTTGTCGAACCAGATCAGGTCTGGGTCGTATTTGTCGATGACCTCGACCACCTTGCCCGCCCACTTGTCGAGGAAGGCCTTCGTCGGCCGCTCGCCCTTCTGATGGATCGGGCCGTAGAGGCCGGAGTAGCGCGGGTCCCCGCAGTCGAGGCTCGAATTGGACGTCGGGAAGTAGACCCATTCCTCGGCGTGGTGGAAGGCCGTGACGAATTTCATGTCCCGCTTCTTGATCGCCTTGGCCAGCTCGCCCAGGATGTCCCGCTTGGGGCCCATCTTCGCCGCGTTCCACTCCGACAGCTTCGAGTCCCACATCGAGAAGCCGTCGTGGTGCTCGGCCACGGGCCCGGCGAAGCGCGCGCCGGCCTTCTGGAACAGGTCCGCCCATTCGTCGGCGTTGAACTTCTCGCCCGTGAACATCGGGATGAAGTCCTTGTAGCCGAACTTCTCGAGCGGACCCCAGGTCTGCTCCCAATATTTGCGCTCAGCGGAGGCCGGATCGCCATAGGCCTTGTTGGCGAACCAGGTGGCGTTTGGGCCCTGGGCCGGGACGGCGTACACGCCCCAGTGCGTATAGATGCCGAACTTGCCGTTGCGCAGCCATTGGGGCGTCTGGATGTTCTTCACCGAGTTCCAGGTCGGCTTGTAGGGCTGTTCCTGCGCCGGTACTCCGAGGAGGGCGCCGACGAGGCCGGCGATGCCGAAGGCGGCGAACAGGGCGATTCCCATCCGTCCGCGATGCGGGTTCCGGGTGTGCTTCATGGTCTTCTCCGTGGTTGGTATTTGAGTTCCATGTAACAGATTTTCCTGTCGCTCGTCAATACTTACGAAAAGAAAGAAAGAAAATTGAGGCGGGCCATTGCGGGGGGAAAGCGTTTCGGATATATAGAGGAAGACCGGCCGGGCCGCCCAACGGCATCGGCGCGCCGGCCGAAGCCGGCCCCCCACGCCCGGCGAAAGGTGAATCTCATGACCAGGATTCTCCGTTCCGCAGCGTTCCCCGTTCTCGCCCTCGCGGGCGTCTTCGCCTTCGGCGCGCCCCAGGAGCCGCGAAGCCCGCTCCTCGCCTCCCACGCCGCCTACCTCCAGATGAAACAGGCGTCGCCCTTCGGCCTCCGCTGGATCCCGATCGGGCCGGTGATGAACTCGGCCCGGGCGGCCTCGGTCCAGATCGATCCCGCGCACCCGTCGACCATGTACGTGGCCTTCGGCCCGGGGAACCTCTGGAAGACGGTCAACCGCGGGTTGACCTGGGCGCCGATCTTCGAGAACCAGTCCGCCCTGGGCATCGGCCACATCGCCCTCGCCCCGTCCGATCCCAACGTCCTCTGGCTCGGCTCGGGGGTCAACCTGAAGAAGCCGCGGAACTTCACGATGCCGGGGACCGGCGTGTTCCGCTCGGACGACGCCGGGGCGACGTGGCGCAACACCGGCTTGCCCGACTCCTACCACATCGGCAAGATCGCCGTCCATCCAAAGAACCCGGACTTCGTGATCGCCGCCGTCCAGGGCCATTTCTGGACGACGAACGATAACCGCGGCCTCTACCGAACGACGGACGGCGGCAAGTCGTGGTCGCGCGTCCTCTACGTGAACCCGCGGACCGGTGGCAACGACGTCGTCTTCGCCCCCTCTGATCCGAACGTCGTCTACGCCTCGCTCTGGGAAGACTACCCGGACGTCTATGGCCCCGGGAGCGGCGTCTATAAGAGCGCGGACGGCGGCGCGACCTGGGCGCGCTTGAAGGGCGGCCTGCCCGACGGGCCGAAGACCGGCCGCATCGGGCTCGCGGTCTCCTGGCAGAACCCCGACAAGGCCTACGCCCTGGTCGACAACCTGAACAAGGACAAGAACCTCGCCGCCGAGCTCTACCGCACGGTCGACGGCGGCCGGACCTGGACGCGCACCCACGCCGACGAGCTCCTTATCTATCCGGGGATCGGCTGGTACTTCGGCTGCTGCCAGGTCAATCCCAGGAACGACGACGAGGTCTGGGCCTGCGGCGTGCGGATCGCCCACACCGCCGACGGCGGGAAGACATTCGACCTCGTGGGCGGGGACGTCTTCCACATCTTTCCCAATCCATCCGATCCGCTCCACCTCGACCACTGCGAGATCTGGGTCGATCCCCTCGATCCGAATCACCTGGCCGTAGGCAACGACGGCGGCCTCTATGTCAGCGAGGACAAGGGGAAGACGTGGACGCACTATAACAACCTGCCCGTCGGCGAGTTCTACGACATCGCGGTCGACGAGCAGGATCCCTACAACGTCTACGCCGGCGCCCAGGACGACGCCTCGGTCTTCGGCCCCGCCCGCGAGTGGAAGCCCAAATACCAGGACGGCTGGAGATACATCTGGCTCGACGCCTGGTCGGGCGGCGACGGCTGCTACACCGTGCCCGACCCCGGCGACCCGAACACGGTCTACTTCTCGAGCCAGAACGGCGCGATCCGCCGCAAGGACCTGAAGGCCGACCGCTCGGTCGGCATCATGCCCCGGCCGTCCAAAGAGAGCGGGATCAAGACGGCCTACAATTTCGTGGCCCCTTACATCCTCTCCCCCCACGACCGCTTCACCCTCTACCACGCGGGCAACTACGTCCATAAAAGCGCGAACCGGGGCGACGCCTGGACGCTGATCAGTCCCGACCTGTCGAAGTCCGCCTTCCCCGGCAAGCTCTCCACTGCGGCGGGGGCCATCGCCGAGTCGCGCCTGACGCCCGGACTCCTCTACGTCGGCACGGACAAGGGCGCGCTCTGGGTGACGAAGAACGACGGCCGCGACTGGGTCGAGCGCTCGGCCGGCCTCCCCGACCGCTACATCCGCAGCATTTGCCCTTCGCGCTTCGCCCTCTCCCGCGTCTATGTCACGCTCTCCGGCCTCAACGACGACGACTTCAAGGCCTACGTCTTCGTCTCCGAGGACTATGGCGCCCATTGGACGCCAATCATGGCCAACCTGCCCGACGAGGTCGCCTACGGCATCCTGGAGGATCCGACGAACGCCGACATCCTCTACGCGGGGACGTACTGGGGCGTCTTCATCTCCACGGACCGCGGCAAAAGCTGGTCGCTTCTCGGTCCCAACATGCCGGGCGCCGCGGTCTCGCGCCTGGTCATCCAGGAGCGGGAGATGGATCTCCTCGCCGGCACCTACGGCCGGGGCATCTATAAAATGAACCTCCGGCCGATCCAAGCCGCCTTCAAAGGCGGGCCGCCGGCGTCCGACCGGCTGTTCGACCCTCCGCCGGCGCGCCTGCCCTGGATCAACGACACGCACCGCGATCCGCGGCTGAGCACGGTGGAGGCGGTCCCGATCACTTTCTATCTCCGGAAGGACGCCGCGGTGACGCTGGCCGTGAAGGACAAGGCGGGCAAGGCGGTCTGGTCGACGCCGGTGGCGGGGCGGGCGGGATTCAATCAGGTTCCGTGGGACCTCGTGAGCGTCCGGACGGACAGCCCCCAGCCCTATTTTACGGCCTACTTGACGTTCGCCCCGGCCGGGACCTATGAAGTCTCGGTGAGCGGCGAGGGCCTCGACCTCAAGGCCGGGCTGACGATCGTCCCGCGATCCTCACCCGACAAGTAGAAACCGGAGCTTGCCCGGCGTCTTCTCGTCCAGGACGTAGGTCTTGCCGGCGGCGGTCTTGAATTCCGTCGCGAGCTTGCCGCAGCGGACCTTGCACACCCCGCCCAGCCGGGACGTGATCGCCGCGCTCTTCAGCGCGCCGCCCGCCCAGGCGGCGTCCACGTCGAAGCCGCCGCGCGCCCGAAGGCCGCGGAACGAGCCCTGGGGCAGGGCCGCGGGGAGGGCGGGCAGGAGGCTGATCTCGCCCTCGTGGGACTGGAGGAGCATCTCCGCGATCCCGGCCGCGCCGCCCAGGTTCCCGTCGATCTGGAAGGGCGGGTGGGCGTCGAGCATGTTCGGATACGTCCCGCCCTTGCCGGTGAGGGCCGTCGTCAGCGTGAGCTGGCGCTTGATCATCTCCCAGGTGTGATCGCCGTCGACGAGGCGCGCCCAGAAATTGATCTTCCAGGCCATCGACCAGCCCGTGCCCGCGTCGCCGCGCAGGGCCAGCGTCCGCTTGGCCGCCTCGGCCAGCTTGGGTGTCGCGCGCGGCGAAATCGACGTCCCGGGGTAGAGGCCCCAGAGATGCGAGACGTGACGGTGATGGTCCTCGGGGCTGTCGACGTCCTCGCGCCATTCCTGGAGCTGGCCCAGTCGCCCGATCCGCATCGGCTCGAGCTTCGAGCGGGCCTGCTTCACCTGGCCCCGGAAGTCCGGATCGGTCCCCAGGATCTCCGAGGCCCGGGCAGCGATGTCGAACAGCTCGCCGACGATCTGCAGGTCCATGGTCGGCCCGGCCGCGATCCCGATCGGGCGGTTGCGCGTCCCATCGGGGTTGCGCGTCCACGCGGGATCGCCCCCAGGCCCGTTCTCGGGCGAGTCGGAAGGGTTGGTCACGAGGCGGCCCGTTTTCGGATCGGGGACGAGCGTGTCGAGGAAGAACTCGGCCGCGCCCTTGATCACGGGATAGTATTCCGCGAGGAACGCCCGGTCGCCGGAGAAGAGATAGTGCTCCCAGAGCTGGGCGCAGAGCCAGCCCCCGCCCGTGTGCCATGCGCCACAGTAGGCGCCGTGGATGGGCGCGGTCGCCCGCCAGAGATCGGTGTTGTGGCCCAGCAGCCAGCCGCGCGCGTTCCAGTTGATCCGGGCCGTTTCGTGGCCGGTGACGGCCAGGTCCTTGATCATGGCGAACAGCGGCTCGGCGCACTCGGCCAGGTTCGCGACCTCGGAGGGCCAGTAGTTCATCTCCAGGTTGATGTTCGAGGTGTACTTGCTGCCCCAGGCCGGGTTCATGTCCGCGTTCCATAGGCCTTGGAGGTTGGCCGGCTGTCCGCCCGGCCGGGAGGAGCAGATCAGGAGGTAGCGGCCGTACTGGAAATAGAGCGCGGCGAGGCCAGGGTCGGCCCCGGCGGCGAACGCCGCGAACCGCTCGTCGGTGGGCCGCGCGGAAGCCGTGGCGGGGGCTCCGGCCTCGGCGGGCGCGCCGAATTCGAGGGCCGCCCGGCGGAACAGGCGCTGATGGTCGGCCACGGAGTCCGCCCGGACGCGGTCATAGGGCTTCCCCGCGATCCGGGCGAGCGGCTCCTTGGCCTTGGCCGCCGGATCGGCGCTCGCGTCGCGGTAATTCTTGAAGCTCGAGGCGGCCGCGATATAGAGCGTCACGGCGGTCGCGCCCGTGATCTTGAGCGCGTCGTGCTCGCTCGTGTTGTAGAGCTCGACCGCGCCGCCGTCGGCTTCGGCCTGGAGCCGGGCTTCGTAGCGGAGGCGCTCGGTCGCTCCGCGGAAGCTCGCGGTCTGGCCCCGGAGGACGATCGCGGCCGGGGCCTCGCTCCGCACCGTCCAGCTCTCGTCGCCCCGGCGGCGGGCGTTCACCCGGCCGTCAAGCGTGGCGAAGAGCGAGACCGCGCCGGGCTTGTCGGCCGTGAGGCGGACGACGATCACCTGGTCGATGGGCGAGCAGAAGACCTCCCGGACGAACGCCGTTCCGCCGGAGCGGAACGTCGTGCGGGCGACGGCGGTGTCGAGATCGAGCTCGCGCCGGTAATCGCTGACCTCGCCGAGGCCGGCGAACGAGAGCGCGAGGTCGCCGAGCGGCTGGTACTGGGCCTGGTCCCAGACCTTGGCCATCATCTCCTTCTCGAACAGGGCTTCCGCCTCCTTGCCTTTGCCCTCGAAAACCAGGCGCCGGATCTCGGGGAGGGCCTTGACGCCCGCGCCCGTCCCGTGAGGATCGTACGGCCCTCCGGTCCAGATGGTGTCCTCGTTGAGCCGGATGAGCTCGCTTTGCGTCCCGCCGAAGACCATGGCCCCGAGGCGGCCGTTGCCCACGGGCACCGCTTCGATCCAGGCCGCTGCCGGTTGGCGGTACCAGAGCTTCAGGTCCGAAAAGGCCTCGGGCCGCGGCCCGGCGGGAGCCTGGCCGCGGGCGACCGGACCGGCCCCGGGCGACGCGGCCGTCAGGACCACGAGCGCGGCGAAAAAGACGATAATTGCGGAGGAGCGTAAGGCCGCCGAAGATTTGGGAAAAAGCCTCATTTCGGACTTCCTTTCTTAATGAAATAAATGTAATCTATTCGACAAGGTCCGCGAAGTCAATGCGCAAGGCGCCGCGTTCCCCGGCAGCCTCCCGATTGTCGCGGGCGGCGCCGATCCGGAGGGGGATCGAGGTCCCCGGAGGGCCGGCGAAAGGGAGGGTTCATGGCTGAGCGTAAAGTTCGAATCCCGGAGATCATGGCCGCCGGCGCCTTATTCGCGGTCCTCTTAGCCGCCGCGGCCGGCGCCGGGCAGGACGGCGGAACCCCGAACGCGGGGCTCCTCGCCCGATGGACGTTCGACGACGCCGCGGCCGGCCAGGTCGCGACCGACGCCGTGGGCGGCGTCAAGGACGCCATCCGCGGCCGCTTCCTTTCCGCGCCGGGCGTCTCGGGCGCGGGCCTCAAATTCGACGGCTACACGACCTGCGTCGTCCGCAAGGGCCGGCAGGCGCCGCGGCTCGGCGACGCATTCACGGTCGACGCCTGGGTCGCCCCGGCCGCGCTCCCTTGGGCTTGGTGCCCGGTCGTGGGGCAGGAGGCGAACGGCCTGACCGGCTATTCGTTCGGCGTCGGACCGCTCGGAGAGTTCGGCCTCAAGGTCTCGATGCGGGGCGCGTGGGCCGTCTGCCTATCGCCGGTCAAGCTCCCGCTCCGGAAGTGGTCGCACATCGCGGCGACGTTTCGGGCGGACGAGGCCATCCGCCTCTTCCTCGACGGGCGCGAAGTCGCTTCGCTGCCCGTCAAGGGCGCGGCCGCCTACGCGGGCGGCGCGGACCTCCTGATCGGGATGAACCCGGACAAGAGCCTGCCCTCGCATATCGTCGCCGGCGGGGCGGGCACCGTTCCCGCCTGGTTCGTTTTCGACGGGATCATGGACGAGATCAGCCTCTACGGACGCGCCCTGGCGCCCGACGAGATGGCCCGGCTCCACGCGGCCGTCCCGGTCCCGGCGCCTCCGGCCCTCTCCGCCCGGCTCCTGCCCTCGGGCCCTAAGGGGCCGGGGCGGTTCGGCGCCTATTACACGAAGCTCGTCTACGACGACGGCTGGGACGCGCTCTGGCCGGCTGGCCCGGCGGCCGACATCCTCGTCCAATTCGACGACTCGCCCGTCCGGGTCGTGTTCTGGCGCGGCACGCGGTACGGCCCCGCCTGGGTCATGGACAACGGCCAGTGGATGGCCGACCAGAGCTTCGAGACCTGGGACGGGACCGAGGGCTGCTACGAGCACATGGAGGACCCCCGCTGCTTCTATTCGAGCGTCCGGATCCTGGAGTCGACCGAGGCCCGGGTCGCGGTCCACTGGCGCTACGCGCCCGTGAATTCCCGCAACCATCTGTGGCGCGTCGAGGAGACGGCGGGCTGGGGCCTGTGGGTGGACGAGTACTATTATTTCTATCCCGATCGGACGGCGGTCCGGAAGATGGTCTGGTCCGCGGACGCCCTCGGGGCGGGTTCGCCGTTCGAGCTCCAGGAGACCATCCCCCTCTGCGAGCCCGGCCAGAACGCGGAGGACATCCTCAACCCCGACGCCTTGACGATCCTCAACCTTAAGGGGGAGAGCCGAACCTACTCTTGGCCGGGGGAGATGGACAGCCCGGCCAAGTCCCGGAGCCTCCAGCCCGAGAATCCCAACATCCAGGTCGTCAACCTGAAGTCGAAGCTCAAGCCGTACATCATCTTCGAGCCGGGCTGCCGGATGACCGTCTACGTCGGCCGCGTCCGGAAAGCCGTGGCCGATTTCTCGGCCTACAACCACTGGCCGGTCTCGCTGCTGCCCACGGACGGCCGGTACGCCGTCGCGCCCGACCGGGTCTCGAGCTTCTCGATCTCGTATACCGATCCTCCCCGCCACCAGGAGAAGGACGGCACCACTTGGGCCAGCTGGATCTACGGCGTCGCGGAGACCCCGTCTCCCGCGCTGGCCGCGCTCGGGCGATCCTGGGCGAAAGCGTCCGAGCTGCGCGTGACGGGCGGCGCCTTCGCTTCCCGCGGCTACGATCTCTCGCAGCGGGCCTACCTCCTGGAGGCCTCGCCTGCGGGGCGGCCCGCCGCCCTGGCCGGCGAGCTGCGGGCGAGCGAGGATTCCCCGGTGGAGAACGTCGCCCTGGTCGTCAAGAATTGGGGAGACGGCGGAGCCGCCCTGACCCTCGACGGCAAGGCGGTTTCCCGGGGCCGCGATTTCCGGTTCGGCCACGTCCGGACCCTCGAGGGGACCGATCTCGCGGTCTGGTTCAAGGCGAAGTCGGTCAAGCCCCTGTCGTTCGTCTTGACGCCTCGATGAAGGCGCCTGTCAATTCGGCAAAAGGAAGGTATCGCACCATGAAAAGATCATCGCTCGTGATCCTGATTCTCGCCGCGGCGGTGGCGGCGGCTGCGCCGCCCGTGTCAGCCCAGGCCGCCAAGCCGGCGGCCCCGAACCCCGCGGCCGTCGTCTGGTATTCCCATCCCGCGGCCGCCTGGGATGCGGCGCTCCCCGTCGGCAACGGCCGTCTGGGCGGGCTCGTCTGGGGCAAGACCGACGAGGAGCAGATCATGCTCAACGAGGACACGCTCTGGTCGGGCGGCCCCTATTCGACTGTGGTCAAGGGCGGCGCCGCTTTCCTGCCGGAGCTGCGCCAAGATGTCTTCGACGGCCAGTACAAAAAGGCCTACGTCCTCTTCAGCCGGCATTTCCTCGGCTATCCCGTCGAGCAGATGAAATACCAGG
>Ga0315281_10008376_pt1 | contig 14473 bp, 18 predicted proteins | sample YL17G07_0_MG_FD_204540 | JGI IMG/M metagenome (GOLD analysis project Ga0315281, IMG submission 204540) | Sediment microbial communities from Yellowstone Lake, YNP, Wyoming, USA - YL17G07_0 | ecosystem: Environmental > Aquatic > Freshwater > Lake > Sediment | place: USA: Wyoming | collected...
TGAATTCGAAAGATTGGATTTACCCGTCTAAAAGAGTGGATTGGCAAGGGTGAGGTTCAGGAAATCAGATTGTTTTGGACAGCAATGAGTAAAATATTAATATTTCACTTTGTAGCTGCTATTTTTATTGCTCAATCAATTATGCAGAGTAGTAGTGTCCTTATCAAGGCTTAAAAAGCATAACGATTCCATATTTCGATACAAAATCATAACTATCATGCTTCGTCAGGGACTCGGAGCATTATTCTGTGGCGCAGGGCACAAAAAGCGCACCCGACGATATTGATTAAGCCTGTCAGCCGCCTATCACCTTGACTTATACAGTCCGAACATGTTATAAAATAACCTACATACGCTAAACATCCAGGCAAGGGAATCCCGTGTGAATCGGGAGCGGACCCGCCGCTGTAATCCTGGTCCTGTCGAAAGACAGGACTAAAGTCTTTACCGAAGAACGCCACTGGCCATGTAGTACTATAACCAGGCTGGGAAGGCAGGTAGAGGTGGGAGAGCCAGAAGACCTGTCAGGATGTGTTCTCGCACAGTCTTCGGCGCTAAGATCATGTGTGGGTTAATATCTGTTTATTAATCCCCAGTCTTTTCCAGAGGCTGGGGATTTTTGTTTTGCGCGAGATTCATAGCGTGATTTTTGGCCGCAACCAAAGAGCCAATATGAAATCTTTGACTGGATTACAGGATAAAATCGGATAAGTGCGAGATGAAAATCTGTTTCCATCCAGTAAATCCTGTTATCCTGTCAAAATAGGTTTGCTTTTTATTGTTGATAACATTCGTGTGATCATGTCAAGTTTTACTGAAAAATAACACAAGGAGCGGTATTGGCCAAGGCATTAATGATACAGGGGACGGGGTCCGGCGCGGGCAAAAGCCTGATCGTCGCGGCGCTCTGCCGGATCTTCAGCGATGAGGGGTTGAATGTCGCGCCGTTCAAGTCCCAGAACATGGCGCTCAATTCCTCCATTACCGCCGAAGGCGGAGAGATCGGGCGGGCGCAGGCGCTCCAGGCGCGGGCAGCGCGGCTCGACCCCACGACTGACATGAACCCTATTCTCCTGAAGGTCTCGGGTGAAACAGGATCCCAGGTCATTATTCAGGGCAAAGTCCACACGACTATGAAGGCGCGGGAATATTATGCCTTCAAAGACGAAGCGTGGAAATCGGTGGCCGAGTCCTACAAGCGACTTTCGCGGAGGCACGACTTGATCGTCCTTGAAGGTGCAGGAAGTCCTGCCGAGATCAACCTTCTTGATGTAGATATTGTAAACATGGCCATGGCAAAACATGCCAAGGCCCCGGTGCTTTTGGTGGGGGACATTGACAAGGGCGGGGTTTTCGCGTCGCTCTACGGTACCGTAAAACTGCTCGGCCGGGACAGCCGGTATATCAAGGGCTTTGTGATCAACAAGTTCCGGGGAGACAAAACTATTCTTGATCCGGGCCTCGACATGATCCATGAGCGGACAGGCAAGCCGGTGATCGGTGTGCTTCCCTATATGCATGATATCGGGCTTCCTGAAGAAGATGGATTGGCGCTTACGCGCAGTGCGGAGTTGCGAGTGCGGAGTGCGGAAGGAAAGACGGTAAAAATCGTTATAGTAAGGCTGAAGTACATTTCCAACTTCACGGATTTCGATCCTCTTGCGCTGGAACCTGACGTCGAGGTTGTGTATTCCGAGAATCCCCTGGAGATCGAGAACGCGGATCTTGTTATACTCCCAGGATCCAAGAACACGGTAACAGACCTTCTTTTGTTAAAAGAAAAGCATCTTGACCGCAGCATCAGGAGGGCCTATGAAAAGGGTGCACAGATCATCGGCATCTGCGGTGGATACCAGATGCTCGGCAAAAGAATAGACGATCCCCATGGCGTGGAAAGCCGTCATAAGAGCATAGACGGCATCGGTCTTTTGAACATAGAGACACTGTTTGCGAAAGAAAAGAAAACCTGCCTTGTGGAGGCGGAGATAAAGGACAGTTCGGAGTTTGGAGTTCACCCTGCACTCGCGCCTGCACTCGTAAACGCTGGGCACAGGCGGAGTGCGGAGTGGAACAACAAGGAGATTCTCAAGGGTTACGAAATTCATATGGGTACCAGCACGGGCGATATCGGACTGTTCCGTGTAAAGAGGGTTTCCTATAACTCTGAACCCGGAACTCTGAACTCTGAACTAGTCTCAGATGGTTCCATGAACAAGAACTGCTGGGGAACCTATATCCATGGGATCTTCGAGAATGATTCCTTCAGACAAGGGATCATTAACGATATAAGGATCAAAAAAGGTTTGCCGACCTCGGATACTATTGTGCGCTATGGTGAGTCCCAGGAAAAGGCCCTTGACCGGTTAGCGGCGATGGTCAGGGAACATATTGACATGGATTTTGTCAGGAAGATCGTGGGAATATGAAAGGCATCATCATCGCAGGCACGCATAGCGGGTGCGGTAAGACGACGGTGACCCTCGGCATACTTGCGGCGCTCAAGAAAAAGGGCTTTAAGGTACAGCCGTTCAAAGCAGGCCCTGATTTCATTGATGCGGGGCTTCACGGAACAGTGGTCGGTTTGCCGTCGAGAAATCTCGATCAGTGGATGTGCGGCAGGGATTATGTCATCAATAGCTTTACCAGGCATGCCGCCCAGGCTGACATCGCGGTCATCGAAGGCGTCATGGGATTGTACGACGGCGATTTCAGTCCCGCGAGCCTGGCAAGCCTTCTCCAGGTGAAGGTCATCCTGGTGGTGGATGGTTACGGTATGGCGGAGAGCGCGGGGGCGGTGGTGCGCGGCTTCGCAGAGTTCTCCGATCTGTCACTCGCCGGAGTGATCTTCAACCGTGTGGCTTCGGAGAGCCATTACAAACGATTGAAAGACAGCGTTCGCGATGTGCCGGTTCTCGGGTATCTTCCGAGGGACATTGATTTTGAGATCCCCCATCGTCATCTCGGGCTTACAATCGCCGAGGAAAAGCCTTTCTCCGGTGAAAAGCTTGGCAGGCTTGCAGACGTTGTAATAAAATATATTGATGTAGATGCGATTATTCGGAATGCCGAGGTCGGAGAACAAATACAAAAAGCGTCGAATGTCCATCCTGGTGATTCAACGAGATTCAAACTTGCTCTTGCCTATGACAAGGCGTTCAGCTTCTATTATGAAGACAACCTGGATATGCTGCGTGATGCGGGCGCGGAGATAGTCCGGTTCAGCCTACTTGCTGATAAAGAAGTCCCGCTCTCTGCTGACGCTGTTTATATCGGCGGCGGGTATCCTGAGATACATGCTGAGGCATTGTCCGGCAACAGCCCGATGCTGAGTTCGATACGGGCGTGGGCCGATGCGGGAAAGCCGCTCTATGCTGAATGCGGCGGGCTCATGTATCTTTCAAAAGGCATTCGTGATTTTGACAATAAGCTCTTTGGTATGGCGGGAGTATTCCCCTTCGAAACGCGGATGATGAGAAAACCGCGCTTGGGCTACCGGGAAATCGTCTTAAAGGGCGACTGTATCCTGGGGAGCAAGGGAGAGAAGTACCGCGGCCATGAGTTCCATTATTCCGAGATACTGGAAGACAGGGATCAGGGGTCAGGGGTCAGGGGACAGGGGAATGTCTATTCTGTAACGAATGCATCAGGTAACCTTCTGTCAGATGAGGGATTCAAATATAAAGACACCCTGGCAAGCTACGTCCATATTCACTTCGGCAGCAATGAACGCGGGGCCGGGTATTTTGCGGATTTTGTAAGGAGAAATTAAGACATGAAGGAACGCATACTGTTGCTCGGGCATGGCAGCCCTAAAAAGGACGCAAATAACCTGGAGCAAGTCGGACAGATGCTGCACAGCATGCTGCATGCCGGATGCACTGAGAACTGTGTTCAGGTCGCCTATCTCCAGTTTGCCGAGCCGGGTATCATGGAAACCATCAAGGCCGGCGTGGAAGACGGCGCGAAGAAGATCATTCTTCATCCTTTTTTCCTGAACTCGGGCGTGCATGTGACTAAGGACATCCCCGAGATGATCGAGGAGGGGCGAAAACTTTATCCCGGCGTGACGTTCATCTATACCGCACCGCTCGGAAATCACGAAAAGCTCGCGCAGATCGTACTGGAGCGGATAAGCGCTGCTGAGGATTTAGCGCCGGCAGCCATTGAAAAGAGAAGCTTCGACATCCTCTCGGCGGAGGCTGATCTGAGTGGTATTCCCGCGGACCGTTTGCCGATTGTGCAGCGCGTCATTCACGCCACCGCGGATTTCGAATTCAAGAATACACTGACCTTTCATTCCGACGCGGTCGCGAAAGGACTTCAGCTGATCAAGGCAGGTAAAGATATCCTGACGGACGTGGAGATGGTGAAGACAGGGATCAATAAAAAATGGCTCTCACAATGGGGAGGAAAAGTCATCTGCTGCATCCAGAATACCGGGGCGCAGGGAGCTGCGGGTGAGGCGTCAGGAGTTGGGAGTTCGGAGTTGGGAGTTAAAACAAGGGCGGAAATCGGGATAGAGGCAGCATTACGGGAGAATCCTAACATCGGCATTATTGCAATCGGAAACGCGCCGACGGCGCTTATTAGAACCATAAGTCTTCTCAACTCAGAACTCCGAACTCGTAACTCCGAACTGCTCGTTGTCGGAGTGCCCGTCGGGTTCGTGAAGGCTGTTGAATCCAAGGCGCAGCTTGCGGAACAGTCTTTTCCTTTCATAACTGCTTTGGGAAGAAAAGGCGGCACGCCCGTGGCAGTTGCCATTGTGAATGCGCTGTTAAAAATAGCATTTGAGGATAAACCGTGAGAGTACAGAGTACAAAGTACCTAGTGCCCTATAGGCGGATATTTATATTGTTCTGTACTCCGTATTATGTACTCTGTACTGCATTCGACGCACATGCCATGCATATCTCCGAAGGCATCCTGCCGGTTAGCTGGGCCGCGCTCTGGTTTCTTGTTGCTCTGCCTTTTGTTGCTTTCGGCCTTTACAAGCTCAAGAAGCTCTCGGCTGTTGACCTGTCGTTCAAACCCCTCGTGGGTCTCATGGCCGCGGTAGTTTTTATCATCTCCTGCATGCCTATCCCCGTTCCGACTGCGGGCACGTGCTCCCATCCCTGCGGAACAGGCATATCGGGGATCCTCCTCGGCCCGGCTATCAGCGTACTGATTGCCGCGGTGGCACTCCTTATTCAGGCGCTCTTTCTCTCCCATGGAGGCTTAAGCACCTGGGGAGCGAACATCGTATCCATGGGCATTGTAGGCTCCTTTGCGGGATATTTCACGTTCAGGGTATTGCGCTCCTTGAAAGTCAGCATGGCGGTCGCAGGTTTCATGGCCGGGCTTTTTGCCGACTGGGCGACCTACCTCGCCACATCGGCCGAACTTGCCTCAGGCATCAAGGGAGACTCTCCCTTTCTTCCGCTTTTTACCAAGATACTTATTGCCTTTATCCCGACACAGCTGCCTCTCGGCATACTCGAAGGGGCGATGACCGCCGGCATGGTCGTCCTGCTGTATAGAAAAAGGCCGGATTTGCTTGTCAAGATGGGCGTGATCAGGAAGGCGGATGCCGTATGAATTGCGGATTGCGGAATGCGGATTGCGGATTTCAAAAAATAATCATGGTTTGTGCCATTATTATGCTGTCTATGGTCTCTCCTCATTATTCTGCCATTGCTGCTGATAAATGGCCCGGTGTCGACGAATCGGTCGTTGAAAAATATGCAAAAGAACAGGGCAGGGAAGCTCGGGCGCCGTATATCAATACGGACCAGGGAGATCTTCTGCTCTTTGTTTTCCTGCTTGCAGGGACCATCGGGGGATTTGTTGCGGGATATTACTGGCGGATACTGATGCATGAAAAAGCGGAAACAATCAAAAAAGAGAAATAAGAGGACGTACCTCTACCTCTGTACTAAGGAAAAATGAATGCATGTTTTAACGGAATACAATAAACACGAACGTATGCTCACAAAAGTCGATGCGAGAGTCAAGCTCTTCGCGGCCCTGACCATTCTCATCATGGTCCTGAGCTATAAGGGGTTTGTCTTCCCCTCGATCGTAACGCTGTCCTGCCTTTTTCTCTGCATCAGGATGGGGGTCCCCTTGCGGGCACTTGTCCTGAGATTTTCCGAGCCTTTGTTCATTGCTGTTGTCGTGGTCCTGTTGAAATTCTTTTTTTCGGGAAAAGATGTTCTTTTTTCCGGAAACATCATCGGGATCAACGTTGTCGGTCATAAGGATGGGTTGATAGAGGGGCTGCTCATCGGCTGCAGGATCATAGGCGCCGTATCCGTAGTTGCGCTCCTGGGATTTGCCACTCCTTTTACCGAATTCATGGCAGGTCTTTCATGGTTCAGGGTACCGAAGGGGTTTATCGAGATCCTGATGTTTGCCTACCGGTATATCTTCGTGCTCTTTGAGGACGCACAGGTCATCTACCAGGCCCAGAAAAACCGCCTTGGTTATTCGAACGTCAGGCGCGGATTGAGTTCCTTCGGCACGCTGGCCGGTACCCTGACGATCAAGGCTTTTGATCACAGCCAGAACACGACTGTGGCCATGGTACAGCGGGGGTATGACGGCGACATGCCGTTGCTATCGCACAGGCCTTTCAAATCAACTGAGCTTTTCGCCTCAACGCTCTTTCTCCTGATCATGGGAGTGTTATGGAAGATTTGAAAAAGAGTCAGGGGTCAGGGGGCAGGGGTCGGAAGAGCGAGGATATTCGCTTGTCCGTTGCCATCGACACCTTTACCTATGCCGATGGGACGCAGGCCCTGGGCGACATAGCTCTCGAGGTGCGGAAGGGCGAATTCGTCGGCATCCTGGGATCGAACGGCTCAGGCAAGACTACACTTCTCAAAGTTATGGACGGTTTGGTAAAGGACTATCAAGGCACGGTCCGTCTCGATGGCGCTGACGTGAGGAAACTCTCGCCAAAGCAGATCTACCAAAAGGTCGGTCTGGTGTTCCAGAACCCCGATGAGCAGCTCTTTGCTCCGACGGTGTTTGAGGACGTTGCCTTCGGCCCCCAGAACATGGGATTTGCCAAGGAGGAAATCGTTCGCCGCGTGAACAGCGCCTTGCATGCCGTGGACATGGAAGGCTACGCCAAAAAGTCCATCCATCACCTCAGCTTCGGGCAGAAAAAACGGATATGCATTGCCGGGCTCCTGGCCATGGGGCATGAGATACTTCTGCTCGACGAGCCGACGGCGGGTTTAGACCCCATGGGCGAGTATAAGATGATGGATCTGCTCACAAAACTGAACAACGAGCAGGGCGTGACCGTGGTCATGGCGACCCACAGCGTTGATCTGGTCCCGCTGTTCCTCGACCGGCTCTTTATTTTGAGCAAGGGTCGGATCGTGCGCAGCGGTCCTCCGGCTGAAGTGTTCACCGCGCCCGAGGAGATGGCCCAGGTGAAACTCAGGCTTCCCCACATCGCGGAGCTGATCTACCGGCTCAAGAACGAAGACGGGGTGCATTTCGATAAAATTCCGCTTACGGTGGGCGAAGCACGGCGGGAAATCATCAAAACTATGAAGGACCATCATGCGTAAAGGATACATTCAGGTCTATACGGGAAACGGCAAGGGCAAGACCACGGCCGCGTTGGGGCTCGCTGTCAGGGCCGCCGGGGCGGGCTTGAAAATATTCATAGCGCAGTTCATCAAACAGCTGAAGTGCAGCGAGCATGCTTTGCTTAAAGAGCTCAGCGGCCGGATCACGGTGAAGCAGTACGGCAAAGGCCTCATCATGAGGCGAAAACCGTCTCCCGCCGATATCAAGGCGGCACGGGCAGGATATGAGGACGTAAAAATACATATTTTGTCCGGGGATTACGACGTGGTGATCCTTGACGAGGCGAATGTGGCGGCCCACTTAGGATTGATCACGGTGCAGGAACTTCTGGAACTCATGGCAATAAAGCCAAGGGATATTGAACTGGTGATAACGGGACGGTATGCGGACGAGAAGGTCATGGAAGCCGCGGACCTGGTAACGGAGATGCGCGAGATCAAACATTACCATAAACAGGGAGTGAGTGCGCGGCGTGGAATCGAAAAGTAAAAAACTCCGTTCAGGGTACACCACCGGCGCCTGCGCAGCAGCAGCGGCGAAGGCGGCAACGAGCATCCTATTGCGGATTGAGGGACAAGATAAAACCGTAGAAATACCGTTTCCCGATGGCAGCAGGGTAATGTTCAACGTTCAGAGTTCAGAGTTCAGAGTTGAAGGCGCAAAAAGTTTTGCTTCGGCTTCCATTATCAAGGATGCAGGAGACGATCCCGATGTAACGCATGGAGCGGAAATTAAGGCTGAAGCTTCCTTGATTGCGGAATGCGGATTGCACCCTGCACTCGCGCTTGCACTCGTTGACGCTGGGCACAGGCGGAATGCGGATTTAAATTCACAACCAGAAATACTTATTCGCGGCGGAAAGGGTGTTGGGAGGATGACCAAGCCCGGTCTCGCCATTCCTGTCGGCGAGCCGGCGATCAATCCCGTGCCGAGGAAGATGATCCGGGCCGCGGTTCTGGAAGCATTGGCGGAGTTCGAGGTGGAAAATCCGCAATCCGCAATCCGCAATTCACAATTAGAAGTAGTAATATCGGTTCCCGCAGGGGAAGAGCTGGCAAAGAAGACGCTGAACCACCGGCTCGGGATCATAGGCGGAATCTCGATCCTCGGCACCACGGGTATTGTGCGTCCCGTGTCCACGGAGGCATATACCGCGAGCATCACCGCGTCGATGGATGTGGCAAAGGCTGCCGGTCTTTCTGTCGTGGTCCTGTCCTCGGGAAGGACGTCGGAAAAAGCGCATGTGAAGAAGTTTCATTTTCCCGAAGAGGCATACGTGATGATGGGAGACTATCTCGAATTTGCTCTTCTTGACGCGAAGGCCCATGGATTCACCACGATCCATCTCTGCGCACAGTGGGCAAAAATGGTCAAAACAGCCATGGGAACACCTCAAACTCACGTGAGGCACGGTGCGCTGGAGGCCGAAAAAGCCCTTGAATTTCTTATAGCACTCGGGATCGCCATCCCTCGCGAGAAATCGTTTAATACGACACGGGAAATATTCGAGTACATTCAGTCCGCAATCCGCAATCCGCAATCAGCAATGGAAAAGGTTTGCGAAGCAACGAAACGCTACGCCGAGGGGCTTACGTCCGGTATTCCCGTTTTCGTCCATCTCGTGTCCTATGAAGGAGATATCCTTGCAGCCAGCGAATAAGCTCTATGTTGTCGGAATCGGGTATCGCCCTTTTGAGAAGCGAGCGCGGAAACTTGTGCTGGAAGCAGACGTCATCCTCGCGTCATCCAGGCTCTTTGAGGTTTTCACTAAATACGAGGAGTATGAAGCGGTCAAGGATCGGATCAAGGTCATAAGCAAAGTGCCCGATACGATCTCTTTTATCCGGGATTGGTTCTCTCAATCCACAAGGCAGCCTCTTGTGCTGCTTGCGTCCGGGGACCCGATGTTCTTCGGCATCGGCAGGCGGATGGTGAAGGAATTCGGCACGGAGCGTGTTGAAATCATCCCTGATCTTTCGAGTGTTCAGCAGGCCTTCAGCCGCATCAACGAACCGTGGGACGACGCTTTTTTCATCAGCCTTCACGGAGGCCCGGACATCGCGAAAAGGCGCGCGCTTCCCTATGAAGTGACGGACATCCCGGCGCTGCTTCAGCGATACGGGAAGATGGGCATACTGACGGACAGGGAAAACAACCCGGGAGTGATTGCAAAGGTACTGCAATCCGCAATTCGCCTGTGCCCAGCGTTTACGAGTGCAAGCGCGAGTGCAGGGTGCAATCCGCAATCCGAAATTCTTATGTATGTCTGCGAACACCTCGGGTATCCTGATGAAAAGATCATTTCAGGAACAATTGAAGAACTCGCAGGGCGGTCTTTTGCCGACCCCAATGTGGTTATTCTCAAGGAATCGGGAGCCAGGAGTCAAAAGTCAGAACTCAGATTAGGATTGCGGGAAGAAGACATCGTGCATGAGCGAGGGCTTATCACAAAAGACGAAGTAAGGGCCGTGACTTTGCACAAACTGCGGCTTCCCGGAAAAGGGGTATTCTGGGACGTCGGGGCCGGTTCAGGGTCCGTATCGCTGGAGGCTGCGCGGCTTAGTCCGGGACTTCGGATTTTCACGATTGAGAAGGACCCGAAACGGAGCGGCGATATTGCGGAAAACATACAACGTTTTTTCACGAAAAATATTGAACTTGTAAACAAGGCTGCGCCCGAGGCGCTTGCGGACCTTCCCGCTCCCGATCGTGTGTTTATCGGAGGAAGCGGAGGGAGTCTTGGCGACATTGTGAAGATTGTCAGCAGCGTGATGACATCGGGCATTGTCGTGATTAATGCCGCGACGCTTGAAACGCTCCACGAGGCCATGGCGAGCCTTGAGGCACATGGGTTTTCCGTGGACGTATCGGAGATATCCGTGTCGAGATCGAAAGTGATCGCGGGCAAACGGCTTATGAGCGCGCTCAATCCGGTGTTTGTTGTGAAAGGCGAGAGATCATAGCGGAAAGTTCAGCTTGAGCCACAACATCCCAACGCTCTCCTCATAAGGATTTCCGTTGACAGTCTGAAAAGTAATACCTATAATATCGGTAATACTATATTGGAGGTAGGAATTATGTCCACGATAACAAAAAAAGGCCAAGTCACGATTCCTAAACCATTCCGTGACCAGCTTCACATTAAAGAAGGCGACAGCCTGCATTTCGAAGTAAAAGACAATGTGCTGATTCTCAGGCGAAATGACCGAAGATCACTCCTCGACCTCGGCGGCATAGCCAAGGGACGAAAAAAAGGCCAGGGAAGCGAGCGGGAATACACGAAACGAATCGTTGCCCGGAATATCGCGCACGATGGCCGCTGACTGACATGAATGATACCGTATTCGTCGATACAAACGTGTTTCTGCGGTTTTTTGTGAACGATGTGCCAGCCCAGTACGAAAAAGCCCGTTCGCTGTTCGAAGCTGCGGAAGCCGGAACGATTAAACTTGAAACGAGCGAGCTCGTTACTGCCGAAATCGTATGGGTGCTTGAATCGTTCTACGGGTTCGCCAGAAAAGAAGTCACCGAAGTGCTTACGACCCTCCTCTCTTCCCGAAATCTCAGGATTGCAAGCCACGGGCGTATTCGCGAGGCTGTTCGTCTCTATGCCGCGGGAAATATGGACTTCATTGACGCCTATAATATCGCTTATATCCGGTCGAAAGACTACTCCAAGGTTGCCACCTTCGATCGTAAGCATTTCAGTAAAGTTGAGGGAATCAGTATCGTTTGACGGCCTAGGGACCATTAAGTATCGAATAGAAACAACGTCACAATACTGATGTGAGCGCGCTCAATCCGGTGTTTGTTGTGAAGGGCGCGAGGGAAAACATATTAGCCGTCATTCCACCTTGACTTAGTCCACGACTTAGTCTATTATTCAGTTCAGGAGGCTCGATAGCTATGACGATGGTAAATGTGCATGAGGCAAAGACCCATTTTTCGAGACTTTTAAGCAGGGTGGCTGGCGGAGAAGAGATCGTTATCGCCAAGGCCGGCAAACCGGTGGCCCGCTTATTGCCGCTGATCGGGAAGACGCAAAAACGGGAGCCGGGGAGCGCGAAGGGCCGGATTACTCTGAAAAAGGGTTTTGCGGAACCGTTGTCGTCGTTACTTGCCGATGAGTTCGAGAAATGAGGGCGCTGCTCGATACGCATGTTTTTATCTGGTGGATCATGGACTCGCAGCAATTGCCCCGGCGTGTGCGCGAGATAATCGCGGACGACGATAATGAATTGTTTCTGAGCGCCGCGAGTTGCTGGGAGATAGCGATCAAGGCGGGGCTTGGCAAGATTATGCTGCCCGCTCATCCGGACACGTTCATCGCCGAACAAATGGCGCTGAATGCCGTCCAGGCATTGCCTGTAGAGGCGACCCACGCTCTCCATGTATTTCATCTCCCGTCTTTTCACCGTGACCCCTTTGACCGAATCCTCATTGCACAGGCTCTTATGGAGGGGATCCCGATTATCACGTCAGACGCGTTCATCAGGAAATACAAGGTTCAGACTATCTGGGATAAAAAATTGTAGGGCGCGTTCCCCAAACGCGCCGCACCTTTCGGATTTAAGGTTGCTATGGGAAGATACTGTTTTATCTGTCATCGTGAGCGTCCCAATGAAGCATTCAGCGGTAAGGGACAGAGCATCGGCATTTGCAAGAAATGCGGCAGTATGCCGAAAGCCGAATGGCAGCGCATACAGGATGAAGATTTTCTTCACCACGCTCTGGAACAGAGGAGTATATTGCCAAAGAACGTGGAATACTTCAATGAGATGCGCCGCGATATTCCGATGAGCTTGGGGAAAAAGCCGCGCTCATGGCTGAACTCGGAGAGGTCCATCCGCGAAAGAAGAACCGATATGGCTTTCTGTATCACAACAAGCGGGAGCTGTATGACCGGATGGTCCGGCTCAGTCTCATCGAGAATTTGATGGCTGAGTATGCCGCTGCCGCCGAGGAGGAAGAACTGATGATGGAGGATGTTGATTTTCTGGCAGAGGACTTGGAAAATGGGCTTTCGTTATGAAATAGGTTGTGATACCGTGACGCTGTAATGTGGATGAATCATGAAGAAAAGCAAACCAAAGAAGACCGCACCTGAACAGAGCGATGCCGAGGCCCCATCCTGGGTTACAGAGACACCTCGCAGAACGACGCCGCATACCGAAGAAGAGTTTGACCTTTTGGTGGACGGCACGATAGAGGGCATCAAGGACACCACTGCCTGGAAGGATTTGGTCCGCCGTGTCGGATTGCAAGAGGCCCGGCGCGTCCTGCGGTCCCGCCTGATCGCTAATGATGCGCTTGATACAATGGTTACCTGGAACTGAATTGGCTGAATCATGGAAATCGGAATCTCAGTGTCGTATCATGTAGCTAAGAATGTATATCAAATTACAAGATGTGACCCTGATGACGCTCGCAAAATATAGCTCCAGCCCACGGAATCCATTGCGCCGGGCTTGGATACATTGCGAGTGCAACACACACATTAAATGTGCACATCAAAACAGGCCAAATGAATAAAAAACTCATTTCTGTTTTGCTCAAACCTTTGGCAGAGGATTTATAACATGATGACTTCGATTGCAATAATAGCCACCGCAATTTCGACATTAGCTGCCTCCATATCTGCCTACGTCACATATCGAACGTGGCGCGATTCAAAATCTGACGAGCGCTTGATCGTCAGTGAGCTTCAACATGCCCCTGTCGCATTATGGGACCACCGCCAAAGTGTTCTATGGTGTACCTTGTTGAATAAATCGAGAAAGAAAGTAGATATTAGAGCAGTCTTTGCATACGATAGTAAAAATGAACCAATTAAAATCACATGGTCAAGCCAAATCAATGATTTTGGCAATCCACAAAATGCGAGTGGTCGTCTTGTTGTCGTAGATAGCGAACCTTTATACATTAGACGCAATGATGGTACGGCGTTCTATTCTTGTACGATTGATATTCACCACTCATTTTCACCTACTCCTTATCGGGCATACTTCGAACCCTACAGTGAAGAATAATTGACGACATGGTGTCGCGTCCCGCGCTACGCGCGCGGGGCTCAACACCGCATTGGATTTTCAAGAGGTGTTTTTATGGGCTTGTTCGATAAAATATTGCGCAATATGCCAGGCAGTCCGAAAAGCATAGCAAAACTTCAATATGATATTTATAAGCGTTATAAAAGCAAATATCCAGGATGGCCTCAAAATAAAATCTTTCGAAATATGTTGATAGATCGCTATTCTGTTATGAAAACGGTGAAAGAAGATGAATTTGATAAAATTGTCTCCAACTGTGGCAATCTTATTGAATTTGTACTGTCGATTGTTGTCCGAGAAAATCCTCCGGCAATGATGCCACCGCATCAAGAAGATACTATTGGGGACATATTGAAATGGTTTATGAAAAACGCTCCAGAAGAATATGATAAATTTACAGCTCGATTTTCTAATATCAAAAAAACGGCAGATGAGGACTATCAGGACTATCAGCTCTTATATAACCTTGAATCTAAAATGGCATCCCTGATTGATAATTGTAAGTTGGACATGATAATAGACCCGGATTCTTGCATCATTATGTATCGTGACAATTCATTCTCCTGGGGTGCTATTTCTCCTAAAGCAAGAAATCAATCTGATAAAATAGCCGCCATTATTTCAATGAAGGATGTTGAGCCAGAATACACGCGTCTTGTAAATATCAGAAGAACAAGTGAGTCGTCTATTGACTTTAGCGTACATATGGCGACGGATATGTATGCAAGACACGCACTCAGTATGCTTATGACCTGAATCTTGCACCATGATGAATAAATAAAGATAAAACCATACGGGTTACACTGATATGATACGGTTATTTCGCGGACAAC
>Ga0315281_10008378_pt1 | contig 14471 bp, 13 predicted proteins | sample YL17G07_0_MG_FD_204540 | JGI IMG/M metagenome (GOLD analysis project Ga0315281, IMG submission 204540) | Sediment microbial communities from Yellowstone Lake, YNP, Wyoming, USA - YL17G07_0 | ecosystem: Environmental > Aquatic > Freshwater > Lake > Sediment | place: USA: Wyoming | collected...
TCAGCCTACGGGCATCGTGACGCCGCAGCAATGGCAACAGTTCATAGATGAGGTCGTGACGCCCCGTTTTCCGCAGGGGCTTACGTCGTGGCAGGCGGCGGGCCAGTGGAAATCTTCCGGAGAAATCAAGCAGGAAGTGTCCAACATTCTGAACATCGTGCATCCGAACGATGAAAAGAGCGATGAGGCGCTGCGCGAAATTGTCGACGAGTACAAAGCGCGGTTCCAGCAGGACGCGGTCCTCCGGATCCGCGCTCGCGCCTGCATGTCGCTTTAAGGCTGTATTTTTTTCGGGCCGGCGCTTTCCGGCTTCAACTTAAAGGCCAGTCCAGATGAACGCAAACACTCAGCTCCATATCCTCACGGTCGAAAACGGCGTCGCCGTCGTCACGCTGAACCGGCCCGAGGCGATGAATTCGCTCAACACGCAGCTGCGCACCGAGCTGTTCGCGCTGTTGCCGCAACTCGACATGCGCGACGACGTGCGCGTCATCATCATCACGGGCGCCGGCGACCGCGCGTTCTGCACCGGCGCCGACCTCAAGGAGCGCGCGGCCCGCAGCACCGAGACTTTGGTGCTCGACCGCCACACCGTGGTTGCAAAATGGACGAGCACTATCGCGGGGTTGCGCAAGCCGGTGATTGCGGCGATCAACGGCTATTGCATGGCGGGCGGATTCGAGCTCGCGCTTCAGTGCGACATCAGCATCGCTTCCGAGCGCTCGATATTCTCGCTGCCGGAAGTGACGCACGGGTTCTTTCCGGGCGGCGGCGCCTGCCAGCGGCTGCCGCGGCTGGTCGGCATCCAGAAGGCGAAGGAACTCATCTTCACCGGCCGGCGCTGGGACGCCAGGGAAGCACTGGAGCTCGGAGTGGTTAACAAGGTCGTGCCTCACGACAAGGTAATGGAGGAGGCCATGGCGCTGGCGCGGCAAATCGCCGCGAACCCGATGATTGCAGTGATCCAGGCCAAGTCCGCGCTCAACCAGTCGCAGGAGACCGGGGTCACGGCCGGCCTGCGATTCGACAACGAGGCATGGGTCGGCTGCATGCACTCTGACGAGTGGAAGGAAAAACTCGGCGGGTTCGTCCGAAAGGAGCGCAAGGCATAAGAGAAACTTTGGCGCCGGCTTAAATGTTTTCCCGGCTTGACGTTCCAGGCGATGCGAAATTCCCGCGCTAGCGCCGTTGCCGTTTGCTCCCGCCCTCGGGCGCCTTGAGCCGGCGCTGCCGCCGTTCCAGCTTGTCGAGCAGTACGATGCTGCGTTTGTCGACCCGGATATGTCCCAACTTTTTCAACTTCGTCATCACTCGGCTTACCATCTCGCGCGATGTGCCTATCATCCGCGCTATGTCCGCCTGTGACGGCGCTCGTTCGATCGTAGACATGCCGTCTATCGGTTTGGCCAAATCGAGCAGAACGCGCGCGACCCGGCCGTAGACGTCCATCAGCGCCAGGCTCTCGATCTGGCGATCGGCGTGGCGCAAACGTTCGACCAGTCTAAGCATGATGCGCGTCGTCAGCTCGAAGCTATTCGCAAGGCAACGCGTGAAGTCCGCCTTGGATATGCGCATCATTTCGCACGCCTCCAGCGTTTCCACGCCGGCCGAGCGCGGCAGATCGTCGAGCAGTGCCATTTCCCCGAAGAAATCACCCGGCCCGATGATCGACAGGATTACCTCGCGGCCGTCCGGACGCGATTCGAAGATCTTCGCACGCCCTGACCACATGATGTAGAGCGAATCGGTCAGGCGCCCTCCGCTCAGCACGTCCGCGCCGCGCGGATATTGCTGCCGTGTCATGTGCTTCGCCAGCATCGACAGCTGTTCGGGCGCGAGCCCCGAGAACAGCGGCACGGCTTTGAGCACTTCGGTGGTTGGCAAAGGCAGTGAGCTTGTCAAGCGGGCGGCTCCAAATCGTCAGTCGACCTTGATATTGCCTGCCTTGACCACTTTCGTCCACTTGGCGACATCCCGGGCGATCACGCGCCCGAATTCTTCCGGCGTCGTATGCGCGGGCTCCCTGCTGTCGGCGCGCAGCCGTTCCTGCACCTCGGGCAGCCTGAGAATGCGCGCGAGCGCCTGATTGAGCCTCAAGATGATCTCCCTGGGTGTTCCCGCCGGCGCCCACATGCCGTTCCATGCGCTGTGTGCGTAGCCGGGGACCAGCTCGCCGATTGCGGGCAGATCGGGCATCGCCGGAGAACGCTGCTCGGTGGTGACTGCGAGCGCGCGCAGCCTGCCCGCCTTGATCTGTGGAAACAATGCCGGGCCGGAAAGCAGCATCACATGGATCTGCCCGGCAAGCAGATCGGCGATGGCGGGAGCATCGCCCTTATAGGGAACGTGGACCATGTTCGTTCCGCTCATCTGCTGGAAGAGGGCGGCCGCAAGATGCGGCGCGCTGCCCGATCCGGGCGAGCCGAAGTTGAGAACGCCGGGTTTTGCGCGCAGAAACTCGATGAACTCCTTCAGGTTGGCCACCTTCATCGAAGCGTGCACGGATAATATGAGCGCCCCGGTATTGATTAGGCTGATCGGCGCGATACCTCTGACCGGATCGTATGGCAGCTTGTATAGCGCCGCCGCTGCCGCGTAGCTCGACGCGAGAACGATGATCGTGTAACCGTCCGGATTGGCGCGCGCAGCGATCTCGGCGCCGATGGTGCCGCCCCCGCCGCCGCGGTTGTCGACGACGAACTGCTGGCCGAACTCCTCGGCGAGCCGCGCGGCCAGTACGCGCGCCACGATATCCGTGCTGCCCCCCGGTGCAAACGGAACAATTACTCTTACGGGCTTATCAGGATAAGGTGCGGATCCCTGGGCGGCGATGCGAATAAATCCGGGGGGCCGAGCGTCGTTCCCGCGAGCGGGCCTGCGGCTAACGTGTCCCGACGCTCCACCCTCTGGAAATGGCACGATCATGCGCACCGGTCTCTCGGGCCATTTTCCCGTTTGAGCCTGTGCTGCCGGCAGTGCTGCCGCGAGCACGAGCAGCAGCAATGCGCGTCTTGCTTTCATCGGCATCACCGTATCTTGTCCTTCCGGGTTAATGCGATCGGCTGCAGGCGAATTGCCACAGAACGTAAAGCAGCGTTCCCGGCGCGGCGGTCAACCAGCCATTGGATGCCACCGCGGTCTCGACGGGGTCGCCGCCGCCCATCGGGCCGGAGTGCAGGGAAAAGGCGATCGTCCGGATTCGCGAATTCAGGCAATCGAATTCACTGTGTGCCTTCGATGAAACATGCTGGTTGCCGTACGGCGATGGCCGGGGGGATTTAAGGTCGATCAGGTCGCTCATTTGCACCCGATCGCCTTCCCGTGAAATGGTGGCGGGGTCGGCATATGCAATGTATTCGTCATTGTCGTTTACCAATATCCACTCGGCCGCCGAGTTGCAGCTGAGTGCCGCGAGCGCCAGTGCCGATGCGAGTCGTTTCATGATTACACCGCTGAACGATGGAGCATGATTCTACACTCGTTGAAATAGAAAACGACACGGCGTGCTAGCATGGCCACCGGACGGAAACATTCAATGGGAGAAAGCAGATGAAAGCAGCGTTTTTCATGAAACACGGCGGGCCGGAAGTCATGCAGTATGGCGACGTGAAGGATCCCGTTGCCGGGCCCGGCCAAGTGCTGATCGATGTTCACGCCGCCAGCGTCAACGGCGCCGACTGGCGGGTAGTTGCCGGCGCCTACGCGCCGATCACCGATTTTCCGTACATTCCGGGGCGCGATTTCTCCGGCGTGGTCAGTGCGCTCGGCGCCGGCGTGAAAGACTTCGCGATCGGCGACGCTGTGTACGGCGTTTGCGAAGTCGGCACCGAAGCGGCCTACGCAGAGAAGGTCGCGATCAAAGAGGCCATCGTCGCGAGAAAGCCCGCGAAGCTCACGCACGTCGAAGCCGCGGCGGTGTCGCTGATCGGCCTCACCGCGCTCTGCTCGGTCGAGGACACGCTGCAACTGAAGTCCGGCGAAACGATATTGATCCAGGGCGGCGCGGGCGGTGTGGCGAGTTTTGCGATCCAGCTCGCGAAGCATCTTGGCGCGCGCGTGATCACCACCGCGAGTGCTGCGAACCACGACTACCTGCGCAGTCTCGGCGCCGACCAGATTATCGATTACAACAAAGAGGACTTCGCCAAAGTGGTGACGGGCTGCGATGCGGTGTTCGACACCGTCGGCGGGGAGGTGGCGACGCGCTCGTATTTGGTATTGCGTCCGGGCGGACGCGCTGCGTTCATCGCTTCGGGCGCTAATGCGCCGGCCACATCGCGCACCGACGTCAAGGGGCTGCGTCCCAAGGTCGGGCGCGATCGCGCGCATCTCGATCGCACCGCCGCGCTGGTCACCAGCGGCGCCGTGCGCGTGCCTGAAATTACAATCTACGCGCTAACCGACGTCGCAGCCGCGCACAGGGTAAGCAAAGGGCGGCATTTTTGCGGGAAACTGGTATTCAAAGTCCGATGATTTGAGGCGGACGGGCTAACCCAGCCTAGTGCGGGAGATCCAATTGCGCGTATTGCAACGCGACGACGACGCGGCTATGCTGACGCCCGAGGGAAAAGAGAATGCACCGGATATCTGCCGGTGTCCGGGAAACCCAAATAAGCAGAGGAGTTCAACATGAACCATAGAGTGCAATCGCACATTTCCGTTATTCGCAACATTGTGCTGGCCGTGACGGGCAGCGCGATTATCGCCGGATGCCAGTCCACGGGCGGGTCCATAGCGTTGGACCCCGACAACACGTCATACAAGCGGATGGTCACCCAGGGTGAGGCTACGACGATCATCGTGGAGAACATTTACCCCGACTGCCCGCGGCACTTCGCCGCGATGAACATCCGTAAAAGCGCGGTCGGCCAGATCACCGCCACCGATGGCACCGTGATCACGATGCCGGCGGAGACCGCCGCGCAGAAAGGGCTGGGCCCGAAGAGCTACGACCTTTATAACGAATGCAAACAGATCAGGCCGGAGAACACGGCCGCAGTGTCGACCGCCAACGTGCCGGTAATCGAGGTCGATGCGGACGGCGAGGTCATCACCGGCTTCATCGTTGCGGACAACTATTACGAGATGTACGTGAACGGCAAGCTGGTGTCGGTGGACAATACGCCCTACACGCCCTTCAACTCGGCGATCGTGAAATTCAAGGTCAAGCGGCCGTACACGATGGCTTTCCTGCTGGTCGATTGGGACGAGCGTCTCGGCCTGGGCATGGAGCTCTTTCCCAATCAGGGGCCCAAGCAAAATCCCTGGTACCCGGGCGACGGCGGCCTGATCGCGAAGTTCAGCGACGGCACGATGACCGACGCGACGTGGAAAGCGCAGACTTTCTACATTGCGCCACTCATGGATCCGAAGGAGGTCGTCGAGCGTGGCAACATTCACGACACTCCCAACCTTGGCGGCCGGACGCACCCCTACGCCAGGAAACCCAACTGCGAGGCCAAGTGCTATGCGGTGCACTACCCGATCCCCGCGAACTGGCAGTCCCCGCGGTTCAACGACACGAATTGGCCGCGCGCGTGGGAATTCACCGACCAGGAAATCGGGGTGACGAACCTGCCGGCCTATACACGTTTTCCCGAGCTGTTCGATGGCGCGCGCTGGATTTGGACGCAGAACCTGGTGCTTGATAACGTGGTGATCGCGCGCAAAACGGTGCGCTGATCTTATAGGTGGTACCGGCGCGCACCGGCTTAATGCCGGGCGCGCCGGGCGGTCCGTACCCGCAACGTTCCTGCGGCCGCAAAACTTCGAAGGACAAAGTGTTTAAAGTCAGGCAGACTCTGCCGGCATGAACACCATTGCCCAAACCAGTCCCCGCCCAGAGGGGTTTTCCCGCGCGGTGAGTCTGCTGCTTAACGTTGCCCACGGCATGGATCACATGTTTTTGCTGATCTTCGCCACGGCCGTTGCCATGATTGCTTCTGAATTTGGCTATTCAAACTGGACGGACCTCATGCCGTACAGCGTCGGCGCGTTTGCGCTGTTCGGCCTTGGCGCGCTGCCCGCCGGCCGCCTTGGCGATTTATGGGGCCGCCGCGTCATGATGATTGTTTTCTTCGTCGGCATGGGGGCCGCCGCGCTGCTGGTTGCGCTGACGCAAAATGCCTGGCAGCTTGCGGCAGCATTGACGCTGCTCGGCACCTTCGCCGCGATCTACCATCCGGTCGGCATTCCAATGCTCGTGCAGAACGTCCCGAATCCGGGCGCCGTGATCGGCATCAACGGGCTCGCTGGCAATCTTGGCATTGCCGTTGCCGCGCTGGTAACCGGGTTCCTGGTCAAATGGTTAGGCTGGCGCGCCGCGTTTGCGATTCCCGGCATGGTCGCGATCGTGTGCGGGATTGTTTTCGCAATATTATGTCCGAAAGAGACCGAAGCGCCGTCCCGCCGCAAGGGAGGCAAGGCCAAGGTGGTGTTGACGCCCGCGATGCTCGTGCGCGCGTTCACGGTCATGACAGCAGCGGCCGTCGCGAGCAGCCTGCTCTTCAATTTCACGACGAACGGCAATGCACAGCTGCTGACGGAAGGTTTCCGCGGGGTCATCGAGGACCCGGCGCTTCTGGGAGCCATGCTGGCGCTGGTCTATACGATCGCGGCGTTTGCGCAGATTGTCGTCGGCCGGCTGATCGACCGCATGCCGTTCAAGCCGCTGCAACTCTGGATGTCGGTGGCACAGATACCGCTTCTGATCCTCGCTGCGCACACGCAGAACTGGTGGCTCTTCGCATCATTGCTCGGGGTCATGGTATTCATATTTGGCTCTATACCGTTTACCGACGCCATGATCGTGCGCTATGTCGACGATCGTCTGCGCTCGCGCGTGGCCGGCATGCGGCTCACGGTGGCATTCGGCATCAGTTCGCTTGCTGTGTGGCTGCTCGGACCGCTGGTCAAAACCATCGGATTTACCGCGGCGCTGTGGATCCTGGCCGGAATTGCCGCGATCAAGGCCGCGATTGTGCTCATGCTGCCGGACGAGCCGGCGGACGCGAAAGGCGTGCGGACGTAAGATCCGGATCGAAGGCGGGACCCTCTAAACTCGCGTCATCCTTTGAGCGCTGAGCCAGCGTGTTGGGTCTCTGCCGGCTGCTCCCGGGGAAAATTACTCCGCCTTCATTCCCCTCTCTTTGAAGACGACGCGCCATTTCTGCACTTCCTGCTTGAGGTGAGCGACAGCCTCCTCGGGCGTGTTGACGACGAGCTCCACTCCGCGCTCGCGCCATCTTTGCACGGCTTCGGGCGTGCGAAGGATTTTGCGCAACGTGTCGTTGATCTGGGTGATCAGCGCGCGCGGTGTCGCGGCGGGCGCTGCGAGCACATGCCAGGTCGAGAATTCGTAACCGGGGAGCCCCGATTCCGCGAGCGTCGGGATCTGCGGCGCCACCGGCGAGCGCTTGAGGGAAGTCACGCCGAGTGCGCGCAGCCGCTTCGCCTCAACCTGCGGCATGGCGTCCGCAATCGTGTTCGAGAAGTACATCTGCATTTCCCCGCTGATCACCGCCGTCGTCGCCGGCCCGCCGCCCTTGTAATGCACCGCGAAAATATTGACTTTGCCGAGGTAATTCAGCAGCTCGCCCGCGATATGCGGGTTGGTCGCGGGGCCCGCGGTGCCGTAGCTCAAGGCGCCGGGCTTTGCTTTCGCCAGCGCGATAAGCTCGCGCACGTTGCGCACCGGCAGCGACGGATGCACGACCAGCAGCGAGTCCAGCGCAGTCACGACCGAGATCGGTGCGAAGTCGGTGAGCGGGTCGAACGGCATCGTCGTATACACGAACTGGTTCGTCACGAATGGCAGCGTGTTCAACACCAAGGTGTAGCCGTCGGGCGCCGCATTTTTTGCGATTTCGGTGCCGATGTTGCCGGACGCGCCCGCCCGGTTGTCCACGATGACCTGCTGTCCCCACGCCTTGCCGAGGTCCGCGCCGAGGAGACGCGCGACGAGGTCGACGCTGCCGCCGGGCGGAAACGGATTGATGATGCGCACCGTTTTGACCGGGAATTCCGCCGCAAACGCGCTGGTCGCGGCGACTACAGCCGCGGCAGCCGTGACGTATTTGATGAGCATGCTTGAGCGAGTGGTCATGGTTTGGGGTGTAGAGTTAAGAGTGAAGAGTAAGGGATGAAGCATTCACCCAACCCGTCCGGCAGTCAAGCGGTGGGGGCTTCGTTACCGTGATGTACTGCTAAACTCAAAAATGCGGCATCCGGATGGTATTATGCGCAGGCAATCGGCTTCCTGGTGCAGCCTGCGCCGGGCCGAAAATTTAACTCAGCAGTTCAACTTCAACGGTTCTACTTCAAGGGAGAGTGTTATGCGCATTAAATTCATGATCGCCGGATTCCTGTTTACCTTGTTCGCAGCGATGCTGCCCCAGGCGTTGCTGGCCGCGGACGCGCCGAGCGCCACGCTGGACCTTGACCTCAAGGAGATCGGCCTCATCGTCGGCGGCTCGAGCGGCAAAGGCGTTTTGCACTACCAGGGCAAGGACTACAACTTCACGATGAAGGGCCTGCGGGTCGGCGCCATCGCTGGCGCGACCAAGTCCCACGCGACCGGTGAAGTCTTTGGCATGACCAAGCTCGAGGATATTGAGGGCTCTTTCACGGCCGCCAGCGCCGGCGTTGCGGCAGGGAAGGGCAAGGACGTCACCCGGTTCCAGAACAACAAAGGGGTGTCCTTCGTATTGAAATCCAAGACCACTGGCCTGGCGCTTGATGCGGGCCTAACCGGCGGCGAAATCAAGCTCGTTAAATAAAAAAAGCTCTCTTTTCCCCCCGTACGCTCCGGCATCTGCGCCGGGGCGGGGCAGGGCAGTGAGCTTTTTTTAAGCTCGCTGCCTTCCGGCTTGCGGCTACAGCGTCGGCGCCGGCTCGTTTTGCGCCAAATCCAACGTTTTCCCATATAAGCGCTAGAATTGTGCATTGCACAATCGGGGCTGGCGCCCTGATGTGCATTTAAATCATCTTTGAAGGAAAGGCCATCATGAACGTACCCTCCCCGAGCAACACCTTCATCGAGAACCGCACCTACGACGAGATTCAGGTCGGCGACGTCGCTACCCTGACGCGCGTGCTGCGCCCGGAGGACATCCAGCTTTTCGCCATCATGTCGGGCGACGTCAATCCCGCGCACGTCGATCCGGAATACGCGCACTCGAGTATGTTCCACGAAGTGATCGGACACGGCATGTGGGGCGGGGCGCTGATCTCGACGGTGCTCGGCACCGAATTTCCCGGACCGGGGACGATATACGTCGAGCAGACGCTGCGTTTTTCGCGCCCGGTCAAGGTCGGCGACGCGATCACGGTGACGATCACCTGCGCCAAAAAATTCGACCACAACAAGCACATGATATTCGACTGTCTGTGCACCAACCAGGACAAGTTGAAGGTCATAAGCGGGCAGGCCGAAGTGCTCGCGCCGATGGAGAAGATCAAGCGCGCGCGCGTGGCAATGCCCGAGCTGACGATCTCCAATCGCGAGGGGCGCTACCGGCGGCTGCTCGCGAAAAGCAAAGGCATCGAGCCCAAGCGCACCGCGTTCGCGCATCCGTGCGACCTCGAGTCGCTGCGCATGGTGGTCGGCGCGCGCGACATCGGCGCCATGCTGCCGGTGCTGGTCGGGCCCGAGGCGCGCATGCGCGCGCTCGCCGAGCAGCACGGCCTCGACCTGCACGACTGCCGTTTCGTCGATGTGCCGCACAGCCATGCGGCGGCCCAGCGAGCGGTGGCGCTGACAGTCGAGGGCGAGGTCGAGATACTCGTGCAAGGCAGCCAGCGCACCGACGAATTCCTGCATGCGGTGATCGCGCGGGGCGGGCTGCGCACGGCGCGGCGCATCAGCCACATTCAGTACATCGACGTGCAGAACTATCCGCGCCCGCTGTTCATCACCGATACGCTCGTCAACATCGAACCCTCGCTTGCGGACAAGGTAGACATCGTGCAGAACGCGATCGACTTCGCGCACCTGATGGGCGTGCCCGAGCCGAAGGTCGCCTTGCTCGCCGCAATCGAGACGGTGACTCCGAAAATGCGCGCCACCACCGACGCGGCCCTGCTGTGCAAAATGGCCGAGCGCGGGCAGATCACCGGCGCGATCGTCGACGGCCCGCTCGCGCTCGATAACGCGGTGTCCATTGTGTCGGCGCGCGTGCACGGCCTGAGCTCAGTGGTCGCCGGCCAGGCTGACGTGCTGGTTGCGCCCGACATCGAGTCTGCCAACATGCTCGCCAAGCAACTCGAACATCTGTCCGACGCGGTTTCCGGCGGCGTGGCTATGGGCGCGCGCGTGCCGATGGTGCTGATGAACCGCAGCGACTCGCAGGAAAGCCGCGTCGCGTCGTGCGCGTTGGCGCAGTTCGTCGCCAACCAGCAGGCGCGGCAGTAACTAAAACGCGTCTCAAAAAACAAAAATGGACAGGATTTACAAGATTAACAAGATTAGGACCGGCAAAAAATCATGTAAATCCTGTTAATCCTGTCTATTCTGGTTTTGTTTGGTAGGCTTCGCTCATATCCGGGAGGTATTCAAATGCTGTTTACGCAGAGAGTATTGACTGCGCCGCGCGCCGCACAGCTGGTTGTAATATCAGTGGTATTGTGGAGCGCGCCCGCGCTGAGCCAGGCCCCGCCGGTTCAGACTTGCCAGCTGGGCGATCTGACGCTGGAAAGCGGCGAGGTCATCCGCGATTTTCGGATGACCTACATCGTGCTCGGGACGCTGAACGCGGCAAAGAACAACGCAATCCTGTCCCTTCACGGCTTGCAGGGAAACCGCAACAACCAGTCGTATTGGGCCGGGCCCGGCAAGGCCTTCGACACCAACCGCTACGCCATCATCCAGCCCGATACGCTCGGCGTTGCGTCCGTCGATCCGAACGCGACGACTTCACCGACGCGTTCCGGACTCAACATGGCGTTTCCGCGCTTCAACATCCGCGACATGGTCAACGCCGAGTACCGCATGCTCACTGAATGCCTCGGCATCAAGCACCTGGTTGCAGTTGCGGGCAGCTCGATGGGCGGCGTCGAGGCTTTTCAATGGGCGGTAAGTTTTCCCGACTTCATGGATGCCGCCATCCCGGGCACCCCGATGGCGCGAGCCAACCGGCAGGGCAATTTCATTTGGGAAGCCGTGCGCCAGGTAGTCATGATCGATCCGAAATGGCGCAACGGCGACTATCCCAACGACGATCCGCCGCGCGCCGGCATCGGCGTCGGGCTCCAGATCCAAAGCGTCGTCGGGTCATCCGCGGCGGGCTACGAGGAAGAATTCACGACGCGCGAGCAGGTCCATGCTGCCTTCGCTAAGGACGCGAAGACGGTCGGCAACACCGTGCAGCCACGCGACTGGATTTACCGCAGCTGGGCGATACAGAGCCACGACATCGGGCAGACGCCGGGCTTCAACGGCGATCTCGCGGCCGCGGCCCGCTCGATCCGCGCGCGCGTGCTGCTGTTCCCGAATTGCCAGGACCAGCTCCACCCGCCGCGCGAGGGCGGCGTGCTGGAGGCGGCAGAGTACATCCCCGTCGCGAAGCTGATCGACCTCGACGACATCGGCGGTCATCGCGGCTCACGCAGCGCGAAATCGCTCGCGTTGTTCGACACCGAGGTGCGCGCGCTGCTCAAGCGGATCGCCGACGGCAGGCCCGGCATCAGCGGTCCGCGCTTCCCGAAAAACTTCAGTCGCGCCGATTATTGCCCGCGCTGATTGCTGCTGATTGGCAGGAGGCTCCGACATGGCCACGAAAGCAAAACCTTCGAAGAGCAAAACGATGGCGAAGCGTAAGACCGCATCGAAACGCAATTCCGAGGCGGGCGCGCTCCACGACGAGCGTTTCCCTGGCGAGGGCCGGGCTTACCGTGCCGCGCGCAACACGCTGCTCCAAGCGGAACTCGATCTGCGCCGCAGGATCGAAGCGGTCGCCGCGCTGCGCCGCAAACTGCCGTTGGGCGGGATTGTTCCCGACGATTACGAGTTCGAAGACGGCGCCGCCGACCTTGCCGACACGGAGACCGTGCGCCGCGTGAAGATGTCGGAACTTTTCCAGCGCGACGCGAGCCTCGTCATCTACAGCTTCATGTACGGCCCCGCGATGGCAAAGGCGTGTCCGATGTGCACCGGCATGCTCGACAGTCTTAACGGTTCAGCGCCGCATGCCGCGCAGCGCATTAATTTTGTGGTGGTCGCGAAGTCGCCGATCCAACGCATTCGCGCCTACGCGCGCGAGCGCGACTGGCGCAACCTGCGGCTCCTCTCGTCATTGGGCAACAGCTACAACCGTGATTACCACGGCGAGAGCGCCACGGGATCCCAATTGCCCGCGTTGAATGTTTTCACGCGCGGCGGCGGCAAAATCCACCACGCCTACTGCACCGAACTGTTGTTCGCGCCGAGCGATCCAGGACAGAACGCCCGCCACGTGGACGCCATCTGGCCGCTGTGGAATCTGTTCGACTTCACACCGGAGGGACGCGGCACGGATTGGTATCCGAAGCTTGAATACGTAGCAAATGCGAGAGGCGAAAAAGCAGGATAGACGATAGACGGATCTCCTTCTTTCGTCTCTCGCCTAGCGCCTTTCAAAGTCGTGAGAGGCGAAGAAGCAGGATAGACGATAGACGGGATTCGCCCCTACGCCTCTCGTTTTTCGCCCGGCGTCTCTCCGGTTTCTAAACGCTGCGCGCCGGCCATACGGGCTTGTGGTAGCCGCGCGGCACCACGGGCCGTGACCAGCGCGCGGGCGTCTCCGACATCTGCACGATCGGCGCGAGGTGCGTAACGCGGCCGACCGGCGAATCGTGTTGCATCAGCAACGATTGCAGTTCGTCGGCCGGAAGTTCCGCGGGAACATTTGCATATTCGGCGTCGTCGAGCAGACCGTGCTGGCGGATCCATTGCCCCGCGCCCGCGAGCGACGCGCGCACGAGCCAGCTGCCGCCTTCACGCGCACGGCGGCCCAACGCGACCATCGCGCCATAAGCCAGCAGATAGCCGGCAATGTAGTCTTGCGCGGACACGGGCAGGAATGCGGGCGGCGCGTTGCTCCCGTGGTAGGCCAGCCCGTTTGCACCCTGCACGACGGTGTCGTAGCCGCGCCGGTTGCGCCACGGGCCTTCGTGGCCCCACGCGCTTAGGGTCACGTAGACGATGCCGGGGCGCAACTCCGCCAATGCTTCCGGCGAGAGCCCGCGGCGCGCGAGCGATCCCGGACGATAGGACTGCAGGAACACGTCGCTTTCGCGAACGAGCGAGCGCATCGTTTCCGCCTCCGCGGGATTTCTCAAGTCGATATGAGTGCAGAGCTTGCCGATGGCGGTATCGAAGTCGAAGAGACCCGAGTCAGCCAGGTCTTCGCGCGTCACGCGCAGCACATCCGCGCCGTGTTCAGCCAGCGTCCGCGCGCACGCGGGCCCTGCCAACACGCGGGTGAGATCGAGCATGCGGATTCCCGACAACGGGCGCCCGCCGGCGGGCAGCGGCTGCGGCGGCGCATCGCCGATCTTGATAACTTCGAGCAATGGCAGGCGCGCGACCGCTTGCATTTGCGGCAGCGCGCGCCACTCCTCTTCACTGCGCACGAAGCTGCCGGCTCCGCCGCCTTCGAAGATGGCGTCTTCGAGTTCAAGTCCGTCCCACGTTGCGACGGCCTTTGCCACGGCGTCACGCTGTGCCGGCGCGCCGAGGACCGCGAGGTTGCGGTCGCGCAGGTTGAAGAAATTGCAGTGCAGATACATCCATCGGCCGTCGCGAAGCTGGTAGAAGCCGGTGATCTTCTCGCGATCTTCCGCCGGCCGCCCGCCGTTGATCTGTAAATAGCGCGAGCTGCGCAGCGCCGCGGCGGCCGCGCGCGCATCCACGCGCACGCGCTGGCGCCTGCCGGTCTTCAACTCCCAGAGGTCGGCAGCCGCGAGTCCAGTGGCGGCGATCGCAGCCGCTCCTGGCGCGGCGACCTTGTAACGGGTTGGAAAGACGGGATCGGCGCCGATGATCTCGACCGCGTCGGCGGCGGAGCCGGGAAGCGCGGCGAGCCGCACGAGTTCGGACAATGATGAATTTGCAATCATGTGAGGAACAATTAGATGGGATAAGCGCGGCAATCGCAAGGGCTGTCGCCGCGCTACGCCCCGGTCCATCGGTGACAGGACCCCGCATATCACTGTGGAAAATCACTTGAAAGCCGCATGGATACTGGCTTTGCGGCGGTCAATCGCGTGCGGGCGTGAGCCTGCGCCGATTTCAGTTGCTCCAAATTCCCGCTGTCGTTAGGATATGCCGACAACAACAAACAAGCCCGCAAGCAAGTCCGGCGGGGATTGGTCTCCGGGGAAATCAGTTTGACTTTGGTGCGCAGTTTGCGCGCCGCCGCAGGTGTCAATCCAGGGTGAGGGAGGTGCACATGAAAGACAAGACTTTTGGCCGGCGCGAGTTTCTGAAAAGTGCT
>Ga0315281_10008379_pt1 | contig 14471 bp, 18 predicted proteins | sample YL17G07_0_MG_FD_204540 | JGI IMG/M metagenome (GOLD analysis project Ga0315281, IMG submission 204540) | Sediment microbial communities from Yellowstone Lake, YNP, Wyoming, USA - YL17G07_0 | ecosystem: Environmental > Aquatic > Freshwater > Lake > Sediment | place: USA: Wyoming | collected...
AGCTGAGAATGTTTCTGTTGCTGGTCGTCGTGGTTTCCTTGGCCGTCCCTGCCGGAGCTGCCGAACGGCATATGATGCAGTCGCTGGTGCCGGCCGACAAGCTGGCCGCAGCGCGCGCACTGACGAGCCCCTTGCCGAAATCCCCTGAGACCGTCGCGCAGGGTAAGGCGATCTACGATGGCAAGGGCGCCTGTTTCAACTGTCATGGAAAAGACGGAGACGGCAATGGGCCTCTGGCGGCTCAATTGAATCCCTCACCTCGCAATTTCCAGCACCATGGATTCTGGCGTCATCGCACGGAAGGCGAAATATTTTGGGTGATTAAAAACGGGTCAGCGAATACCAGCATGGTCGGATTTGGTGGGCAACTGACGGACGAAGAGATATGGGCTCTCATCCAGTACATCCGAAACTTTGGTGGTGAGCATGGGCCCGGCATGATGGGACGTGGAGAAGGTATGGGGCCCATGATGGGGCCGGGAGGCGGCATGGGTGGCATGGGACAGGGCGGACGGAGAGGTGGGATGGAAGGCATGGGCGGACAGTAGACGGGCGGTTGTGAGGGCGACGTCCGCGGCCGATAACCAAAAGTTCAATTTTTTTATTTCTAGCCTTCTGCAAAGAGGTTGAATCCATTTGAAGGTTCGTGTCTCATACAAGCAGTCGAATATGTACGGTCTTTCTCAGCCTAGATGAACTAGGTCGAGATCCCCCGTACTAAACCCCCAAGGAGGTTCTCATGATTCGAGCATTGAGCATCGCGTCTGTACTGAGTTTCGCCGTGTTCTCTATGGGTGCTGCGTTTGCCCAGGAGCACACCCCTGCTCCAGCCGCTCCGGCGGCGGAGAAGAAGCCGGGTCCGGCGGACGGCTTTACCCTTCATGTCATGGCCCCGCACAAATTTGAAGACGGCACCGTGCACGGCCCCTATCACCATTACTGCAAGGGAATTTCTCCGGAAATCCTGCAATGCCTGCTGTTTGAATCGACCGATCCCAATGCGCGGCTCACGGATGTCGAGTATTTCGTGGCCAAGTCCATCTCGCGGAAGGATGTCCCGCTGAAAGCCTGGAACAAGTACTACCATGACCACGAGGTTGAGATTGCCACCGGTCGCGTCCAGATTCTCGATATGCCAGAAGCCCAAGCCAAGGAAGTCGCCGCAGTTGCCGCGCAGACAGACGGGATCATCTTCCATCTCTGGCCAGATGGAGCGAAGGCGCCCACAGGAGTGGTTGGTCACCCACAATCGGTCGGCCACAAGCATCGAACCAAGTAAGTTCAAACGTATAGATGTGGCGGGGAGAGCGTGGTCACGCGGTCTCCCCGCCTGTCTTCACCTCACCTGAAGAAGGATCACGTGCGATGACCAATCGAATCGGGATTACCTCAATTATTACACTGATGGTTGGAGCGCTCCTGATTACCGAGGGCCTGACATGGGCGGCTGACCAGGCGATCATGCGTCCACGGGTACCACAGGGTCAGATCGAAGCAGCTCGCGCCGTGACGAACCTTCTCCCTGCCGACGAGGAGACGATTGCGAAGGGCAAAATTCTGTATGAAGGGAAAGGTTTCTGCAAGGTCTGTCACGGGCCGGATGGGAAAGGGCTCGGGGCGGATATTGACCCGAGGACTCTGAAGGGCCCTTTACCGAGAAATTTCACCGACAAGAAGTGGCAAGCCGCTCGAACCGATGGAGAACTATTCTGGATTTTGAAGAACGGCAGCAAGGGTACGGCGATGGCCTCTTTTATTCCGCTCGTGCTGACGGAAGAAGAAGCCTGGCAGGTGCTGCGATACGTCCGGTCGTTCGGTCAACAGTAAGTGTGCCGTCATCGCCTGCTCCGCGTGCCCCATGAGTGTCCTGCCCCTGATCAACTGACGAATTTTCGTGCGCACCTCCTGAAATACAGTGAAGGGCTGATCCAGCCGACCGGTTGCGTGGAAAGCCTGAAACGGCGGACGCGTAAATGCAGGAGACGACCGTGCCACGAACAGGCCTGAACCCTTTTCCGTGGCCATGCCTCTCATCGAGAGACATCTCTTACAATTACAATTAGGAGAGCCAAATGATGATATTCGAACAGCTGAATCCTCACGCCTGTCGGACCTATCTGATCGGCGACGAGAAGAGTCGAGAGACCATCCTGGTCGATCCGGTTCTGGAGCACGTCGAGGAGTATCTGAAGACACTGGATCAACGGAAACTCACGCTGACGCACGTCATCGATACACATACCCATGCTGATCATATTTCCGGTGGGGCGGCGCTCAAGGATAAGACGGGCTGCGAATATGTCATGCATCACAAGGCGCCCGCGCGCTGTGTCACCGTTCACCTGACGGACGGGTTCGCCTGCCGTCTCGGCAATATCCCAGTGAAAGTGATGACCACGCCGGGACACACCAAAGACAGCATCGCGCTCGTGTTTGAGGATCGCGTTCTGACCGGCGATGTCCTGTTTTTGGACGAGGCTGGAGCTGGCCGCACAGATCTGCCCGGTGGCGATCCCGGCGAACACTGGGACAGTATGCAGCGTGTGCTGGGCCTGCCCGATCATCTCATCGTATATCCGGCCCATGAGTACCGAGGTCGCCAGCCATCGAGTTTGAAAGACCAGAAACTCCGCAACCCCAATTTGAAGCCTCGCACCAAACAGGAGTACATCGACTATCTGGAAGGGCTCACTCTTGGCCCCGCCGATTGGATGAAGGAAGTGCTGAAGGCCAACTATGCCTGCGCCCGCGATCCCAAGGCGGCCTGGATTCCGGTTGACGTGCCGGCCTGTGAGGTCAAGGGGACGTTGGAACTTGGCGCGAACGACCAGCAGGTCACGGGGATTCCCGTGGAAGAAGTCTCACGCAAACTCGCTGCAGGGACCAGCCTCTTTCTGCTCGATGTGCGCGACCTCTACGAGCTGAGCGGGGAACTGGGTCATATCACAGGGGTAACCAATATCCCGGTCACCGCACTGTCGCATCGGCTGTCCGAGTTGGAAGCGTATCGTGATCGAGAGATAGTCGCCATCTGCAAGGCAGGAGGACGAGCCCATACCGCCGCGCAAATTCTCATGCAGGCCGGTTTCCCAAAAGTTCAGGTCATGATGGGCGGGATGCAGGGGTGGAAACAGGCGGGATTTCAGGCGGAGGCGTGAGGGGTTGGTGCAGATCAAGAGAGTCGGGATGTGTGCTACGCGTGATGAGCAGCGCCTCACGGGCGACGACTGACCAATGAACATTGAGCATGCAGGATTAGCCGTTCTGTCAGGTGGATTGATCGGTCTCGCGCTCGGGGCCACCGGCGGGGGCGGTTCCCTCCTGGCGATTCCGCTGCTGGTGTACGTGCTTGGCGTGAAGGTGCAGCCCGCCACTGTTCTGTCGTTGATGGTGGTCGCGGCTTCGGCGTTGATCGGCGTGTATCAACGAAGAGCGTCCGGTGAGGTGAGGGTGAAGCCCGGATTGATCTTCAGCGGCACCGGCGCAGTCGGTGCCTGGGTTGGCGCATTCGGGCACCGGTTCGTGCGAGGAGAAGCGGTGCTTCTGTTGTTCGGCGCCCTGATGATCGTGGCGGCCTGGCAGATGTGGCGGCGCAGCGGTCACGTTGAAGGACGGGTTAGCGGGGAGAGTTGTGCTGAGCGCTTTCCGCGCTCCTGCTGGATCAAGGTCTCGCTGATCGGCGTGGTCGTCGGGCTGTTGACTGGATTCTTCGGAGTTGGCGGTGGCTTTGTGATTGTGCCGGCGCTCGCACTGGTGTTGGGGTTTCCCATGCGAATGGCTGTGAGTACCTCGCTATTGATTATCGCGCTCGTCGCCGTCGGAGGGTTGGTCGGCCATCTGCAAACGGGGCAGGTAGATTGGCCGCTCACCGGTCTCTTGCTGCTCGGCAGCGCCATCGGTATGACCGGAGGATTGTGGGGTGCGCGCCGGGTCTCGTCGGCGACGTTGGCAAAGAGTTTCGCTGCCGGCACAATCGGGGTTGCCATCGTCATGATGATTCACAACGGCATGAAGCTGTTCGGGGGAAGCGTATGAATCAGAAAACCGGGCCGAAAGACCAAGGCACTCCGGTTCTCGCTGCCAGTCGGAACAGGCCGTGCTCTGTTTCACAGAGTTTTGACACGCCCTCGCTCATCGGGCTGAGGCGTTTCCATTACACTGCTCGGCTGTTAGCTTTCGCCAGTCTGGAAACGACGCGTGCATCCTTGGAGTTTGAAAGGCCCCTTACCGAGAAATTTCACCGATAAGGCGTGGCAGGTTGTCGCCTTGTGCGACGGCGATGCTTCTGGTGTCTGGGGTATGAGTCCCCAAGCCATCGTATAGTTCCTCTCTTTATCTCTCTGCCTAACCATTTAGCCCATAAACGGCAGTTGAAGCAGAGGACTGCTCCGTTATAGCCTTGGTGGGAGCGGAGTGGCGGCGCATTTCTTGGTACGAAGGGAGTAACCCAATGGGTGACGCACCACGCAAGGCCTTGGTCGGGTCCCGGCAGTCGATTGCGCTCGATACGTTCGGGGGCCGGATCCACGTGGAGTGGGACCCTGCCGCAGCCGTGACCCCGCTCGGCCAGCTGCCGTTCTTCATCGAGTTTCTCAAGGTGAGCGGCCTGTTCGAGGCCTGGGTGGTGGATTGCCCGCTGTACCGTTCTGGCATCAATCTCTTCAGGCTCGGCGGGATCCGGCGGCGCTATTCCACGCCGGTTAACGCTGATCCATCAATGCGGCAGGGCTGAGGACCGCTTATGGCTGTGCGGTCTCGGCGCCGAACGTCCGCTCGTGGCCGATGGCAGTCCTCGACCCAAAGTAGACATGCGCTCCTTTTGGCTTGAAGGTCTGCTGTCACTCTAAAGCCGGTGATCTCCTCACGAATTACGGTACCTGCATCTATGAAATCCGAATTAATTCATCACTCCCGGAGCAAGTGTTCGATTGCGCAATGTACGGCGGTAAGTTCCAACCGCGATGGCGAGCGCGACGACGATCAGAATCGCTGCGACCGCGAACGTGATCCGCATACCGGTCAGCGCGGCGGCATCGAACTGACCCTCAGCATGCTCACGAGGCCTGCCACAAACGTTAACACCGCTCCGATCCCAAGACCGATCTGAGGCGCTGCATCGGCGGATGTTAGGGTAAAGAGCAGGGTCATGATCACCGCACCAGCGGTTTGCCCAAACAACCGGGCGGTGCCCTGCATACCTCCCGCGGCGCCACTCCGCTCGTTTGGTGCCGAGAGGAACATGTTGCGGTTGTTGGCCACATTAAAGAGGCCGAAACCGAGGCCACACAGCATGGTGAGCGGTACGAGCAGCAGCGGGTCGCCCTTCAGCGGCCACAGTGCGGCGGCCCCGAGCCCAGTCGCGAGACACAAACCGCCCACGGCACTAAGCCAGGCTGTCGACACACGGTCTGCGAGACGGCCTGCGAATGGGGCGGCGATAGCCACGGTCAACGGCCAGGCCGTCATATACAGCCCGGCCATCAACGTGTCCTGCCCAAGCCCGTGCTGCAGGTAAAAAGGTAGCGCAACCATGCCTGCGGTCTGCCCAGCAAAACAACAAGCCGAGGCGATCACCGAAAAGCGGAATGAATCGGCGCGGAGCAAGTCGAGCGGGATCAGTGGCGCCTCCTTCGGCATTTCACGTCGAGCCAGCGCCACCATCTCAAGGGCTGCGGCGGCGAACAGAACGGCAGCCAGCGCCGGTCTGGTTGGGAGCAGTTCCGCGCCAATGACCAATGACGCAAAGGCTCCGGCATTCAACGCTACACTGAACAGGTCAAGCCGACGTGCCGTCCCGCCGACATCTGGTAGCGCGCGGGTGGCGAGTAGCACCAACACACCCAAGGGGAGGTTGATGGCGAAGAGCCAGGGCCAGTTTGCGGCTGATAGGACCGCCGCGCCGATCGCTGGACCGGCGGCAGACGATAGCGCAACGGCAAGGGCGTTCCAGCCGATAGCGGTGCCGAGCCGCCGATGTGGAACCACGACGCGCAGCAGCGCGACGCCGAGCGCCATGACGGCAGCGCCCCCGAGCCCTTGGAGGAAACGGGCCGCGACGAGCCAAGAGAGGGACGGCGACAACGCGCACAACACGGACGCTCCCGTGAACAGCGCAACACCCACCGTGAAAACCCGGCGATAGCCCAAGCTTTCCCCGAGCGCGGCGCAGGGCAGTAGGGCCATCAATAGGGCGGTCTGGTAGGCGGTGATGACCCAGACCGACATGGCTGGCGTCACCTGCAGCGATCGCGCAATCGTCGGCAGAGCGACGTTTGCAATGGCCGCGTCCAGCACCACGAGCACCATGGCCGCCAGCACGGAGGCGATCGCGACCGTGCGCCTTGGCTCGCCCAGCCCCGACATTGCATCATCGCTATGCCCCGTGGATCGCATTTCCTTGCGGTCATCGGCGCGAGCGGGCGATGTCGATCCGCGGGTCATGGAGGAAGGCACATTGAAAGCGATGAATAGCGGCGCCACACGGCGTCCTATGGTTTGGGTAAAGGGCATGGTCACGGCGCCCCTAGAGTCCAGACGCCGTCCCGCTCAACATACCTCGTCACTCTGTGTTCTTCGTTGTCCTCCTTCTTCAAATCTCGCTCCGTAAAGCGGAATAACAGCGCGGGCCCAGAAATGCACCGTGTGTCGTGAATATCTCCGGGTAGATACACCTGGACCTGTCCGGGGCGTACCAGCGTGGAATCCCTTTTCACGAGTTTCACGCTACCGTCCGGGGTCTCGATCCGAGCATAGGTTCCCATCTCGATTTCGCCTTGCTGGATCGCATAGATGACCCACCCTCTGCCGTGGTCATGGGGTGGCCGGTAGAGCCCCGCAGGTTCCGTGTGGGCCAACAGCACGAACCCTCGTGTCGGATCCCGGTACATTTCGTTGTAGGCCGAAGCTTCCCGGTGCAGTGCCGCCAACCATTCCTCCTGGGATGGCGTTTTGACGAGTTCCTCCAACTGCTGGCGACAACCTGCGACCACTTCGGAGGTAAGAGGTCCCCAAATCTTCCTAACCTCTTCAATGAACTTTTCCAGCGAATTCTTAGCCATGTGTTTCCTTTCAGTTCGGCGTGAATGGATCCGGTTCAATCGATAGTCGAAGTATAAGTAACGTACACACATGGCGGAAGACGCACTGATTGCATAGTGTCATTGCGTTTGACGCCATATCTCGACATAATCGATGCATGTCGCGACCCGACTTCAATTTGCTTGTCACCCTTGATGTGCTGCTCGCGGAAGGCAACGTGACGCGTGCGGCCCAACGGTTGCGGCTTAGCCCGTCAGCGATGAGCCGGGCGCTGGCGCGATTGCGTGAGACGATGGGCGATCCGCTGCTGGTCAGGGCCGGACGGGGTCTCGTTCCCACACCCCGAGCGCTCGAACTCCGCGAGCGAGTCAGTCAGCTCGTGCAGGACGGAGAAGCGGTTCTACGACCTGCCGAGAAACTCAACCTCAAGCAGATAGTCCGAACATTCACGTTGCGGACCAGCGAAGGCTTTGTGGAGAACTTCGGACCGGACCTCATTGCTCGCGTCGGCGAGGAGGCTCCCGGCGTGCGGCTGCGCTTCGTGCAGAAGCCAAACAAAGACAGCGCGCCGCTTCGCGACGGGACCGTCGATCTGGAAACAGGTGTTGTGGAGAAGACCACGGCCCCGGAGCTGCGTGTACAGGCATTGTTCCGAGACCGTTACATTGGCGTCGTGCGAAAGGGGCACCCGTTGAGCAAGGGAAAGATCACGCCCTCCCGTTATGCGGCCGGCAGACACATCTGCGTCTCGCGGGAAGGTCTCGACAGGGGACCGATTGATGAAGCCTTGAAGCCGTTAGGGCTGGAGCGGGAAATCGTCACAATCGTCGGTGGCTTTTCCACCGCGCTGGGTCTGGCTCGGGCCTCCGACCTGATCGCCAGTGTGCCCGAACGCCACACCGGAAACCTGCGCACCGGAATGCATAGCTTCCCCTTTCCGGTCTCCATGCCGGAGTTCACAGTTTCATTGCTCTGGCACCCGCGGCTGGATGCCGATCAAGCGCATCGCTGGTTGCGCGGCCACGTTCGGAATATCTGTGCAGTGATCCGCTGAAAGACTGAATCGCCCCAAATTTTCCAGCAGAACTCAGCCCTAAAGGTGGTTGTTTGACCGCTTGGACCAGCTGGGCAGGCTTTGTGCCCCAGAAGACCACAACGTCTGCTTTGGCAGAAGCGCGGTCGATCACAGCGAGGTCTTTGAATGACTGCTCTTGGCCGAACTGAGACACTCAAACGGCGTCCCATACACTGCCACTAACTGGCTATAGGCCTTCAAGAAAAACGTCAGTTCCAACGATCCGTTTTCACATTTTCAGCAGCGTTCGCCGTGGGCGACAGTGCGCACTGAGCCGTCGATGACGGGCGGCGACCAGTTTGGTTTGTCGCAGTACGTTGGCCATATCCGGCCGGAATGACGATCCTCATGTGTTGCCCTTTGCCGAGAGATCGGCGGCCAATGCCTTTCTGCCTCTGCAAGACGGCGGTCCCCTGCGGGCCTGATGTTCAGTCGAAATTCACGCCTCGAGTTGATACTCCCGCCTCAGTTGTCCTCTGGCAGAACACGGCGGGTGTTTTCCCTTAGCCTAAAAAGAGCTCGCATCTCACGACTTTAGCAAAGGTGGAGCACATGCAGAGAATTGACGTTTGATCAATGGGAGACACCGGACCGGGCTTTGGCCGCCCGAGCCGGGCCGGGCTGAAGGACCTGTCTCAGGAACACGGGAGGCTATGGATACAAAGAGTGGGTCGCTATGTCTCTCAATCATCCGATCTGCGGACAACCGTTGCTGCGCCGTAATAACAGACCCGCTTTTAACTCCCTGGCCACAAGCGCTGAGTGGCTGACTTCGAACGCAACAGGTGGCTGATTTGCAGCATTTCAGATGGCTGGTTTCGAGCATAATCATTGGCTCATTTGGAGCATAATACGCAGGTAATGGTGACTTCGAGCGAGAGGTGCGTATGTCGGAGGCCTTTCACCCCGTTTCATTTCAAGAGGTCTTGTAAGCACTTTTTGACTCCGAGGGCGATGTTGGACGCTTCCGTCGTAGCACTTTGATTCCATTTCGAGCCTGAAGCGCGTGGGACGATGGCATTGACATGTATGCGTTTCATGGTCCAACAGTGTCCTTTCTGCTGTGTGGTGGTCTACTAACGGTTCGGTGCTCCTTATCTTCTCTCTAAAACATCCTGTGCTGTGCCAGCATCGGTGCGTGTGGGTGTCCCCAACGGGATTTGAGCGGCTTTGCCAAGAGGGGATTCCCTTATGGGGAATCCCCTTCCAAGGGATGGTAGAGGCTGCATGAGCCAATGACATTCCGGAGTGAACGAATGACCTGCGGATTGGGTGGACAACACTGGCTTATGTGTGCTCTTACTATGTTGTCGTGGTGCGATTTTATTGGTCGATGACGGGCGGCTAGTTCAGTCCGCAGCTCCTCTACTCGAAGGGCTCCGAATGCCTGCGACACTCGAAGAACGGGCCGGGGTCCTAATGGAGGGATCCCATAGGCTTGAGGCCCTGATTGAATCCCGGTCGGCGAGACTGGCTGGACAGAGCCGACGACTCGCACACCAGTCTAAGGTGCTAGTGGCCGCGTATACCGAGAAAGGACCCCATGGACGATGCAGAAGTGCAGTTAGACCGAGACGCAACCAGAATGACCCAGGCACTAGAGCTAATTATTGACAGCGAACGTGCAAAGATATCCGAACCTGAACATGAATCTGAGCCTGGACACGCGTTGGAGATACCAAAAATGGATGAGGATGCGCTATGAAACTAGCACGCCTGGAAGCACCTCGATGCATTGGGAACGTGGGGAAAAATGGCTGATACCTTGAATCGTTAACCGGGCGAGACGCCACAGCACACAGGAGAGCGATGATGAAGACCCATGAAACTGCAGCGAGAACATTCTGATGGACACGGCGTCCTTCGGCGAACAGATCGCACAGGCGGAGGCGGAGCGAGAGGCCATCGCCTTGGTTCACGATACTGATCTTGAATGGTCCGTCGCTGAAGCGGCAAAAAAGGAACTCGACCGATGCAACTGGAAAATCAACAGGCTCAAAACCCGATTGGCGGACGCGGCTCGGAACACCTCAGACGCGGATTCGGTCGTACGAAAAGATGCGGAGCGGGTCGCCCTTGTTACCCTTCGGGCGAAGGCAGAGCAGGTGGAGGCGACGATGGACCTCCTTGAACACCAGGTCGGCGCGTTGATTGACGCCATGGCCGCCGCGACCACGGTTGGCACCAGCGAAGTGCAACGCCGTATTGGGGCTGCGGGCCTCAAATTCAAATTTCATCTGATGACAAAAGTGAGCAGGATGCCAGGGTGTGGCGTGCCGTTCACCACAGACAAGCAGCGGTTTATTGACTACCTTCCGATACCAGAGGGAAGGACGTAACCATTGTCAAGGATGACGGTGGAGTGGAATTTCATGCGCTCTTGAGACCGAGCAGTCTTGTCAGGTTCCAGCTGAAAGTCCACGGTTGTCCCCTCCTTAGTGAACCGCCCTCCCGACCGACACGCGGTACTCACTGGGGTAAACGGGAGCCAACGAGACCTTTCCCGTCCGGCTGAGACGGTCTACTGACACGTAGACTTGCCCCCACCCGATGCCCGTCAGCATGGTGAGACTTTCGATTGTTTGTGCCCCTTTCCGCCTCAGCAGCAGCAGCACTTTTCGATCGACTGATTGTGAATCGGAAGGCTGTGTGAGTGTAGGCTTCATGGTCCCCCTCCGTAGCAGAAAGGTGAGAAGCAGCGTGGCAGATCCTTGAACGTAAGTATGCGCTCAGCGCAACCGCGTGCAACAAATTCGTGAACATGTGTACGTGACTAGTTCACTCCTCCCGTGTGCCTGCGGGGATACGGAGGTCTTGCCGGCGCGACCTTGAAATACTCTGTGCCTTCCCACCTTATTTTCTGTGCTTCCCCTCCAGTCCCACGGCGGCACCGGCTGCCGATCAGCCCATCAACCGGCGAGTACCCAACATTCATTGACTCCGAATTAGGAAGCAGAAACCACTGTCTAGGAGCTGCACCTGTGCATAACTCGAGTGCGAACCATGCTACCAGAGCGGAAATGCATCGTGTGATACGTAGAAGACCTGGAATGTTCTAGGAATAGTTGTTTCGGATTTATTTTCATACACATACCCCTATATGTTGTGGCTCGAGGCATGGTTATATCAATGCTCAATTATTAGGCAAAGACGTCTGAATGATCGAAAAACGCGCGATTTTTAGTTACCAGGGGGATCTTATGAACAGCCTTGTCCACAGAAGCTGGGGAGAGAATTTTGCGATGATTTGTCTTGATCTTTCTAAAGATATTTCTCTCGGTTCGTCCTCGACTTGCGGTGATCGACCATTCCCAGCCCGCCGACACGCCGCTGCTACTGGCTACTTCTTCCGCCACTCCCACGGCGGCACCGGCTGCGGATCAGCCCACAACCCCTTCCGTCCCTCGCGTGCGTCCTTCTCTAGCCCTTCGAGTGCCGTATCTCTTGGCGCATACTTCTGGTACCACAAGCCCTGCTTGACGAGCGCGTGATTGACGTGCGCGCCTTCCGCTAACAGCACATCGGCACGCGTTCTCGCAACCCGGTCGAGGAGGCACAGGAGTCCTGCGATGACCGAAGAGGGGCCTGGTTCGCGATGCGTGAACCAGTCGGAGGAAGCGGTCAGGGACAGAGCCGGAGGACGGCGGCGCTAATGCGCCAACTCGTATCGCACCGCGCCCAGCAACAGGGGCACATCAAAAGGTTTCTTAAAGGTCTGCCGTGCTCCGAGGAGTTTCGCCACATTCAAGACATTCGTTTCCTCTCCTGCGCCTGAGATCGCAATCACCTTGGCATGGAGAAATTCACGCGTCAGGGCTAAGAGCAGATCCAATCCATTCAGTTCGGGCATGATTATGTCGGTGATGACCAGATCCGCAGGTCTCCGGCGGTATTGTTCAAGCCCCATGCGTCCGTTGGGAGCCTCCGTGACTTCATACCCTTCGGTTTCGAGCACTGAGCGGAGGAGTCCACGGATGGTGTCTTCGTCATCAATGATGAGAATGGAAGCCATGATTCTCCTACAGGCATCAAGGGGTCGCTCACCCAGGGTCCGTCAGGCCGCTTTTCTCATGAAGGACTCCGCTCCCAGAGAGACTTCAACCTCCTGAGAGTCCGGCACACCAGTTGGGAATGCCAAGACCTTCTTCTGTCCAGCCATCTGATGCTGCTCGATGACAGCGTCGTGGATACACCCACAATTCATACACCGCCAACTCGTGGTCCACACCTCTCCAAATGCACCCTCCATATCCAGGCAGTGTTCTTCAACCATGAAACCACAGCAGCGTGAACAGGTCATGATCGCCCTCCTTGGTGTAAGCCCTGGAACTCATCTCGCATGAACACAGCATAGCGCACAGCCCGAATAACGACAGACCAGAAGGTAGTACTTCGGACGTAGGGGTGCTGGGATGTTGGCGGAGGGATTGTCTCAGGGGGAATTACTTACGTCATGGGCGACGCTCAATACCCTCCAAGATCGTGCTTCCGTCTCTACCCCTCCGAGCACCACAGGGTTACAAGTGGGAGTCATTCCACTCACGCCACAGATGGCGAACGTCCATGAGCATGCTGGCCGCAAAGACCGCCACGCTCCGAGAGATGGTTGCTGACACCGTCGCGTCTTCATTCATCGGGGCTCGTCCTGAGGTTGCTGCATTCCGCACAGAGTGTCGGGATGGCATGGGTTATGTCTACGCCTGCCAGAAAATAATTGCAGTCGCCCGTGTAGAGAATTATGAGCAGTAGGGATTGCGCTGAGGTGAGAGGAGGGTCAGGAAGGAGTCGCAAGGGCCACAGTCCAGAATCAGATCGGCGCACGGAGGTGTTGGTAACCAATCAGGCGTACGGGAACGGTGTCGTTGACCGTGGGCTTGATTACCTCAGGCCCCATGCCTCGCCTAATAGTGTCCCCAGATGAAATGCTCTCCCTGAGACTTCCCTCTCATTCTGCCAGCCACATCGTGGGCGACAAGGAGCTGTTTCATCTTTGCAGGGGTGTGGCTCCTGTCTGAAATCTGTGCCCATGTCACCTTGACGCTGTATCGTTCTTCTGAGGATCTCGTCACGATAAACATGTGGGAGAGTGGAGGAGTAGGCGTGTCGGTGACTTCAAACCCTTTGAATTTTTCGTTCAGATAGTCTCGAATGACTTGTTGATTCTCTTTGACGAACGCGTCTTCTGTTTCTTTGCGCATAGAGTCATCCTCCGTTGGGGGCGAAGTCTATCCACAGCGGGGGAAGGCCAACACCGTCAGTACCGAAGGAAACGGCATCTTCTCCAAGCTATCCCGTAATCGAGTCAACGGAGTGGCAGCAGACCAATGATTCGAACCGCTCGATGTTGTGAAGGTTTCCCCGTTTATCGTTGAAGATCATGGGCTTGCTGGGGTTCTACTGATTCCAGTGGCTCTACTGAATTCGGTCGTTTGTGAGGATTTTCAGCACAAATTTAGCACAGTTTGACCGTTCGAGTTCTCCTCGGATGACGGCTTCTGAGGCAGCGATTCAGACTCAGTGGTCGGCCCTCTCCTCACCGCCCTCCAGCAGATGGTCGATCATCTGCCCCAAACGCTGTTGCTCAGTCTCCGTGACCCGAAAGAAGGCCAGCCCGAATGTCCGACCACTTACCCACTGCACGTGTGCCGCTTCAATCATGAGCGGCCATTCGACGTCAGGCGCATAGATGCGCAGCTCCAACACTAAGCCCGGTTCCACGGGAATAGGACTCTCGACGCGACATCCGCCCGAAGACAGATCAAGCATGACGCCGGCCCCTTCCTTCTTCGTGGAGCTCGAAAACGTGGTACGGAATTGCACACGGAGGCGCGGCGTCGCTCGGCGATCCACTGTCTTCATATCCATGACGGACTGACCTTCCACCTTCCCATCAATCAGGCGTTGGCCAAAGGCAATTCCGTGGATATCAGTTTCCTGCTCGGTGGCATACAGGAACTCAGATGAGAATTCGCATGTTCTGACGCCATGGGTATCGTCCACAGAGATGAAGATGCGCAGCTGCCATTGCTCACTGTCTACGGGGTGATACGGAGCGGACTGAATGGTGTATCCCTCGTACTCGACCGTCTTTCCCATTGGCTTAATTCTTCCCTTTCGCAGCAGGCCCATATTCTCCAACGCCTGCGAACAAGTCTGTTATGCTTCAATCAGGAGCGCCTTGATCGGCTGACCCTCAATCACATCAGTACTCGATGCTTTTTCATTAGACCAGGGGGGGGTCTGTTGGAAACCATCCACGACCCACTCTTGTCCTCTGGTGTGTTCCCTTTCGATATCTTGCAAGCGTATCACAGGCGAGCGGAATGGGAGACCTTTCCTCCAAAAGCTAGACCACGTT
>Ga0315281_10008380_pt1 | contig 14471 bp, 22 predicted proteins | sample YL17G07_0_MG_FD_204540 | JGI IMG/M metagenome (GOLD analysis project Ga0315281, IMG submission 204540) | Sediment microbial communities from Yellowstone Lake, YNP, Wyoming, USA - YL17G07_0 | ecosystem: Environmental > Aquatic > Freshwater > Lake > Sediment | place: USA: Wyoming | collected...
TACAGGAACTCCACTCCAGAATCCTATCCCCCTCCACCCAATATCGTCCGGTGTCTTCTCTGAGATGCCTATTTGGACCGCTCGCTCCAATTCCTCCTTGTTCATCCCGAGTCCGTTGTCTTTGATCTGAAGAACATCTCTCGAATTTTCGAAACTAATCTCAATTAGATTGGCTTTTGCATCGATAGAATTCTGTACGTATTCTCTCAGACAATTTAGATTGCCATCATATAATCCAGAGGTGATGATTTCAAGGATCTTTGCTCCAATATCTTCATTCTTGAATTTCATGCTCCATTGCCCCCGTTCCCCTATGTCGGCCATTTAGATATGATCTTTTCGATCATTGATGGAGGAAATGATCGGGCACAAAATAAGATATTGATCAACCTCTGAAACGATAAGTCGTAACAAATGGATAGGTCCCCTCGTGATTTTGACCGGCAGTTTTGACCGATGGATACAATGTACTTCCTTGTGTTCGGGAGCCCATAAGATCAAGAACCTTCGAAAGCAATTCCCAGGGAGATGGATCTTAATCTTGAATTATCAAATACTCTGGGATACAAGAGCCATTCACAGCAAGCCCGCATCTTCTCAGAATCGTGGATAGAGCGCGAGATGTACTGTCCATCCTGTTCCTCTAACAATCTAGACCCTCTTCCTCATGGCACGAAGGTCATCGATTTCAAATGCGACAGTTGTGAAGAACGATATCAAATCAAGAGCACATCGAAACCAGTACGCAACAGGATCATGGACTCAGAATATCACACGATGATGAATGCAATCCGGAATGACCTATCCCCTAACCTCATGCTCCTTCACTACTCGAAAGAAGCCTGGAAGGTCCAGGATCTCCTCCTCATCCCTCGTCACCTGATCGTCCCTTCGGTGATTGAAAGACGCAATCCCCTCGGTCCAGATGCAAGACGGGCAGGATGGACAGGGTGCAACATCCTTCTGACCAACATCCCATCGACCGGAAGGATATTCGCAATAGAGGATTCAATGATACATCACTCTGACGTAGTCAGGAAGGAATGGGCAAGACTTCGATTCGTTGAGAGAATTGAGCCAGAAAGCAGGGGATGGCTAGTCGATACCTTGAGATGCGTTCAGTCTCTCGATCGGAAGCGCTTCACCCTTCAAGAGGTCTATGCTCAATTTGAAGATGAATTATCAAGGCTCCATCCTGAAAACAAAAACATACGGCCGAAGATACGGCAGCAACTGCAGGTTCTCAGAGATAAAGGACAGATCAAGTTCGTTGGCAAGGGCACCTACGAGATATGAATGCGCGTTTAGATTTTCAGGGGAGATCTCGGAGATAGACTAATCTCTCTCCTTGAAATTGTTGTCATCATCAGATGATTTTGGCAATCTGATTCTCATGACGACCAGTCCCATCAACCATGATATAATGGCTGGAAATTCCAGAACCTCTCATAATCTCCTCGAATCTTCCTCTCGGAATTATTCTGGCGGAATTCGGTTTGAGGTCCTTCCTCGATTCGCCATTTGATATCCTGAAAAGGTGGACAATGTATTTATGATCGACATTCGCAGCCTTCATCAATCGCTCCTTGTCGTCTTTGAGATGAACCTCTCCTTCGTTAAGACAGAATTCAACAACTGAGTTCAATTTCAGGAAATCGTACCACGGTTCTCCTGCATTCTCCAGAAAGGGATTGAGAACTGCAATGTCCCAATGCGCTCTGCGGCTCTTGCCGCCGGAATCAGCCATCGGGTATTCATTCTGGACGATGCAAATCTCCTTTCCATCCTCCTCCTTCCTCAGAAAGCGGAGGCTCTCCGGGATGTTCTCAAGCAAATCGTGGTAGAAGAGAGCATGGATCCCGTGCTCCGTGTAACAACGATAGGGGTTCTTCATGAACTCTTGGCAGAATTGCTCGACAGTCTCTCGCACGATCTCTCCAATCTTTTCATTTGTTTCGATGTCAGGTTCCATCTTCCCTTCCCATTTATCCGAATCCGCTGATGTCTCGCTTGCCAACTTCACCCGTTACGCCCGTCATCTTCTTCTTGATTCTCTGGGGTCTCCTCGAATTCGGTTGCAGACGGGAGGGCTAAAGTCTTGACATCTGGCAGATTGTTGCCGACAATCCCTTGCATCTCTCCATACATGCGAGCGACTCCCTTGAACGCCTTCTCTATCTGTTTCTGTTGCTTACCCCAGTTTCTTGTGAGCGACCTTATCTCCTTCTCTAGATCGCTCTTCAGGAGAATGAGTGGCTCGGCAATCGCCTCAACCCTCTGCCTGAACTGCTCGCTGAGCAGGTATTCGTAGATCATGTCCTTCTTCTCGGCGCTATTGACCGCGGCCTGCTTCTGCCTGTATCCATCCACTATCTGTCTCCGCGGCATCATTGCAACTGGAATGAAACAATCCGTACTTGAGACAACTACTCCTTTGATGATACTGAAGTTCCTGACGTCAGGAGGCAGCGCGACAGAAACGATTACCCCGATTTCCGCGTTGAGCGGCGTGAGATCCTCCTTGATCTTGTCAACCCATTTATCACTCCAGTTCTTTGTCCTCTTTAGCTCCCAGGCGATTATCCCGCATATCTCCCCTGAACTCTTGCAGACCTTCTGCACAATGTCCGGCCCCTCTATGCCCTTAGGAACAGATTCTATCAAATCGCCAGGGAAACAATCTCTAAGGGTATCCTCAAGGAGAGTTTCGAGCACCTCGCCCTGTTGCTGCTGAGAACCTTGCTGGAGCTTCTGCTTGAGTTCCTCAACCTGCCTCTTCATTCCTTCAATCGTGTCGAAGTGCTCTCGCTCCTTCAATTCGTTTTCTTCATGCACCTGCTTTCTTACATCGTCCTCGATCTTCTTCTTCTCCTCTTGGATTCTGCGTTGCGTTTCGAGCTCAAGGTTCTTCTCGCGATCCTCGAGTTCGCGCATCTTTTTCCTGATTTCGAGTTCGTGTTTCTCTGCATCTTCTAGCTTCCTTGTCTTTTCATCAATAATGTTCCCCAGATCCTTTAGTTCCAGTTCGTGTTCTTCGGTTATCCGGGTCCTAAGTTTCACTTCTTCCTTCTTCAGCCTCTTGGCTATCTCGTCGTCAACCCTTTTATCAATATTCTTTTGGAGGGCATTCAGTTGTTTCTCTTTCTTCGCAAGTTCAAGTTCTCTCTTTCTTGTGTCGCTCTCGATGTCCTTTCGCATCCTATCCATAATCGGTTCTAGGACAGCTCCACTGAGAGAAACTTTCGCACCACATTTCGGACATATTATCGGTTGTTCGGCCATTTCACTCCCTTCTTTTCCACTGATTGTCAATAAACTGCATCGTCAGTGCACGTCCCTCTATGGTTAGCTTGACATCAAATCCAAGCTTCTCGATGAACATCGCATCAGAATATCATCGCTTCTTCCGTTTCGTTCTTATCGAGGATTTCGGCCTTCTAGTCCTGCCTGCTCTTTCCTCCGCTTGCTTGACCGCATGGCTAACGTCTGTCGAATTGGACGTGTAGTCCCTGATCTCCTCGTGCAATTCAACCTCAGAATACCCTTTGGCTTTCATTATGGATTTCATGTCATCAAAGAGAGCTCCGTTCGAAAGAGAATGCGCAAAGTCATCATCTTCCGAAGAAGTCTTGAACCCTTTAATATCCGTCTCAACAATGCGAATAGCTGCTTCCGCATATGCATAATTCAAATCTGAATTGAATTGGGAGTCGTTGACATTCTTCTTAAGATAAGTCTGATAAACGATCTCTCGGCGACCGCTTGTAGGGCTTGCCTCATCATCTATTACAATCAACCATATCCCACTTAATTTATGCTTTGTCAATATTTCATCCCCGATTCATCCTTGATTGATTTTAGCCTATTTCAATGAATGGCATCACGTTGGCTTATTGATGGAGAGAGCTTCTTCGAGCTCCGTTACAGCTCTCCTGCCAAAGACTCTGATCTTCTGGATCGTCCCGTGCGGTATCTGCTCCAAGTAATTACCGTCAGACGAAAGGTCGGTGCAGAGTTCGCTAGCGATCGTAAGATACTTTCTCCCGTTTCGCAGCACTATTCCGTAGGCGACCGTCGCTCCTGGGTCCTCGAGTTCAGCCACCTCCTCAATTGATAGCCTTTCCAATCCGTGAGTGTCGAACCACTCCACCTCCACTATATCGCCAGGCTTAAGCTTCCTGCCCCTACTGTTGGCTTTCACGCTCATAGTATCGACTTCCTTTCTTCCATTGATTCATGATTTTTTTCTTCCCCAGAGAGTCATCTACGAACAAATCATTTCTGTCATACCGCCGAAATTCTCCTCGATCCCTTCCTTCAGGAAGAGGCAGCAATCGATGTAATCCTCGACCGGCCCGCCGAACGGGTCCTCCGTCTCCATCAAGAGCAGAGGGAACTGCCTGCCTTGGAACGACGGGTTCCTCAGGATCCCGGCGCCGAGTTCGTTGAACTTCCCGCTGTCGAGCAGGACGATCTTGTCCCCTTCTTTGAAGGCTATGCCCTCAATGCCCTTCGGCCTGTGATTCGAAAGCCCGTCGACTCCCCCCATCACTTTACACACCGCGGACTCCCTAAGTTGTCTTACATCGTCGCTATCGCCATAGAAAGGCACTATGCCGAACGAATCAGCCCTGACCCCTTCAATACCCCTCTCCGCGATCATCCGATTGAAGATCGCGGCCGCCATGGGGCTCCTGCATGTGTTCCCGATGCAGACGAACCATACAGTCGGCACGTTCAGACCCTCGATGATATCTTGTCCCAGACTTCCCGGAGCTCGTCCTGGTAGTCCTTTGGGAAACCATGCCAGTTGGCCGCATCCAGGATGATCCCCAGATACTCCTTCGTCGGAAGGCAGGCCTTCTTGTTCACGACCTCGTAGGTCCAGACAGAGTGCTTCTCCGCCCCGTCCTTGAGTTTAACACTGGTCTCGAATCTCCGATATGCCGTCGGATGCCCCTCGTAGCGGTCCAGGGCCTTCAGGCCTTCGTCCGTGATCCTGTAGAGCAGCCCCCAGACGACCCCGCCCTCCTCCCGGACAACATCGGCACACCCGCCTCCCCATGCGGGGGATTTGAAGGTGAAGTCCAGCTTGTACCCTTCTAGATACGCTGGACCGACGAGCTCGTTATACTTGCACCTCCAGTTCATCTGCTCGGTGCTGAGGTTCGACCCGTAGGCGAAGTAGAGATGCGTCATCCCCTCTCCTCCTTAGGGATCACCCTGAAGCTGTCGTGGCCCTCGATCAGCGCTAGGACCCCGTGATTGTCCCAGTCCACCCAGACCTTTTTCCTCCCGAGGAGGAAGGAGAGCGATGGCTGTCCCGCAACATCGTTCTCGCTGACCTTGCTTATCCGCACGATCCTCCCGTACGACCCCGGGCGGAGTCCCGAGGGATCGTCCGTGTGGATCAGCCGCACCCTGTCACCTTCCTTCATGATACCATTTCCTCCATAGTTCCTCGCTGAGGCGCTTCCCCGCCCCTACATGTACATCGGGTCGAACCTGCCCGATGTCCTGTTGCCTCCGGTGAGGATGAACAGCCTCTCCAGGTTGTCAAACTCCTCGCCAGCTGTCCAGGACTCATGGCATAACGCGCATTCCTCATGGCCATCCTCGCACTTCGTGACCGGGGCGGCCTCGGCGATCGAACCGAACACCGCGGATGCCCCGTGGGTTCCCAGCGCCCTTTCCGTCTTCTTGATGGTGTTGGCCATGCCGCAGGCGTACGCCCAGGCGGCTATCGCCCTCTCCCTGTCGCCATTGAGCATCTGGTCCGTCACGGACACGAACCTGACCGCCATGCTCTTCACTGGGCTCATGTGAGCGATATCGAAGACAGTGGGTCCATTATGGCTCTCGTCCGACCTCGCCTTCTCCTCTGCCTGCCCCTTCTTCGGAGCTTCCTTTCCTTTTGGTTTTCCCTTCATATTCCTCTTCACCGTTCTGCTTCCATCCTAGGACGTTAGTATACGCTCCCTAAGGGCATCAAGACCATCTCGAATGGTATTAAAATCCGACTTACCAGATATATTTTTTAATGCATCCAGTCATGGACTCAGGAAAATAGAATGGGGGCACTACCACCCCCATTTCCCAGATCATCGCCGACCGTGAAATCCCATATCATCGTCTTCTTCGTCAGCGAGAAACTCCTGGATTGCCCTTTTCTGACCTATGTATACCTTGTTGGAGTTCGGCGGGTCCGTCTTGTCGACATGATGCCCACGATAATCCTCGCCAAGGAGCCCTTCATTGACCCTATCGATGAAGTCGTACAGACAATCGCATCCCAAGCTGCCCAAGCATATCCAGGCCATATGGAACATGTTGGCCATTCCCAACTCGTACGCATGCCTTGCCACCATCTCGCCGAATGGGCCGAGTTGGTTCTCAATGCAGTCAAGGAAGATCTCAGAGTTCGTTGTGATAGGTTCCATCTTGGCGAGCATCTGCATCTCCTCCCAATTCTCTAGCTTCCTTCCATTGAGGGGTCTCTCCTCTTTGGTCGGACCGTCCTTCTCTTCGGTTTTGTTCGCATTTCCGGGCTCAGCGCTTACGCTATCGTCGTTCATTTCTTTCACAACTCCAGATAGTTGCCTCTGAGCAGATGTTCGCTGATCAGAATCAACGAGGTTCAATCGGGATGAGACTCCAGCGTCTCCCCCAATCCCCCGCCCGGAGGCATATGGTCAAATCAGACCTACCCAATAATCGCAGAATCAAGTTCTTAATAGTTCTCTCATACGATTTGAGAAATCCTTTGAGACTCTTCCTAAAGACGAATAACTCAGCCTGAGAATTCCATAAGTAACCCTTTTACAGTCAAAGGTCGATAGAGTGAATGTGGATTATATCTCGGAGGAAGAATGCCAAAGGTTGAAAATCATTTTACCACGATTGCAAAATGTAGAGGAGATGAAGAATTTTGCCGTGAAGCGGCATTGTCTTTCCATGAGATACGTAAAAAGAACAGTAGGCTCATGAGCGTGTGGCATCCATCATCAACTAGAATTAATTTGATTTATGTTGGAGAAGCACCGCCTGGAAACGGAAGATATATCTACAATCCTTGTTGGGAGAAGAATCAAAAACGATCAGGGATTTCCACCAGGATACTCAAGGATTTGAAAAAAAGACATTTGGCCGAGTTCTCGGATATTCATAGACTCAGTGATTTGACGAACCGCCTCGATTTTTTAATGAAGCTAAAACAAAGTGGCATTATTGTTGTTGATTCTTGTCAATGTCCAATAGAGAGATTGGGTCCTAAGAAGAAAGCAGAAGCTATGGAGAATTGTTTTAAAAAACAATCCTCGAAGATAATTGACAATGCCCTGGATAATCGATCAAAGGATTGTCGCATAGTTGTTCTCCTTCCGAGAAACAAGAGAAATAAAAAATTCCGTAGATATTTGGCGGAGAGATATGGGAATTATAGTGGCGTGAAAGTTGAAAATATCTTCTGGCAGAATAAGAAAAAATAAGACATTGACTCGACGTGGATATGTCGTCTAAAACGTGCTCCTAATGTTTCAGGAGCATTGCACTGAGATCGCAAAGAACCTAATCTCCTGATTTGATAAAAAATGAAAGAATGGTAAAGAGTTTTAAATGCAAGTCGGCACCAAAGTAGGGCATTCACTTTTTCTCGCTCTTGTCTGCAGCTGATTGGGCTCTCTCCTTGAAGTCCTGGTTCTTGCCAGTCCTGTCAGCATGAGATTGGATTCTCGAAGCTGCCTCCTTCGCCATATGGGAATGCTTGCTCAATTATTCACCTCCTCCGCAATCCGGGGTATTTGAGTGAGTGCCAATAGCATCGGTCTCGAATGTGTAATCTATGAGTTTCTCAAGCCGGGAGCAGTTCTTCCGCTCCGCCTTTGATTGCGGAACAACGATTGAATCGAGATCGTGAACTCTATTGGCGAGTCTTGCAAGTCGCCTACTCAAGGTTGCTTTCAATGAAAGAACCTCGACTATTCCCCCTCGCATTAAGAGCCGTTTAACAATCGGCACAAAATATCCATTTCCTGAGATTATGAGAGTTGTTCCCAAGTTGTAACGGATACAACAGTCATACAGAGTCAGGGCAAGGTCGAGATTGAATATGCCCCTCCCGAGGTCTTGCTTCTGGTCTTCCTCCTCCTCTCCGAAATTCGTGGAATCATATACAGTCCATCCGGATCTGAGGAACTTCGCCCTGATGCCATCGCTACCATAGGAATCGATGAATACGATTTTCTCAATGGCATTATAATGCCAATGTATCCAATCGTCGAGGGCATCGATATTGACGAAGAATCCATTTTTCTTGGCGCAGAGCGAGACATTGTGCCAATCCAGCAGGACTATCGTCGATTTGTCGTTCTTTGCTGAAAGCGCCCCTTCCACCCATACACTGTCGGTCCCGATTCGATTCTCCTCACTGCATTGCTCGTTCGTTCTTCCTGTGATTTCGATCATTCTTCTTTCCTGCCACATTTGTGGCAATATTGCTATCGTCGATTTGATAGAATAGCCAGTATTGAAAAAAAGACATCTTTGACAAAAAATGTGGAAACAGTTGGAATATTCTTCCAATGATGCCTTTATCCTTGGTCCTTCTTATCAAAACAAGGAGTGTGTCAATGAGCACTGAACCCAAGGATTCCGAACAGTCTTCGAAACTTCTCAAGAGCGTCTTTGCACACTATGGCAATCTAAGAACTAGTCTGATCATTTCTCTCCTATTCTGCCTTGCCATATCCATCATATTGTCGTTCACAATATTCATATTCGTTACTTCGAGCACGTTCAAAGACGATATCTTCGTTTCAATCGTCGTCACAATTGAAATTTTTGCATTCCTGGCCTTTATTATCCTGACCACTTCATCCTTGATGAAGACCAGAGCCGACCTTATAAATTGGGACAAGAGATATGTGAGTTATGGATTTCTAACTAGTTTCGAATTCTCGTGGCCTTCGGATAGCGATCCGGTGAGGAACTCTTGCCAGAAGCTCGTGGAGCTATTCCCTCAATTGGAAGAGGAAATCAACAAGGGAAAAACAAGATTGAGCTATGATGCGATTGTTCAAGGTTCTAAGGCCCCTCATCGCTTCGACGCTGCAATTCTCAAGAAAGGCAGTCGTCGAGTGTGGCTTATTAAGCGGATGGACGATTCCGTGATAGGAATAGATGAGGTCAAGACATTAATAGATGAAATCATCGACATAGCTGCAAAGAAGAGTCTGCTCTTTTTCTCAATAATAATCATCTCACCTAATTTCTCGGATGACGCCATCGAGTTCGCTGATAAGGACGAAAATTGGCTAATCCCACGAGGCCGAATCGATAATGTCCTGTTCCTCGAGTATAACGATTCAGAATATTATGTCATCTGGAGTCAGGTCAATGGTCGATTTATTTGGGAATGAATGTACTAATCCATAAGGAACAAGAATTCGCCCACCTTACTGCCTGATTCCGACCACCATCGAACTCCGTCCTCATTGATTTTGTATACTGTTCCAGATTCATCAAATCGGGTCAGGTTACACCATTTCTTCTGTACCAATTCATCAAGGCAATTCTTGACGTCTTCATCTCTCAGAGTCATTTTGACACGACGTTGCAGTTCCTCTTTTATAAAGTGAGTTGTTACTGGTGGCTTGTCTCGCCATTCAATCAATAGACGCATGATATGCCATCTCCTTCGGTCACGATTGAGATTCTTTCTCCTGGTCGATTCTGACCCGGATGTATTTTCCATCTATTCTATCCACCCAACTTGGGACGAATTATCAATTTGAATGTAAATAGTTGTCTGTTTCTCTCCCCCCGAGGGATCCTTGGAAGTAAATTGGATTTTTGCCAATAAGACTCGCTCGATTCCCGTGTGGCTCACTCTCGATTTAATGGTCAAATTCATTTTTTGAATGCTCCCATTAAGAAGGAAGCATCTATATCCGGGGGGAGTGGTAGAAAAGCCTTATCTCTAGAGAGTCCGTTAAGGGGGAACGAGGGAGGATAGAATGGCTGTCAAATATTGTCCTAGTTGCAGAACAACGAATTCCGTAGATGCCATGCAATGCATAAGATGCGGGACAATGCTTCCGCAGATCCAGCAATCGATGCAGTACCAGCAACCCTCGTATCAGCAGCCTCAATATCAAGTACAATATCCTCCTCAGCAGCCAACGTCGGCTCAGGGGAGCCATAATACCTGGGTTGCTGTTGTTGCAGTTGTTGTTGTGATAATTGTGATTTTGCTAATCTTGGTGGCATCCTCAGGGATACTATCTTCAATGGGTGGGTCGCACGCGACGATTACAATCAATGCCACTTCGACCCATCTCCTGTTCTCAATCAGCTATAACATGTATATCGAAGGTTCGATAGTCCATAACGGGAACCTCAACCCCCTCCAGACTGCCGTTTATGTGCATACCTACTACTGGTCATCAGAAGACCCGGTGAGTATCACAGTGTCAGCAACATCATCGGGAGGGGGATTTGGAGGACAATCAGATTCCAAGACGATCACAGTGTCCAATGGTGGAGCTTATACAGCGAACTTGTTGATTTGAAAGCATAATTGCATAAGATTCCACTATATTGAAAGATGACTATCATTCCGAGAATGATACCGACTGAGATCTATTTGACTTCAGGATTTCGGGCTCTTTTTGCAGCTGATAGAAGGAAAGAGAAAAAAGGGTTTTACAGGATCTTTTCTCTAGGGATTCTGTGGTGGTCAGGACTGTTGCATAGGCGGCATCTGTCCTTGTCCGCCTGATTTCTTCTTGCGGCTCATCATAACTAAAGCAACAACTGCCACAACCACAACGACAGCTATGATTGCAATAATCATGAGCGTTGTCGATGAATCTGATGCTCCGCTACCTCCGCCACCACCACCGCCCCCGGTACCAGCTGCTACCGTTATTTGAGCGGTCGCCGATTTTACCTGATCAGTTGTCTCAGTGTCTGTCACAACGACAGTCGCCGTAAATGGCCCTGCTGAGGCATATGTATGTGTCGGATTAGCAAGTGTACTTGTCGATCCATCGCCGAATGTCCAGGAATATGAGTATGGTGCAAGACCTCCCGTAACCGTTGTGGAAAAGGTGACGTCCAATGGTGCTGCACCTGATGTTGGGTTGGCTGAGCAAACGACTGATAAAGTTGGTACTGTGCTAACCGTGACACTAATCGAATCCCAGTTTAAGGTAGAGCTCAACCAATCTCCTGTCGCTTGCGCTTTTGCCTCTACATCGTATGTATGGCTGCCAGTAGTGGTCTGAGGAATCTGAATATTCACTGTATAAGTCGGAGAAGTGGCCCCTGCTGCTATTGTGACATGTGTTGATCCAATCAGATGATAGCCTGTCCCGGGGGTATCCCAATCAAAAAATACCCATAAATCCCAGATGTCCTCACCGACTACGCCGGTATTCGTAACTGAAAACGAAAAAGTCGTGACCTGATCAAGATATACTTGAGTAGGGGAATGTGTAAGGGTTCCAGACGGATTTGCCGACACATTTGTCGGTATAACCGATATTGCACATATTCCAATCAAAATCGCTAACATTACCGCTATCAGCAATTTAGTTGATTTCACCATTCCCACACCACCTGCGAATAAAGATAAGCAATAATCAATCTTTGCATTCGCAGAATCAGAAAAGACTTGAAAGGGGTTTAAGCCCCGGTGCAATTTCCGCCCTAATTAATTTCGAGATTCGACTTACTATCTAGAGCAGAGTTCAAATCCTTCTGCCCTCACTCCTAAGTATAGCCAGAAACATAACTGTATCCAGAAAAAGATGCTCCTAATGCTTTTGAAGCATTACTTTCCTGTTCAGAGCTAATTCCATGAGATAAGTTCATTAAGAGAATGGAATAATTATGATCATCACCGAAATTGAGGCAGAAAGGATTAATAGGAGCCTTCAACCATGGAGGATTGCTGGGAACGCAATCGTAAACGCTGGTGAGTATTATGGCCTACCCTGAACCAATACCTGTTCTGAAATCCAAGGATGCCAAGGATTTCGACAAGCGCCTTAGCCAGTTTAAATTGAGCAAATCCCAGAAGGAATTCTACAAGAAAGGTCTGGCTGCCTTCAAAGACGATGACTGAGGAGGGATGCCATTTCTAACCCTCCACTTCGAGAGATGAAACACGATCCTTCAGAGTTCGACTTCGAACCTTTCAAATCCGATACCAAGGCGGTTGTCGAGTTCGATTGCGGGAACAAGGATCTAAATGATTTCCTTTGCACTGACGAGGTTCGGAAATATCAGGACGAGCTGCTGGGCCGGACTGTTTTAGTCTACCATCAAGGGTCCTTGATTGCGTATTACACGGTTTACAACCACACAATCAGGCTGGATTATCTAAAGACCTACAAGAGCTTCACGAAGCTTGGGGAATACCATTCCGACGGAATTCCATCGTTGGCGATCGGTCGCCTCGCAGTCGATAAACACTGGCAGCGGAAAGGTGTGGGAAGTGCAATCGTCCTTAAGATCGCTCGCAACGCGCTTTACGGGAAGGCCTGCGCTGGAGCGAGACTGTTGATTGTGCAAGCAAAGGAAGACGCAGTTGCGTTCTACAAACACTTGGGCTTTGAATTCGTTTCCGACACAAGGAACGAACGGAAGAGATACAAGGAGAAAGGTACAAGGACGATGTTCCTTGATCTCGCGATTCTGAAGAAGGACATTGAGGTATGATGCTCCCATTACAGCGGGAGCATCGTACTGGGCAATGATTAATTGCATTCGCAAAGCTAATGCTCTAAAAAAGGTTCTTTCAATCGATGGTATGTCACCTAAGGTCAGAATCGATGACCTGATCATTCTCGGGCAGAGTTCACCTGACATCATGAAGGACGGCCGTCTGAGTGTATGCACTGCTGGTTATTCTCCTACCAATGGATTCATCCGTCTCTATCCATCAAGAATCGATTCGCCATTCAGGATGTGGGATATTGTTTCTGTCCCCGTCGAGCGCAATCCTCAGGATGCCAGACATGAAAGCTGGAAGATTCAGGGCTCGAAAGCTGAATGGGGATCTCTCAGCGATAAGATTGCAGTTAAAGGTGCTCTCGGTCAGAAGAGCAAGCTCCTACTGATCAAAACCCTCCTGTCAGGCTGCGTGTTCGACATCAGAGACCAGGGGAGGAGCATGGGGATCGTCAAACCTGTATCCAAGAAATGCTATTTCTCCGAAAGGCAGGGCTATGACCCATACGCTCAGATGACTCTGGATGGTGTTGCTCTCATGAAGGACAAGAGCCGCTATAGACTTCAACCTAGAGTGAGGTTCTCCTGCGATGAATGTCAATCTGATGACGGTCATGATCAGCAGATTCTTGAGTGGGGTGTCTACGAATGGATGCGGAAGAATCCTAGCAGGGAGGAACAGGTGTGGGAGAATCTTTTCGCGCATGAGACCAACCAAGAGATTCTTTTCCTGGTCGGGAATCTATCACGTCATCCCCTATCGTTCATGGTCATTAGCATTTTGAGGATCAAGCGATTCTGATCGCCTAAAGATTGACGATTGCGAACCCCAGTCCAGCCAACCTTGACGCGATAATGCTTCTGTGACATCTTGTCGATTCCCGCTCGTAGCACATCAGAGCTGTTGGCTTTTCAATCGCATTTCTCAGCAGAGCGTCGAGTGACTCTGCCTGGAACTCCAAGTGCTTCCCATAGGCGTCGGCAAACTTTCCGAAGTCACCAGTCTGTTTCAATTCATCTCTCATAGCTTTCGGAGATCCGAGCGATTTGATATGCAGATATTCGATGCCTTTGTCAGGGAGGTCCTGCGACATTCTCTTTGACGAGAAACCCGGTTTTCTGCTCTGCGCAATCTCCCTCACATCAACCAGACGCTTAATCCCGTTGGACATTAATTCATTCGAGAAATCTTCGAGACTTCTCCCCTCATAGCCTATCGTGTAGATGATGCGACCATCAGAATTGCATTGAGCTTCAATCCGCTCATCTGAGATTGCCATCTGTCTGCACACTGAAATTGAGAGGCATAAATCTTCTTATTGATTGGAATCAGACGGATGCCCCCATTTGGGAGAGAACTTACGTCGCAGGCGAAACCCTGCAACCCCGTGAGCGTTTTCATCCCATCTTTGAAATAATCTCATCTCTGGCTTTTTTGAAATCGATCAATTCACCGATGATCAATCCTCTGAGATCGGTCTCCCAGGACTTCCTCTTCTCGTCGATGCTCGCAATGAATCTCTCCAGCGAGAAACTCAGTTTGTAAATCCTCAGCTTCTTGCCCACCATGGGCAAATCAGGTATGACTCCGCGCCTCATGAGGAACCACAGGTCGAAGACGTCCCTCGCCTTGTTCCTCGTCATGATCGCCCTGACCTTCTCCGCCGCGATCTCCCTCTCGCTCATCGCATAGACCTGGAAAGAGGAGATCTCCCTGGATGATGGCATCACCATCT
>Ga0315281_10008381_pt1 | contig 14470 bp, 20 predicted proteins | sample YL17G07_0_MG_FD_204540 | JGI IMG/M metagenome (GOLD analysis project Ga0315281, IMG submission 204540) | Sediment microbial communities from Yellowstone Lake, YNP, Wyoming, USA - YL17G07_0 | ecosystem: Environmental > Aquatic > Freshwater > Lake > Sediment | place: USA: Wyoming | collected...
AGCATCGTGAAGAATTCTGATGCGGAGCAATCAATAAGCGGGGCGAAGCCGAGCGCAATCTAATGAATCTTTAAGAATTTTAATATCTCGCTTAAAATTTCCGGCTCTTTTTCTTCCTCAAAATGCCCTTGATTATTTTCATGGATAATTTTTGCGCCCAATTTTTCCCTAAAAATCTTGTCTTCTGAAAGTTTGACATACAAATCGTTTGTCGAGAACATTGCAACGAAATTATCACAATGGTCCAAGACACGGGAGAAGTCAATGTTGTCATTTATCCACGGCTTTATTATGTCCATTTCTTTTTTGTCAAGATTCATTAGATTGAACCACGGAGCAACAAGGAAGCATCCGCCTATTCTTTTATGCTTGTGAAGTTTTTCAAGAAATCTTAAAATTGTCTGACATCCGACGCTGTGTCCGACAAAATAAGTATTTTCATCCACATCTTTCACATTTTCTTCAAGATATTTAACCCACGATTCTATGCTTGGACGCTTTGTATTCGGCATGTCAAAAACAAAAACTCTGACACCTTTCCTTTCCAATTCTTCTTTCAGCCATGGGAACCAGTTTTTTTCCGAACTGCCTGCCCATCCGTGAACTATGTAAACTGTTTTCATTTTCGACAAAAGATATTGTTGTTTAAATAGATATAAGATTGTAATAATCTTTATAAGAATTCTTGATATTATTTTTTTATGGATTTAGAAGTCCGCATTGATATTTCTCTATCTGAAATTTCCCATAGTGAACTATTAGAGATAACTGAAAATATAGAGTTTCTTGGAGCTCAGCCGCCAGTTGAAATTTATAATTCTTTTAAGGATAAAAAAATTGATTATTCAAAAGGATATAGAGTTGTAAGAGTCGATAGATGTTTGGGGAAGAATCTTGGAGAAACTTTGCTTCAGTACACCATATTTGATAATGCAAGTGTGGAAGAGATGAATCCGACAATAATTGGCCTTAGAGCTTATACTTTAGATGAAATAGACTCTTTGAAAAGAAAATCTTCTCTTGGAGTTCATTCTGATTTAGAATTGAAATAGGAAAACATTTAAATATCTTATTTGAAAAATTTCTTTATGAGATTAAGCATTGATGAAATGGGAAGGGCAGCAGACGTCGCAAAGAGAAATTTAAAAGAGTTTGATTTTTTTGACGAGGAACAGCATAAAATAACTGCCGGGGTTATTGGAACTTTTTTATCGCTTGAATACAGAACATCCCCTGGAAATCCAAAAGGCACAACGCATTTTGACTTGAATATTTATGACGACTATGAAAAAAAATCTGTTATCTTGCCGAGATAGAACTCTTGAAATCTTTACGCGGCAAAGGTTATGGAAAAAAATTATATAAAATTGTAGAAAATATTGGCAGAGATTTGGGTTGTAATTTGATTACCATGCATCCAGTGGGACGGACTTTTAATGGAAAGAGCAGAAGAGATTATGTCGCGGCATTGGGCTATCAGCCTGTAAACGAAGACGAAATGGGAAAAGAAATTTAGACTTTCAAACTTACTATCTTTGAAACACTTTTATGTATATGAGAACTGTTGCAAATTTTATTTATGAATTTGTTCCCTAATTCGCAACTCTGCTCGTTGTGAATTTTGTAAATTTGCCTCGCAAACTTGCTCACCCACCCGCCCCGCAGAAGCAGAGTATTAGTACAGAAACCGATGTGATGTTTTACAATTATCAATTTTAATATCGACGAAGCGCCTTGACAAAGTCTGGCGCGGAGTAATTAATTAATTTCGCGGAGTCATGCTATACCTTTAAACTTACTATCTTTGAAACACCTTCGTGCATGCGACGGCAATTTTTGACGAAGTCCATGCATCAAACTTTAAGACTAACAATCTTTGAAACACCTTCGTGCATGCGACGGCAATTTTTGACGAAGTCCATGCATCAAACTTTAAGACTAACAATCTTTGAAACACCTTCGTGCATGCTGACTCCATAAAGATTGGTTGAATTTAATATCACTTCATCGTTGTGGCTTATTACAATGTATTGTCCTTCTTTCATGTGCTTTTTTAATAAATCTGCAAGTCTTTCCGAATTTCTTTTATCAAGTGCTGCATCAATCTCGTCAAGTATGTAAAATGGATATGGCTTTAGTTCTTGAATTGCAAATATTAAAGATAAGGCCACAAGAGTTTGTTCTCCTCCAGAAAGAGATGTAACATCGAAATATTTTCCGTGTCCTGTTTTTACCAATATGCTTACTCCGGCGCTGAATGGCTCTTGTTTATCTTCAAGTTCAAGTGAAACGATTCCCTTCGTGCTCAATTCAGAAAAGTTTCTTGTAAAAATATCATTTAATTCATTCAGAGTTTTCATAAATGTTTTTTTCTTCTTGTTGTCAATCTCTTTTATTGTGTTCATTATACTTTCTTTTTCCTTGCCTATAATGTCAGCTTTTTCTTTTACTAAATCATATTCTTTTTTTATGTTGTCATAAACTTCTAGAGAAAGAAGATTTACAGAACCTATTTTAGATAAAGAATCTCTGGTTTGATTTATTCTCTCCAGCAAAGCTTCACGATTCATTTTTATTATTTCGACGTTGTTAAATTCAAGCATGTCAATTTCAAGATTTTCTATTTCAGCGGAGAATCTTGCTTTCCCTATATTGAGATTGTTGATTTGAATCTCAATATTGCGGATTGCATTCTGTCTTTCCATTAATTTTGTTTCTTCTTCCCTTATTTTTTTCTGCTGAGAATCACGGTCGGAAATCATTATCTGGAATCTTTTGCTTAGCTCTTCTTCCTGCTTTCTTTTCTTTTCAAGCATAGTTTCTTTTTCATTGAATATCTTCTTATTTTCCAAAAGCTCTTCCCCGAATTCTTCTTCATCTCTCTGAATTTGCTTCAATGAAATTTTTGCCCTTTCTAATTCTCTTTGCTTGAATGAAATTTCAGAACTTACATTTTCTTCGCTTCTTATTGAAATTTCCTGAAGCTCTATTTTTGCAGTTGCATATTTATGCTCTATGTTTGAATTTTCTTCAAAATCTTTTTCAAGTTTTTTTCTAACTTTTTCAATTTCAGTCAGTTCTTTTTTTATTGATTCAATTTTTTCCTGCAAACTTTTTATCTGCTCTTTTTTGTCATTCATTCCCGAGATTTTTATCAAGTCAGATTCTCTTTTTGATATCTCCGAGGTTATTTGTTCAACCTCTTTTTTCAGCATGACTCTTTTTTGTGAAATTTCCTTAAGTTCTTCGATAGCATTTTTTATTTCTGTTTTTAATGATTCTGAAACTTCATTAGTCTCGCCCTTTATTGAATGAATATGCTCCTTTGTTATTTTTGATTTGCATACCGGGCAAATATCTATCTTTGAAATCTTATCAATCATTTTATTTTGTCTTTCAATCTCCTGTTCGTTTGCATAGGAAATTTTCACCATTTCGTTTTGTCTTTTCTCAATATTTTCCAAGAGATTTATTTTTTCCTTTAAAATATTTTTAAGAGAATTTGTTTTTTCTTCATCTGTTTTTTTATCGAATAATTCGCTTGAAATCTGCATAATTTGTTTTAGCAAAAAATCAGATTCGTTGGAATAATTTTGGAGGAGAGTTTTTTTGTCTTCAAATCTGTCCTTTGCCGATTTCAACTCCGATTTTATCATGTAGAAATTTCTTCTTTGCTCTTCTAGTTTTTCAACATCTTTCTTTTTTTCATTAATGTCTTTTTGTTTTTTGGTACCGACAAATTTTGTTCCGAGTTCCTTAACAGAAACTTCATTTTCTCTTATTGCTCTTTCCAGCTCTGATTTTTCTCTGGAAAGTTCAGTAATTTTATTTTCAGAATATTCTATCTTAACATTGAAACTCATAATTTCTGCTCTTAGGTTTGCTATCTCCTGGTTTAGTTTTTCCTGCTCCAAGCCGGATGATTTCTGAATCGTGTAATTTATCGAAGATATCTTTGACTCAAAATTTGCAATGTTCGTTTGTATTTCGGCAATTGCTTTTTTTACTTTCTCTATTTCCTTATTTTTGTTTAGAATCTCTTCAAGAACAACAGAAGACTCTTTTTTCTTCTTGCTCAAATCATGAAAGATAACACTGGCTCTGAATTTTTTTACATCTGCTTCAAGTTTTTTGAATTTCAATGCCTGCTGCCTTTCTCTTTCAAGATTATTTAAGTATGAAGTTCTTTCTCTTAATATCGCGTGAATTTCTTTTAATTTTTCGTCAGTTTTTTCCAACTCTTTTAATGATCTTTCTTTTCTTAATTCATAAACAGAAATTCCAGAAACTTCTTCGACTATTTTTCTTCTTTCATCAGGATGCATTCTCGCGAAGTTTTGAATCTCTCCCTGAAGAATTAAATTGAATCCATTTGAATCAATTCCTGCTTGTGCCAGAAGCATCAAGACTTCTTGTCTTGTTTTTGTTTCGTCATTTATTTTATAGATTCCTTGCCCGTTTTTTCTCACGATTCTTTTTATTGAAATTTCGTCTTTGTCTATTGAAAAAATTCTGTCAGAATTATTGAATACAATTTCAACCATAGCTTCTTTTGCAGGGCCTGCTGCCTTTGAACCCATGAAAATTAAATTGCTTGTTTTTGAAGCCCTGATTGATTTTGCGCTTAGTCTTCCGAGAACAAAACATAATGCATCGGAGATGTTGCTTTTTCCAGAACCGTTTGGACCAAGAATAACATTAATTTCTGGCGTGAATGGAAGTTCTGTTTTTCTAGGGAAACTTTTGAAACCATGCATCACCAATTTTTTTATATATAGCATAATAAAAACCTCCGGCGGGTTTTTGTGAATCCCGCGACCATTAATAAAATTATGAGAAGTTTTTAAAGATTAGGTTAATCGTCGCTTAGTTTTTTCTGGTCGTGGTTTCCAATCGCGGTTTTCCATGTTGCCCATGATTTTCTGAAGATTCCATCGCCATCATATTTTTTTATGTTCTTCTCGATGAATTTTGTCGTCAAAGGGTCCGAGGAATATCCCGAGCCGATTGCATCTCCATATTTTTCTTTTAGCTTTGACATTTCCTTTTCTCTCATGGACTTTGCAAGTATTGATGCTGCTGAAACGGAAACATGATTTACATCTGCTTTATGTTCGCATACGATTTCAAGGTTTGACAAATTCTCAATTTTTGTTTTCAGGAATTCCCCCCACTTTGTCAAATTTGTTGAAGGGCAGTCAAGAATTACTTTTATCTCTCCGAAACCCTTGTTTATTTTGTTTATTATTCTTGCACACGCGAAGGCTTCTACATCATTAAGATTTACCCCTTCCTTGTTTTTACTGTCTATTTCTTCGGGATGAATTACTACAACTTCAAATGTTATAGCTTTCTCTCTAATTATCTCTGCTAGGTATTCTCTTCTCTTGTCTGTTAGCTGTTTGCTGTCCTTCACACCCAGACGCTTGAATTCTTTTTCAGTTTCCTCGTCGATTAAACATCCTGCAAGAGTCATGGGCCCGATTACAGGACCACGACCAGCGTCATCAATTCCTAATTTTAACATGCATAGAAATAAAAAGCCCGATTTTTAAACTTAATCAATAATCATCCGAACTTTATTATTGTGAATGAACCGATGAAAATCAAGACGGCGCCGAGGAGGAAGTAGATATTTGGAACGTTTCTAAAAAGCAGGAAGCTGAATGCAACGACGAAAACAGGGTATGAAATTTCTATTATTGATGCTGTTGATGCCCCGAGGTTGTTTATTCCGGAATAAATCAAAAAGTTTCCCAGAGTTAGGAGAACGAAGGCGGCGAGAATTATTAGCAAACCGTTTCTTCCAGATGTTATGACTTTTTTTATCGGTCCGTTGTCCATAAGAATGAATGGAAGCAGAACTAAAGTTGCTAAAAGCGAGTTAATAAATAAAAGTGTGAGTGGAGAAACTGAGTGAAGAATTTTTTCATCAATCGCATACGCCAAACCCCAAACGACTGCCGCGGCGATTGCGTAAATGAAACCGATATTACTCTTCATTTATTTCTTAAGATTTTAGAATTTTTAAATATAATTCATTTAGAAAGAGATATAAATTTAAAATTTCTTTGAAAACCATGAAGATAACTGCTGATTATTTGAGGGAAAAAATCGAGAGAAAAATTCCTGGAACGACTGCGGAAGTCATTGCTGTTAAAAACGACGGGATGCATTTCAAAGCGATAGTGCAGAGCAAGAAGTTTGAAGGAAAAAGCAGAATTGAACAGCATAGAATGATTTACGATGCGCTGGAAGATGATTTTAAAAAAGGACTTCACTCTCTGTCAATTGAGGTTGTTGATTAGATATATGGAAAAGAAATTAAAAGAACAAATTGAAAAGCTGATAAAATCTAGCAAGGTTTTTCTGTTTATGAAAGGCACACCAGAAAGCCCGATGTGCGGTTTTTCTGCAAAATCTGCAGAGATATTAAAAGAACATGGAATTAATTTCAAGTCGTTTGATGTCTTGAAAGATAACTTGATAAGGCAGGGTGTAAAGGAATATTCAAAGTGGCCGACGATTCCGCAGCTTTATGTCAAGGGAAAATTTTTAGGAGGTTCTGAAATCCTTGTAGAGATGGCGGAGAAGGGAGAACTGCAGAAACTTCTTTAGTAAGATTTAAATAGTAGATGTGCATGCAGAGTGTATACAAGGTACACAATGAATCAAAAGAACATATCTGCAAGAATTGAATTAAATTCTTATTCAAATAAAGTTTTGGCGGTTCTTAAGGCTAAATACAGCTTGAAGGATAAATCCGAGGCAATAAATAAATTCATGGAGATATTCGGAGAAGAGATAGTTGAAAAAGAGTCGAATGAGAATTACATTAAAAAAGTTATGGAAATAACCAATAAGCATCTCGCAAAATATAAAAATAAAAAAATGAGCGTTGAAGAACTAGATAGATTTTGCGAGGCATAGATGTTTTCTTTCAATCTCAGTGATGAATTAAAGCTCAAGATTAGAAAATTATTGAAGAAAGATAAGAAGAAAGTTGAAATGATAAATAGAAAGATTAAGGAGATAATAAACTGTGATGAAAATTCCATTCAACATTATAAAAATCTGCGATATGATTTGAAAGAATACAAGAGAGTTCACATAGACAAGCATTTTGTTTTGACATTTAAAGTTGACATTCAAAATAACTTCATTTTATTTGCCGATTTTGACCATCACGATAAAGTTTATTGATTGGGAAAGTGGAGGAAGGCGAGTTGAAGAAATTGGTAGGTTAAGAATTAACCTATGCTGGATTATTTTCTTCTAGATATGCAATACCTTCATTAAAATTTAAATTCAGTGAAAGATTTAATAACTTTAAAAAATCTAGTCCAATAACTGATGGAATCTGGAATGCATGATTTCTATAGTCTTGATTCATTTTTTTTAGAGCACTAATGTCTACAACTTGAATGGGAATTTCAAAAATTTTAATTTTATCATCTTCTGATTTAATAGCTATTTTGAAATTATTCAATATTTTACAAGGTAACGAGCCTCTCCCAAAACCACTTATTGCATTGACCGTTTCTAAAGAAGATATTGGGATTTTCAAGAGATGTGCATCCATAGCAGAAATTATTGTTTTAGGACTACCTGTATCTAAGATTCCAATAATTTTACCAAAACTTCTCGGTTGTCTTGACATTAAATTAATCAAAACTCTTTCAGAATCTTGAGTTTTTACTAATTGGAGACTGAATCTCATTTTAATAAAGAATGATTTGTCCAACCTTCGGGATAAATTGAATAATAATCTCAGAATGATTTATTTTTCTCTCTTCTAACTTTTTTAGAATTTCTTGAAATGATTCAGCACTATCTAATACAGATGAATCATTTACAACAATAAACTGATTACCAAAATCTTTTTGAAGTGTTAAAAAATTCTCTGATATAAACATTGAACCTGCCTCCAAAGACCTAAATTCTTGTAAGAGTTTTTGGTCAGTCATATTAAATTTACCATTTTTTTAATTATCTTATTATTTAACGGTATGGAATGCGTATAAAAACCTTTTGTTTTAAAAATTTCTAAAAAATTTATGGAGTCAGAAAAAGGATATAAATGATAATTCACCAAAGAAATTTCATAAATTAAAATTGCTTTTTTCATCCCTTTTTTTCTCCTTTCAACAAACTAATTATTATATTAATTCTGAGATTTATAAATGTTATTTTAATCGCTTTCTTTTTTCTCCAAAGCCCACTGCAGGAATCTCACGCGAGACAACCAAAGTTTTTCTCGCGCACTTTCCTTACGCTTTAAACGCATTTTGATTGATTCTAACACAGTATCACTTCGTGATACTGAACGCCCACTGCAGGAATCGAACCTGCGAGCCCCGAAGGGCGCGGATTAGCAATCCGCTGCAATACCATTATGCGAAGTGGGCTCATTCATTCCTTCACTCGCCCTAATTCGTCTAAAAGCCAAATTAAGGCACAATGTACAAACAATATTGAGAATTAACTGCTTAAAAAAGTTGTTCTTCCAGTTCATCAAGCAAGCTTTCTTGACTATCATGAAACATAACAGAATTCTGACGACATGCTATGAAATCAACGCCAACAAGTCTTCTAACCTCTTCGGCAGACATTAACTCCAATTGTGATTCTTTCAAAACTTCGTCATTTTTAACGCTCCACAAAACCGGAATTTTTTCCTTATATCTTCCTGGCTTTTCCATCAAATCTCTTAATTTTTTTATATCCTCTTCGTCAGAATATTCAACAAAAGAATTTATCGCTTTCGAACTAAAAACTGTAAAATTATATCCTTTCTCATTTTCCATTAAAGTTAATTCGTATATGTTTTCATTCATTGTAATCAGCGAAGCCAAACATAGTTTTCTTTTACACTGTAGCTTTTCTTTTTCTAAAAGAAAAACCCAATAGCGAGGGTGGGATTTGAACCACACGACCTCAGGGTTATGGGCCCTGCGAGCACTCCAGGCTGCTCCACCTCGCTATATAATCTGAATATGCTTTCGATTTTTAAAGCTAACTGATTCATACAATCCAATCTATATATAGAACTATAATCAACGTTTAAAAGTTGAAATCTAAAATTTGTCTATGGCAAACCATGGGGACGGAAAAATTTATTTCGGACATCCAATTACAATTTATAATACTACTAAAGAATCCGAGCTCATAGAAAGAATACAAAAAATGTTTGGATGGTTTGAAGTTGAAAATCCAAATCAAAAACATCATCAAGAGGGATACAAAAGATACAAGGACAAAGGAGAAAGGGGAATGAATTATTTCTTCCAAAAAGTTCTGCCTAATATGGAAGCTGGAATATTTCTGCCATTTGAAGATGGCATGTTCGGCTCAGAGGTTTATGAGGAAGCCGAGTTTATTTACAAAAACGGAAAACAGATACATGAAATAAGTCAATGGGGGAAAATCACAACTCCGATGATTCTGGATTTAACAAGAAAACTCCATTGAAGAAACGCACAAGAGGATTCATAAATAAAATGTTCAAGACAATTTACGAAGGAGATAGTTTCAACAGACTCTATATAATGCGCGGCTTGCCCGGTTCAGGGAAATCAACTGAAGCATTGTGGATTGGCGGATTGACTTTTTCTAAAGATGATTTTTTTATGACATATGGGGCTTACAAATTTGATATTGAAAGAGCAAGGAAAGCAATGGATGAAGGAATTTCTAGAATTATAATTGACAATACTAACATCAGCGCTTGGGAACTCAGGCCTTATGTTGAATCTGGATTGAAAAATGAATACACTATCGTCCTTGCAGAACCACGCACTCCTTACAGATGGGATGTAAAAATTCTTGCGCAAAAAATATTCACGATGTTCCTGAAGAGGTAATTCAAAGAATGAAAAACTTGTATGACCAAGACTTGACTTTGGAACAAATTCTCAAGGCAGAAAGACCTCAATAATTATTTAAATTAGATTTTCTTTTGTCTGATATGTACGACTGGCTTTTAATTTTTGTAAAATGCTTTGCTGCAATTTTTGTAGTTCTTGATGCAATTGGAAATATCCCTATGTTTTATGCATTGAACAAAAGATATTCCGAAAAAGTCAAGCACAAGAACATAAGGATTGCAATACTCATCGCAACGGCAATCCTACTTCCATTTTTATTTTTCGGCATGTATATTCTGGGATTTTTTGGAGTAACAATTTCAGGATTTAAAATCGCGGGAGGAATAATATTATTTTTAATTGGTTTGAAAGTTGTCTTGGGAATTAATTCCTCAGATGGAGAAAAATACAGCGATGTATCTATTGTTCCAATGGCGACTCCGTTGATTGCCGGTCCAGGAACGATAACAACAGTAATGATTTTGTCCGGAATTTACGGATACATAATTCCATTCACTGCATTGATGGCGAATCTCGCGATAAATTTTGTAATGCTCAGCTATTCTGATAAATTAATTAATCTTCTTGGAAAACAAGGTTCTGAAGTTATATCAAAAATACTTGGAATGATTCTTGTTGCAATCTCAGTTGAAATGGTTATCAGCGGACTTGGAGGATTTTTAGTTCCAGGATTAATAACTTTGAAATAGAATTATTTTTTCATAAAAACTTCTTTCTCTGAAAGCCTGAATTTTGGTTTTGGCGTATCAGTGGCATTTCCAACTGCAACCAAAGCAGACGGAACGAGATGCGAAGGCAAATTAAGAATTTTTGAATATTCTTTTGAATCAAATCCTTCCATAGGGCATGAATCAAATCCAAGAGATGTTGCCCCATTTACCGCATTTCCCAATGCAATATAAGTTTGTCTCTGAGCCCATGATAATTTTTCGCTGTCGCTCAAATTGCTTTGAAATCCTTTCATCATGTCAATGTATCCCTTTATTTCTTCTTTCTTTGCGCCATGCTGAATCATTTCTTTTTCGATTGATTCTATTTTTTCAAGGAGGTCTTTATCTGCGCAGAAAACAAGCAAATGAGAACAACTTGTTATTTGAGGCTGATTCCAAGAAACTGGAGAAAGCTTCTCCTTCAAATCCTTGCTTTCTATGACAATTATTTTCCATGGCTGAACGTTAAATGACGAAGGAGCATATCTTATTATTTCCAAAAGTTCGTTTATCTTTGATTCAGAAATTTTCTTTCCATCAAATGTCTTTGCCGCGTATCTTTTTTTAACCACTTCTTTGAATTCCATAAATTACCTCAACTTTTTTGGTTTATAAATTTTTATAAAGTAAATCAAAGATTTTCATTATAACTTTTTCCCAAGAAAAAATTATAAACTCTTTTTACTATTTTTCTTAAGAGGTGTATGATGAATTCAATCTGGATTGCAATCGGAATAGCGTTGTGGTTTTTTCTTGGATATAAAATTTATGGGAGATTTATTGAAAAACAAATAAGAGTTAGTGATAAAAATAAAACTCCAGCCATAACAAAAAGGGACGATGTTGATTATTCTCCGTCGAAAAAACTTATTTTGATTGGACATCACTTTGAATCTATTGCTGGAGCGGGACCGATAATAGGACCCATTCTCGCGATAAGCTATTTTGGATGGCTTCCAGTTGTTCTTTGGGTTGGGATCGGCTCTGTTCTTATTGGCGCAATGCATGATTTTACGGCTCTTATCGCTTCGACGAGGAGCGGCGGTGAAGGAGTTTCTAAAATAGCAAAAAAAACTCTTGGCTCAAAAGCCGGAATTCTATTTGCTATAATGATTCTTATAACTTTAATTTTGATAGTAACTGTTTTCACGGTTTCGACGGTAGATAGCATAGTTTATCAGCCAAGTCTTATAATTTCCCTGATAGCCATAACAATCACTGCGTTGTTTTTTGGATATGGAGTTGAAAAATTAAAATGGAATTATAAAATATCGACGCTGATTGCAATGATTGTTGTTTTCATTTCAGTATGGGCTGGAATTGTATTTCCTCTCGACTTTTCTTTCTTGAATCCAGTTTTATTCAGGAATATTTTAATCACGATAATAATGATTTATGCAGGAATTGCCTCGATAGTTCCGGTTTGGCTTCTTCTTAGACCTAGAGATTATTTGAGCACTGTTCAAACGTCGTTGATTTTTTTAATCGGAATAATCAGCATAATAATTGTTCATCCAATTATTAATGCGCCTGCTTATATTTCAAATGCGCCGTTTCCACTTTGGCCGATTCTTTTCATAACTGTTGCCTGCGGCGCCATTTCAGGATTCCATGGAATTGTTGCAAGCGGAACAACAAGCAAACAGCTAACAAAAGAATCCCACGCGAAATCCGTTGGTTACGGCGCCATGCTCGGCGAGGCAACAGTTGCTATAATAGTTACAATTGTTGCGATTGCAGGATTGAAATGGGGAACTGGGGCAATAAATTTCCAGACTGAACTTGGGAAGGGATGGATTGCGCTTTTCTCCACAGGATTTGGAAATATTGTAAGCGCTGTTGGAATCCCGCTAATAACTTTTGCCGTCGCTAGTTTCCTTGGTTCTCTTGCTGTAAATCAAATAATATTAACATCAGTTGATACTTCCACAAGGCTTGGAAGATTTATAATTTCTGAAAGTCTTATCACAAAATTAAGAAAATATAAAATTCTTTCAACGCTTTTAATTTTGATTCCTGCATGGCTTCTTGCCGTGACGAATTCTTATGAAATGATATGGAGACTATTTGGAACATCAAATCAGCTCATAGCGGCGATAACAATGATGACTGTAGCATCCTATTTTGTTTCAAGAAAAATAAATGTGAAATTTATAGTCATTCCTGCTTTGTTTGTTCTCATAACGACAATGTTCGCTCTTATTTATCTTGCATTCGCGAAAGGCGGATATTTGTCAAATGGAAATTATATTTTGGTTGTGTTTTCCATAGGAATGTTTTTCCTAGGACTTTTGGTAGCAATTGACGGATTCAAACAGATTTACAAAAAACATAATTAATTGATATCGCTAGTTTTTTTCCACTGAATATAACTCTTTTCAAGAACTTCTACTGTTTTTTGCCTTTGTTCAGAATTTCCCAAACCTTTCCAATCCAAAACTGCAAAATCAACTTCCTCTTCTGTTTTTTCAATCGCTTCTTTAATCATTTCTTCCGTTAAAGGCAGAGAATATTGCGGAATTATATGGGAAATTGCTATGTTTGATTTTGCTTGTATCTTATTAAAATTTGGACAGTAATGAGGACCGCCAATCGCAATTGCGACTTCGTTGTATGGATTTTGTTTGAATTCACCCATCACTTGTGATATTGTTTTGGCGACGACAAATCCCGCTCTTTTGTCAGTGTATTCATTTTCCGTGCTTCCGATTTCAATGAAGACGCACGGCTTTTCTATTTGGGGTCCGTGGTGCGTCGCTTCCATTGTAACGGCGTAATTTTTTAGCTCGTGAAGAGTGACGTTTTCATTTAATTTTTCAAAAAGTTTTTTTACAAACACGGCAGAAGTTTTCGAAACTTTTCCAACTTGTCCTCCGAACTTTGCTTCGCCCCAATTTCCAACTGTGTGAACCGTCAACGCTTTTTCATTTTTTTCTGAGCTGTGTCTTGAAGCGAAAATTATGAAATCGTATCTGTTGATTTTTCCGATATCTAAATTTTCCGTGAAAACTATTTCATCTTCGGCAAAATAAAAATCAAAGCCATCTCCAGTTTGCTGCAAAATTGAACTGAAATTATTTTTTCTAAATTGACTTAGCTGAGTTGTTATGTTTATTCCTGCTTTGTCTTTTTTGCTTGCGACAACAAGATATTTTTGATACATAAAAATTTTAAAAAAAAGAAGAATTTAAAGTTTTATGTGATTTCTGAGAAATTCAAAGCTGATTTGTCAAATCCAACGCAGCCCTTTGTTTGTCTGGTGAATTATAGATTGTTCTTCCGACAATTGGATGGAAATTTGAATCTACAAGAATCTTTGAAATTTCCCCTATGCTTCCGCCTTGATGACCTATTCCTATTGGGTAATAAGTAATATATTTTCTTTCTTTTAACTTTAAAGTTTCTATTAAATCAGTTACAAAATCACGGTCCTTTTTGTTGCTTGCAGGGATGCATAAATTATTTATTCCGAGTTTAAGCGCGATTCTGTAAATATCAAAAGCCTTTTCATAATCTTCCTTGGCCCCAATTTCTTGATTTGTCATTTTTCCGCCAACCATGACGTTCAAGTTGTATTTTAAAGCGGCTTCTACGTAATCAATTTCTGTTTTTATTTCGGGGTATATTATAACTGCATCAATTCCAGATTCGCTGACATCCTTCATGAACCCATCTGCGACGCTGGAAATATCTTTTCCCGCTTTTTGATGGTCGTATATTAATTTTTTTTCGGGAGCAATTTCTCTTGCAGTCCTAACCCATGTTTCTAAACCTTTTCTAACAGCGCGTGCAGGTATTTTGTATCCGCCAACTTTGTCATTGTCTTTTGTTCCTTTAAGAATTAAGGAAAAATCTTGATAAGGAACATCACAT
>Ga0315281_10008382_pt1 | contig 14468 bp, 21 predicted proteins | sample YL17G07_0_MG_FD_204540 | JGI IMG/M metagenome (GOLD analysis project Ga0315281, IMG submission 204540) | Sediment microbial communities from Yellowstone Lake, YNP, Wyoming, USA - YL17G07_0 | ecosystem: Environmental > Aquatic > Freshwater > Lake > Sediment | place: USA: Wyoming | collected...
CTGGCTGGCTCTGTTTTATCATCAGTCTTGTGCTTTCGTGTAGGTGGGCTTGCCGCTATTATCTCAAATCATCAGGCCGTTGCCTTCGGTCAGGCAGAAAAATCAGGCAATTATTAGAGGTGCCCATAACTTGATTTGAGGAACATCTCCACGGCGCTCGATTACTACTGGCATGCCAATATCTTCAGTTCCATCAGCGATGCTAATGCCACGCGTAGCAAGGAGTGGCAACCTAAGGCGATCAAAAACAATTCCATATTTTGCTGCGACCACATTCATCCTGTCCCGCCGATTACCTTTACCTCCGTCAACAACTTGGATTAGGTGTGGAATAAAGATTGATGATGTAGACTCCGATGGTGGCGCCTGATAAAACCAGTTGTGGTGAAAGCTGTCGGTCGCACCACCTTTGATACTCTTTGCTTCCCAATTGGCGCCAGACGCAACTTGACCAAGCAGATAATACGTTCCTGCTGCTTTATCCGGTCTGGGCTTCCACGCAATAACATCAATCTCTTCATCTTTTGGATTCGGCGAAACACCAGCACGAGGCTTGGCCACAACTTCACCTTCGCCAAAAATCTCATATACTTCCTGCAACCGCTTAAGGAAAGAAGGGTTATGATTCGGTCTTGGCCAGCCGAAAGATATTGCACATCCACTAACTTCACCTGCGGCTGCCAATGTGGCACAAGCTTGAAATAAATTTCTAGTTATATGATCGATACTTGGCAACCAACCGCCATCCAATATTTCACCTTTTTTGGAGTTTGAAAGAATAAGGCAAAACAAATAAATGGTTGCGCCTTCACTCAAAGTCTCCTTGAGCGAGAATCGTGCGCCTGACGCATCAAATTCGAATGGGTAGCTATTGGAAAGACATTTAGCTCTCTCTGCTAGCTCCTCAATGACCGAGTCGAGAAATGCATCATCATCCACTCCCCCAACACCTTGATCATCAGTGTCCTCTTCGCGTCTATGCTGACCTTCTGGATCGGAGTCTTCATTTTCTCTGTGGGTGTCCCAGAAGCGTTTTAGGCTATGAAGTCTAAATACTCCTCTTGAGTCTGCTATAGCTTTTAGTTCGACCCAGTCACACAAAATAGCTGGATTTGATTTGAGTGGCGGTGAATTAATCGCCATGTTTTTTTCCCCGACTCCTTTTCCTTTCATTCATGGTATGCAGGGTGTCTGCTTGCTCATATATTTGTGATATCAAATCATCTATTTCGTCTCGTCCACCTTTGTACTTTGGCATTAACTCAATAGCACGGGCAATCCTGAGATTTGTTGAGATTAGCGCGTCATGGAATGCGTCTGATGGATCTTTAAGCGCATCCATAGCGACTTCCAGAGTCCCTCTATTTCTTAGTATTAACCTTGCCTCTTCATGAGCAATGGCAAGGCCAAGGTGCTTTAGGTCGGGGTTTTGAGATCTAACGAGATTTTCACGATCATCGCTTTTTGAGCCATAAATGAAAGAAAAAACTTCACCTAGATTTTCAAGAAATTTCTTTTTTATTGGTTCCAATGGTGGAGTGTTTGACCAACCAGTAAGTCCCAGATAATCTTGGTATTGCTCTCTTCCCAGGGCGGTATATAAATGTGAAAAAGCGAAGCGACCTCTAGCTGGGTATCTATCCTTGATTGACCAGACTTGTGCTTTTTCAGCTTGCTCAAGAATCAATATGGCGTAAATATAGGCGCGAAGAGTGTTGTTGTTATCGCCCATTTTTGCTGCTATTTCATCAATGCCAATTGACCCGAAGGCTTTTTTATACCATTCAGTAACATATTTCGCTTTGGCATAAGCATCCCAACGTTGTGGGCCATTTATATGCTTGAAACCAATGAAAGCACGTGCTTCGTCTGGATTCGCTACGCGATATACCAAGACGTTTTTTATGCTTTTCAATACGGCTGGGTTTATTGTTTTCGGAATCTTAATGCTAAGGCTGTCAGCTAATGCTGGATTGTTAATTAACCTGATGGCTGCAAGTCGTCTATTTCCCTCAAGCACCTTGAAGGGAGCTTTCCCATTGGCAGAATAAACTATCAACGGCTCAAGGTTTTGGTATTGATTGGTGCATATTGAAGTTACAAGCTCATCAAGAGCCGCGATATCTGCGAGTGCTTCAATGACTTGTTCTTCATTGTCTGTGGTAATGTCTGTACCAGTTTGAAGGCGCGGGTTGTCTAGATCAAGCGTAAGCGCTGATACTGGAAAAAGTTGCGCATCTCTTAGTGGCAGTTCGACATGCTCAACGTGTTTTGTAGCCATCGTTGCCCCTCCTTGTGTTAGCTGGTTTTAATGCAGTGCGAATTATACCAGTGAAGCTAAAAAGTGCTTCATTCAGCAAATGGGGTCACCCATTAGCCGACCGGCGTCAAGCGAGTAAGCAATCCCATGGCGGCGTTAGCCGCCAGTTTTAAAATCTTCGAATTAACGGGGTCAGCATCGCTATTGTTTTCAAATGGGTTGAGAATCATCAGCGCAGATGCAGTAACAGCTAATGGAGCTAATGGGGTCAGCATCGCAATCATTTTTCAAATGGATTGCGTATCGTCAGTAAACCTTCGATGACCTGACCATGCTGCATGTCTTCAGTGGCGAGTGTTTCGCAACCAGCCGACAAGGCTGCGGCCAATATCAAGCTGTCGTAATAGGCATATTGGTATTTTTGCGCCAGGGCCAGTGCTTGCGCGATGGTGTCCGGCATGACTGGAACAACAGTACAGGCATCGCTGACTTCCGCGACCGCTTGCGCCACCACCCCAAATGACAGGCCAAACTTGCGGCTCAAGGTGTTGGCAAGTTCGCTTAGAACATGCGTGCTGATAATGGGATGGTTTTGTTCGATAAGTGCGAGTGCCGCTGCCCGCTTATCCGGCTCATCGCCGGAATAGAGGTACACCACGATGTTGGTGTCGAGGAAAGTCTTACCGCTCATTGGCGGCATCGCGATCGAAGCGGTAGCCTAGCGTTGAAATGGTCGCGGCCTTGAACTGGATCGTGCGTTTGACTGCTTCGTTTACGGCATCCAGCAAGATCACACGCACCTTCTTGCCATTCCAGGCTTGATACTCGCTGGGCAAGTCCACTACGCCGTCATGCGCCTTACTGACGAATTCGATTGCTTGCATGGTCAATCTCCGTTTTTGAATGGAGTTATTCTAGAGAGAAGTGGGGACGTGAGCAAACATCCCCTCTCCCCAGCCCTCTCCCACGAGGGGAGAGGGAGTGAGTGGAAGTTACGAGTGAGCAAATGGGGTCAGCATCGTAATCATTTTCCCGAGTGAGCAAATGGGGTCAGCATCGTAATCATTTTCCCGCTTCCCAATCTTCCAACTTCAAACCCGCAATACGTGAGAACTCGCCAGTATTGTGCGACACCAGAACGCAGTCGTTAGCCAATGCAATAGCAGCTATCTGTAAATCATAGGGGCCGATGGGTGTGCCCTTCCGGGCAAGGTCGGCGCGGATTTCGCCGGATATGCGCGCGGCTTCGCCATCAAATGGAAAACTGCCAAAACCGGCGAACAGGGTAGCCAGAACAGCAAGATTGGCTTCGCGTCTCGCGCTCTTGTATGCGCCGTAATACAGCTCAGCCTTGACTACATCGCACAGCAGAATTTGCGCTGGCGAATGCGAAGAAAGCTTTTCCTTCGCGATGGAGGGAGCCGGATTGAGATGGTGGATCCAAACGTTGGTGTCCGGCAGGTACAGCATTATTCCAATTCCTGCCGTTTCTCATACTCGCCCTGCGGCTCTCGCACCAACTGCTCGCCCTGCCATGCCCCCGCTGTTCGCGCCCATACGCTTTTTGCATCGGCTTGCCCGGCACCTTTGGTATCAGCCGCCTCGTCCAGCAGGATCAAGACCCTGACTGGCTGGCCTTCCACCAAATGGAGGGTCTTGGGCACTGCGATCTGTCCATGTTCAAGTTGTGAGTTGAATTCGATAGCTTTCATGATGACCTCCTTATTTGCGGCGGACTTCTGGCTGCTAGTTTATATCAAATGGACCGGGGAATACTGCTGGGAAGCGCAAGGTCAGGTCTGGATTCATAGCATTCCCAACACATTCTTTTCAACCATTCACCACTCCATCCAACCCCAGCTCCAGAATCGCCGCATCGCGCGTCAGTAGCGTCAGCCTTTCATCGTATGCCTGTGCGATAAGTAGTCGGTCAAACGGGTCGGCATGCGCGCAAGTCAGGCTACGCGTGGCTTCTATGTGGCGCGGCAGGATAGGCAGCAGCACGAAGCCTTGTGCTTCCAGTTGCTCGGTGAGGGAGCCTTGGGGCAAAGGCAATTTTCCTTTTGCATTTTTCAGCACCATTTCCCACACGCTTGCGGTACTCACGATGATCTCGGATTTTGCGATGAGGCGTTGAGTGGCTTTGCCCAGGCGCGCGTCTGCTGTCATCCACCAATAGATCAGGTGGGTGTCGAGCAGGTATCGCTTCACGGCAATTCGCCGCCAGCGAGTTCATCGGCGATAGTCGCGTTGGTTTTCTTTGAGTCCCAATCGGCTTTTGCCTTGGGCAGCCCAGCCCATGAGCCCGGCTTGCGCGCGAACTCTTGCGCACCGATCTTGACCAGCCTGACGACAGGAACGCCTTTGTTGGCGATGATTACGTCCTCACCCTCCAGCGCGGCTTGCACGAGCTTGGAAAGTTGGCTTTTGGCTTCAAGCATGTTGCATTGCATGGATAACTCCTTGGAGAAGTTTGTACAGTGCTTGAAGCTTACACTATCTGGCTAAGTTAGCCAAGTGAACGCCCCCTCTCCCCAGCCCTCTCCCACGAGGGGAGAGGGAGCGCACAGTGCGCAGGGTCTAGATTCGTAGCATGCCCGCCCATAAATTTGTGCCAGACAAGGTAATCGGGGGTAGGCCACATTTTATTTGTCCCTTGCCGCTGTCCCACTTGTGCGCCGAGTTTTTGTCACTGCCGAACGCGCAACGTCTACCAGTGATTCAAGTGCTGCGTTCACGGCTTCATTGGTGGGGAATATTTTTGCCAGTTCGGGGGTAAGCAACACCAGGTTGCTGCCTTTCTGGAAGGCCGCGAAGTGTTTTCCACGAACACCTTTTCCAAGGTCTTCGCGACGATATTCGGCGCGCATTTCTTCAGTCTTCTTCATAAATTTTCCTTTCATATTTCGTAGCCACTCGCGCGCTGATCAAACGAACCTTGCCCCGGCGTTCGGTGTAAATCACTGCAATGACTCGTCCCCTACCGGACATTCCGAATGTCAGCCAGCGTGCCTCGCTAACAGAATGGTCGGGGTCAGAAAAAGTATACGCCATTGAATCCCCAAAAACAGAGGCTGCTTCTTCGAAGCTGACTTTATGTTTCTTGAAATTTTGTGCAGCTTTGGCCGGGTCGGCTTCAAATTCCATGAGTCATTATTCCATGTGCTGAAGCTGTTGTGTGTCTAGCTTCTATTCGCCAACAGGGCGAAGAGGCTTCGTCATTCCCGCCTTCGCGCAATGGCGCTAACTTAAGCGGTTCCATAATTGATGGATAAAAAAATTCGTTGTGTTGCTACGCAACGCTTGGTGGGTTACGCAAACAACGCTAACCCACCCTACATTTGGCTTAAGTTGGCGCCATTTCACTACGCGGGAAGACGGCATCACCGGCTAATCGGCTTATACCTTATCCGCTTAGGCTTCGCCCCTTCCTCACCCAGCCGCTTCCGTTTGTCCGCCTCATATTCCTGATAATTGCCGTCGAAGAACGTCCACTTGGAGTCGCCTTCACAAGCAAGGATGTGGGTGGCGATACGGTCAGGCCGCTATCGGGGTTTGATGTGACATATCGCCTACGCCGGCCAGCAATCCTGCCACCGAGATATCCTCGTTGAGTTCTTCCCAATGCAGTCCCTTCAAACTGATTTCCACATGCTGGCGTTGTTCTGGTGTGGCATGGAGTAGACGTGGAAACCATGCCAAAGGCACGGCGATGATGCGTCCATCAGAAAGATCGACCCACATGTTGTTGTCGTCAAAGCGGACGGATTTAGCGGAAGTGTTCATTCCAACTCCTTTCGATCAATTCAGCGTTCTGTTCAACAACTTCAGTCAGCTCACGGAGGGTGCGCGAGTCGAAACCATTGCTATCAGCCACCCGAACCATGGGTGTTAACCAGAATTTGGCTTCACAGCCATCGCCCCGCGCATGGATATGCAAAGGTTCGCGTGGGCTGCCCTCATTCGAGTAGAAGAAGAAGCGCAAACCTTTGTAGCGAAATATAACTGGCATAGTTTAACTATAAGATAAGTGATCAGGTTACGCCATAATAGTATTGTGGGGAGAGCCAACGCTTTACCGGCTAATCGGCTTATACCGTATCCGCTTAGGCTTAGCCCCTTCCTCACCCAGCCGCTTCTTCTTGTCCGCCTCATATTCCTGATAGTTCCCATCAAAGAACGTCCACTTGGAGTCGCCTTCGCAAGCGAGGATGTGGGTGGCGATACGGTCGAGGAACCAGCGGTCGTGGGAGATGACCAGCACGCAGCCGGCGAATTCGAGCAGGGCATCTTCCAGCGCGCGCAGGGTTTCCACATCCAGATCGTTTGAGGGTTCATCCAGCAGCAGGACGTTGCCGCCGGCGATGAGTGTTTGTGCCAGATGCAGACGGCCGCGTTCGCCGCCGGAGAGTTGGCCAACCATCTTGCCCTGGTCGGAACCCTTGAAGTTGAAGCGGCCGATGTAGGCGCGCGCAGGGGTTTCGTATTTGACCACGGTGAGTATGTCGTTGCCGCCGGAGATGGCGTCGAACACGGTCTTGTCGTTCTGCAGCGAATCGCGTGCCTGATCGACGTGCGCGATGTTGACGGTGGTGCCGATTTTGACCGTGCCGCTATCCGGTTGCTCTTTGCCGGTGATGAGTTTGAACAGCGTGGATTTACCCGCACCGTTCGGGCCGATGATACCGACGATGGCGCCGGGGGGCACTTTGAAGCTGAGGTTGTCGATCAGCAATCTATCCCCGAAGGCTTTGCTGACGCCGTCGAATTCGATGACTTCATTGCCCAGGCGCTCGCCCACGGGAATGAAAATTTCCTGTGTCTCATTGCGCTTCTGGTGTTCCTGCGAATTGAGTTCTTCAAAGCGTGCGATACGCGCCTTGGATTTCGCTTGGCGGCCCTTGGGGTTTTGCCGCACCCATTCCAGTTCCTGCTTCATCGCTTTGGTGTGGGCGTCGATCTGTTTGTTTTCTGCTTCCAGCCGCGCGCCTTTTTGCTCCAGCCAGCTGGAGTAGTTGCCCTTCCACGGGATGCCGTGGCCGCGGTCGAGTTCCAGTATCCATTCGGCAGCGTTGTCGAGGAAGTAGCGGTCGTGGGTGACGGCCACCACGGTGCCGGGGAAGCGCACCAGGAACTGCTCCAGCCAGTCCACCGATTCGGCGTCGAGGTGGTTGGTGGGTTCGTCCAGCAACAGCATGTCGGGTTTTTCCAGCAGCAGTTTGCACAATGCGACGCGGCGTTTTTCACCACCGGAAAGATGTTCGATTTTGGCGTCCCACGGCGGCAGGCGCAGCGCGTCGGCGGCGACTTCCAACTGGTGTTCGGAATCGCTGCCGGAGGTGGCGATGATGGCTTCCAGCCGGCCCTGTTCTTCGGCCAGTTTGTCGAAGTCGGCATCCGGCTCGGCATAGGCGGCGTAGATTTCTTCCAGCTTTTTCTGTGCCTGCATCACTTCGCCCAGCGCCGATTCGACTTCTTCCCGTACCGTCTTGGTCGGGTCAAGCACGGGTTCCTGCGGCAGGTAGCCGATGGAGATGTTGGGCAGGTGCTGTACTTCGCCGTCGTATTCCTTGTCCGCACCGGCCATGATGCGCAGCACGGTGGATTTACCGGAGCCATTCAGCCCCAGCAGGCCGATCTTGGCGCCGGGGAAAAAACTCAGCGAAATATCCTTGATGATTTGACGCTTGGGGGGGACGATCTTGCTCACGCGGAGCATGGACATTACGTATTGGGCCATGGTGTCAGTTAGGAGTGATGAGGTCAGGTTAAGGAAAGTGGAAAGCTTAACCGAAAGTGGGGGAAATTGCCCACATTACAAGCAGATCATGATGAGTTAATGCACTGTTGGACAGGTTGCGATTACCCATCGTGTTTGCTCCAGAATGTTGCTTGGAATTGATATCCCCCCTTTGGAAAAGGGGGGCGAGGGGGGATTTGCCGTCTGTGGTAAGCAATTCGAGCGTTTTAAATCCCCCTCATTCCCCCTTTGCCAAAGGGGGAGGTGTTGATTGCAGCCACCTGATAAGCCCCGGGATTTGCTGGTGGGAAATTAACCTAGGCGTTACCCCTGCTCCTCAATCACCTGCAAAAACGCATCACCGTACTTCGCCAGCTTGGCCTGGCCGACCCCGCTGATCTGGCTCAGTTCGTCGAGGTTGGCGGGGCGGCGGTTGAGGATTTCCAGCAGGGTGCTGTCGTGGAAAATCACATACGGCGGCACGCCCTGTTCGCGGGAGAGTTCCATACGCCGCTCCTTAAGCGCCTGCCATAGCGGGTCATCGTTGGCGCCGGCGAAAGCTTCGCGTGCGCGTGCGCCGCGCTCAACTTTGCTGGTTTTGCGCTTGACGGGTTCGGCGTCGCGCCGCAGCCATACTTCCTGCTCGCCGCGCAGTACCGGGCGGGCGTCATCGGTCAGGCGCAGGCCGCCGAAAGCTTCCATGTCCACTTCCAGCAAACCGGCAGCGACAAGCTGGCGGTAGACGCTGCTCCACTGGGCCGGGGTGAAGCTTTGGCCGATGCTGAAGGTAGAGAGATTCTGGTGGCGAAATTTTTCGACTTGGGGTGTGACTTTTCCCAGCAGCACGTCGATCAGGTGCCCGACGCCGAAGCGCTGGCCGCTACGGAATACGCACGATAGCGCCATCCGCGCCGCCTGGGTGGCGTCCCAGGTATCGACCGGCTCCAGGCAGTTGTCGCACTGGGCGCAGCCGCCCGGATGTTCCTCACCGAAGTAGCGCAATATTCCCTGATGGCGGCAGGCGGTGGATTCGCAAAAGCCGAGCAGGGCATCGAGCTTGCGCAACTCCAGCCGCTTGCGTTCTTCGGATGCATCACCCGACATCAGCATCTTGCGCATGGAAACCACATCGCCCAGACCGTAGGTCATCCAGGCATTGGCAGGCAGACCGTCGCGCCCGGCGCGGCCGGTTTCCTGATAGTAGCTTTCCATGCTCTTGGGCAGGTCGAGATGCGCGACAAAGCGCACGTTGGGTTTATCGATGCCCATGCCAAACGCGATGGTCGCCACCATGACTACGCCTTCTTCGCGCAGGAAGCGGCGCTGGTTTTTGTTGCGCGTGGCGGCGTCGAGGCCGGCGTGGTAGGGCAGGGCGTCCCAGCCTTGTTCCTTGAGCCAGGCCGCCGTTTCATCCACCTTGCGCCGCGACAGGCAATAGACGATGCCGGCATCGTTGGCGTGTTCGGTTTCCAGAAAGGACAGCAATTGTTTGCGCGCGTTGTCCTTCTGCGTGACCCGATAGCGGATGTTGGGCCGGTCGAAACTGGCGACGAACTGGCGCGCGTTTTCCAGGCTCAGCCGTTCCACGATCTCGCGCCGGGTCGGGGCATCCGCCGTGGCGGTGAGGGCAATGCGCGGGATATCCGGGAAGCGCTGGTGCAGTACCGTCAGTTCGCGATATTCGGGACGGAAATCATGGCCCCATTGCGACACGCAATGCGCTTCGTCGATGGCGAACAGCGCTAGCCCCGGCCCGGCTTGCACGCGCTCCAGTGTGGTGAGGAAACCCTCTGTCAGCAGCCGTTCCGGCGCGACGTACAGCAGGTCCAGATCGCCTTGCAGCAGTCGGCCCTGCACTTCACGGGCGCTGTTCATGTCGAGGCTGGAGTTGAGGAAGGCAGCCTTCACGCCAAGCTGCTGCAATGCATCGGTCTGGTCCTGCATCAGTGCGATCAGCGGCGACACCACGATGGCAGTGCCGCGCCGCAGCAGCGCGGGGAGCTGGTAGCACAGCGACTTGCCGCCGCCGGTGGGCATCAGCACCAGTGCATCGCCGCCGCCTGCGACGTGTTCGACCACGGTCTGCTGTTCGCCGCGAAAGGACGTGTAGCCGAAAACGTTGAGGAGGACTTGTTGGGCGGTGGGGGCGGGCATGGTGGGTGGAATCCGAAAACGCTATTTTACCTGATTAACTTATATTCGGCTGTTTGGTGGTCAGCGGAAACCGTGTTCCCTCATCCCCGGCCCTTCTGATGGAACTACTAGCCAGCCGACTAGGCCCGCAAGCGGGCAAGTCGCTGGTTATCCCGGAAGGAGAAGGGAGTAAATCCCCTCGCCCTCTGGGAGAGGGGCAGGGGTGAGGGAGCGTGGCGTAAATTTTCACATTCTGCGCAATAACCTGAAACTGCGGCCTTCTGAAATCAACACAGGCCGGGTAAAATGGCGGAAATCTTCAAGCAACCCTCACGGACAAACAATCATGAAATCCCATATTCCCATGAGCGAACAGGAAATAGGTTGGCTGGAGGCCTGGCTGGCCGCACCTGTTTTTAAGGGTAAGGCAATGCGCCTGGATAAGCTGCAAGGCTATCTGTGCGCGGTGGTCAGCTCACCTGACCTCATTCCCCCCAGCCGCTGGATACCGGAGGCCCTGGGTGGAGAGCCCGAGTATGATTCCCTGGAGCAGGCCAATGAATTCATGGTGTTGCTGATGCGGTTTTACAATCAAGTGGCCGCTATTTTTCAGGAGCATCAACCGCTTGATCTGATTCTGAAACCCCACTCACACAGCGATGTGCGGATGGACTATCAACCCTGGTGCGAAGGCTACATTCTGGGCTGGGCGCTCTCGGGCGAAGAATGGCTGAGTCCTGGAAATGACCCCTTGAAGAAGCTGACTTTCCCCATCCTGCTTTTGTCCGGCGCTTTCAAAGAAAACGCCGAAAGCAGAGGCAAGGAATTCATGCCGCCGGACGAATATGCGGAACTGGAGAAGGAATGCGCCGGGGTTTTGCCGAACGCCGTAGTGGGGATTTATCATTTCTGGCGCACCGCGAGGAAAGCAGAATCGACACCGCGAAAGTCCACCAAAGTCGGGCGTAACGAGCTATGCCCCTGCGGCAGCGGAAAGAAATTCAAACAGTGTTGCGGGAAGGAACAGACGCTGCACTAGCGCGGCGCTAGACGCAGCACAAAACAAAGCCCCCATTGAGGTAATCCAGAATGGGGGCTTGAAAAATCCTGTAGAAAATTCAGGCGGTCGTATTGACCGTTGTACCAATTGTCTGGCCTTGCGTGTTTACGGTCTGTGAAGGCGGCTTAACGGCTTTAGCGCCATCATCCTTGTTACTGTCATTTTCGCGCTCCTTGCTTTGCACTGCCTGCGCTGATTTCTGTTGCTGCGCTGCAGCAATTGCCGCGGTATTGCTTGAGCTTACTGCTTCGACTGTCATTTCAGTGCTCCTTCATGAAGGTGTCGCCATAATCATTATCGGCATAACGGCAACTATCTTTAGCGAAGCTTGCTTGTCGTCTTTGCAAAATATTTTCACTCAGACGACAGCGTAGTGCTCAATTTACTCTGCTTGGATTTTCCTTTTCGGTTCAGATTGATACGAACTGCATGTCCTTGAGCGAAGCAGCGAAGCCATCTGCCACCTCGTGCACCTTGGGCCAGCTTTTGAGCGCTTTCATGTTGCCTATCCAGCGCCGCACATTGGGATAATCCTGATAAGTGCAATGCACCAGTTCACCCAGTGTCACCATCTCGATGCCGACATAGTCAGCGAGGGTCACCTTGTCGCCACAGAGGAATTGGCGGTTGGGTCCGATCATGTCCTGGTCGAGGATACCAAGCCATTTCTGGGTTTTTTGTTTGCCCCAGTCAACCGTGACGGCCTGTGCCTCATCGCCCGGCCTCTTGTGGTGCGGAAACACCTGCGGGTAAACCAGGCCATAGCCCTTGTCCTTGTAATAGTTGCTGTAAAACCATTCCATCGCCTCGTCGACGCGCGCACGCTGTTTCAGGTCCGCGGGGTAAGCGGCCGAGCCGGACTTGTTTGCGAGATAGCGGATGATTGCGCCGCTCTCCGTGAGAATGAAACCATCGTCGTCCAGGGCCGGAACGAGACAGCTTGGGCTGACCGCTTTGTACTCGGGCTGCAGTTGCTCGCCCTTCATGAGGTCGACGAGTTGGTAATCGAGTGCGATCCCCTCTTCGGCACAGAACATCATGATCATGCGGCACGTGGTTGAGGCAGGGTGGTAATAGAGTTTCATGCTTTTTGCTCCTGTAGTAAGTGGTGACAACTTGAATTACTTGGTCATAACGTCATGGGAGTGACAGCCGCGCGGGTGCTTATTTCGCTCGGAAGACACCCCTGACAAAACGAATCTGTCCTTCACGAAGACTGTGCGTCGCGTTCTCGGCTTTTTGCGCGAGATTTTCGACGTACACCGACAAGCTCAGCTGTGCCTGCGCGGTGACTTGGGGAGTCCCGATCACGGGAATGCCAGCGCTAACGGGAGTGCCGCTCGCGGGTGGGGGCAATTGAGCGTCGCTGACATCCTCGAAGTATTCAGCGCTGAATCCAGTCTCGCCGAGAGCCGCGCCCATCTCCTCGGCAGAAATAAGGAAATTGTCAGTAGGGTCGGTAGCCCAGGGGAGCGGAAAGTAGGAGGTAGCCGTTTTTCCGGCGGTCATCTCCTGGAAGGCGAAGCGGCCGCCTGGCTTGAGGACACGGAAGACCTCCGCATAGAGCTTGTGTTTGTCCGCGATGTTCATGCCGACATTCTGCATCCAGGCGACATCAAACGTATCGTCGGGGAAGGGCATATCGAGCGCGCTGCCCATATGCACACCGATTCGGTCCTCAAGGCCGGTCAGCCGATTCAGCAGTTCCGCGCCGGCACAGTAATCGGGCGATAATTCGATGCAGTCGACGCGGCAGCCGGGCGAGGCAGCGAGCATCCGGGCCGGACCGGCCAGCCCGGCGCCAATATCCAGAACGCGATCATCGGCCCGAATCTGCGCCAGATCCTGCAATATGAGTGAAGCGCGGAATCCGCCCGTGTGGAAATGGTCAAGCGCCCCCAGTTCCACTGGCGACAGGCGTTGCTCGGGATTCAATCCGGCCGCGCGGAGGGCCGCCAGGATACGCGCCTCGATGTCGCTTGCCGAATAGTGTGCTTCCAGGCCAGCCATTAATAACCTCCTCAATATTCGTCGCGTTCAGCAGCGCCGGGCGCCCGCCACAGCGCATGAAGCCATTGTATCGATGAATGTGCTTTGCCGCATCATGATTGGGGCAGAGCGGGGTAATGGTGTATTCCCGGCTACTTCATGAATCAGAGGTGATTTACTTGGAAGCTGCAGTTGGGATCGCTGCATCAAGTCGGGCAATACTGGCGTTTTGGGGTCTGACACCTACCATCAAGGTGCAATTTTTGTCAGCGATGACGCGAGGCCAGACCCGCCTAACGTCGCGGTAACACCGGTGCACTTGCCGTGCGTCCGATGTGCCGTGTGGAGTTAAGCCAGTCCGGCTATTTCTTGGCGACGATGTCGGGTTTTGTCGCGCCAACAATATCAAAGAGCTCCTTCTGCTCCGCCGCCGGGACTTTGAGTTTATCCAGGGTTCTCTTGAACTCCGTGGCCATCTCGCCCCACTCTTTTTGTATCATCATGTGAGAAATCCGAAAGGCCTGCGTTTGAATTAACGCGGCAGCGCGTTGTTTGCACCGACAGGATTGAACATCGTTAGGCAACCATTCCCTAATTAAGAACCAGTGGGTTGAGTTGCCAAAGTGAATAATTCAGTACGGATGCGAAACTGACCCACAGCAGGTAGGGGATAAGTAGCGCACCAGCCAGCGGGCGCACGCGCCAGAAAGAGACAAGGGTGGCCACGATCAGGACCCACAGTACTGCAATGTCGGCGAGCGCCAAACCCCCGAGATTCCAGGTAAAGAAAAGCCAACTCCATAATGCATTGAATGCAAGTTGCAGCAGAAACAATGCGAGCGCTGGTCGATTAAGGCCGAATCCACCGGAACGCCATACCAACCAGGCGGCTATGCCCATCAAGGTGAACAGAGCCGTCCATACCGGGCCAAAAATCCCGGGTGGCGGTGCCCAGCCAGGCTGGACAAGCTGGCTGTAGAAAGACTTGGCCTGTATGGAAGCCACGGCTCCAACTGCAGAAGCAGCAAAGCTCACCATGAGCCAACCGGCTAGCCCCAGGATCTGCTTCTGCTTTGAAAGTGGCGGCATCCGGATATCCATTTTTTCTTAGCGTAGAGTTGAGGGGCGCCGCGGTTTTTGCGGCGCCCCGCTCGAACGCAAGGTTGGACGAAGCCGCTACGCGGAGGAGTCGCATACTTCTGCACCACGAATTATCCTGCACCTTCACCCCCCCGTTGCTGAGGGGATGATTTTGCAACATTTCGTGAGGATAAACCAGCATGAAG
>Ga0315281_10008384_pt1 | contig 14466 bp, 18 predicted proteins | sample YL17G07_0_MG_FD_204540 | JGI IMG/M metagenome (GOLD analysis project Ga0315281, IMG submission 204540) | Sediment microbial communities from Yellowstone Lake, YNP, Wyoming, USA - YL17G07_0 | ecosystem: Environmental > Aquatic > Freshwater > Lake > Sediment | place: USA: Wyoming | collected...
CCCTACGGCGAAGCGGGGCAGAAGAGGGGGATTGTCATGTGGCTCGAGTTCCTGGGGCCTTTGAGATTCCTCTTGTTGCCAAAAAGATGGTCAAGAGCGGCCGGTATGATGCCATCATTTGCTTAGGGTGTGTGATCCGTGGAGCCACTCCTCATTTTGGCTATATTGCAAACGAAGTCACCAAAGGGATTGCCAGTCTCACCTTGGAGAGTGAAGTTCCCATCTCCTTTGGAGTTTTGATCACCGATACCATCGAACAGGCGATTGAAAGGGCGGGGACCAAAGTCGGGAATAAAGGTTTTGATGCGGCCATGTCAGCCATCGAGATGGCTAATCTCATAAAGGAAATAGGAAAGGGTAAAGCATAGTTTGGGGAGAAGAAGAAAATCGAGGGAGTTTGCCCTCCAGGTTCTTTATCAATTGAATATTACGAAGCAGGACGCCATCCAGGCCCTTACTCAATTTGAGGGACATTTCTTATCCGATGGAGGGGCAGATGTATTTCTGAAACGTCTTGTCCTGGGCGTTTTAGAGCACTTTCCTGAATTGGATCGGCTTATCGAGAAATATTCTGAAAATTGGCGTTTAGATCGTATCAATATTATCGACCGAAATATCCTCCGCATGGCTCTCTTTGAACTTCTCTACTGCGAAGAAATTCCTCCCAAGGTTACCATCAACGAAGCCATTGACCTCGGAAAACGATATGGATCTGAGGATTCAGGAAGCTTCATCAATGGTATTTTAGACCGAATCCAGAACGAGGTCGTACGAAAACCTATCGAGCCAAAGAGGGTGACGGTGAATGGTGATAGTGATTAAAGAACCTAATACACAAATCACCCACACGAGTCACCATCACGAGATTCCATGATGGATGTGATTCTCTCCAAAGAAAGGGTTGATGTTCAGGAGTGCGATGTCCTGGTCACCGGGTTTTTTAAAGACGAGAAGCCTCTTAAGGGATCGAGCGGCTGGATCGATTGGAGGCTCAATGGAATGCTCTCTCGGTTTTTAATGGAAAAGAAGTTGACCGGTGATTGGGAGGAGACGACTTTAATTCCTTCACAGGGAAGGATCAAGCCTCGAATGATCCTTTTCCTCGGTCTGGGGGAGGTGAAAGAATACAGTTATCCTCGCCTGAGGGAACTCTCTCCCCATCTCTTAGAGACGCTCAAGAAACTGGACGCTTCAAACGTCTGCCTTTCCCTTCCCTATGAAGAGAGCACCCATGTCGATTGTGGCAAATTGGCAGAGATTCTCATCGAAGGAATCGCGGATTGCTTAGATCTCAGTGGATATCCTTTTAATGAAGGATGGATCAAGAATTTACGGCTTTATTTCGCAGAGGGAGAAGAGAATTTTTTTGAAATTCTCTTGGGAGTCCAAACCGCCAAGTCCATTTTAGAAGAACGAATTCAAATAAGAATTTTCTCCCCCTCAGAAGATCCTTCTACTCCAAGTTCTAGGATCTAAACTTAAGCTCCTGATAGTTTCTTCTTAAAATATTGAAGCGTTCTCCTCAGACCTTCCTGACGATTTACCCTAGGTTCCCATCCTAATATCGTTTTTGCCTTAGTGATATCTGGTTGTCTCACCTTAGGGTCATTCTCGGGTAAAGCGCTAAAGATGATCCGACTTTTACTCCCTGTCAAGGCAACGATCTCTTTTGCGAAGTTTAAGATGGTGATCTCCTCAGGGTTTCCCAAATTGACAGGTTCAGCCTCATCGGAATAAAGAAGTTTTTTGATTCCTTCGATTAAGTCGTCTACGTAGCAGAAACTTCTTGTTTGAGTACCGTTTCCATAGACGGTGATATCTTCTCCCCTCAATGCCTGGACCATAAAGTTGGGTAAGGCCCTTCCATCATCGAGCCTCATGCGTGGACCATAGGTATTGAAGATTCGTGCAATTCGAGTTTGAAGACCGTGGGTTCGATGGTAAGCCATGGTGATGGCTTCGCCAAATCTTTTTGCTTCGTCATACACTCCTCTTGGAACAACGGGATCAACATTTCCCGGGTACGATTCTGGCTGGGGATGTACCATGGGGTCGCCATAGACCTCTGAGGTCGAAGCGAGGAGGAACCTTGTTTTCTTTTCCTTTGCTAAACCGAGTGCCTTATGGGTGCCCAATGATCCCACCTTTAATGTTTGAATGGGATAGTCCAGGTAATCCTTTGGACTGGCGAGGGATGCAAAGTGGAGGATATTATCGAGTGTTCCATCGACATGAAGGTATTCCGTCACATCATATTTGACGAATTTAAACCTCTCGTGCCCTATTAAGTGATCAATATTTTCAATATTCTCTTTCTTCATTAAGTTGTCCATACAAATAACCTCATGCCCCTGAGCAATAAAAAAATCGCAGAGGTGGGAACCGAGAAACCCCGCCCCTCCTGTGATCAAGGTTTTTTCCATTTTGTTCCTCCTGCCGATGGTTTGATGGAGACTTAACCATTATCATAGCAGGAAGAAATTGTAAACATTCCATTGGGACCATTAAACTTTCTTTTGACAATTGGTCTAAAATAGGATAAAAAATGATACCCGTATATCATTGAATTTATTCTGGAGGATTCGACGTATGGTTCAGAAAGTATCGAAGATCTGGATGGATGGGAAGTTGATTCCCTGGGAAGAGGCCAATGTCCACATCCTGACGCATAGCCTTCATTATGGTTTGGCTGTCTTTGAAGGGATCCGATGTTATCTCTGTTATGATGGAAAATCCGCAGTCTTCAGATTAAGGGAACATGTAAACCGACTCTTCGATTCTGCGCAGATCGGAGATATCAAAATCCCTTATTCAAAGAGGGAGATTTCCGAAGCCTGTAAGGAGACTCTGCGGGTGAATCAATTGAAGGAAGGTTATATCCGGCCGATCGTCTTCATTGGGGAAGGGGTCATGGGGGTTTATCCTGGAGATAATCCGATCCAAGTAGCAATTATCACCTGGTCGTGGGGGGCTTATCTGGGAGAAGGGGCTTTGGAAAAGGGAATTCGGGTAAAGGTCTCCTCTTACACTCGACACCATGTCAATGTGATGATGACCAAAGCGAAGATTTGCGGCAATTATGTCAATTCGGTTCTAGCCAAGAGAGAAGTGATGAAGATGGGATATGATGAAGCCCTGATGCTCGACACCGAAGGCTATGTTTCAGAGGCCAGCGGAGAGAATATCTTTATGGTGAAAAATGAGGTATTGAAAACAACTCCCCTTACCTCGATTCTTCCTGGGATCACCCGGGATGCGGTGATTCAGATCGCCAAAGCGAAGAAGATCCCTCTATTGGAAGAGCGATTTACCCGGGATGAACTCTACACAGCCCAAGAAGCTTTTTTTACTGGAACGGCTGCTGAGCTGACCCCCATTCGAGAAGTCGATGACCGAATCGTCGGTGATGGGAAACCAGGGCCAATAACCAAGGAACTTCAAGCTGCCTTTTTTGATATTGTAAAGGGGAAAAACCCAGCCTATAAAGAGTGGTTGGACTACCTATAATCGTGCTGGTGACTCGTGGTTCGTGACTCGCAGCACCGGAAGGGTTTTCTTCTCACAAATCACGATTCACGATCAACGAACCACGAATTTCCATGCATCTCATCATCGATGGTTATAACCTCCTGCATGTTAATCGTTCCCTGATCCGCCTCAATGCCATTCAGCTCCAATGGGAGCGGGACCGCCTCATTGATCAACTTTCAGCTTATCAAAAACTCAAGCCTTGTGGAATCACTATTGTTTTCGATGGGTGGCAGGGAGGTTGGAACACAGAGAAGAGAGAGAAGAAAAAAGGAATTGAGTTAATCTACTCTAAACTTGGAGAGAAGGCGGATGAAGTGATTAAACGGCTGGTGAAAGGGGAAGGTTCTGGAGCAATTGTTATCACTTCAGATCGGGAGGTCTCAAGATTTGCTGAGCGAATGGAAGTTGCCGTAATTCCGTCCGAACAATTTCAAGAAAAGCTGGAAGTGTCTGCCGACAAGTTTGAAGAAATCTTTAAAGAAGGTGAGGAAGAGGGAAAAGGACTTAAGAAAAAGGGACCTTCAAGAAGACTTTCAAAAAGAGAGAAAAGAGCTAGAGCGGCCTCAAAAAAGCTGTAGCCCTCACCCCATCTCTCTCTCCCATGGGGAGAGGGAAGTTTTGAATTTGCACTTTGAACTTCGACATTATCTTTTGCTGCGTTACCTCTTCCACTTACTTTCTGTTCCCTGCAAAAGTCTGGAGATATTAGTCTGATGTCGATAGAGAATCAGGGCGGCAATAATCACACTGACAATGAAGTAGGCCTGAGAATCACTCCTGAAAAAGGCAATCAGGATTGGAATGGTTGTCACGCAAGTGATGGACCCAAGAGAGATGAATCTCCATTTCCATACCATCCCTGCAAAGATTAAAAATTCAATAAGGACTGCAATGGGTGATATCACAAGGTAGACGCCCAGGGCAGTGGCAACCCCTTTCCCGCCTTTAAACCCAAGAAAAATGGGAAAGATATGGCCAAGAAATGGGGTCAGCCCTGCGATGGCGATCCATAGATCAGATTCGCCCCATTGGATGGCAATCACTACTGGAGCAGCCCCCTTTAATAAATCTCCCACCAAGGTCAAGATCCCTAAAGCCTTCCCTGCTGTTCGAAAGATATTGGTCGCCCCGATATTTTTACTTCCTATTTTTCTTGGATCAACTTTAGAAAAGAGTTTGGCGAGGATCAGTCCGGTGGGAACCGAACCTAGAAGGTAACCAAAGAGAGCAATGAAAATTCCGATAGGCATAGAAAGACCTCACATCAAATGGCTATCCTTCTTCTCCAATTCACCAAAAAAATTCCCATGGAGACCATGGGGAGTCCGATCATTAAAGAGACCGTCAGTTCCTCGTGGAGAAAAAGGATGCCAAAAAGAACACCGAAGATCGGGGTGAAGAAGGTGAAAGCAGAGAGCCTGCTGACCGAATAGTTGTGGATGAGTTTAAACCATACTAAATAAGTGATAAAAGCAATGATGACCGATTGATAGAAGAGAGAGGCGACGATATAAGGATCAATTTTGTAAATCCACTTCGGTTCAAGGATGATGCTAACGATGAGGAGGATGGGAATCGAGAAGACAAGCTGATAAAGGAAGGTGTGTATCGGTTCAACCCTATTCGCCATAAATTTCTTGATGTAAAGAGTTGTGGCTCCCCACAAGACCGCTGCCGTGATTTGCAAAATATCTCCTAAGACCATGGTCGCTTTGGCTGTTTTGGGTCTGCCCCCAAAGACGACGAAGATGCCAGTGAAAGCCAAGACAAGGCCTAGAATTTTTAGGAAGGTCAACCGATCCCCCTTGAGAAAGAAATGGGCTCCAATGGCAACGACAAAGGGGCTCAGATAGACAAAGAGCACAGAGCGGGCAGCATCTGTATAGAGGAGTCCGAAATAGATGCAGGCAAATTCGGCTCCGAACAGTAGCCCTACCATGACCCCGTGAAAAAGCATCACATCCGTGTGGAATAACCTCTCTTCTTTCCTGAGACAGTAGATCAATCCACAAATTGAGGCGATGACGGATCGTAAGGTTGATGCAAAAATTGGCGAAACGCCTTGATTCGAAATTTTAATAGCAGGATAATTAAAACCCCAAAACAAAGTCACAACGATCAGGATGACAACGGCTTTAAGGTCTAAATAATCTTTGCTCTCCATTCCTGATGGTTTTTACCTTAAAATAGCTGTTTTTGCAATATCCATCGATTTTCTACTTTTTGGAGTATCGCTCCATCTCAAATCTTTGTTGACTTCGTTCTGCTATTTTAGTAGGCTTTCACATTGTCTAAGGACATCCTGAGATTTACCAAAGAATCAAGATGAACCCAAACGCTTAAGCATGGAATATGTTGAAAATAAATTTAATAGTTTTTGGACTTTTGATTAGCCTTCTCGGAATCTTTAGTGATACAGGAGTATATGGAGCGGATTGGAAGTTTCTAAAGGCAAATGTTGAAGGAGATTTTTTTTACGATGCAGAAAATGTTACTCGTTCGGCAGCAAACATTGTTGGAGTTTGGTTAAAAATAGTTTATTCAGAAAAATTTAAGGAGGAGGAAGATTTGACTCATTTAAGCCAAACCATAGGTTTATGGGAAATAGATTGCAAAGACAAAAAGATGTGTTTATTATCAACCTCCCACACTTCCAAGGAAATGGAGATTTCGGTTCCTCAAGTTTGGCTGCCCCCGGATTGGAAATCTATTTCCCCAGATACCATCATGGATACTTTATATAAAAAAGTATGCAAATAATCAATGAAGGAGTTGCATTATTGAAGGCGGCAAGGGATAATTAAAAGGCTGTTATCAAAAATAAAATCCTAAATCATTTCGAATAGGGGGTTTTAAGAATGAAAAATAAGATACCAGATAGTGTCATAAACGAGATTTTTCCAAGGTTGGTAAAAAGATCCAAACTCAGTGAGGAAGTATATGGCCAACTGAAGAAGATGATTCTTTCTGGGAAGTTCAAGAAGGGTCAAAGATTAGTTGAGGAAAAACTTGCCCATCGGTTAAATGTGAGCAGAAATCCTATCCAGATTGCACTCCTTCGTTTACGGAAGGAGAAGTTGGTGATCTGGAAATATAAAAAGGGAACCTTTGTAGCCTGATCCCTTTGATCTCGAACTCTTCAAGAGAGAAAACTTAACTTTTTGTAAATAAAGATAATTAATAAAAAGCGATGTGGTGTTTTCCATAAAATTTATTAGATTTTTTGAAGACAGGTAACGTTGGCCTAATAAGGCGATTCTTTAACTTCCCGTTTCTCCTTCTCTAAAAATCCTTAGTTTGCCATCCTTGTCAATACAGAGAGAAATACGGGTAAAAGCCCCTTAACCATTTCTACCTCCTTCGTTCAGGTCTTAGACTATCCAGCAGTTTCAATAGGAGTGTATTAAATAAAGATAAGGGTGTCAAAAAGAATTGAAAAAATGCATTTTTATTAATGGGTATCAAGCATTTTCCCAATAAATAGCACAGAAATAACTTGACAAAAATTTCGGTTTCAGAGCATATCAGAAGTGCGATTGATGATTACGGGGATAAATTTGAAAGGAGGTAAAGGTGACCATGGGACGAGCAACTAGTTTATTAATAGTTTTTTTAATGGGCGGAATGATCCTGTTGATTTCTTCATGCGCCACGGTCCCAACTGGGCCACCTGCCCCAGGCGAGGTGAAATTATTAAGAATAGATGTCCCACATGAGGGAAGCATCAAAAGAAATTTGCCTTTTGCGGTGAATATTACTTTTGAGGCAGACGGGAAACCAGAGATTAGGACAGCCTGTTTTTACTGGTCAGGTGACGGGCCAAACTGTTTTAAGGTACTGGATGTAAGTTATGGGTCCCCAGGAACGATCAACGTGGAGCCCCGTGCTAAGATTTCTGGTTCGTATGTATTGGAAACTTATGTTCTGTATATCCGAGACGGGAAGACACAACAGACTAAAATAATAAGTTATCCCATCAACATTCCGTAATGAAGGGGTATATGGCAAAGAAAATGCGTTTTGGGGAACGATCGAAAAAGGAGTTCCCCCGAGGAGGAGTTTGGGAGTTGGTGAGAGTGGTAAATCAGGAGATGGAAAAGAAAGGGTGGCGACCAGGATGAAATCATTATCAGTTAATACGGGGGTTATCCTTTTCATTGTTGGACTTTCTATCTTTGCCTGTGCGGAAGTGTGGGGAGCGGATTGGAGATTGATCAGCTCGACTGATTCGTATAAATGTTTCTATGATGCGGAAAATATCACTCGTTCATCAAAAAACATTGTCGGGGTTTGGGCGAGATTAGAATATACTGAGAAAGGTATCAGTGGGATTGTAAAAGAGTTTGGGAAACATTATGAGAATTTGAGTTATTCACTGGAATTATGGGAAATTGATTGTGTGAAAAAAAAGCAGCGTATTTTATCGATTACCGAATATTCCGTAGAAGGAAGTATTTTATACATAAATCCAGATAAAAGTCGCCCCTCGGCTTGGAAATCTATCTCTCGTGAAGCTGTTGGCGAGAGCCTATACAACGCCGTATGCAAATAAATGGGAAAGGAGGTGAAACCGATTAATCTTATAATGGCCTTTAGCTCAAAGAAGGGGTGTTAGGATGTTGGCTTTAAAAAAGAATCCACCGAGCTCATTGAGCCCGATGGATTCTTTGGGGAAAAAGGTACTGCTGAGGAGGACAAGAGTTATTTTCTATTGTTGGCTATTACTATACACAATCAACATTAAAAGAAGATTAAAAAAAGATTAAAATTTTCTAATCTTTTTCCCCCACTTGTTCCTCATTTGAGGGGATGTTCGGAAAGGATTTGGACCTGGGGAAAAAAGGAGGTGACCAAAATAAAAGATGAGAGGTGGAAGAAGGGCAAATACGGGACGCAAGAAGGGAGAAGTAATTTCCAAGATGCCGAAGGTCGAGTTCGACATGGATGCAATCAAAGAAATCAAGAAAAGGAAAAGAAGGGTTTATAGAAAACGAGTGAATCAATCAAACAGGGAAAAGAGGTGAAACCGATTAAATCTAAACCGGCAAGGTCAAACTAATATTATTGCAACTGACTGGATTCCCTCATATAATAATGGTCGGGGAGAGGAGATTTGAACTCCCGACCTCTTGGTCCCGAACCAAGCGCGCTACCAGGCTGCGCTACTCCCCGATTAGCTATAAAATGACGTGACCGTGCGCGGTTTTCGTGTCCGTAAAAAAGAATTAATTACAAAATACAAGATTTATTCTGAATTGTCCAGCCTTTTGAACCTGTTTTATCATCCGATGTTGACAACTTCAGGGTGGGTGGGTTAATAAAAATCAATTTAATAAAATTTGCCTGCAATTGAGGGGAATGATGAAGATCGAATTCATTCAGGCAAGAGATTTGCCGGATGCGTGGTTCCAGTGTGTTTATAACATCTTCGATAAAGGATATGAATACACGATCGACCGGGGAAGCTTCAAAGGCCAAAAGAGGATTGAATACGAATATGTTGTTGTCCAGATCACCCATCCAGGGACAAGACCTCTTATCCCTGATATCCCTCCGGGATGCAATGTTCCCCCTCCCACCTCCATGGAATACGTCGAACAATATCTTGAAAAGTTGATCACATCGAGAAAGGATGTTCATGAAACCTACACGTATGGGGAAGATCTCGAAAAACAGATTGATGAAGTCATCCGGATGTATCGGGAAGAAGGGCTGAATACCAATCAAGCTTATATGGCGGTTGGCGACGCAAGCTCGATCTTACTCGAAGACCCCCAGTGCCTTCGTGGTGTTGATACGCGCATTCGCTATGGAAAACTCCATTTTATGCTATACTTTCGCTCATGGGACTTATGGGCGGGATTCCCATCCAATCTTGCGGGTCTGCAATTGCTGAAGGAATATATGGCGAAGGAGATTGGGGTAGAGGATGGAGAGATCATTGCCTCCAGCAAGGGACTTCATATCTATGACTACTGTTGGGAGCTCGCACAGACAAGAACCGGAAGAAAAAAGTAAAACCTTCATTCAAAAACTCAGCACCGCCAGAAGGATTTTGAAGCTCTAAAAAGGGCCTTCCATCACTTCGTCATTAATCCTCATTTCCTCTTTCCACATAGGCATAGGCACTGTGGTTGTGAATCGACTCGAAGTTTTCAGATTCTACTGTAAACCAAGTGATGTTTCGATCTCTTTTTAGACGTTTCGCTATCTCCCTGACGACATCTTCAACAAACATCGGGTTTTCGTAAGCCTTTTCTGTGACATATTTTTCATCCGGCCTTTTTAGGATGGAGTAAAGATCGCAGGAGGCGCATTCCTCCACCAACTGGATGATGTCTTCAATCCAGATGAACTTTTTAAATCGAAGGTTGACCGTGACAAGGGATCTTTGGTTGTGTGCCCCGAATTGACTGATCTCTTTTGAACACGGGCATACCGTGGTGATCGGAACAATGATCCCCACGTAAAAGTCTTCGCTTTCATTGCTCGAACCGCAGAACCGACAGATATATTCCATCAAACTCTTGGATTTCGTGACAGGAGCTTCTTTTTCGATGAAATAAGGGAATTCAACTTCCAAGTGAGCGGTCTTGGCTTTTAGCTTCCGTTTGACTTCTGTCAAGATTTTTGAGAGGTTTTTGATGGCAATGTCCCCCTTGTATTTATTAAGGATCTCCACAAAACGACTCATATGGGTTCCCTTGAAGCGGTGAGGGAGGTCCACAAACATATTGACGCTGGCGACCGTGTGTTGGAACCCCTTTGCCTTATCCAAAACAGTGATCGGGTAGCGGATATTTTTTACCCCTACTTTATTAATCTCGATTTTTCGATGATCCCTTTGATTCTGAATATCATTCATGGTGATCTCCCGAAATAGGTGGCACAGGAAGTCTCCGACTCCCATGCGGTCACCTTTTTGAGGGTCGCAGAGTATCCCTTCAACTCACTTTTTAGTCTATTAAAAATATATTTTGCAATATTTTCAGAAGAGGGTTCAATCCCTGAAAAATACGGAAGATCGTTGAGATAGGTATGATCCAGAGACTTCAATACTTTTTCGACTTTCTGTTTCAAGATTCCGAAATCAATGACCACTCCTTCCTTCCCCAATCGGTTGGACACTACAGAAACCTCCACCTTCCAGTTGTGGCCGTGTAGCTCTTCGCATTTTCCGTGGAGATAACGTAATCGATGGGCACCGGAGAAGTGGGAAGTGACAGCAATCTCATACATCACTATTTTCCTTTCTCAAAAAGTTGTAGAATACTGTCAGGTTGAGAATGTCATTCTGAACGCAGTGAAGAATCTAAAGAGACGGCTCAGGGTAAACTCTGTGGAGAATCCCCGCCTGCCATAGCTGTGCGGCGGGCAGGTCAGAGACCCTTCGCCTTGCTCAGGATGACACCTCATGCTTAACCTTTACCTCCACATTATTCCAATATTCCAGTTTCTTAACCCTTGAACTTTGACATTTGCCATTCTCTTTATCTCATCCAAAGAAAATTTTTCCACCATTCCATCCTCAGGTTTAAATCAAGGTTTAAATATGTGAAATTTATAACTCTAATGTCCCTTCTTAGTCAACCCTCCAATTTTACACTTTAACCCCTTTCTGTTATATTAAGTAAACTAAATTTTAGAAGGATTTTAAGAATAAATGGAATTACCTTTTCGATACATCCTGACTGTCTCAGAACTCACCCAAGAGATCAAAGATATTCTTGAAGATAAATTTCCTGAGGTCTGGGTGGAGGGAGAGATTTCAAATCTCCGGGTTCCACCTTCTGGACACATCTACTTTACCTTGAAAGATGATTTCAGTCAGATTCGAGCAGTCCTTTTTAAGATGCAGGCTCGAAACCTTCGTTTCCTCCCTGAAGACGGGCTTCACATCATTTGCCGAGGAAGGGTCAGCCTTTATGAAAAGAGGGGAGACTATCAATTGATTTTAGAATCGATCGAGCCTAAAGGAATTGGGGCTTTCCAACTGGCTTTTCTGCAATTAAAAGAGAGACTCGAGAAGGAAGGACTGTTTGATGCAGCGAATAAAAAACCAATCCCGATGATCCCCCAAAAAATTGGGATCGTCACTTCTCCCACCGGAGCTGTGGTTCAGGACATACTCCGTATCCTTGAAAGACGATTTGAGAATCTCCATATCCTTCTCTATCCTGTTCGGGTTCAAGGGGAGGGGGCGTCTTCGGAACTTGCTGAAGGTATTAAATATTTCAATAAATTTACGGATGTGGATGTCATCATTATAGGGCGGGGAGGGGGATCGCTTGAGGATTTATGGGCTTTTAGTGAGGAGGGATTAGCAAGGGCGATTTATCACTCTAAAATCCCTATCATCTCTGCAGTTGGCCATGAGACCGATTACACCATTGCAGATTTTGTAGCAGATTTAAGAGCTCCTACCCCTTCCGCAGCAGCGGAATTGGTGGTCAGGGATAAAAGAGAAATAAAAAATATCCTTCACTACTTGGAGGGGCGTTTAGAATATCAGATGATTCAAATTTTAAAGGGTTATCAAACAGATTTATCCCATCTCAGGAAGATAATCAAAGAGCCCGGAAAGAAGATTGAAGAACATTTTTTAAGGGTGGATGACCTTTTCAACCGGCTTCGCCTTTTATTCTCATGGACTTTCAAAAGGAGAAGAGAAAAGTGCTCGCATCTCAGTGAAAGTCTGCTCCTTAGAAATCCAATTCAAAGGGTAAAAAACCTAAGACTATTTATTTCAGAGGCAAAGAAGCGCGTTGGGAAAAATATCAATTATTCCATAGAGATCCAGAGACAGAGAATGGGGGGACTTTTAGGGAAAATAGATTCTCTGAGTCCTCTTTCTATCCTTCAAAGGGGGTACAGCATTACTCGAAAACATCCTTCATTACAGATTTTAAGAGATGCATCCACTGTGAAGGAGGGAGACAAAGTAGAGGTGAAACTTTTCCAGGGAACCTTACTCTGTGGTGTTGAAAAAACGGAAAAGTCTTGACGATCAGAGGTTTAAAGATATAGAATTAAGGATTAAAATATAATTTTTCGTCTGTAAGACAGGTGGCAGGGCAGGCAGAGGGATGAGGATGCCAAAAGAAAGGTTTGAAGACTCGCTCAATAAACTGGAAAAGATCGTTTCTAAATTGGAGGAAGGGGATATCCCTTTGGAGGAATCCTTAAAACTCTTTGAAGAGGGGATTCGGCTTTCGCGATTGTGTAACCAAAAACTGGATGAAGCAGAGAAGAAAGTGGAAATTCTTTTGAAAGGTAAGAATGGAGTGTTGAAACCTCATTCATTTGACCCTTCGGCAAGCTCAGGGCAAGTCTCTTCAATCAACTCAGGCAAGACCCCTTTGGATGATCCAGAGAAGGAAGGGGAAGAATAAGTTTAAATGGATATCAAAAAATATCTTCAAGAAAAAAAAGAGATTGTAGATTCAGCTCTTGAGAAATATTTTCTAAACAGACCTGACTCAGCGGGAGAAGCTGTTTTCCCAAACTCCCTTCACAAGGCGATTCAATATAGCCTCTTTGCTGGGGGCAAACGGATTCGTCCCATTTTATCCATGGCTGCCTTTGAAGCAATAGGGGGAAGAGGAGATAAGATTCTTCCTTTTGCTTGTGCCTTAGAGATGATCCATACTTATTCTCTTATTCATGACGATCTACCTGCACTAGACAATGATGACTATCGCAGGGGGAAACCCACCTGCCACAAAGTATTTGGAGAGTCGATCGGAATTCTGGCTGGAGATGCCCTCCTGACGGAAGCCTTTAAATTGATGACGGACAGAGCAATTCAAGAGTTTTCAATTCGGGATGGAGGATCGATTCTCGATGTGATCAATGAAGTGGCTCAAGCTGCAGGAATGTCGGGAATGGTGGGTGGACAGGTATTAGATATTGAATCAGAAGGGAAAGAAGTGGATTTTCCAACGCTTCAATATATTCATACCCATAAAACCGGAGCATTGATTCTGGTCTCAGTACGAGTGGGAGCCAAACTCGGGGGAGCAAGCGAAGAAACTCTGAAGGCTTTGACACACTATGGAGAGAGGATCGGGCTTGCCTTTCAAATTGCAGATGATATTTTAAATGTCGAAGGTGAAGCCGCCCTGCTGGGCAAAAAAACAGGAAGCGATCTTTCCAGGGGAAAAGCAACCTATCCTGTTTTATTGGGGCTCGAAGAATCAAAAAGGAGAGCTAAGGAATTAGTCGAGTTGGCAGTGAAAGCCATCGAATCATTCGGACCTGAGGCTGAGCCACTCCAGGAGATCGCTTGGTTCATCCTTTCGAGGGAATATTAAACGATGACAAAAGTGTTGGATCAAATCAATACCTCTTACGATGTTAAAAAATTAGACCTTGAAGAATTGGAGAGGCTCTGCCATGAAATCAGGGAAGAGATCCTTTCCACCGTTTCAAAAACAGGAGGACACCTCGCTTCGAGTCTGGGTGTGGTGGAATTGACCACCGTCCTTCACTATGTTTTTGACTTTCCGAGAGATAAACTGGTATGGGATGTAGGTCATCAAAGTTATGCCCATAAGCTTTTGACAGGAAGAAAAGATCGCTTCCACACCCTGAGACAATATGAGGGGATCAGCGGATTTCCAAAAAGGGATGAAAGCCCTTATGATGCATTTGATTCCGGCCACAGCGGTACCTCCATCTCTTCTGCTCTTGGCATGGCAGAAGCCCGAAGGTTAAAAGGCGAAGAAGGAAAGATCATCGCCGTGATCGGGGATGGATCGATGACGGCAGGTCTTGCCTTTGAAGGCCTCAATCAAACAGGACACATTGACCAAGATCTTATCGTTATCCTGAACGACAATGAGATGTCCATCTCGCGCAATGTGGGAGCTCTCTCCTCTTACCTCAACCGATTAATGACCGGTCAGTTCGTGAACCGTTTTCGTAATGATATGA
>Ga0315281_10008385_pt1 | contig 14466 bp, 9 predicted proteins | sample YL17G07_0_MG_FD_204540 | JGI IMG/M metagenome (GOLD analysis project Ga0315281, IMG submission 204540) | Sediment microbial communities from Yellowstone Lake, YNP, Wyoming, USA - YL17G07_0 | ecosystem: Environmental > Aquatic > Freshwater > Lake > Sediment | place: USA: Wyoming | collected...
CAGAGACTCCCCCAAAGGGTTCGTTTGTTCAAGTTCCTTGAGGGGGATCTTCTCCGCCCCATCACGCTATTTGACCGACAGCGCGGAAAAGACCATCGGGATTAGTGACCCTACTCACATGCAAACGGTCGGCAAGGTCCACCAGCGTCATGCCCGACTTTAACGACAGGGCAACAACGACTTTTTCTATCGCCCGTGCTTCCACCTCGGCGGCAATATCTTCGCCGGCCAGAAATTCGTCGAGGTTTTTGCACGACGTATTTTGTATTGATCGATTTAGCGTGTTTCATTTGTTCGAGGTCCGTCATGCCGCTTTCTTATCCGGCTCCACCGTCAAGCGCATTCCGAGGGATTTCAGAACTGCGATCAGGGTGTTCATGGTGGGGTTGCCTTTGGGGGACAACGCGCGATAAAGGCTTTCGCGCTGTATTCCGGCTTCCGTGGCCACTGCGGCCATGCCCCCGCGCGCTTCGGCGAGGCGGCGTAGCGCAAGCAAGGCTGCTCCACGGCTTTCCGCATCGCTCATGTCCATCATAGCTTGTCTGAGATATTCCGCCGCCAATTCGGGATCGTCGCGCAATTCCTCTATCATCCATTCATTATGAGAAACGCTGGCTTTCTTTTTCATTTCTGTCTCCTCTTCCAATCAGTCCAATACTTCCGGGCAAGTTCGATGTCCTTCGATTGTGTTGCTTTGTTGCCGCCATAGAGGAGGATCACCAACCTCTCGCCCCGATGCGCGACGTAGACGCGATAGCCTGCGCCGACGTCGATTTTCAATTCGGAGATTCCGTTTCCCACATCACGGCAATTTCCAAAATTTCCCAATGTAAGCCGGTCAATGCGATTCAAGATGGCCGTTTTCGCGACGACATCACGCAGCTTTGCGAACCATGCCCGAAAGGGGATACCGCCATCCTCATCCTGATATTGTTCAATTTTGAGCATGGCGCTATTGTAACTTATAATATACGGCAACCCATTTGATATCAGGCGTGGGGCGGAAGCCCGCCCGCCGTATATTTAACATCGTGGTCGGGACTAGGTACCAGCCGGAGCCTGCCCTGAAGGATGCCACCTGACGGTTGGTGAGCGGCTGACCGCTACGATACCGTAGCGAACGATGCCGCTTCCGGTCCGTCCGTTCGCTCTAAAGTCAGGCATGACTTGGGAAACGCGGTGCAAATGCTTCATGTTGAACGCCAGTCGCGTTGACCATGAAAGACACGGCGTGATAAAGGCCCGCCAGCATTACCAGCTCCACCAATTGCTCCTCTTGGAGTATTGGGGACAGACCACCATTCTTTTCGCCGACGGTCGGTGAAAAGAATCGTAGTACGTCCACTATTGTCCACGCCAATTCTGCATTTATAACCCGCCATTTGGATCCGCAATGCGCTGGCGCGAAACAATTATTTCGTCGTACCACATCGATGAAGCGGGATGTTGTTCCGTAGCACTTTTATTAGTGTTTTGATTGGTGAGCCAAAGCTTGCCATATTTTGAATGATATGCGCTATTGACCGGGTCAGCACCAACCATAGTCGCCTCATTAACGTAGTTGTCACGGCGCAAGACGATGTTAGTTTGACGATGGGCAAGCACCGCTGGTTGACCCTCACGCGCTACCCAAAACTCCACGACACTGTTCTTGTATCCCTTAGCCGGGTAATCCGGACTAGAGTCGGCCAATTCTGCCCATTTTCCGGTCGTAGACGTACCGGAAGCAGTCGTGCCGTTCAGCGTGAACGTATGTGAGTCAATAATGGTTATGGGGAAATACTCCGGGCTTGACTTATTATCAAGCGTGGGAATTCCGGTACCGTAGAAGCGCATATACTGTACTCCGCTAACATCTACGGACGTGGGAACAGTCACGCGAATGGGAGTGGTGTTTTCAATCTGGGCTACGTCGCCAATCAGTGTAGCGGGGCCGATATGTACGCCAATCTGGAATGTCATCCATTCGTTGGCATAGAAACGCAGGCAGCCGCTGGTATCGCCGTTGGCAGGAAAATACTGACATTTAACCTGATTCTGCTTTGACAGCGTATTTGCCACGTTGCTTTGGTTGAGTCCCGCATACACCCAGCAGCCGTGAAACATCGCCGGATAGCCAACATATTTTCCATTGTTCATCGCGAGCTGGTTTTCCGGGCAAGCCCAAGAAACTGTGCCATCCGATTGATCGCCCTGCCCAATCAGAATCATTTTCCAGCCCCCGTCCGTGCCTCCAGCCGTGTCCAAGAACTTGTGGGTGATGGTGTAATCATCAAAACGCTCACGCCACTGGATAAAGAATTGTTCGTTTTCCCCAAATTGTGTCTTGAGATCTTCAGAGAAATTTAGCGCCCAGTTACCGCCGCCGCCTTCACCGCGACCGGCAACAATGTCAAAACGCAGTGAGCCCGCTCCAGATGCTTTTACGGTGGTATCCCAGGCATTATCACGCGGATCGACATCGCGCCTGGGATAAAGGAAATTCAAATATTCGGCTTCACTATCAAAACGGATAGCGCGAACAACACCCGGCGCGGAGGTGCGTGCCAGCCAATCGGCATCGGCGCCCCCCTGCGGCGGCGCAGTTTGGGTGGTCGCACTTGCGGAGGCCGACAAGGCACTCACATTGTTCGCCGCGTCAAAGGCCGCTACTGTGTAGCTATAGGTCGTGGATGCCGCCAGACCCAAGTCGGAATAAGTTGCTGTTGCCGGGCTGGCGATCAATGCACCATTGCGATAGACGCGGTAGCCGGTCACGGCCACGTTATCCGTAGCAGCGGTCCAGTTCAGACCGATTTGCGACATCGAGACTGTGGTTGCCGTTAGTCCTGTCGGAACAGCAGGCGGTATTGAATCCGCCGAGGTGACTGTTACCGGTACAGTTTGGCTAGCCGTACCGCCGGCGCCAGTGCATGACAAAGTAAACGAGCTGTTGGAATTCAGTACACCGCTAGGCTGACTGCCGCTCGTTGCTTTATTGCCAGACCAGTCTCCAGAGGCGCTGCAACTCGTGGCGTTGCTGGCACTCCAGGTGAGAGTGACCCGTCCTCCAACTGCAACACTGGAGACATCAGAACTCAGCGTTATCGCCGGTGGTATTTTGGCGCCGGTACGATCAAGTCGCACCACAAAAGCGTTGCTGTCGACACTGTTGTATACAAGAAACACGTCGGAGGCCGGAGAATATTGCCAACGTCCATAGGTACCTTGGCCGAAAGCGCTGCCAGGCCCGCCGGGAAAAGTTAAAGCGCTCCAGACACCGGTATCGACATTCAGGCTATATATTGTGTCGCCACCCGCCCACGCAACTATCCGATCAGACACCGGGTCATACGCCAAGCCTGGAGCCTGCGCACTCACAATAGCGCTACCGCCGGTAGAGCCCAAGCTTTGCCGGGCATAGGTACTTCCCGCGCCGATATCGTAGATATATTGATAGCCTGATCCTATAACGATGAACTTCTTGCGTTTCGGATCGATTACCGCCGCGGTGCCGATATCGAGACTGTCATTCGCTAACAATGTGTACCGGCCGCCACTGGAGTCATATTCATAGGTAAAAAGGCCCGCACGGTCGTGCAAAAATATTTTGCCGGTATTCGCATCGTAGGCCGAGACAAAACTAAGCTCTGCGCGGGGGGCGCTACCTGCCGGTGTGACATGCTTCCAAGTGTTATCGTTCGGATTGAATAACCAAGTCCAATTGTCTGCGTTCCCGCCACCGGACGAGAGCGAACCGCTATATGCCCACATGCGGTCCGCGTTTGGCAGGTATTCGAGCGTATCGTAGGTGTGCCGGCCGTTGGGTTGCGTGCCATTATATGGATAGAGTTCCGACTGGGCCGGAGTGGAAGTACCGACAGGAAGCGCCGGATCGGTCAGGCGACTCATGACCTGTGTGTTGAGATTCATGGCGTAAATCTCGTTGCCATAGTAATCGGAATGCCCACCGCCCCAGATATACATACGATTACGCAGCGTATCGAATGCGCCACCACTCCATGCCATGGTTGCGTATTGGCAGTAGAAATTAAAATCATATGCAGTGCCGCCAAATTTATTAGGCGGACACACAGCGCGCATTTGTGTATTGGGTATTTCATACCAACCGCTAGTCGCGGGCAGCGCTGCTTGAGCGGCATTGCTTGCACTCAACGTCGCTATCAACAGAACGCCCGACAAGGGCGCTTTTACCCAGTACCATTTACGATTTTGCAAACCTGTCGACACCATGGCATACCTTTCTAGACACAACTGAAAATAAAACATCCTGGCCGGGACTGGGTCCCAGCCGGAGCCTGCCCTCGTATGCTTTAATCGGGGGCTGGGACGACGGGATTCTTTTGGCTTAACCGAGTGACATGAGAGTCGGAGTAAGCATTGTTTCAAATGCAATTGTGCTCCGACCATTCATATCGTTACTCCGACCCCGAACGTTCCTTAGCGCGATTAGTGTTATTTAAGGAACCTCTGAACAAGTCCTAAATTGTCATTCCCGCGAAAGCGGGAATCCATGTTTTACAAGGAAAAATGGTTCCCCGCTTTCGCGGGGAAGACGCTTGTTCAGAGCTTCCTTAAGTCTTGACGCCAGTCGCCTGTCTCAGCCAATCGAGTGCGCCCGTGCTTTCCCAGACCGCAAGCCAGTTTTGTCTGTAGTACCAGGCTTCGTCTTCGCCGCCGAGGGTCATCAGGCCGGGTTGTAACTCGGGCATGCTCGGGTTCCTGGCCGTCAGCATTTTCGCGATGCGCGGCGAACGCTTCTGCGCCTCCGCCAGCGCGGTGGCGGCATCGTCTTGCCGCTGCAATAGGTAGAGGGCGAGGACGTGCGCGTACATCATGGCGCCCAGCGCATCATTAGGATAGCGCTCGCAAACCGCCAGGGCGTCGGCGGCGCGCCCGGCGGCGGCATAGACATGGACGAGCCGCTCGCGCAGGCCCAGGTTATCGTTCGGGTTCAGCTTCAGCACCAGCCATTCCAGCAGCGGCAATTCCTCGGGCGTGTCTTCCACGCGCTCGATCGCCTGGCCCAGAAGGCGCAGCGCCGGATGGTTCTCCATCCAGCCCCATTCGAGTTTGCAGTCGCCTGCGCCGTTCTCGCCGAGGTTGAGCTGCAGCAGGGCGAGCGCGCGAGCAAGCAGAACCTCTACTATTGCGTCCAGCCGGCTCTCCAGTTCGTCGTCGTTGAACAGGGCATAGTCGATCGCCATCAGCAGATCATCAAGAATCGCGAAGCTGTGCCAGGCGAGCGGATGCCCGGCCAGCCAATCCAGCCAGGCAGTGTCGGTCCAGGGGTAGATGCCGTCGCTATCCGGATCGTCTCCCGCTTTGTACACCTCGCGCCACTCGGCTTCGACGCTGGCGAGTTCCGCGTCGGCTTCGAGCGGACCGGCCTCGCCTGCCTGTGGTTGCAGGCGGTAATGGCCGGCAGGCGCCGGGAGCGCTTCGACCATACCGATCAGTTGCAACAGCGACCGATCGTCCAACCCCTCTCCATCCGATGCCTCCCAATCCCCGCCGAGGTTCAACTTCTCGATAAATTCGCTCGGATCCTGCGCGATTTCTTCCAACAGTTCGACGATCTGCTCGCCGCCGTAGCCGAGCGTCCTCAGGCGCTTTGCCCAGAAGCGGGCGCGCTCCTGCGCCTCTCCGACATCGCCCTGGTTGATCAGCATGATTACTTCGAGATGCGCCAAAGACGGGTTGTCCGGATCGGTGCGCTGCGCCTCTTTGAACAGTTTCCATGCGGCCGCGTATTCGCCCCGATCGGCCAGCATGGTGCAGCGGCGGTGCATGGCGGCGCTCTTCAGCACGCGGTCGGGCGATTGCATCATGCTTTCCACCAACCGCATCCGCTTGTCCGGTTCGTCGAGTTCGAGATAAGCGTCGCCCAGCATGTCGAAAGCGTATTCATGGCGCGCGTCGAGCTTGTCTGGATGGGCAAGCAACGGTTCCAGCAATGCCACGGCTTCCTCGTAGCGATCCTCTTCCAGCCACTGCGACGCGACATGCCCCAGCTCTTCCGGCGAGAGCTTGTTGAACGGCAGGGTCTTGTACTGGCTCATCGGAACCCGCTCCAGGACATAGGACAACAGGCTCAAACCGTCTCCGCCAAAAGGCGACGCGCCGGCCAGGGGACCGCAGCACTGCTTGTACTTGCGGCCCGAGCCGCAGGGACAGGGGCCATTGCGCTCAGGCTTGGCTTCCGGCCGCGCCCTCCAGTCGTGATCGGGACGCGGCACCCGGTTCCATATTTCGCGGAACATCGCAAACGCCAGCATGCGCTGCGCTTCCTCGTCCGGCGGCAATTGCGCGACCAGCGACGGCGCCGCTTCAGGCAAGAGTTTGCGATAACAGTCTAGTGCGGTCTTGAAGTCCGCAGTATCGAGCGCGCAGCGCACGGCGCCACGCAGCAGTTCGTCGAGTTCGGTGTGATCATTTTGGCCGGGCGAGAAGTTCATGGCGAGTTTCCTGCGAGTAAAAAGTGAAACGATAGCATGCGCACGGTAACGGCTGCTCCCCGGCGTGCACTACTGGCGAATCGGAAAGTCGGTTGAGCATTTGTAGGAGCCCGATATATCGGGCGATTCGAAAGATCGCTATCGCTCGATAAATCGAGCTCCTACGCACAGAGTATCAGCCTTGCCGCAGGCATGAGCAATCCGCGATACAAGTTATTGAAAGTATTTTTTTGTAAGAAAAATTACCTATGGCTGTGCAATTTGGAATTCCGTCATGGATTGCGACAATTCGTCCGAGAAGCGAAGCAGCTTCTCCATCCACGACGGATCGATGACGGGGAATGTGCAGAAGCCCCACCCGTGGGGAGTGACTTTCAGGTAGAAGGCGCCGAGGAACGCCGGTACGCTCGGCTTTAGCAGGGTTTCCTGCAACGCTTTCGGCACGGGCGTACACGAAGCGTCGCGCGAGCACGCGCGGAAGAGATCGAGGAAGGCCGGGCTCAACCCCTCGGTCAGATCCGGCATTTCGCGCAACGGGCCGATCTTCCGGTCTGCCCGCGAGAGGACGAATACCTCGCCGCGGCCGGCGAGCGGCCGGCTTTCGAGGACGTACGTCCAATTCTCGACGATGTTGTCGCGCCGCGGTTCGTTGCGGTAGTACATCGTGAAACCGTCGGCGAGGTAGCGCCTCGATCGCCCATCCTGTCGCGCCATGGCGTGCCGCACCGTGGGCGCAAAGGGCGTCGGGCACAAAGCCGTGAGGGCGGACGCAAGCTGCCGGTCGTCACCGGGGACATCGGCGTATCCACACCCCCGCAGCGCCTCGCGCATACGGCGCCGTCGCCTGGGGCGGACCCCGAACCAGTAGGCGTGGAAGCCGATAAGCGTGGCCGCCGCGAGCCCGGCGAGGAACCAGTCGGAGGCCGGCCGATCAGGGGAATGCGCAACGTCCCACAACCACGGAAACAGGAGTAAGCCGAGGCCCAGTGTCACCCAGAGCGGGATAAAAAGTTCCTTCTTGAACATGCTGTCTCCTCAAGGCGGTCGTCAGGTGCTTCCTCGTTCCGGATGGCGGTTCGGGGAGTGTCGCAGTCGCCGACTCTCATCCGAATGATAAGCGAGCCGCTGTCGCCTTGAAAGGATACGCTTTACTCTCGGTTGTGGATTGATTTTTGGGTTCGGCACACGATCCGTAGAGGATGGTGAACGGGGGTAGCAATACCTACTTTCGGATATTTCACAGATGCGCGCGCGATGGCGCGCGGCGATTGCCTGTCCTGGCCAGCACTGGACAAACTGCCGGAGTTGGCATCCAATTTGAATGTCAGGGCAGGTCTGGCCCTGGTTGCCACGGCAGGAGGTCTCATGTTGCTCAAAGCGCTATCGATTACAGGTTGTTGCATTGCTCTCGCCGGATGTGCGGCTGCGCCCCGTGCGCCCTTGCCCGGGCAGTTGCCGTGGCGGGATCAGGCTTTCGATTACGATGCGGCGCTGGTGTCTGTAAGTAAGCAGGACCTTTTCCGGCTTGATGCGAAGCTTCAGTCGGTGCTGCACGATCCAGACATTCAGGGGACTAGTGCACAAAAACGTCTGGATCGTCTGGTCGCGTTTCTGTTTGGTCCGGAGGTAAAGGATTTTCATTATGCGGCTGGCCATTCGACCATCGCCGCGGAAACCTGGCGCGAGAAACGCGGCGATTGTCTTTCGCTGACCGTCCTGGCGTATTCCCTGGCCAGGGAGCTGGGCCTGTCTGTCAAAATGCAGGAAGTGCGCGTGCCCGTGGTTTTTGACCGGCGCGGCAGGGTCGATTTTCTCAGCCGGCACGTCAACCTGTTCGTGAAAGAGGGAGGTTCGCTGCACCTCGGTTCCAATTTGCTGCGATCGGGCGATGTCATTATCGATTTCGAGCCCCAGGTTGGTTCGCTGCGTAGGGGGCTGGTGTTGCCGGAAGAGGGCATAGTTGCCCGCTATTACAACAACGTGGCGGCGGAACATCTGGCGCAAGGCAACCTGACTTTGGCCTATGCCTACTTCAAGGCGGCGATCCTGGCTGACCCGAACTATTCGCCGGGCTATAGCAATCTGGCGCAACTTTATATACGCCGGGGTTTCCTTGAAAGCGCCGAGCAACTGTTATTGCGCGCCATAGCGCTCAACGACGAGGCGGACATCGCCATGAATGCCTTGCACCAGCTTCTGGTATCGCAAGGGCGCGAAACCGAAGCGCTGAAATACGCGAAGATGCTGCAGGCAAGACAGGACAGCGACCCGTATTACTGGCTCGGGCTCGGAATCGATTACCTCGGCAGGAGGAAGTATCGGGATGCTATCGATGCCCTCGAGCATGCGCAAACCCTGACCACGGGTTTCGAGGAGGTGCACCGCTATCTGGCTGTTGCCTACTGGAAAGCCGGCAAGCAGGATCAAGCGAAGAAGCAGCTTGCGGTGCTGGAGTCGTTACGGCTTGGACCTCCGAGCCTCGCCGCGTTAAGCAAGAAAATCAGCAAGGATCCTCGCGATTAGCGGTATATGTCCCGGTGAAACCCAGTACCTACTACGACCAAAATAATGATGAGCGCACGCCTGCGTATATCGCCGGTACAATGTGATTTTCCCTGGAGCTTGAGTCATTGAATCGGCAATTGCAGGCGGTCATCATGCCGGATGGCTCGATCCGGTTGGAGTGGGACGAAACGGAAGCGCAGGTCGACAGGAGCCAGAGTCTGCTCCAGCAGGAGATTGACCGGCGCTTTACATCGCATCCCGACGGCGCCTTCCTCTTTTTGGGTTTTTGCGATAAGTCGGTTCCGCTTTCCCCATCGCTCGACTACTGGCGAAGTTTCTGCGGGATTTTTGCCAAGAAGCTCAGCCACACTCCCGATCTGGAAATACTGCGGCAACGGGCGAACGTGGCCCTCGACACGGGCGCGTTCGAGCACGCGCTTGGCGCTGCGCCCTTGATGACCGGCGCCGAGTATTTGTGCGGCGCGCTGCTGGAGGACCTCTGGCGGCGGCTTCTGGACGAATTTCGTCGCGAGATCGAAGGCCATGAGGGCACGGTCGAGGCGTTCATCCATTCCTACAGCCCCTCCGCACATCTGGTCGGCCGGGTGTTCTTCCATCTGGTCGAAAACAAGATGGACGGTTATCCCTTCGCGTTTCTGGCGACCTACTCGACCGGGTTGAACAAGCAGGGCAAGTCGCAGCATTTACCTTTGAAGCACGCGCTGGAAGAGTACGGCAAGGACGGCGGCAAACTGCTCGACCTGCTCGCGACCGTGCATCGCGCCGCGAAAGAAAGCGCACTGATAGCGGAACTCATCGACAGCGGCGAACTGTTTCATCCGCTCGCCTGGTCGGCCAAGGAGGCCTATACCTTCCTTCGGGAAATCGCACTGTATGAGCAAGCCGGGATTCTGTGCCGGATTCCCGATTGGTGGAAAGCGGGATCTTCCAGCTTTCAGGTGCGCATCTCGATGGGCGACGACGCGCCGTCCACCGTAGGCATGGATGCGCTGCTGCGTTTCGATATCCGCCTTTATCTTGAGGGTTCGCCGATATCCGTCGAAGAGGCGCGGCGTATGCTTGATTCCGCGGAAGGGCTGGCGCTGATCAAGAACCGCTGGGTGGCCGTCGATCCGGAGAAGCTGCAACAGACGCTCGCCGCCTACGAGGAAGCGCGCAAGTTGTCCGCGCGCGAGGGATTGACCTTGCGCGACGCTTTGCGTTTCCAGTTGAATCCGAAGTCGCTGTTGAATGTCCCCGAGGCCGATGACATAGTAAGCGTCACCAGCGGCCAATGGCTCGAGTCGGTACTGACGCGCATGCGCGATCCCGCGGCGGTCACCTCTGTCCGATTGGAACCCTCGTTCAAGGCCGAGCTGCGACCCTATCAGCACAAAGGGGTCGCCTGGCTCTCCTTCCTGCAGTCGCTCAAGTTCGGCATGTGCCTGGCCGACGACATGGGGCTGGGCAAGACGGTGCAGATGCTTGCGCTCTTGCACAGCCTGAAGAAGAAAGGCGAGAAGGGCGCGAGCCTGTTGGTGCTTCCCGCATCCCTGCTTGCCAACTGGGCGAACGAGATCGGGAAATTCGCGCCGGACCTCGCCTTCTATATGGCCCATCCTTCGGGAAACGATTCCGGCGGCGTAAAACCGAAAGATGCGAGCGAGCTCGACGCGCTTGATCTCGTGATCACGAGCTACGCGCTGGCGCAGAAGTATCAATGGCTGCAGGACTACGAGTGGAAGATCGTGATCCTCGACGAGGCCCAGGCCATCAAGAATCCCGGCGCACAGCAGACCAAGGCGGTCAAGAAACTCAAAGCAGGCAACCGCATTGTCATGACCGGCACGCCGGTCGAAAACCGGCTGTCCGACCTGTGGTCTTTATTCGACTTCATCAACCCGGGTCTGCTCGGCAGCGCACAGGAATTCAGCCGCTTCGCCAAGACGCTGAATAATGACCCGCAAGGCTATGCGCGGCTCAGGAAGGTCATCGGCCCTTATATTCTGCGGCGGCTCAAGACCGACAAGACGGTCATTTCCGATTTGCCTGACAAAGTTGAGATGAAAACCTGGTCGTCGTTGAGCAAGAAACAGGCGGTCCTGTACCAGAAGCTGGTGGATGATCTTCGGCGGACCATAGAAAGCGCCGAGGGTATCCAGAGGAAGGGCCTCGTCCTGAGTGCGCTGATGAAGTTCAAGCAGGTATGCAATCACCCGGACCAGTACACCGGCGCCGGCAGCTTCGACGAGAGCGAAAGCGGCAAGTTCAACCGGCTGCGCGAGATTTGCGAGACCATCCATGAAAAGCGCGAACGGGTACTGGTGTTCACCCAATTCCGCGAAATGACCGGGCCGCTCAGCGAGTTCCTGGGCAGGCTGTTCCAGCGGCAAGGGCTGATGCTTCACGGCGGCACGCCGGTGCGCAAACGAGCGAAAATCGTGGCGCGCTTTCAGGAGGGTGACTACATTCCCTTCATGGTATTGTCGCTGAAAGCAGGGGGGGTCGGATTGAACCTCACGGCAGCGAACCACGTCATCCACTTCGACCGCTGGTGGAACCCGGCCGTGGAGAACCAGGCCACGGATCGGGCATTCAGGATCGGCCAGAAGAAAAATGTGATCGTGCATAAATTCATCACCAAGGGCACTGTCGAGGAAAAGATCGACGGCATGATCGAACGCAAGTTGAAACTATCGAAAGAAATCATCCAGTCCGGAAGCGAGGCATGGATCACCGAACTGGATAACGAGGCACTGTTGGATTTGTTTGCATTGACGATATGATGGCGACACAAAAGTAAAGGAGCTTTCATGGGATTCTGGGGTTATGCACCGTATGTTCCCGTCGCGGAGAAAAAGGCGAAGGCTGCCAAGAAACTCGCCGCACTGAAAAAGAAACGGGATGTGAGCCCGGTGATTCTTCAGGGCAGCACACTCGCGCGCACCTGGTGGGGCAAGGCGTGGAACCGCAACCTCGAACGCTACGCCGACTACAGCAACCGCATCGAACGGGGACGAAGCTATGTGCGCCACGGCGCGGTACTGGATTTGCGCATCGATGCCGGGGAAATCAAAGCACTGGTGCAAGGTTCGAGGGCGACGCCGTACACCGTGGTCATCGATATAAAAAAACTGAGCAGAAATACGTGGGAGCGTATTACCTCGGAATGCGCCGGCATGCTGGAATCCCTGCCGGAACTACTGTCGGGAAATTTCCCCAAGCCGCTCGGCGAAATATTCATGCAGCAAAATGCCGGCCTGTTCCCGGCGCCGAAGGAAATCGCCTTTGAGTGCTCCTGTCCCGACTGGGCGGGCATGTGCAAACATGTCGCCGCCACCCTCTACGGCGTCGGTGCGCGGCTCGATCAGGCGCCCGCGCTCTTTTTTGCGCTGCGTGGTGTGGATACCGCAGATCTTGTCAGCCGGACGGTGGCCGCCAAGGCAGAGAACCTGCTGGAAAAGGCCGCGCGCAAAAGCTCGCGCGTCATCGCGGATGCGGATCTGTCGCGCGTATTCGGAATTGATTTGACGGGAAGCGACAAGACTTCCGCCATCAGCGCGGGAAGGAAAGGCCGAAGCGGTGGTGCTAAAGTTGCCGCCAAGGCGAAGGTTCGCAAGGCGATTAACAGCAAGACTACGAAGAGCAGGAAGCTGGTACAAGGCGCGAAGACAAAATCGCCGCTGACGAAAAAGCCGACGGTAAAGAAAAGGTAGCTGCTACAACCCTGGATAAATCACGAGTATTCTGGGAGTCCACGCAAACATTGGTTCCAGGATGATGAATAGATTGTTATGTAAGCTTGGCGTTCCCCCTTCCGTTCTTTTCTGTTTCCTCTTCCGTTGAAACCGTCCAGGTAGACCGCTTTGCGAAACATCTTTTTATCATATTGGCTGGAGGGGAAATTATGAAAGCATGGATCATGATGGCAGCGGCTTTTCTCGCCGTGAGTGTAGTGCAGCCGATCGATGCGCAGGGTTTGAAAAAGTGCGTCGATACAAATGGAAAAGTGACTTATAGCGACCTGGCATGTGAAACCGGTGCTACGGCCTCGTCATTGCGCGTTTCCACAGCCGCCCCTTCCGGGGCATCCAGCCAGAATACCAATGTTCCGGTGTCGCGGAATATGAGAATGCTGCGCGCTTGCGAGTTGGGGAAAAAAGAGGCCTGTTTTGAAAAGGAGACCGTCGAGAAGAGATGTCTTCTGCAACGCAAACAAGGTGACGGCATTCCGCTTTCCGACTGCAAGGCTTTTGAAGCCGAACGGTCGAAATACGGGAGGACGCATGCCTGATTCTGTCATGTGCCGGCGGGGACGCCGATAGCTGCGAGCGCATGAAGGCTGGGGAAGAAAAGCAGCAACAAGGTCTTGAAAAAAGAATTAGCCGCTCAAAAGCAGGGACTGCCATCGGGGACCGGGCGGTTTATGAGCCAGGATTGGAACACTAGCAGCGATGGCCGCCAAGCGGCAGTCGTGACGTGTAACAACCCCGGCAAACCAAACAATGACAATACATCGGTGGCGTTAAGAAAAGTACCGCCTATGACGCATCGCATTCTGACGGGCACGACAGGAGACGAGTACTTCACAACGGTTGAAGACGCTGCCGGAAAAGCGTGCAGTAAATCGTAGAAGACGATTGGTTACCACTGGTGGACAGTTTCGCACCGGGCACAACGAGACCTGAGGTAGCCGTTCGGAGTCGCGAATCGTGGCCGTCAAAAATTCTTTCCCAATAAATCCGGAACAGGATCGCACTAGGCGAGTGGCTGGAATTGACCAGGCGACGGCCGGCCGATTTGCATCGGCCGGCTATGCCCAAACTGTCAACGGATCTTCACGAGGTCCTTCAACACGGCGTCTAGACCACCGAACACCGAGATCTTGTCGATCTTTTCGGCGACCTTTTCGAGGGTTTCCAGCTCGCGCAGTCGCAGCGCGGTCGGGTTATCCTCCATTACCTTGGCAGTGTTCAGCAGCGAACGGGTCGCTGCGGTTTCTTCGCGGCGGCGGATCACGTTCGCCTGCGCGGCCTTTTCGGCCTCCACTACCTTGGCCAGGATCGCCTTCATGTCTCCCGGCAGGATGATGTCCTTCACGCCGACGGACTCGACGTCGATACCGAATCCATCCACGCGACGCTTGATGTGCTCGTTCACTGCGTCGTCGAGGAGATGCTTGTCTTCCAGCAACTCGTCGAGCGAGCGGGTTCCCACCGCGCCGCGCAGACCGAACTGGAGCTCCTTGTACAAGTAGTCCAGCGGCTTGGCCTGCTGCGAGAAGGCCTGCAGCACATCGGTGATACGGTAACCCGCAGTCAAGTTCACGCGCAGCGACACCTTGTCGCGAGTCAGGATTTCCTGTCCCGCAACTTCTAGCACCTGCAAACGCAGGTCAACAATGTCCGCCTTCAGCTCGCGAGTGAACTTGAAGAACGCGGAGATTCCCGGTTCCAGCAGCTTCGCCACCTTGCCGTCCACATACAGTACCGCCACGTGATAC